>SWCH01002889.1_pt1 | contig 165068 bp, 161 predicted proteins | sample 4690051 | NCBI WGS metagenome assembly SWCH01 (sample SAMN10267282, study PRJNA491770) | bioreactor metagenome | isolation source: DHS bioreactor inoculated with | place: Japan: off Shimokita Peninsula
GGGGGGCTGGTATTATGTGAACATGCAGCCTTCCGCGCCCGGCAATGGCGGCGCAGACGTGGCCGGACAGCCGTCTGAAACGAGCGGGCAGCAGCAGGGGGGTACCTCATCCGGCGATGGGGCTGCGAACCCCGACGGGGCCGCACAGCCGGCTGCGCCGGGACAGGAGAGCCCTCGCAAGTTCACGCAGCGCCTCATGCCTGACGGGCAGGAGGTGGATGAGGGCCCAGCGGGCGGTGAGCCCGGCCTCGGCGAAGGCACTTCCGTTGCGCAGGCCACGGCTCCATCGAGCAACGAACCCGCGACCGCGCCGACACCGGCGCCCAACGGGAGCGGACAAGCTCCCACTGCGAATGCCGGAGGCGAGCAGGCCGTGCCGGTCGGGCAACGCGCGATCTTCTATGAGGAGCGCACCAATGCGTCGCAGGGCTCGGCCGATCCGGGCTCTGTTGTCTGGTCCGTGGTGCGGGAATCGCCGGGCAACGACCTGCCGCCCGAGCCGGTCATCCGTGCCGATGCGACCGTGCCGGACAAGAACCTTCAGATGAAGCTCACTATCCGCCGCAACGCGGATCAGTCTTTGCCGGCGAGCCATATCGTCGAGATCATCTTCCTGACGCCTGAGGATTTCGAGGGCGGCGGCATCGAGAATGTGCTGCGCGTGACGATGAAGCGTTCCGAGCAGGATACGGGCAATCCGCTGCTCGGTATTCCAGCGAAGATCGCCGACGGCTTCTTCCTCGTTGCGCTGAGCGACAGCAAGGCGGACGAACAGGCCAATCTCCTGCTCATGCAGCGCCAGAGCTGGATCGATATTCCGGTGGTCTACAAGTCGGGAAGACGCGCCCTTATCACGATGGAGAAGGGCATTCCGGGCGACAAGATTTTTACCGATGTGCTGAACGCCTGGCAGAACGCGGCGGCAGGCGGGTAAACGGCAACGGGCTCCATGCCGATGGGCTCGCCGGTTTCCGGAAATGCGGGCCCGCACCCGCTTTAACCGCTCTCCGTCAGAGGTGGAGAAAATATCGGTGGCGGATGAGGGACTGGGATGGACCTCAGGCGGAAGGCCATAAAGAAAACGCCGGGGCATGCCCCGGCGTTTTGTTGTTCTGCCTGGTCGCGCGATAGCCCGATGTCAGGCGCCTGCAGCCTGGCGGGCGGCTTCGGCCTGCTGGCGAGCTGCCAGCGCCTGTTCGCGGGAGGCCGCCTGAACGGCTTCCTGGACCTTTTCGAAAGCGCGAACCTCAATCTGACGTACGCGCTCGCGGCTGATGTCGAATTCGCCTGACAGTTCCTCGAGCGTCAGTGGTTCGTCGGAAAGGCGGCGAGCCTCGAAGATGCGCTTCTCGCGGTCGTTGAGAACGGACATGGCGTCGCCGAGCATGCGGCGGCGATTTTCCAGTTCGTCCTGCTCGACCAGCATGTCCTCCTGGCTCTCCGAATCGTCCACCAGCCAGTCCTGCCATTCGCCGGACTCGCCTTCCGTGGCGCGGATCGGAGCATTCAACGAGGCGTCACCGGAAAGGCGGCGGTTCATCGAAACCACCTCTTCCTCGCTCACATTGAGGCGCGTCGCGATCTCGGAGACCTGCTCGGGATTGAGATCACCGTCATCCAGCGCCTGAATCTTGCTCTTCACCTTGCGCAGGTTGAAGAACAGGCGCTTCTGATTGGCGGTGGTGCCCATCTTCACGAGGCTCCACGAACGCAGGATATATTCCTGGATCGAGGCCTTGATCCACCACATGGCGTAGGTGGCCAGGCGGAAGCCGCGATCCGGCTCGAATTTCTTCACGGCCTGCATCAGGCCCACATTGCCTTCGGAAATGACTTCACCAATCGGCAGGCCATATCCGCGATACCCCATGGCAATCTTGGCCACGAGACGCAAATGGCTGGTTACCAGCTTATGAGCAGCCTGAGTGTCGTCACGCTCGGAATAGCGCTTCGCGAGCATGTACTCCTCTTCGGGCTGGAGCATGGGGAAACGACGGATTTCCTCCAGGTAGCGGGTCAGGCCGCCTTCGCCCGAGGCGATACTGGGTAATGTCTGGGCCATCAAGCACCCTCCTTAAAGCGGTTCATTGTTTCCTGGAAACGTTGTCCCGCCCAATCTCCTTGTTTTTCCGCATTCATGCGGATGTCAGGTGGTTCCACCTGGCTGCAAAATGCTCTCGCCGGACCTTTGCCCTCATGGAAGCGCCGCTCTATGACGCTCGCTTCCTGTTGGGGGCGGTACGGCCGAATTTCGACGCACCTCACCATATCCCATATGAGACTCATTTCCGACCGTTAAAGCTTCTTCAGAAAGTCAACAAATCGTCATCGAGTGATGAACGGGATTACTGTACCGCTTATTACAAAATTTCGAATGCCTTTGTCAATGCCGTCATGTCGGCAGGGGCCGGTGCCTCGAAACGCATCAGCTCCCCGCTTGCCGGATGGCGGAACGCCAGCAGGCGTGCGTGCAGAGCCTGACGCCCGAATGCGGCAACGATCGGGCGGATTTCCTCGGGCAGACGATTGATCTTTGTGCGGAAGGCGCGGCCGTATTCCTGGTCTCCGACCAGGGGGTGGCCGATATGGGCCAGATGCACACGAATCTGATGTGTGCGTCCGGTTTCGAGACGGCATTCGAGCAGTGCGGCAAATGCGCCGCCCTTACCGTCGGAGCCATAGCGCTTCTTCACCTGATAATGGGTTACGGCATGGCGCGCGTCGCTGCGGCCTGCGGGGACAACGGCGCGCAGAGTGCGGCTTTGCGCGTGGCGACCGAGGGGAGCGTCGATGCTGCCGGCCATTCGGTCCGGTGCGCCCCAGACCAGCGCCTCATAGGCTCGTTCGAGATCGCCGCTGCGTCCGTGGTCGGCAAAGGCCTCGGACAGGGCGCGATGGGCCCGGTCGGTCTTGGCGACGACCATGACGCCGCTCGTATCCCGGTCCAGCCGATGCACGATGCCCGGCCGCCGGACGCCGCCTATGCCGGACAGCGTATCGCCGCAATGGTGCAGCAATGCGTTGACCAGCGTTCCCGACCAGTTACCGGGGGCCGGATGCACTACCAGACCTGCCGGCTTGTTGACCACGACGAGGTCGGCATCCTCATAGAGAATGTCGAGGGGGATGGGTTCGGGAAGCGGTTCGGCGGGTTCTGCTTCCGGTATCTCCAACCCATAAGTCTCGTCGGCTGCGACCTTGTGTTTCGGCTCGGTGACGGGCGCCTCGCCACAGGTCACCGCGCCCGCGCGGATCAGGGCCTGTACACGGCTGCGTGAAACGGCGTCGCCGAGCATGGCGGAAAGCCATCGGTCGAGCCGCTCGCCGGCGGCTTCCGCATCGACGCGGAATTCTTTCCAGCCTTCCGCATCTTCCCATTGGCCCAGGTCTTCGTTATCAGGTTCGCGCATCAGGACTGCTTTCAAGACGGTGAGATATGGTAAGGCCAGAAGAACAGGAAGACGAACCGCAGGAGGCGCTTGACCCGGCTGCCGAGCGGGTGCGCCGCAAGCTGGTGCGCTTCATGGCCATCAACCTCGCCATTCTGTTCGCTGCGGTTATGGCCGTGGTGCTGGCCTTTGTCTACAAATCGCTGCGCTCGCAGCCCACACCGGTGGCGGAAGAAACAATACTTCTTCCCGGTGACGCGGCGACGGGCACGCTCGATATTCCGCAGGGCGCCCGCGTTCTCTCGCACTCTGTCGACGGGATGCGTGTTTCGCTGCATGTTTCCCTGGCCGATGGCAAGCAGGAAATCCGCATCTACGACCTTCGCAACGGCCAGCTTGTGGCGCGTTATTCGCTGGGTGGATGAACGGCGGAAACCGGCGCATATTATTTTTTCGCCAATGGCGGGATTGATGAAATGGGCTGTTGCATTTGCGACGGAAGCTGACTATATCGCAGCTCTTGCCGCGCTCCCATCGTCTAGCGGTCTAGGACGCCGCCCTCTCACGGCGGAAACAGGGGTTCGATTCCCCTTGGGAGTGCCAATTATTTCAGGTGCTTAGCTCATCTGGGTTTGCGATAATCGAATATCCATCGAATATGCGTTGTTGACCGTGGGCGTAGCTGTGCCCGCCTAAATTGTGATGGCGAGCTCTGAATAGGTTCGATTCAAGTGTGTTTCACGCTTTATCGGGCGTCATGGCTGCGTGCTTCGCGCTCAGTGAGTGTTCGTGCGACATGAATGCAGCACGGCGGTGAATGGGGGTTCGTAACTCGCCAAGGAGGCGCAGCCGCAGGTTCTTGAGAAGGTGTCGCCTGTTTTAGCCAGGCAATGGTCAAGCCCCCAACCTGGTTGGTCGGGGGCTTTTGGGGTCATGCGGCGCTGCTGGCTCCATTGGGCTGGAAGCTGCTTTCCAAGTCGCATACGACACGAGAACATGCATCTGATGTCACGTTTAGCATTGCGATCATGGCATCAACTGAGGCGACGTCAGCTTTGCTCATGGGTTGCCGATCCAGTTCGTGCAGAATGACGCACATCTGGTTCAGGATTGCCTCGATATCTGAAATGAATCCCGGCGCTTCCATAAAAGTGGTGGTGCGCTTCATTGCGCACCTCCAGCGGACAGCTTATGGTGTGCCGGAGTGCGAGCCAGTGAACTCAGGAACGTGCGCAAATGCTGTTCTTCTCCAAGGGTGCTATAGAGCAGAGCACCAGGGCCGCTGGTGGCGCTAAGCATATACTCGGCTTTAAGCTGGAGGTCTTCCAGGCTTTCGTTTGGGCAAGCTAGCAGCGTTAGCTCGATCTCCATTAGTGCTGCCTCTGCGGTCTTCACGGCTCTCTCGGCTGTTATCAGGCCGAATCGCTCTTGCTCTTCTGCAAGTTTAGCCGTGGCCTCAATGAGGTTGCGATATGCGGCCCGTTTCTGGCGTAGAATTTCTAGGTGTGCAGCTTCCTGAACTGCGGATGACAGGTTCTGGCGCTCCAGCTCATCAAGCCTTTTCTGATAGTAGCGGTCAATCTCGCGGCGCACAGATTGCTTGGCTTCTTCCGGTGAACACTTGTGAGGAAGTTCTTGGTGCCATCCCTTTGCGATCTCGGCCAAAATAAGGGGAGGGCGAGATTTTCTATAACGCGTCTCCGCTAGATCGCGTTTGCGGAGCGCTGCCTCGTTGTCGCAGAACGCGGACTGATGTTTTTCAATCAATTCTCTGACGCTCATATGTGGGGTGTCGCTGTTTTCGTTGGCGAATGCTTTCTGATTGATCGCGTTCATGCTCGTCCTCCTTATGCCTCGCGGGCCTGTGAAGATGACTGCTTTCGGCTTCGCTATGTGGCCGTTGTGCCACTTCGCCGCGAAATGCTGATGCTCGCGACGAAGGGCCCTTCCCATTGTTAGTCAGTGCCCCCTTACGGTGGCTTCCCGAAGGGATTTATGCTAACAATGTTAGTAGATGTATCACATTGATTTAGTGTGATCAACTAACAAATGCTAACAAATGCTAACAAGGGTCGCGCAATGGCAAAAACCGCTGCTTTGGGATTGAGGATTGAGCCTGTTGTAAAGGCAGCCTTGCTGGATGCTGCGAAAGCAGATCGACGCACAGTGGCTTCATATGTGGAGATGGTGCTGATCTCCCATCTTGAAGAAAAGGGGTTGCTCCCCAAGCGGGCTGCTGAGTAAGAGATTGTGCTCTAAGAAGTGCTTGCCTAGAATTGCTTGCAATCTGGGAGGAGGGGCTATGTTCGGGCGGGCGTATTCTGCATGGGAAGCATGGCCTTTGTGGGCGCGCATAGCCTCCGGTGTGACGGCTTTATTTGTCGCGGATTCTGTTATTACGGCGTGGGGAACGCGCGACTTTATTGGGAATCTGATAGAGGCATTCTTCGCCCAAATTCTGTATTGGGGCGGCCCGTTGCTTAGCATAGCTGCTGGCGTTCTTGTGGGGCGCTGGATACGGGTAAAATCGGGGTCTGCGGGCGTCGCTTGGGGTGCTGGTATCGCTACAGCGTTCGTTCTGTTTGGCGTTATTGACCTCGGAGTTCGCGAAATCCCCGGTGTCGGGTGGAGAGTGGAGGCAATGCGGGATTCAAACTGCTACGTCGATTGGGACGGACGCTCCAATCCGACGGTGTGCGAGTGAAACCGTCGCCTTATATCTGATGGAGCCCACCAATGAGCGTCTATCTAAGGCTTATAATGATTGCCTTCTCAACCAGCATTCTTGCCCAACCGGCGGCAGCCAGTTGGCTGAATGGCAATCAACTTCATCGCGAATGCGAAGCTGAAACCCCGTTTATGGCGATGGGCTACATATTCGGGGTGATAGACGGAGTAGAGTTGCGCCAACAAGATGTCAGGGCGGAGCCCTTCATTTGTCTTCCAGACTCTGTTGTCGGTAAGCAGCTGTTCGATGTCGTTTGTGAATACGCGGCTTCACATGCCAAGGTTCGACATGTCCCAGCTAGTTATTTGACCGTTGCCGCGCTGATGGAGGCTTGGCCATGTGGTGACTAATGTCGATTTTCGCTGATCTTGTGAAGTCATTTCAGGGGGGGGGAGGGCATGAAGGAGCTATTGACCGCGCCGCTGGGCATCGTGTTCGCGCTTGGGAGTCCGATAACGTTTATCATCAATGTCGTGGACACCTGGCAGGGGCAGGCTTCAGTACTGGGCAAGCTTTTGATCAGTTTGACGCTGGATGCGTTTCTTGCGGCAATCTGGCCGGTGACGTGGTTGATTTGGATCGTCATGCACCTGATGGGTCATGGCACGTCTTTGTCGCGTGTACTCGGCTTCTAAATCAGGTCGTGTGTCGCTTTATGTGTCGTTTCCATTTGAGGGCATCAGAACTTCGTATGCCTCAAGCTGCTTTGCTAATTTAGGAACGCCAGCCTTTTCCAAGCTTGCCAAATAATCTTTGAAGACGAGGGGTGGATTACCATAGTGCATAAAATCATCCCTGACCGCCTCAATGAAAAGCCCCGGTGCTAGGCTAAATGCTTCCATCAGAAAATCGTCAGGGTGTTTCGTGTGTAATCGGAACCCATCGAGAACCGCTTTGGGAAAGTCCTTCTCATTGAACGTCACGATCACGTTTGCGCGTGTCATAATTGCGGCGGCGACAACATGTCGATCATCTGGATCTGGTAACTCAATGCAATTTATAAGCGGTTCATATCCCTCCACAAGACAGTCTGGCACCGCCCTGTTCATTGCAGCGCGAGTCTTTGCCAATTGTTCTGGTTTGAGGTCCGAGCGGTTGTCTAAAAGGTTTCGGGTCCACTCATCGTGAATTTGCTCCGACCACCTGGCGCGAAAGAGTTTAGTTTGCGCAACAAAAAGCACGAGGCTTCGCAGCCTCGTGCCATAGAATACGTTAGCGTCAATGAACGCTGTGAACGTCGATATCATTCAAGACCAAGTTCCTTAGCTTGCTCATTGAGTTCAACGAGTGCCTTCTTCTGCTCTTCGCGGCAAGCTTTCTCATATTCGATTAAGTCCGCAAATCGGACCCTGCGATGGCTGCCCACTTTTCTGAACTGAAGCTTTCCAGCTTCAAGCTGTCGAATCAAGTGGGGTCTCGACACGTTCAGATAATCTGCCGCTTGCTGCGTCGTTAGCTCAGCCTCGTGCGGTATCAGGGACATAGGCGTTCGATTAGCCATTGCCTCCAGAACATCATATATTAAGGCAACCGCTCGCGCGGGAAGCGGGACAATGACCTTGTTGTCTTCCTTCCCGTCCAAGGTAATTTTAACGCTTTCATTGGCGTCAGCAACTGCCTTCAAACGATCCGCTGCTGTTCTTGCAATGACCGCTTCCGCCTCATCGGCGACAAACGGCTCATGCGTTTGGTCCATGAGCGCAAGCATCATATCTCTCCTGTGGTTGAGCAGAGCGTTTAGGATCTCTGCGTGTCAATTCCATACCATTCGCGATTCTTCGTGTCATCACATAATCGCAATAACCGCACCAAATGAAATAAACGTAAAGAAACTCAGTTCCAGAGGTGGCGTTAAAAATCGCGATCACGATTGCGTGCAACTTTATCCAATCACACTCATCACCAAGTGCGCTGTGTAATTTCTCCAGTGACCTATGCGCAGCTAAACGTCAGCCATTTCGGCTGGAATCACAACAAAGCTTCCTTTCCCACACGTCGCTTTCACGTGTTCTGCACGTGCCGCTTGGCATGCGCAGTACGCGGCATCACACCTTCCAGAATGGTTCCAACCGCCGAGCGGACACGCAAATGCGCGAAACAGTTCTCGCGAACCGCGCTGTTCGAGTTTCTTCAGTCGCGCTTCAAACTTGCTCATTCTTCAAGTCCTTCCTTGAGGTTTGGCACAAGCATGCCGTCGATGAACCAGCGCCAGTATGGCAAACTCGCGTAGGGCGTGAGGCGTCGAACGGAAGAGATGTCGCTTGGTGTCAGTGCGGGCTCTTCTCCCGTTGCGGCACGGCTGGCATTTTCAAAGCCAACACTCAGCAAGCCAACTGTGTCACTCGCTGCTCCGAATGACGGCCCTAAGAACCCTCCGACTGTTGAGCGAACCGCGTAGCGGCTTGCCGGTTGACGCTGATCGGCATCGGGAAACATCGCTGCTGCACCCGTAAAAATGCCAGGAGCCCGAGCCTTCTCCAGCGCATTGTTCACTTCAAAAGCGACCGAGAAGATACCCGAGCGGTCTAGTCCTTCTGCAATCCAGGTGCCCGGATTATTTGAAACCTCGCGGCCCGACTCCTTCTGTTTCAGGAAGTAGATGAACATTCCGATGGTAGACATACCAAGAACGCCACCAACAAAGCGCGCTTTGTCTTCCTGAAGACCCCGTATGAGTACTCGTTGGTTTGAAGCCAGCGCGAAAGACTTGAACTGCAGAAGCGCCCGACCAAGCGGAGTATTGGCAAGCAAGGGCGTATCGCCCGCGCCTTTAGTGACAATGATGGAATCAACGTCCTTGTTAATCGCCGCACGATAGGCCCGCCGCATGGCGGCAGCCAAATCATCGTTGCCCCATGCGTCAGTATTGGCAATTCGCACACCGTCCTGCGTCTCACCAAACTCTCGGAACAAGCGGCCCAGGTCTTCCGCCCTGCCCCCACCGAGACCAAGGAAGCCCATATAGGCCTGCTCCTTTTTCGGTAGCGCATCAAAGCCCTTGGTCGCGGCCTTTTCGGCGTTCTCCAGAACGCGGTTCTGCGTCAACACAGACGCAAGCCCCTTCTGGAAATCGTTCCAGTGCAGAAGGCCGGTCATCCTGGTAAAGCCGACAGCGGAATTATCCAGGAAGCGTTCAAAGGGCGAACGCAGCGCGTATGGATCGGTCAGTTCAGCCAGCGTTGCCAGACGGCTCGCCAGCATCTTTTCCGTGACCGCCCCGGCTATCTTTGCCTCCTTCACGGACAGCTTGACCGCATCGAGATTGCGGACGAGCGGCACAAGCGCGCCCTGCGTATAGGCCTTGAGACCATGCACCATTGCCGGGCGATAGGCATCCGACAGAGAGGCGATGGCGACACCGCCAAGCGCGCGCATATAGTTGAAGGTGTTCGCCGCCCTGCCGATCCGCGCCCAGGTCGTATGCTGTACCTCGGGCCGATAGTGACCGCGCAGGATGTCCCTCACACCTTGCAGGTCGCGAATGTCGGCCTTCTCCCGCGCCGTCAGCTTGTCGAGCTGCTTCTGGCGCTGCTTCGGAGCAAGGCTGTTGTCCTTCTCCACACGGGCGCGCAGCTTCTTATACTCGTCGCGAACGTCGATAAACGCCCCTTCCATATCGGGAGAGCCGAAGCGTTCCGTAAGCTCGATATCGGAGGCCATGAGGCGGGCATAGCGCCGCCCGACAAACTCGATATCGCTTTCAAGAAACTTCTCGATTTGCTGATCTGGAATATTGAACGTGCGCTCCTTCAACGGCCCGCGAGACCCGATCTTGATGTCGGTCGGCACGTCGCCGTCATAGACACGCCCCGTCACTTTGTCATAAATCTCGTCAACCAGCTCACCAAGATATGCATCGCGGTCGGCATCCGACACGAAGTCGCCCGGCCCTCTTCTCTCCCCCTCCTGCATGGACGCATTGAGGCGGGCGATACGCTCCCGATCCAGATCGTCCAGCACGCGGTTGACCTTGGTCGCTATGTCCTTCATCGCGTCCGAGGTGCCAAAGCGAGGCCGTTCGAAGTCAACGCCGGCCCTGTCCAGCGCATCCATGACGCGCTCGAAGTCCTCCGCAGCACGGGCCGCGTCCACATCGCCAATCCTGACGACCGAATCCCCCCTCACATCACGATCAAGCGCATCGAGGAAATCGCGCACCGAAGGACGTTCAGCCAGGGCATCGCGACCAGCACCATGCGGTACGGTCCCGGCATCGTTCAGGAAACCCTCATCCCAGGCGCGTTGCACGATGTCATCGAGGCCAAGCCCGCCTTTGACATTGAACTTGCCCTTACGGGACTTGCGCAGCAATCCAGGCACCTTGCGCAACTCAGGAAAAACCGAGGCCAGTTCGCCGTTCGGATCATAGATCCCGTCACGCTGCCGACGCAGCCATCGCGAAAGGGTCTCAGGCTGTTGCGGTTTCTCACCCGACCGCACACGGCGCACGATCTGGACAACATCATCCTCCGAAAGCTCGTCCAGCTCAATTTCGCCCCGCTGCAAACGCTCCTCAAATGCCGACTGACGGCGCAGGATACCGGTTTCCAGCTCATTCTTTTGCCGCTGGAGGTTGAGCGTGCGGCGATCCGCTGCCCTCCCCGCACGCGCTATTTCTTCATCCAGGGCACCGGAAAGCCAGTTCCGCACAATGCCCTTAAATTCACTCTCCTGTGCCTCAATCAGGGGCCGATTATAGACGCGCGAGAAATAGCTTTCTGCCGTGGAAATCTGCACATCCTCCGGCAAGAGACCGGCCTTAATGGCACGCTCTTTCAGAGGCTCTATGACGTGGGTGCGCCAAGCCTTCGCTGCCGCCTCAACCCCAGGAAGATTGCTCTTGTCACCGCGCCGCATAGCCATGCCCACAGCCTGGCGAAAGTCTCGTTCTGTAAGCTTCAAGCCCTGCCTGCGCGCCTCGGAGTAGGCCTTACGCTGGACTTCAAGCGCCAGGGAAACGGCACCGCGTGTAAACTCATGCATGGCCGTTTCCGCCGCAGTTTCCCCCTCACCGCGAAGGTTCTTCTTAAGATAAACGGGCGTTTCCATCAGTTGGGAGGCAACACTACGCACCGCCGTTGACGGGCTGGTGAGTGTGCGTAGCAGGGGATTTAGTTGAGCTGTTGCATGCGCGACGGTGGAAGCGGCGTCACCAGCGATAGACAAATCATCAAGCGTATCGGCAGGAGAAGCCGCAGCACTCAAGGCTTGTCGTGCCTCCGCGATCTGGTTCAATTCGCGGTGCAGTTCATCGGTGGCCGCGTCAAACTCAGGCGAAAGCGCATCTTCAAGAACTTTTCCGCCTTGCTTCCATTCCGGAAAGCTGTAGGCGCGACCGACACGATTCATCACCTTGGCACCAGCGGCGCCTAAGAGACCGCCGAGGATGGCAGACCCGCCGATATTGATGGCGCTCTCTCCCGCCGTGCGAAGCTCCTGCGTTGCCTGTAGGCCCGCTTCCTGCGCGGCTGTAGCCGCAGATGCTGCCGATCCCAAGGCCACAAACGACCGCGATGCACTATATCCTAACCGCCCGGCCTTAACTAAAGCCCCGCCTGGAAGGATAATGGTAGGATCTGCAAGCGTGACACCAACAGTCAGCCCAATGCCCATCATGCCGCTTGCCGCTAGTGTCTTGCGGTCTTTCTCCTCCTGATCAATTCCCAATTTTACCGCTTGAGCCGCTTCTGGGTTGAATACCTCTTCGAAACGGTCTGCGTACTGTTCATAGCCCGCAATATTCTCAGGCGCGTATGCGTCAAAATCAGGGTCTATGCGATAGAAGTCATCGGCGGAATGACGCATTGAAGACAGGGCGGAGCCAATGATATTTTCCTGACGCCAAGCAGCGCCAAGAGCCTCAGTGAAGGAAGGTTCCGGAGTGCGCTCATGGTCTAGCAGCCCAAGCGTGTCATAACGGGAGCGAGCAGCCCTTACACTGAACCAGCTAGGCGTAAATGGAACCTGCACAATCGAGTCAACACGGTTCTTTTCGGCGCGCAGCCGAAGCACATCAGAGTCGTTCAGGAAAACTGGGGCTGTCTTGTCGAGCGGCATCAGGCAGCCTTTTTCGGACTGCGGCCCGTCATCAGCCTGGAGAACTCGGGAATGCGCTGAGCGATCGAAACCTTGCTTCCCGTTCCGGTCGGTCGGATGTTGAGCTGTTGCAGGAAGTTCCTGAAGCTACGTTCGCCGTGGTTCTTGAAGTTGGACAGCACCTGTCCGTTCCAGCCCCGGAGCCTCATGACCGACACTTCGTTCTTCTGAAAATTCAGCGGGCGATATCGATCCAGGAAATCATCACATGCGCCGCCAAGATCTGCGAGAGCCTGGTTGAAGGCATCGAAAGCTGCGTCGGCCTCTTCGGCACGGCGCATCAGTTCCGCATGATCGGTACGGGCATCGTTCAGCATGCGCTCCAACGCTTCCTGCGCCTCACGCTCTTCCTTCTCGACAGCCGCTTTCTGCGCTGCCTCTTCTGCCCGTGAAACGGCGGCAAGGGCGTATTCCACCTCATCCAGTTTGGCTTGTGCCTTCTGGAGTTGCTTGGTGAGACTGGAACCCTTGGCCCTGTCGTCTTCACCCGAAAGCAGCACGTCCCCAAGCTGGGCCTGTAATTTGTCCCGCTCCTCTTTCGCTGCCCCGTGGGCGGTCTCAAGTTCCTCGCGCGTCATCTGCTTACCCTCTGTTCGGTTTGAAGTAGCCGCGCTTTGTGGCGGCATCGATTAGCCTGCTAACCACAGACCAGTGGTTGATCATGCCAGTGTGCTCAAGAAACTCCCTGACACCGGTCTCATCCGCGATCCGCAACGCAGCCGCCGCTGCCTCGGGCGCATCGTCACCAAACTGATGATGGAGACCCGACTCCGTAACCTGGCCGATGCTCGCTATGTCCGCGTCGGTCCAACGGAGGCTTTCGCTGTAGACAGAAGCCATCGCCTCGCCCTCACTCCGCGAAAGGCCACCCTCACGCATCCACGTGGCTGCCTGGCGCTCCAATTCCGCATCCTGCACAAGCTCAACACCGGCTGGGCCTTGAGCCGTTGCCTTGAAGCGCGAGAAATCATACTCGCCAGCAGCATCCTCGTTCGCTGGATTGCCGGCCCGCGCGTCCCGCTCATGCATCTTCGTCAACTCGGCAGTCCGAATGGCATGGTCCGGGTGCGACCGATCATTCAGGGCCTGTTCGTGCGTGGTGCGGAATTCGGTTGTGGAGCCATCAGGCGCGGCCACCTCTTCACCACCACCCGAATAACGCCGTTCATAGAGCTGCGTGAGCTCCTGGGTGCGCAGCGCATGCTCTGGATGGGCGCGAGACGACAGGGCGGCATCATGCTCGGCGCGAAAGTCTGTAATCGCCACATCGCTGGCGGTCATTTCAGCGTGCATTGCGGCCTCCAATAACTTGAATGACAAACTCGCCCGGACCCGAAAGCCACTCTGAAGGCGGTATCGGCTGGCCAGACTGATCGTTGAAGCCACCTTTGAGATCATCGAAGATGATGCGCGGTTTGAATTTCGGACACCGCGTGGCTGCGATCTGCTCCAATTTGCTGATGCGTCTTTCGATCTGGCCAAGCGTCATTTCGGCCTCCAGTCGCCCAAGGCGCTCTCTTCGAGTTCGTTGAGCCTGCGCTCGATATCCGTCGCTTCTAAGCCCTGCCGGATCGCGGTAAGCGAGCGGATCAGACGTTCGCCGTCCTGCTTGTCGAGCTGGTCACGGCGCATCTCGCGATAGACACGCGCCATCTCATCAACGACACCGCCGACATAGTTCAATCGGCCAATCCTGATTTTGCTTCGCGTGCTCAACGGCTTGCCCCCTCCGAACCACGTATCAAGAGGCAGGATTCCCGCCGATCTATCGGCAATTTCGGCATGGTCATTGCCCGCGCCTGTGAGGCATCAAGATCGAGGCAGGCGTCATCCCAATCGAATCTATTTTCCTTCATGGCGAGCTCGACCCGCTGGGACCGGATGCAATCAAGCTTCTCGTGCACGGCGCTAACGTCATGGCCAGATTGAAGAGCCTCTGCCATTTCGCGCCGCAAAAACTCTGCATGGAAGGAAAGCCTGTCGAGTTGCTCTAGATAGTCCATGGATTACCCATCCCGATAGGTTTCGTACGAGATCGAGGTGACGGCCCGCAGATCGCGCTGCGCGGCATCAATCGCAGTTATCAGTGTGATCAGGGCGGCAATCCCGTCGTCACCTGCTGCCGCGTTTCCTAAATCGGCGGAAGCTATTTCACTGATGGCGGAAAGCTCGTCTCTAGCTGCAATTGCCGTGGTGCGAGCCTTAACGAGCTGCCCGTTCAGCGCCTGCAATTGGGCGGAAACCAGTGACACGCCATAGACGGTGCGGCGTTGACGTTCCTTAGCTTCACGTAAAGCGGCATCGGTAGCTCCAGACCAGCCGAAAGTACTCCGAAGCTCGATGAGAGCCTCCTGTTGGTCGAGGCCCCGCGATTGATTTACAATGATCTGGCCGGCTTCAGATTGCAGTGTCATCTGCTTCTCATTGCTAGTTTTTCTCTGTTTGACATTAGAAAGCGCACTAACCGGGTTCCACTACTCCACGAATTTCCCCATTATTCCCCATTTCTCCGGAGGTGTTCTTCTGATGGGAGGTAGGGGCGAACGTGCTTATTCTCGGAGCGGCATCCTTGTCTTAGAAGCTCCAACGCACCCCAGTTTTGATCTATGACCATACGCAAGGCTGGCAGGGATACGCGCCAAACGCTCCCAGCCTCCCATTGGTCTCCAATTCCGTAGCGAATGCACCAGCGCCTCAGTGTCTCGTTAGGCACTCCAAGGGCTTCTGAGGCGGCAGATAGACGAACGCCGTCACCCCTTAAGATTGGAACCCGTTTTATGTTCATCGGACACACCTCCGAAGAGTAAAGCCAGCACGTATCAAGCGCTCTTCGAGATCGCTGTGGAGCATTTCAACCAGCACAACGTGCTGCTGTTTCTCAAAAGCACCCTCTGTTCTCTGTGTCTTGATCTGCCTCTGAATCTTCTCTCTGCTTCTGTGTCTTCCTCTGCCTCTTCCTCTTCTTGTTTCGATAGGCTTTCGGTAGGCTATGGATAGGGTCATCAGTGCGCCCCCTCGTTGCCGTGAATTGCGTCGCCTGGGCTGTCTAGAAATCGCCCGCCCCAGATGGTCTCGGAGAATTCAGCCTCGACCCGCTCTCTGATGTCGTCGCTATCCAGCCTTGAAATATTGGACGCGATGCCCGCCGCATGCTTTGCATTCGTTGGCGAGCAATGCTGAAACCAGCGGCAGACATAGATTTCGTTGGTTTCATCATCGGCTGCTATGAGATCCCCCGCGACCAGTTCCCTCATGGCTTGCCGATATCGATCACAGGACCATCCTAGGTCGGATTCGGCATAAGCTGGCGGGATGCGACTGCACCCCGCACTGGTTTGATGTGGTCCTGCTGCAAAGTAGAACCACAGCAACCGACCATCGTCAGGCAAGCTAAGGAAGCGCTTTGAACGCCAGACCGGTGGGGCGATCTTGTGAAACTGTCTTTCCTTGCTCATTGGCTATTCTCACGCTTGTGCGCGGCCTTGTGGTGGCGTCTGCACAGCCACACAACATCGGCAGGCCTGGAGTAATCGGGGTGGTGTCCATCCGTCTTTGGGTGGCCGCACACCACACACGGTTGACGATTAACGAGGCCGCGTCTCAGTGCCGATTGGAGGCATGAGTGCGCCCAGGCAGCTTTTGGATTGCGCTGCCTCCATCTCTCCTGTCGGGTAAGCTGCCGTTCTGCACCGTTGGTCATGCCGTCCTCCCGTAATGGAGTTCCGCAATGCAACGGGCGATAGGTGGCGTGACTGCGAACCGCTGGGAGAGCTGGTAAGCTTGCCTCTGCAGAAGATTTTCGCTAGAATCATCCGTGTGAATTTGGAATGACAATTCGTGAAAACCGGTCTTGCCAGAGGCCGGCTTTTGCATTTCAGATAAAGACCTCATAGAGCGCGCGCCCTCCGCAAATTTGCTTCACGAATGGCGGCAATTGCCTCCTGTACGGATAGGCCAAATCGCTCCCGCAGTTCGGGTACTGTTGCTCGACCGGAGCGCTCACGCGGCTGCATGAGCCATTCTGCAGCCAATGAGACAGTTTCTTGGTTCTGATGATCAGAGGTGTGCATCATGCAACCTCCGGACCGGGCAGGTTCTCTAGGAATGATTTGAGGTCATCCGAGAGGATGATTGTACGTCGCCCGAATTTACGGGTGCGGAGTTGACCCGCTTTGATTGCGTCGTAGATCCTGGTGCGGCCAAGACCCGTCGCTGTGACTGCATCCGGGATAGTGTAGGCAAGTGCTGGAAGGTGTGTATTCACTGTGACAACCTCGAACGTTGTTGAACAACGTTGAAGGTGCCAGCCGCTCGGCTCACATAAAATCGAGGGTTCTGTTAGCCGCGAGCAACAACGGCATCTAGCATGGCGGCGGCTGCTTCTGACGCTGACATACCCTCATTCTTTAGCGTCTCGACCACCTCTCGGGCTGCGATAAAGTGCAGTTCGATGTGATCGTTGTTGCGCTCGGAGTTTGCGTTGTGTCGCCACTGTCGGAGACTTGCTCCTCCTTTCTTCCCGGGTAGGGGCAGCCCCGCCGTTGCGAACCGGCTCTCTACCGTTTTAATTGCAGACGGTGTACCGCCCATAAGGTCAAGATACACCGACGCCCAAGCCCAGGCAGCCTCGTGTTGCGTGGGTTTAGCCGGTCTGCCACCCTTTTTGGGAGCAACAAGAAGGGTTTGATGCCCTAGTGTCAGATTTCGAAACTCTGCGAGCATATTCTCCAACATCAGACAAACCTCCGATGGCATGTTGGTCTGGCTGGCATAGGAGGCCAATGCAGCGGTGGTTTGTGCGAAGGCTGTGAGTTTATCTGTGTTGTGCGTCTCTGCGGCTTTCTTCAAGGCAAGAAAAAAATCAACATCGGCTTCAATCTTTTGTTTCATCGGTCAGCCTGCCTGATAGGGAATACGTTCTTGTCGTCATCGGTTGGTACCAGCGGTACCACCGCGCGCGCCGCAAGCTCTTCCAGCCCGTCTGCTATCCATCTGCCATAATGGCGTTCAATCATCGGCGTTGAGGTGTCGTGCAGCGCGGCCACAAGCCTGATGGGTAGATTGGCTCGGATGCCGCGCACGATGGATGAGTGCCGCAAGGCATATGGAATTACGTTGGGCATGCCTGCTCGTTCTCGTATTTCGCTCCACGGTCGTACTAGTTCGCTCGGACTTTGCCATGGGCCACGCTCGAACTTCTCCCACTTACCTACTGCGCCTTGTGCTTGCTTGTGTCGCCAACGCTCCAGCAACGGTGCGTTGGTCGGTCGCCCGGTCACCGCAGGTTGCAGGTTGTCGAGAACGTCTTTGCCGACTGGCACGGGGATGTTTCCAATCTTGCCGCTTCGGCCTTTTCGACTGACCGGTATCAAAAGCCTCGAATGAAGGCGCTGAACATCACCCACCAACATCCGGGCAATTTGGCTGAAGCGAGCGCCCGTGGCTGCAAGGAGTACGATAAGGCGGTAGAGATCCCCCTCCCATGCCTGTTCTTTGTCGATCTCCAATGCGGCGCGGATTATCTGGCTAACCTGATGGTCACTGAGGATTTGATTATCACGGGCCAACGGTTCCGTAACTTCGTCGCCAGAGGTAGGTGCCTTGAGGCCGTGCTTAATGATATCTGGCAGCTTCGGGTCAAGTCGGTCTCTGTTTACTGCATAAGCAGCATTGAGGGCGGCTTTCAGGTCGTTGATCAGGCGTTGTTTGGTGGCAGCCTTGATCGTGTCCGGGAGGGCTGCTCTCCAGCTTATCAAGTCCTTCTCTTTCAAATTATGCATTGCCAATTCTGCCAGAGGAGCGGCAGGAGCAGCTTCTCGTTTGCCGCGCTTTTCTTGGCCAAGCACATATCGCCTTAATCTCTGTCCGGCGTCTGAGTGCGTGGCTCGGCCCTTGCGTCGACTGTCTCGCGCATCGCGGTCTAAGATATAGCTTTCAAGCGCTGCGCGGATGGTTAGGGGTGGGCCCTCCGCCACTGCTTTGGCTTCCTTGCGAGCCTGGGCGACGATCTGACGAGCTTGCGCCTCTGCCTGTAGAAAGGTGAGTAGCCCCTCTGTCAGCTTATCGTTCTGATCATTCGCGGGGCCTATAGGCGCTTGCTTATAATTTGCGCCAGAGCCCCAGTTGCGCCAGCGCGCAAACCAAACGCCCCCACGTTTGCCTTTGCGATACCAAACTGCTGCCTCGGCATCCAAGCGCCTTGCATACTCGCCCGGCTCAAGCTTGGCTCGTGCTTTTGCGGTAGTGAGTGGAGCCTCCTTCAAGGTTCTCGCCATGAGCAATCTTCTTTGGTCATTTAAGGATACATCGAATATAGGTCGAATATTCGCCTGCGTACAGGGGCGAACACCGATGCACGAAATGGCGGATATCAGCGGATATTGGCGGATTCTCATGCGTCTGAGTTAGTCAAAAACCTGCCCTCTCACGGCGGAAACAGGGGTTCGATTCCCCTTGGGAGTGCCAGCTTTCTTCCTTGCATTCGATGAGTTTCATGGCCCGCCGCGCGAGGCTTCAGGGAATGCGGTTAGCGGCGGAGCTTCAACGCCGCCATGTCGATGCCGAGGGGCTGAGCCAGATCCTCGATGGAATCATAGAGCAACTCCAGCGCATAATGCGGATTGTGGGCATAGATGCCCGGATCCGCCGTAACGAGCTTCCAGTTGTAGGCGGCGCGCAGCAGCCGCGGAGTCCATGCCTTGTAGGCTATGGGCTTGCCTTCGGCGAGGTCGACCGCGCCATCGCCATTCGCATCGGCGAAGAAATAGGGATGGCGGTGGCCGTCATAGACCATGGGAACCGCTGCTACCCTGGCGGAATAGGAAATCAGCATATTCATCAGGCGCTGTGCATTCGTTTCGATGTCGGAACGAATACCCACATTCAGATTGCCGCTGCCATCATGGCTCTGGCGGGAAATACGAATGTCACGCGGGTTTCCCGTCTCGTGGCAGGTAAGGCAGGTCTCGGTGGAAACCTCCAGACTGTGGGCATCGTGACACGAGGTGCAACTGGCGACGGGGCGGGCATGAAAGAAGCGGCCCGAGTATTCCTTGCCGGGATAATGATAGCCGGCAGCACCATAGCCGCCCAACCAGCTCGCCGCTGCAGTCGCGTAGTGCGGATTGATGAAGCTCAGTTCGGGATCGGAGGTGTCTGCCGGGCGCTCGCCAATGGCGTTGCTGACCGTAGCGCCGGCCGCGCGTCCCTGGTGGCAGGTCATGCAGGCGGCCTCGACGCCCGTGACCGGATGCATGACGCCGCTCGGCAGGCGAATTTCCTTTATCTCTGAAAGGCGGGGATTGTGGCAGGTCGCGCAATCGACGACGCCGCCGGTCGGGATCGGTTTTTCGGGCAGGCCGGGCGCGCTTCCGTCAAGACCGTGGAAGGCGCGGAAGCCGGCGCCTGAATGGCACACGGCGCAGACCGGAGGAATTTCGCCAGCATCGTTCCAATGGCTGAAGGAGGGCGAACGGGCATCTGAATGGCCGGAGCGCATCCATGCCTCTATGGCAGCGAAGTTTTCCACGGGGATGTTTTCCGGGTGAAAGGGGCCGCTATCGGGCATGACATATGGTCGCACGGGCGTTGCGATCTCGCCCGTTCCGCCCGCCGCTTTCGGCTCCTGCGCTGTGCCTGGAGGCGTGTTCCCAAGAAAAAATGCCAAGGCTGCCAGGACAAAGGCAGCGGAGAATACTGTAATTGCTTTGTGCATGGCAGTTTTTCCGACGGCTGGATTTCCAAACTCTAGCTGATAACCATAATAGCCGGGTCACCGTTTCGGGCAAATGCGACATGAAGGTCGAAATGGCGACAGAGCGGAGGAACGATGCTGGGCCAGGAATTTCGAGCGGGATTGACCTTGCCGATCAAGACCCCGCCCCGGACCAAGGCGGGAATCATCGATCTCATGACCGAGGAAGCGGCCATAACGGCAGCCCCCGGTGAGGAGTTGCGGGTCGAGATGGCGGTGCCGGAAGGGGCGCTTGTCGCGCAGGGCGCGCCGCTTGCCAGGCTGCGCGGCGCTCCACAGATAGCGTTCGTCGCTCCCATGGCCGGACGCGTAGCGTCGATCGCGCTTCGCCCCGGTCACCGGCTCGGCGAGATCGTGTTGTTTCGCGAGACGGGCGCAGAGCGGTTCCGCCATGACACAAGCGCTGCCGTGAGCGGGCGGGACAGCGAGGGCGTACGTGCATTGATGCAGCAGGCGGGGCTATGGCGCGCACTGCGCAGCAGGCCGTTCGGCAACATGCCGCGCGGGGACGAGACGCCGGCTGCGATTTTCATCATGGCTGTCGATACGCGTCCGCACGCGCCTGACCCTCGCGAGGCGCTGAAGGGCAAGGAAGAGGCCTTTGCACGCGGACTCGACGCGCTCGCGCGGCTCACCGATGGACCGCTCTTCCTCTGCCAGTCACAGGGTGCGGACATCGCGGATAGCGCTGCCGGCAACCGCGTGCGGATCGTGAAGACAGGGAAACGGCACCCGCAGGGGCTCGCCGGGTTTCAGATTCACGCCCATTTCCCGGCGCGGCCAGAGTCTCGCGTCTGGGATATCCATGCGGAGGAGGTTGCCGCTTTGGGTGCGCTTCTTCAAAGCGGATATTTGCCCGAAACACGGATGGTGAGCGTCGCCGGATCGGCGCTCAGCGAAAGCCGGCTCGTGCGCTGTCAGCCGGGGGCGGATCTGCGCGGGTTGAGCTACGGTGCCGTGCGGCCTGGCAATCACGTTCTGCTTTCAGGATCGGCCATCGATGGCCGTGAAGCGCGCTGGCTTGCCCCGCGCGACAGACAGCTGACGGTTTTGCCGCGCCGTGGCCAGCCGCCGCGAAGGCATTGGTTCGGTGCCGCGCTGTCGCGCGCAGCACGGCCGCTGCCGATCATTCCGACGGCGGCGCTTGAACAGGCATTCGGCACGGCGCTGCCGGCAGCGGCGATGGCGCGCGCTCTCGCTTCCGGCGACGATGAAACCGCCATCAGGCTTGGCGCGCTTTCGCTCCTCGGGGAAGACCTGGCGCTTGTCGATTACGTGACCGCGGCCGAACCGCGACTTTCATCGATGCTGCAGGGTATTCTTGCCCGCCTTGCGGCGGAGGAGGCGGGATGATCCGAGGCATCTGGGATCGCGAAACCGTGGCGCTTCTGCTTCTTGCGGCGATGATGCCCATGGCGCTGACCTTTCTGTGGTTCGGAGGGGCCGGGGCGGTCAGCCGGCTTGCGCTTGCGCTCATCGTCTCGGGGCTGTGGCATCTGGTCTTCATGCTGGCACGGGCGCAACCGCCCTCCTTCGCCGGTGCGATCACCGCATTGGCAGTGGCTGTGCTCGCGCCGGAAGAACTTGGCGTGCTGCAACTCGTTCTGGGCATCAGTTTCGGTTCAGTGATGGCCGAGCTGGTGTTCGGCGGCTGGGGGCGCAATGTGGTCAATCCGGCGACGGTGACACTCGCCTTTCTCGGCTTCAGCTTTCCCGCCGCGCCCTGGCCGGACCTCGTCTTGCCCATGGCCTGGGCGGCTATTCCCGCCGCGTTGCTTGGCGTCGGCTTCGGGGTGATGTCGGGGCGTATCGTGGGCGGCGCGGTTCTCGCCGGGGCGTTGGCGCTCGCGTTGGGCGTGGCGCCGGGGCCGGTTCTGCCGGTGGCGGGCGTGGTTCTCGTACTGCTTGTCTGCGATCCGGTGGCCAGTGCGGCGACGAGCGGCGGGCGCTGGTTGAACGGCCTGCTCTATGGCGGCCTCGTCGTGCTTTTCATTCTCGTCTGGAAGAATGCCGCGCCCGTGCAGATTGCGGTGTCGGCGGCGCTGTTTTCCTCCCTTGCAGCGCCGCTTCTCGATGAAACCGTCATAGGCGTGTGGCTCGCGCGCCGAAGGAGACGTCATGTCTGACCTCAATCCATTCAATGCATGGCGCCGGCTTCTGGCTTTGCCGAATGAAAGTCGGCTCAAGACCGTGGCAATGGCATTCCTCGTTTCGGCGATCTGCGCCGTGCTGGTCAGCGGTGCGACGGTGGTGCTCAGGCCCATCCAGGCGGCCAACCGGGCTGTGGAAGAGCAGGCGCGTCTGGAAGCGCTGGTGGCAGGCATTCCCGGAATGGCTGATCTCCTGCAGCGCTCGGGTGGTTCATTGAGCACGGTGGTGATCGATCTGGCGCGGGGAGCGGCAGCCCGCGAGGTAACGCCGGAGACCCTCGAGACGGCGCTGGCCGACCCCGCCAACTGGACGACGCTTGAGGCCGGCCAGGACATTGCCGGGCTTGGGCAGCGCCCGAATTTCGCGCAGATCTATCTGCTTCGCGACGCTGATCGGATTTCGCTCGCGCTGCTGCCGGTCAGCGGGGCGGGCTATAATGGCCGGATCGACGCGATCCTCGCCTTGCGAGGCGACATGAGAACTGTCGCCGGGCTTGCCATCACGCGCCAGTCGGAGACGCCGGGTCTTGGGGCGCGGATCGAGGAGCCGGCATGGCTTGCCAGTTTCGCGGGAAAGCAGGTGATCGACGATACGGGGGCGGTGCGTTTCGCGGTGGCGCGGGGCGCGGCTTCCAGCGCCTATGAGGTGGACGGCATCACGGGTGCCACGCGCACCGGCAATGCGGTTACACAGATCGTGCGGTTCTGGCTCGGTCCGCAAGGGTATGGTCCGCTGATCGATGCGGTCAGGCGCGGGGAATTCTAGGCCATGACCGCACCGTCGCCCCTCTGGTCCACGCTGACCGATCCGCTGGTTCGCCAGAATCCGGTGATGCTGCAGATTCTCGGGATCTGCTCCGCACTCGCGGTAACGACATCGATGGCGACGGCGCTCACCATGGCAGCCTCCCTCACTGTGGTGCTGGTCCTTTCGGCGGGCATTATCAGCGTTATCCGACGCCATATTCCCGATGCGATCCGTCTCATCGTCCAGATCGTCATCGTTGCTTCGCTGGTCATCGTGATCGACCAGATCCTGCAGGCCTATCTTCACGACATCAGCCAGAAGCTCTCCGTGTTCGTGAGCCTTATCACGACCAATTGCCTCGTCCTGGGGCGCACGGAATCCTACGCGCGCCTCAACCCGCCCGTTCCCTCCATGGTCGATGCGCTCGGCAACGGTCTCGGCTATTCGCTGGTTCTGGTGGTTCTGGGCTCATTGCGCGAACTCTTCGGTGCGGGCAGGCTGCTCGGCTGGCAGGTCTTGCCGCTCGCTGAACAGGGGGGCTGGTTCACGCCGATGAGCCTGATGCTCCTGGCGCCCAGCGCATTCTTCCTGCTTGGCGGTCTCGTCTGGGCATTGCGCTCCCTGCGGTCCGAACAGGCCGAACCGCTGGAGTTCACCCCACCGGTGGCGCGAGAGGCGGGCGAATGAGCGATCTTGCCGGCCTTTTCCTGCGTGCCGCTTTCGTGGAGAACATGCCGCTCAGCCTCTTTCTGGGGCTGTGCACCTTTCTCGCCTTGTCGCGGCGAACGGAAACAGCCATCGGTCTCGGCGTGGCGATGATCGCGGTGATGGGCGTGACGGTGCCTCTCAACCGGCTCATCTACAACGCGCTGCTTGCGCCCGGCGCCTGGGGCTGGGCCGGCATGCCGGAGATGGATCTTTCCTATCTTTCGCTGATTGCCTTCATTGGCGTGATCGCGGCAACGGTGCAATTGCTCGAAATGCTTCTCGATCGCTTCTTCCCGGCAATCCATGCGTCCTTCGGCGTGTTCCTGCCGCTTCTTACAGTGCAATGCGCGATCCTGGCGGGAAGCCTGTTCATGGTGGAGAGGCATTACACGCTGGCGCAGTCCCTCGTCTTCGGCCTCGGCGGGGGGACGGGCTTCGCCATGGCGGTAATCATGCTTGCAGCGGTGCGCAGCAGGCTGGCCTATGCCGATCTTCCTGCAGGTTTGCGGGGACTGGGCATCGCCTTTGTCCTGACGGGCATGATGTCGCTCGGCTTTTCCTCCTTCGCGCAGATGGTGGCGCCATGAACGAGGTGGTGCTCGCCAGTCTTGTGGTGATGCTTCTCGTCGTCGGGCTGACGGCGGGGCTCCTGGCGGCGCGGCGGCGGCTTGTTCCGCAGAGCGCCGTGACGGTCACGGTCAACGAGACGACCCGCATCGAGGCATCGCGCGGCGACAAGCTGCTCGGCGTTCTGCATGGCGCGGGCATCGGCATTCCGGCAGCCTGCGGCGGCTCAGGCACATGCGGGTTGTGCCGGGTCACGGTGACGGGCGAGGGTGCGGGCGAACCGCAGGCGACAGAACGCGGCATCCTTTCCGCGGCGGAGCGGCGGGCGCATATGCGCCTTGCATGCCAGACCACGCTGCGTGGTTCGTGCGCGGTGACGGTGCCGCAGGATGTGCTGGCGGTTGGGGGTGGTTTCACCTGCCGGGTCGTGTCGAACCGCATGATGGCGCCGTTGATCCGCGAACTGGTGCTGGAATTGCCGGAGGGACAGCCTTTCGATTTCAGGGCTGGCGGCTTCATGCAACTTACCGCCCCGGCGTATAGTCTCGACCTTGGCAGGATCGATCTCGACGAGGGCTTTCGCGAAGCATGGCGCATTGCGGGCTGGGACCGTATGTCATCGGTCTCCCACATGCCCGTGACTCGCGCCTATTCCATCGCCTGCCGCCCGCAGGACAGCGCCGGCGGACGCGCGGTCTTCAACATCCGCCTTGCCGTGCCGCCGGCCGGTCGCGAGCTGGAGGTTCCGCCAGGCGTGGTGTCGTCCTGGCTTTTTGCCCGCACGCCCGGCGACATGATCGATGTCTCGGGGCCGTTCGGCGATTTCCATGTTCAGGCGACCGATCGCGAGATGATCTTTATCGGTGGTGGTGTCGGCATGGCGCCGCTCCGGGCGATGATCCACGAACAGATCGGCAAGGGCAGCGGGCGCAGGATGCGCTATTTCTACGGGGCTCGTTCCCTGGCTGATCTCTTCTACGTGGAAGAGTTCGAGGCGATTGCCGCCGCGCACGACAATTTCACCTGGACGCCGGCGCTTTCCGACCCCGCCCCCGGCGACCGCTGGCGTGGTGCGACCGGCTTCATCCATGAAACGGTTCGCGATGCCCTGCGCGGGCATCCTGCGCCGGAAGATTGCGAATATTATCTATGCGGACCGCCCGTCATGATCTCGGCGGTGCTGGCCACGCTTGAGCGGCTCGGTGTCGAGCGGCAGTCCATCTTCAACGACGATTTCGGAGTCTGACCCATGAGCGCGTTCCAGATCCGGCCCAGCCGCCGCACCCTTCTCGGCATGATCGGTTCGCTTCTCGCGGCGCCTGCCATCGCCCGATCGCAGACGCGGGCCGTCGAGGTGATGGAGGGCCGCGCCTTCGCGACCGGCTGGAGCCTGATGCTGCCTGCTGGCGGCGGGGGCGAGGCGCTACGCTCTCGCATCGAGGCATTGCTGGGCGATGTGGACCGCCAGATGTCGCCGTGGCGGGCCGACAGCGTCGTCAGCCGCTTCAATGCGGCTGGGGCGGGCGCGCAGGCGGTGCCGGCCGAGACAGCGGCAGTGACTGCTGCCGCGTTGCAGATCGCGCGCGACAGCGGCGGGCGGTTCGATCCCACGGTCGGTCCGCTCGTTGCCCGTTGGGGGTTCGGCCCCATCGAAGGGGATGGCGTGCCGGACTGGCACGGTCTTGTCGCAGGCGAGGCCGATATCGGCAAGTCGCGGCCAGGTCTCACGCTTGATCTCTGCGGGATCGCCAAGGGGCGTGCCCTTGACGGAATGGCCGACATCGTGCGCGAGGCCGGCCATGACGATTTTCTGATCGATCTGGGAGGCGAACTTGCCGCCGGTGGCCGGCATCCTTCCGGCCGGGACTGGCAGGTCGCGGTGGAGGATCCGCGCAGCGATGGCGTGGAACCAGCGGGCATGCTGCGGCTCGGCGGCATGGCGGTGGCGACATCCGGCGGGCGGGCGCAGAGCTATGTGCTGGATGGGCGCAGCTACAGCCATATCATCGACCCGGCGACGGGCGAGCCGGTGGCTGGCGCCCTGGCCTCCGTATCGGTTATCGGGCAATCGGCCATGTGGGCCGATGGCTGGGCGACCGCGCTTGCAGCGGCGGGGCCGGCGGAAGGCCCCGCGCTGGCGCACCGCACGGGGATTTCCGCGCTCTTTCTTATCCGGGAGGGAGAGGGCCTGCGGCGCGAAACGACGGGGGCCTTCGATCGGCATCTGATCTGACACGATCAGCATTTGTCGCGGAAAGGACGAGAGATGGAACTGGTTCTGGGCGTTGCAATCTTCCTCCTGGCGGCGGCTGGACTGGCTGTCGGCCTCGTTTTCGGTCGCGGTCCCATCGAGGGCTCTTGCGGAGGACTTGCCTGCATCAAGGGTGCTTCCTGCGCCGGTTGCCGCAAACGGATGGGAGAGGAAGCGGAGGAATCGCCATGAGCACCGATTTGACAGTCGCCGCGATCATGCAGACGGATTGCCCCGTGCTGGCGCCGGACATGCCCATCAGGCGAGCGATAGCCCTGCTGGTGGAGGGCGGTGCCGCGGCAGCTTCGGTCGCGGACGAAAGTGGGGCGCTGGTCGGCATTCTCACGCAGAAGGACTGTTTTCGCCCGGCGCTGCATGCAAGCTACTATCAGGAGTGGAAGGGAACCGTCGCCGACCACATGACGGCGGGTGCGGTGGCCCTGCCGGCGTCGGACGACCTCATATCGGCAGCGCAGGCTTTTCTCGATCACCCGCACAGGGTGTTTCCTGTTCTTGACGAGGGGCGTCTCGTGGGAATGTTGCGCCGCGCGGATGTGCTTGCCGCGCTCTTGCGGATGGGGTGAGCCGGATATTTTCGCCCGCCGCTTCGGTGGGTGCGGGAACACATCGGGTCAGCAACGACATGGACACTGTAAAATCCATTCTTGTGGCTACTGATTTCTCGGAACGGTCCGACAGGGCCGTCCGCCGCGCCGTCTTGCTTGCCCGGCAAACGGGGGCGGCGTTGTCGCTCGCGCATGTGGTGGATGACGATCAGCCGCGCAGGATCGTCGAGAGCGAGCTCGACATGGCGTCCCGGCTTCTGAAGGAACAGGCGAAGACACTGGAAAGCGTGGACGGTGTTTCGTGCCGGGCTGACGTGAAGCTGGGGGACGCTTTTGCCGGCATTCTGGCTGCCGCTCAAGAGCAGAAGCCCGATCTGCTTGTCGTCGGCCCGCATCGCCGACAGCTTCTGAAGGATGTGTTCACAGGGACGACGGCAGAGCGGACAATCCGCAATTCCGCATGGCCGGTGCTCATGGCGAACGCCCCGCCGGTGGGCCCCTATCGCAATGTTCTCCTGACTTCGGACCTTTCAGACGGCGCGCTTCTGGCGGCCAGGCATTTCGCCGTGCTCGATCTCGCACCGCAGGCCGGGCTTTCCGCACTGCATGTCTTCGATGCGCCTGCGCTGAGGCTTGGCATGAGCCATTCCATGTCGCGAGAACAGAAGGATCGCTATCTTGAAGGGGTGCGCGACGAGGCGGTGATGGGGCTCGCTGATTTCGTTCGCTTGCTGAATGTCGGGACGGTTGGGGAGTTGGTGCGGCGTGAGACCATCTCGCCGGCCCATGACATCCTGGCGGCCGCCCACGAGGCCGACGTGGGGCTCGTGGTGGTGGGTAGTTGCGGAAGGAATGGAATAAGGAAGATGGTTCTGGGCAGCGTGGCGGAAGAACTGTTGCGCATCGCCGATGTGGACGTGCTTGTGATTCCGCCTGCCGCCTGATGATCCGGATCATGGCACCGGGGTGATATCACAGCTTATGTTTTCTGGTTATAACTGCCCTTGAAATTGCGATAGGACAGTTAGCCGCCTGCACTATAGGGTCGTTCAAAGCGTTCCCTATAGAGGTTCCCCAGTGACAGATGAAGTTAAGGAAGTGCGGGACGGCGAAGCCGTTCCGACCCCCGCTTCCCAAGGAAATATAGAAAAGTCGAATCATATCAGATCGTTGATATGGGGTGCGGTGGTGGCTGTCATTGTGGCGGTCTTTTTGCCGGCTCCTCTTTTCGCCTCCAATCTCTCATTCCTGTTCTACATGATGCTGTGGCTCACCATGGCCACGTCGTTCAACTTCGTTGCGGGCATGGCTGGATATATGCCTTTTGGTTATGTGGCGTTCTACGGTGTCGGCGCCTATGCCATGGGCGTGCTGTACAAGTCGTTCGGAATGCCCATCCCCGTCGCGCTGGCGGGCTCTGCGGCAGCGGGCATCGTGGTCGGTCTTCTGGTTGCGCCGACGCTGCGTCTGAAGGGGGTTTACTTCGGTATCGTCAGCCTGGCGCTTGCCATGGCGATGAAGCTCGTGATCTCGCTGATGCCGGGAGACATCACCGGTGGAAGCCTCGGGCTGATCCTGTCCTCGGCCAATGATCCCCTGGCGGCCTATTATGCCATGTTCCTCGTCATGATGGGCGCGCTTGCCGCCGGCACATGGCTTTCCATGTCGCGGCTGGGAACGGCGCTCCGGGCGATCCGGGACGACAGCGAGGCGGCTGAGGTGGTCGGCGTCAATGTGGTCGCCACGCGGCTCAAGGCCTGGATCATGGCCACCATGTTTCCCGCGCTCGTGGGCGGGGTCGAAGCCTGGTACACCAATGCGATCGATCTGGATTCCTCCTTCAACCTGCTGGTGACGGCCAAGAGCATCGTCCATGCGATGGCCGGCGGTCTTGGCTTCCTCGTCGGACCGATTGTCGGCGCCAGCGCGCTCTATGGGATCGACCAGCTTATCTGGCGCAATTTCCCCACGCTCAACCTGCTCATTCTCGGCGTCGTCATCATCGCTTTGATGCTGCTTCTGCCACGCGGCATCGTGGGTGCCTTTGCGCAGCGCTTCTCCCGCTTCCGGCGCTTCATTCCGTAGTCGTACAGGACTGAAACAAGATGAACGAACTTCTGCTTCAAGGCCTGGTCAACGGCATCGTCGTCGGGCTGATCTACGCGCTGATCGGCGTCAGCCTCAATGTGATCTTCGGCGTGTTGCGCGTCGTCAATTTCGCGCATGGCGAATTCATCGTGCTTGGCGCTTATGCGGCCTATTTCGCCCAGGCCTGGCTTGGCCTGTCGCCGCTTCTGGCAATGCCCCTGGTATTCGTGATCTTCGGCGCGATGGGATACGGCCTTTATTTCGTGCTGGTGCAGCGCCTGTCACGCTCCAACGATCCCGAGCATGCCTCGCTACTGGTCATGTTCGGGCTTTCGCTGGTGCTTGGCGCGCTCATGCTCCTGGCCTTCGAGGCGGATGCGCGTTCGCTGAACTTCACGCTCGATCCGCCCTTCCTGATGTTCGGCAACATCATCCTGCCGACCACGAAGCTGCTCGGGCTGGCTGTCGCCATTCTGGTGACGGGCGCGCTTGCCTTCTTCCTTTACCGGACGATGCCCGGCAAGGCGCTGCGCGCCATCATCATGAACCGCGACGCGATCCAGATCGTGGGCGTGGACCTCAACAGGCTTTCAGCCCTCACCTTTGGGCTGGGCCTGGGGCTGGCAGGCATCACCGGCATCCTCGTATCGATGATCTTTCCATCCTTCTCGCCATTCATCGGCCAGGACTACACGCTCATCGGTTTCATCGTGATCGTTCTTGGCGGTCTCGGCCATCCCATCGGCGCCGTGGCGGGGGGCATCCTGTTCGGTCTCGCCGAACAGACCGCCATGGTTTTCTTCAGCGGAACGGTGGCGATGCTTCTCGGCTTCGTCCTGCTGATCGCAGTCATTCTCCTTCGTCCCGCCGGTCTCTTCGGCGTGCAGAACTCGCGGTGACGCCATGTTGAAAGTCGACCAGCTCGTAAAGAAATTCGGTGGCATGACGGCCCTTGGCGGCGTCAGTCTCACTCTGCCCGACCAGTCGATCCTTGGCCTCCTGGGCATGAACGGTTCGGGGAAGACCACGATGCTCAATTGCATCAACGGTCTTTATGAAGCGACTTCGGGCGCAATCACGCTCGATGGCGTCAGCCTCATCGGCAAGTCGCCGCATGCCGTTTTCTCCGAGGGCGTGGGGCGGACATTCCAGGTGCCGCGCGTGTTTCACCAGATGTCTCTTCTGGAGAACCTCTCGGTGGCACTCCTCAACAAGGGGCTCTCCAACGCCGAAGTGGCCGAGATCAGCGCCCATTGGCTCAACAAGGTGGAGCTTTACCGGCTGCGCCACAACTATGCGGAAGAGCTTTCGGGCGGACAGCAGAAGCTTCTGGAGCTTGCCCGCATCATGGTGGCCAATCCGAAGCTGGTGCTGCTCGACGAGCCTTTTGCCGGCGTCAATCCGGGTCTTGCCCTGCTTCTCATCAGGATCATTCGCGAGATGCCGAAGGAGGTCGGTTGCTCGGTCCTCCTCGTCAGCCATGATCTCACATCGGTCTATGAACTGTCCGACAATATTCTGGTCATGCATGAGGGCAAGGTGCTGGCCGAAGGCAGCGCCGAGGTCATCCAGAGCAATCCCGACGTCATCGAAGCCTATCTGGGAGCCTGATCATGGATGGCGTTGAACTCAGCATGAAGAACATTTCCGTTGCCTATAATGGCGACATCACGGTCCTCAAGGACGTGGCCCTGCGGGCCCGGCCTGGAGAGGTGACAGGCATTATCGGCCCCAACGGGGCGGGCAAGTCCACCGTCCTCAAGACGATCTTCGGCCTTCTTTCGACCAAGGCGGGCACGATCAGAATGGGCGAGCGCGACATCACGGGCCTCAAGGCGTTCCAAAGGGCGCTGGAGGGGATTGCCTTCGTGCCGCAGAACCGCAGCGTTTTCGCCGGGCTTTCCGTCTATGACAACCTGCTTCTGGGGTGCTGGCCGTTCCGCAAGGACAAGGCGCGGATCGACCGGGCCATCGAGGGCATTTTCGAGCGCTTTCCGATCCTGAAGGAAAAGCGGGCCACGCCCGCAGGCTCGATGAGCGGCGGGCAGCAACGCTTTCTCGAAATCGCCCGCGCGCTGGTCACCGAGCCGAAGGTCATCCTTCTGGACGAGCCTACGGCGATGATCGCGCCGAAGATTTCCAAGGACATCTACGCCCTGACGCGCAGCCTCGCCGACCAGGGCGCGACCATCATCCTCGTCGACCAGAACGTGCGCCAGTGCGCCACGATCTCGGACCGGCTCTACATCCTCGAACTCGGCCGCAACAAGGCGGAAGGGACCAGGGAAGACTTCGCCACCGACGGCCAGCTGAAGGAGATGGTCGCCGAATGGATGAACTACAAGATCGACGTGTGAGACGTCGCAGACCCAAGACCAAGAAAAGGGGAATGACCATGTGGACCATCACCAAACGAAACTTTATGGCGGGCACGCTGCTTGCCTGCCTTGCCCTGCCGGGCACCGCGCATGCGCAGGAGAAGATCCGTATCGGCATGACGGTTTCGTCGTCCGGCAATTTCGCTCTCGCCTCCCAGTCGGGTGTGCGAGGGGTCGAGATCTGGGTCGACGAGATCAACGCCAAGGGTGGCCTCGACGTCAAGGGCGAGAAGCGTCTCGTCGAACTCGTCAAGCGCGACGACCGCTCCGACAAGCAGATGGTGGCGCGCGTTTATGAAGACCTGATCGCCAACGAGAAGGTCGATCTGCTCATGGCGCCGTTCGGCTCGACGCTGACGGCTGCCGCTGCAACGGTTACCGAGCGGCTCGACAAGTTTCTGGTGATCTGGTCGGCGGCCTCGGACGCCCTTTACGAGCAGGGCTTCAAGAACATCGTCTCGGCAACACAGATGCCCGTGTCCCGCATGCCTTCGGCCGGTCTTGAAGCCGCGTCGGCTCTCGGCAACAAGAAGGTGGCCATCATCAATGTCGATGAACCGTTCCCGGCGGGCCTTGCCGACGGTGCGGAGGCGATTGCCAAGAAGCTCGGCATGGAAGTGGTCCTGAAGGAGGATTATCCGAAAGGCACGAAGGACTTCAGCCTGCTTCTGCAGAAGGCCCGCGCGGCCGGAGCCGACGTCTTCTTCCCGACCAGCTACGAGGGCGATCTCATCTCCATAGTGCGCCAGATGCACCAGATGAACGTCAACTTCCCGATGACCTTCATGGTCTACGCGTCGACGCCCCAGTTCATCGATATCGGCGACGATGCGCAGTACATCTACAGCCATACCAATTTCCATCCCACCATCAACTGGGATGTGAATGCCGGTCTCAACCGGGAAGGGTTTCTCGCAGCCTATAAGCGCCTCTTCCCGAACGTTTCCTATGAGCCCGATTTCCAGACCGTCCTTGCCTATGGCGCTGCCGTTATTGCCGGTGAGATCATTCAGAACGCCGACAGCCTGGACGCGGCGGACCTGAAGAAGACGGCGATGGCGCTTTCCGACAAGCTGACGGTTCTGGCCGGTCCCTATGCGATCGACGAGACCGGCAAGCAGCTGAAAATGCCTTTCCCGGTGGTGCAGCTGCAGCCGGGCAAGGGGCTTGTCACCGTGTGGCCGAAAGAGGTCGCGGTGGCCGAGCCGATCTATCCTATCCCGGGTTGGGATAAACGCGACTAGCCATCCGTGCCCGGCCACGGAACCCAATACCGGGGCCGGGCGCTTTTTTAGAAAAGAACATCATGGATCCCTCATTCGCATCCCTTGCGGAGCTTTCCCAGGCTCTGCGCGCAGGCGCTTTCACTTCAACCGATATCGTCCGACATTTCCTCGACCGCATCGACGCCACGAACGACACCCTCGGTGCATTTGTCAGGGTGAATGCCGAAAGGGCTATGGAGATGGCGGAGGGGCTCGACAAACTGCGCGCCTCCGGCGTCGTCCTTGGCCCCCTGCACGGATTGCCGATTGCGGTGAAGGATCTGGTGGACTGGCAGGACGAACCCTGTTCCGTCGGAAGCGCCGCCTGGAAGGAACGCCGCTCGCAGAGCGATGCAACGGTGATGCGCAAGCTTCTTGCCGCGGGCATGATCCCCATCGGCCGCACCGCCATGGTGGAGTTCGCTTTTGGCGGCTGGGGCACCAACCCGCTCTGCGGCACCCCGCGCAACCCCTGGGACATGCATGAGCATCGCATCCCCGGCGGTTCGTCCAGCGGTTCGGGCGTAGCCGTCGCCGCGGGGCTTGCGCCAGCCGCGATCGGCAGCGATACGGGCGGATCGGTGCGTATTCCGGCCGCGCTGACCGGCATCGCAGGTCTCAAGCCGACCTATGGGCGCATCAGTCTCAAGGGCTGTTTTCCGCTTTCGGGAACGCTTGATTCCATAGGTCCCATGACGCGCACGGTGGAGGATGCGGCTCTTCTGTACGAAGCCCTTGCTGGCCCCGATGCGGACGATCCGGCAACCCTGATCGCCCCTGCATTCGAGGCCGGCGCCTGGCGCAAGCTGCGGGTGGAAGGAATGCGGGTGGCGGTCATGCGGGAGGAAGATTTCCCGATTGCCATCGATCCGGACTGCCAGGTGGCCTACGACAGGGCGAAGGCTGCCCTTGCCGAACTGGGCGCGCATCTCGTTCCTGTTGAACTGCCGTTTTCCTTCAACGAACTGACGGAGCGCAACGGTCGCATCATCGCGGCCGAGTCCTATGCGATCCATTGCGATTACATCCATGATGAGCGCCTTGCCATCGGACCCTATGTGCGACGGCGAATCCTCGGAGGCGCGGAAATAAGCGCCAAGGATTATCTGGCGACGCTGGCGGACCATCGCCGCATGAAGAAGATGTATGACGCGTTCATGCAGCCCTATGGAGCTCTGCTCACGCCAACTGTGCCCTTCCCCGCGGTGCCGCTTGGCGCGGTGGACGAACAGAGCTTTCCGCTCGCTGCCTATGGCAGGCCCGCCAACTATGTGGGTGGCTGCGGCCTCGCTCTGCCGGCGGGGTTCACCGAGACGGGGCTTCCCCTTTCCGTACAGTTGATGGGAAGGGCGTTCGACGAGGCTTCCGTGATCGCTCTCGGTCACGCGCTTGAACAGGCGCTTTCGGTTCCGGCGAGGCGGCCAGAAACGATCGCTGCCTGACCACGAAATATCCTGGGAGGAGTTCCGATGATGCAGTCCGCTTGCGATACGCTTTTGACCGATGCCCTGCTGTTCGATGGCCTGGGGGGCGAGCCCTTCCGGGGTGGCCTTGCGGTCCGTGAAGGTCGCATCGCGGCGGTGGGCGATGTCTCGGGCTGGAGCGCGCCCGAGACGATCAATCTAGACGGGTTGTGCCTGGCGCCCGGCTTCATCGACGTGCACACCCATGACGATCTGGCCGTGCTCAACGACAGCGCCATGGAACCCAAGGTGACGCAGGGCGTGACGACGGTGATCGTCGGCAATTGCGGCATCAGTCTCGCGCCTTATGAAAATCCCGCGGAACTCGTGCCGCCGCTCGGCCTGCTCGGCACGGCGGATGACTATCGTTTCGGGTCGTTCGAAGCCTATCGTGCGGCGGTGGATGCCGCCCATGTCGCGGTCAATGTGGCTGCTCTGGCCGGTCATGGCACATTGCGCGCCATGGTGATGGAAGACACTGACGCACCGGCCGGGGAAGCGGAACTCGAGGCCATGCGCAACCTGCTGGGCGAAGCGCTGGAAGCCGGCGTTCTCGGCCTTTCCACGGGGCTCGCCTATCCGGTTGCCCGGCATGCGCCCACTGCCGAGGTGGTGGGGTTGTCCCAGGAACTCGCGGCTCATCCAGGGGCGCTTTACGTCACGCATATGCGCGACGAGCGCGACAAGGTGGAAGAGGCCGTGTGGGAAACCATTTCCATAGGCCGCGAGGCGGGGGTACCCGTCGTCATCTCGCACCATAAGTGCATCGGGCGGCATAATTACGGGCGCTCGGTGAAGACGCTCTCCATGATCGATAACGCCCTGCGCCATCAGGATATCGCCATGGATGTCTATCCTTACGAGGCGAGCTCGACCGTACTCCTGCCTGAACTGACACGGCATGCGGATCGCATTCTCGTCATCGATTCAGGGGCGCATCCGGAATTCAACGGCATGGAGCTTGCCAAAGTGGCGGAAGCCATGGATTGCGACCAGGCAGAGGCGGCCAGGCGGCTGGCGCCCGCGCGGGGCATCTATTTCCAGATGTCGCCCGAGGACATTAACCGCATCATGCGGCACCCGCGAACGATGATCGGCTCGGACGGCATTCCGGGGCCGATGGCGCATCCGCGCCTTTGGGGAACATTTCCGCGGGTGCTCGGACGATATGTGCGCGAGGAGCGGGTTCTGCCGCTGGAGGAGGCCGTGCGAAAGATGACCTCGCTGCCGGCCCAGATTTTCGGGCTGGCGCGGCGCGGACGCCTTCAGGCCGGGTTTCACGCCGATCTCGTCGCCTTCAATGCGGAGACCGTTCTGGATCTCGCCGACTACGATACGCCCGACCGCCCCTCCGTCGGCATCGAGCATGTTTTCGTCAACGGCAAGGCGGTTCTGGCGCATGGCGCCGTCACCGGTGCCCGTGGCGGCCGGTTCGTGGCGCGCGGTGAGGCCTGATCTTCGATCCGAATGGGGAAGGCTCCTGCTTGCAGCCGGGTGATCCCACCTGACTGCAAGATGTTCTAGCTGCTGCTATGCAATTCCTGGCAGGCAGATTTCAGAATCTTGATGAACATGTCCTCGGCGTTCGACACCGGCCGGTTTTCCGATGTGAGCGCGGTGATGGTGAACTGAAGCTTCGGCACCAGCGGGCGCAGGCGAACGCCGCGCGTGAAACGGGCGGAGAATTCGTCGACGATGGCGCAGCCGACACCCTGGCTCACGCAGGCGGCGGCCACCGAATAGGTGTGGACTGAAATGCGCGGCTCATAGGGCACCCCTTCCTGATCGAAGGCGTGGCGCAGGAAGGTGCCGACGGGGGATTCCTTTTCCAACCCGACAAAGGTCTTCATGTCGATATCGCGCAAATGCACCGGCGACGGGTCGGCCGGTTTGTCGGGGTCGTCAGTCTCCAGATAGGTCAGGTTCATGGTGCCGACGGTGGTGGAATTTATTCCAGGGGTCTCGACGATGGAAAAGGCAACCGCAAGATCGAGGTCGAGCGCGCGCAAGCGCCGCAAGAGCATGTCGTAGTGGTGGGTGAATATCTCCACCTTGAAGCCTTCCCAATGCTTGGGCAGCTTGGAGACCACTTTCGGGGCCAGACCGACGCCAAGGCTCGGCAGAAAGCCCACCCGAAGGACATCGTCCGGATTGCGACCGAGATTGCGCGCCAGAGTGCGAAACCGCTCAAGCGCGGCCTGCACGTCCACTGCCTCGGAAAAGAGCAGCTCAGCCTCGCGTGTTGGCACCAGTCGCTGCTTCACCCGGTCGAAGAGCTTGAAGCCCAGAAGGGATTCTGCGTGTTTCAGGGTGCGGCTGAGGGCGGGTTGCGAGACGTTCAGCCGCTCGGCGGCGGCGTTGATCGATCCGGCAAGCCGGATCGCGTGGAATACTTCAATGTGACGAAGTTGCATTACGCTGGCGCTTGGTTGCGAGAGGTTTGTGCCTTGGTTCGGGGACCGCACGTTGGAGCCATTCTACACATCTGCGCGCGGTGGTGGGCAAGAAGTTTGGCGGCAGATGGCGCGGATTGAGCGGTGTTGCCTTTTCCGGCTAAGTTTTCGGTCGCGTCAGGAACGTTATGGCGCAATACAAGGCCGTAATTGACGTGACACGAAAGTGTCATCGAACTGTTACATAGAGTTGTTATCCCGCTCCCCGACGCCATAAGGGCGTTTGACCGAATTCCGAACAGGGAGCAGTCTCCAATGAACAAATTCCTCCTTACCGCCTCGGCGGCCGCGATCGCCCTTGCCGGTGCGGTCGGCTCGGCTGCGGCCCGCGATCAGCTTCAGATCGCCGGATCCTCCACCGTTCTGCCTTACGCCAAGATCGTTGCCGAAAACTTCGGCGAGACCTTTCCGAACTTCAAGACGCCTGTCGTCGAGTCCGGCGGTTCTTCCGCTGGCCTGAAGGAGTTCTGCAAGGGCGTCGGCGAAGACACGATCGACATTGCCAATGCTTCGCGCAAGATCCGCGAAAAGGAAGTGGCTGCCTGCGCCGAAGCCGGCGTGAAGGAAATCCAGGAAGTCCAGTTCGGCTATGATGGCATCGTGTTCGCCACGGACATCAACGGTCCGGATTGGGCGCTCCAGCCGGTCGACGTCTACAAGGCGCTCGCCGCGAAGGTCGCAGTCGACGGCAAGCTCGTCGACAATCCGTACAAGAAGTGGAACGAAGTTAATCCGAATCTGCCGGATTGGGACATTGCCGCCTATATTCCGGGCGAAAAGCACGGCACGCGCGAAGTCTTCGAAGAGAAGGTGCTGGCTGCCGGCTGTGAAGCCGCTGGCGGTGTCGATGCCGGCAAGGCTTCCGGTCTCGAGGAAGACGCTGCGAAGAAGGCCTGCATGGCCGTGCGCAAGGACGGCAGCGCGGTGGATATCGATGGCGATTACACCGAGACGCTTGCCCGCATCGACGCCAACAAGACCGGCGTGGGCGTGTTCGGCCTGTCCTTCTACGAAAACAATGCCGACAAGCTGAAGGTCGCGACGATCAACGGCATCACGCCGAGCGTCGAAACGATCGCTGCCGGCGAGTATCCGGTTTCGCGTCCGCTGCAGTTCTACGTGAAGAAGGCGCATATCGGCGTCATTCCGGGCCTCAAGGAATATGTCGAGTTCTTCCTCGACGATCAGATGGTCGGTCCGGAAGGCCCGCTTGCCGAGTACGGCCTGGTTCCGGCTCCCGATGCGGAGCGCGAGGCCCAGCGCAAGGCTTTCGGAACTGGCCAGACCATGTAATCCGGCGCAGCCGGACAAGCGCAGGCGGCCACGCTGCCTGCGCCTTTTTCTTTGCCGAGTTTGATTGACGGATACGCCCGGCAACAGCCGGATAGGGGGCTTCGTGGCCTTGGGACTTCTCCTTAGCATCATCCTGCTCATCGGCGTGGTTGGCTATGTGCTCGGCGGTGCCCGTGCGCGCCGGCAGCGCGCCGAAGCGACGCAGAAGCCGCATTCGCGTGCTCATTACCATGGCTGGTGGGTGTTCATCCTGGCCGTGCTGCCGGCGGTGCTGTTCATCGCGGCCTGGTCGGCGGGCAGTTATGCCTATGTCGAAAACGCGATCAGCGAGAAACTGCCGGAACAGACCGGCGAGGGCGCCATTGCCAGCCGTTCGCTCGCCCTCAGCATGGTCGGGAACCTCGCAAGCGGGTTGCGCAAGGCCGAGGGCGATCCCGCTCTTGCCGATGTGCCGCAAACCTTCGAGGCGTTACGGCCCATTCTGGCCGCGCGCGGCATCGCTCTGGCCTCCGACACCCGCGACTACATGATCCCGCTCGCGCAGGAATTCAATGCCCTGCAGAGCAATGCCCGCAACATCGGCACGGTGATCGCGCTTCTGCTTTCGCTCGGCGGCGCTGCGCTCGGTTTCATGAGCATCCAGCCGCGGGCGCGGGCGCGCAACAATGTCGAGCGTGTCGTTCTGATGGGGCTGCTCGCCGCATCCACAATCGCCATTCTGACGACTGTCGGTATCGTGTTCTCGATGCTTTTCGAGACGATCCATTTCTTCCAGTCCGTGTCTTTCTCCAATTTCTTCCTGGGCACTGTCTGGGACCCGCGCTTCGCGGCGGCGGGTGCAGCGGCGGAAGAGGGGCAGTTCGGCCTGATCCCGCTCCTGGCCGGCACGCTCTACATCGCCTTCGTGGCCATGCTCTTTGCCGTGCCGGTGGGCCTGATGGCGGCGATCTACATGGCTGAATACGCCACGCCGCGCGTGCGTTCGGTCGTGAAGCCGCTTCTGGAAGTGCTGGCGGGCATCCCGACCATCGTTTACGGCTTCTTCGCGCTCGTCACGGTTGGGCCTTTGCTGCGCGATCTGAGCGCGGCGATTGCCGGGGGGCCGGGCTTCATTCAGGCGCAGAGCGTTCTGACGGCCGGTCTGGTGATGGGCATCATGCTCATTCCTTTCGTCTCATCGCTTTCGGACGATATCATCACCGCCGTTCCCGGCTCCATGCGCGACGGGTCCCTGGGGCTTGGTGCCACACGTTCTGAAACCATCAAGCGGGTGATCCTGCCGGCAGCGCTGCCGGGTATCGTCGGCGCCCTGCTTCTGACCGCATCGCGGGCCGTCGGCGAAACGATGATCGTCGTTCTTGCGGCGGGTGTTGCGGCCAATCTCACGCTCAATCCCTTCCAGGCGATGACGACCATCACGGTCAAGATCGTCAATCAGCTGACCGGCGACCTGGAATTTACCTCGCCGCAGACGCTGGTGGCCTTCGCGCTCGGCATGACGCTGTTCGTGCTGACGCTGGGGATGAATGTCTTCGCGCTCTACATCGTGCGCAAATACCGGGAGCAATACGAATGACCGACGCTACCCTGACGGGCGCCGGCGCGGCCGGTGCCAAGGCTCGCCGCGATATCGGCATCAAACGGCGCTACGCCGCCGAGCAGCGCTTCCGGATGTATGGCGTGATCGCCATTGCCATCGGCATGTTCTTTCTTGCCGCGCTTTTGTGGTCGGTGTTCTCCAACGGCTACACGGCATTCTGGCAGAGCTCCATCAAGCTCGACGTGAATTTCGCCGAGAGCGTCATCGATCCGAACAACGAGCGCGCGAGCAATCCGGAAAAGCTTCTGACGGCCAACTATCCGAAGCTGGCGACGGATGCACTGGTGGCGAAGCTGGGGGTCGATCCGCAAAACCGTCCGCTGGTCCGCCAGGTGGGGGCGATGATCTCCAATGGCGTGCGCACGCAACTGCGTGACATGGTCGTGGCCGATCCCGCGATCATCGGCACCACGCAGACCATCTGGGTACTGGCGAGCGGCGATCTGGATTCAGCCATGAAAGGCCAGGTCAATCTTTCGGTGGAGGAATCGCGCCGCAAGATTTCGGACCAGCAACTCCAGTGGATGGACACGATGAAGCAGGACGGGGTCCTGGAGCAGCGCTTCAACTCGGGCCTTTTCACGCGCGGCGCCTCCAGCCGGCCGGAGACGGCGGGCATGGGCGTGGCCATCGTGGGCTCGCTCTACATGATGCTGATCGTGCTGGTTCTGGCGCTGCCCATCGGCGTGGCCGCCTCGATCTATCTGGAGGAATTCGCGCCGCAGAACAAGCTCACCGATCTCATCGAGGTCAACATCAACAATCTGGCGGCGGTGCCGTCCATCGTGTTCGGTCTTCTCGGACTGGCGGTGTTCATCAACTTCATGAGTCTGCCGCGCTCGGCTTCGGTCGTGGGGGGCCTTGTCCTGACGTTGATGACATTGCCGACGATCATCATCGCGACCCGCGCGGCCCTGCGCGCCGTGCCTCCCTCGATCCGCGCTGCCGCGCTCGGCCTTGGCGCATCGCGCACGCAGATGGTGTTTCACCACGTGCTGCCGCTCGCCGCGCCCGGCGTCCTGACGGGAACGATCATCGGTCTGGCACAGGCGCTGGGCGAGACCGCGCCGCTGCTCCTCATCGGTATGGTGGCCTTTGTGGCGGATTATCCGACCACGCCCTTCGATCCCGCAACGGCGCTGCCGGTGCAGATCTATATGTGGGCTAACGAGGCCGAGCGCGCCTTTGTGGAACGCACATCCGGTGCCATTATCGTGCTGTTGCTGTTCCTTGCCGTGATGAACATCACCGCCATCATTCTTCGCCGGCGCGTCGAACGTCGCTGGTAACGGGGTAAAAGGACATGAATATGCTGACCGACGCTCAAGTGGAAAACAAACTGGTGGCCGCGGACCAGCCGAAGGCGCTGAAGATGCGCGGCGAGAATGTCCGCGTCTTCTACGGCGAGAAGCAGGCTCTCTTCGACGTGAACCTGGACATTCTCGAGAACGAGGTGACGGCGCTGATCGGCCCTTCGGGTTGCGGCAAGTCCACCTTCCTGCGCTGCCTCAATCGCATGAACGATACGATCGATGTCGCGCGCATCGAGGGCAAAATTACACTCGACGGGGACGATATCTACGATTCCAGGATCGATGTGGTGGAACTGCGCGCGCGCGTCGGCATGGTCTTCCAGAAGCCAAATCCGTTTCCCAAGTCGATCTATGAGAACATCGCCTATGGACCGCGTATCCATGGGCTGGCTTCGAAGAAATCGGAGTTCGACGAGGTGGTGGAATCGAGCCTGCAGAAAGCCGGCCTCTTCAACGAGGTGAAGGATCGCCTGCATGAGCCGGGCACCGGCCTTTCCGGCGGCCAGCAACAGCGCTTATGCATCGCGCGCGCAATTGCGGTTTCTCCGGAGGTCATCCTGATGGACGAGCCCTGCTCGGCGCTCGATCCGATCGCGACGGCGAAGGTGGAAGAGCTGATCGATGAGCTGCGCGAGAACTACACGATCGTGATCGTTACGCACTCCATGCAGCAGGCTGCACGCGTGTCGCAGCGCACGGCGATGTTCCATCTTGGCAATCTCGTCGAGGAAGGGCCGACGGACAAGATGTTCACGAACCCCGACGACAAGCGCACCCAGGATTACATCACCGGTCGCTTCGGCTGACATGGAACCGCATTCTACGAGGAACATGACCATGGGCGAACACACCGTCAGCTCATTCGACGAAGAACTGGGCCATATCGATCGCCTCATCCGCGAGATGGGCGATCTGGCGGGCGCGATGACGCGGGCCTCCACCAACGCGCTTCTGAGTTCGGATACCGCGCTTGCCCAGCGCGTGATCTCGGACGACGCGATCATGGATGCCAAGCAGCGCGAACTGGATGAGCGTGCGATTACATTGATCGCCAAGCGCCAGCCAATGGCACAGGACCTGCGCGGCGTGGTGGGCGCCATTCGCATGGCCGCGGACCTGGAGCGTATCGGCGATCTGGCCAAGAACATCGCCAAGCGCGTCGGTGCTGTCGGCCAGAGCGCGACACCGCGCACGCTGGCGCATTCCATCGACAACATGGCCGGGCTGGTGCTCGATCAGGTGAATGCGGTGGTGGACTTCTACGTCCGGCGCGCGGCAGAGCAGCTTGTGCCGCTGCGCGACGAGGATGAGAAGATCGACATCCAATATACGTCGATCTTTCGGGAACTCCTCACCTACATGATGGAAGATCCGCGCAACATCACGGCGTGCACGCATCTTCTGTTCTGCGCGAAGAATCTGGAGCGTATCGGCGATCATGTGACCAACATTGCCGAAAACGCCTATTATGTGATGACGGGCGCGCAACTTCCTGTGCAACGACCGAAGCTCGACGAAACGCAGATGTCGGTCGAAGCCGATTCGTGACGGGGGGACGGGATTGCCTCGGATCGCTTTTGCTGCATCCGCGGCGTTGCCGGGCAGGGTTGCCCGGCCGCTTCATGCTTTAGAGCGGTTCATCGTTTCGCGGAAACGCTGAACCACTCTATCTCTTTGCTTGTCCGCATTTATGCGGACGTCAGGCGATTACTCCTGACTGCAAAATGCTCTAGGAGACCGGAACGATGATTGCCCCCAAAGTCATGGTCGTCGAGGATGACGAACCGCTTTGCGTTCTGCTGAAATACAATCTGGAGGCCGAAGGCTACCAGGTGGAGGTCATCTCGCGGGGTGACGAGGCGGAAGTGCGGCTACAGGAAAATGTGCCCGATCTCCTCGTGCTGGACTGGATGGTGCCTGCCGTTTCGGGCATCGAACTGTGCCGGCGGCTGCGCATGCGGCCGGAGACCGAGCGGTTGCCGGTGATCATGCTGACGGCGCGAGGCGAGGAGAGCGACCGCGTGCGCGGCCTTTCTACGGGCGCCGACGACTATCTCGTGAAGCCGTTCTCGACGCCGGAATTCGTTGCGCGCGTGCGTGCGCTATTGCGGCGCGCCAAGCCCGAAGTGCTGTCCACCGTGCTTTCGGTCGGCGATATCGTGCTCGATCGCGAGTCCCACCGCGTCTACCGGCGCAAGAATGAAATCAGACTCGGGCCCACGGAGTTCCGTCTCCTCGAATTCATGATGCAGCATCCCGGCCGCGTCTTTTCGCGCAGCCAGCTTCTGGACAATGTCTGGGGTGAGACGATCTATATCGACGAACGCACCGTGGATGTGCATGTGGGGCGGTTGCGCAAGGCCGTCAATCAGGGGCGCCTGCCGGACGTGATCCGAACCATCCGTGGTGCGGGATATGCAATCCGCGAAGCCTGACGGCAAAATGCCGGAGCCGGTGCGGCACCGGCCCTGGCTGAGCTTGATGACTGGAATTCGATCATGCTGATCCATGGTATCAACGACCGGATCAGCGGCGCGTTGTGCGATGATCCTGCTGCATGGCGACATTGTAGCTCGTCACGGGCTCGATCGAGCCGACCAGCTTGCCATCCTTGGTGATATCCCACTCGATCATCGCATCCTCATATTCGAGGGCGGGATCGACATGGACGCATGTGGCCAGAACGCGGGGAGCCTGTCCGTCGAGTTCGCGCATGGAGACGGGCATCTCAGCCTGACATTCCTCAAACGTCTCGTAGATCGGTGTCGGCGCAGGAAGCTCTTGGCACTCGCCCAGGTCGCCCGAGCAACCGACAATCAACAGAAGTGCAGCAATGTGTTCCATGGCTTACTCCTTTCATTGTCTGGAAACGGCGGGCCATGGCCGCCGGTTCCGCGAATGCCGTGTTCCGGCCGGGTCCGGCTCGGTGAGGCTTAACTGCCGCGGCGCATCAGGCCCGCGATGAGGGAAATTGCCAGAAGCGCGAGGAAGATGAAGAATAAGATCTGAGCCATCCCAGCCGAAGCGCCAGCAATGCCGCCGAACCCAAGTGCGCCCGCGATCAGCGCAACAACAAGAAAAACTACAGCCCAATAAAGCATCGGAACTCTCCTGGTGGTTATCTCTGCTTTAAAAACGCCGGTACTTCGGGTTGGTTCCGGAAAAACAATTAATTAATAAATAAAGCCGCCCACAGGGCGGCTTTTTAATTCGGTATACGCTTCAGGTTTCAGGCAGCTGCCTTTGACTGGCGATCGAAGAACAGGGCCTGACTGATAAGCGCCTTGACCATGTCGGGATTGAAGGGCTTGGTCACCAGGAATGCGGGTTCCGGGCGCTCACCGGTGAGCAGACGCTCTGGAAATGCCGTGATGAAGATGACCGGAACGGAGGTGGATGCCAGAATTTCGTTCACCGCATCCAGGCCCGAACTGCCGTCGGCAAGCTGGATATCGGCCAGCACCATCTTCGGCTGTGTCTTTGCGAACATCGCGACCGCTTCCTTATGGGTGCGGGCGTTGCCGACGACACGGTGCCCGAGGCTTTCGACCATTTCCTCGATATCCATCGCGATAAGCGGCTCATCCTCGATGATGAGGATTTCCGTAGCGACCTGGCGGGAAATTTCCTCGCTCGCTTCACGCAGCATGGCGTTCAGCGCCGTGGCGTCGACGCCGAGAATTTCGGCGGCTTCGCCGGGATGAAAGCCTTCGACGGCAACGAGCAGGAAAGCCTGGCGCGGGCGCGGGGCCAGCGCCGACAGATTGCTCAATGCGTGGCGCTCCCAGGCGGAAGCCGGCGCTTCATCCGGCACGCGGATATCCAGCGCCTCGAAGAGGGCGATATAGAGCTTGAAGAGCGCTATCTTGTCGGTCGGAGCGTCGGGAAAGATGCTGGTATCGGCGATCAACGCCTCAAGCACCGCCGCCACTCGCGCGTCGCCACTTGTCTGCGAGCCGGAAACGGCCCTTGAAAACCGCCGCAGATAGGGGAGCTGCGGGGCAATGCGCGCTGACAAATTCATGGGTATGTGGTCTCCCTCAAAAAATATGCAAATTCCAGTAAGCGGTCGCGTCAGTCGGGTTTTCAACGTGCAAGTCTGGAAAATGTTCCAAAGCGGTGGAACAATTTCGCCTCGTCGGCGTTTCGCTACAAATCCAGGTGTGGCGTTGGGGCTTGGGAAAGATCCTTACGGCGCGTCAGACGGGGCAAACAGGTAAGTGATGGACGAAAAACAGGCATGAAATACGAAAAGCCAGCCAGCCAGCGCACAACTGGCCACCGCGGTAGCGCGGACGATCCGCTCGGAGTGAACTCGGAGATCGGCCGAAAGCTGAAGCAATATTATGACGATCTGGTCTCCGAGGAGATACCGGACAAATTCGCCATGCTTCTCAGTCAGCTTGCAGACAGTGAACGTTCGAAGCAGGGCGAAGAAAAGGACTGATTTTCATGAGTGTCTACTCGGGGTTCCGCGAAGATCTGCTCGGTACCGTGCCCAGCTTGCGGGCATTTGCGGTGTCGTTGGCGAAAAATGCGGATCGGGCCGACGATCTGGTGCAGGAAACGCTCGTCAAGGCGTGGGACAAACAGCAGAGTTTTCAGCCGGGAACGAACCTGAAAGCCTGGCTGTTCACGATCCTGCGCAACGAATTCTATTCGCAGATGCGCAAGCGCAAACGCGAAGTGGAAGACAGCGATGGCGCAATCACGGGGCGGCTTTCCGTGCATCCCGCCCAGGAAGGGTCGGTCGACCTGAAGGATTTCCGCAAGGCGCTGGAGCAGCTGCCGGAAGATCAGCGGGAGGCCATCATCCTGATCGGCGCCTCGGGGTTTTCCTACGAGGAGGCCGCGGAGATCTGCGGTTGCGCGGTGGGCACAATCAAAAGCCGGGTAAGCCGTGCGCGCAATCGGCTGCAGGACATATTGGAGATTTCCGGAGAAAGCGATTTCGGGCCGGATGCAATCTCCGCGCAGATCACTAACACGGCGTTCGTCGCTTAAACTCAGCGTCGGTGGCTCGGCAAGCCGAGAAAAATTTCAGGGGAAATTCCAAGGAAAATTTCAGGGAGAGCCCGTCAGTTCGGCGGGCTTTCTTCTTGGGCCAATGTTTCTGACGCCACCGTTGCAGGTGTCTCGATCGCGGCGACCAGTGCTTCGATCAGATCGCTTTCGCGGTAGGGCTTCTCGACGACGCGAATGCCGGCGAAGGGCTCGAAAACCGTATGGTTCGCGGCATAGCCGGAAGCAAAGATAAAGGGAATCCGGCGTGTTTGCAGAAGCTTTGCGAACTCGTCGGTCCATTGCTCTGAAATCTTGATGTCGAGTATGGCGCTCGAAATCTTCCGCGCATCCAGAAGATCGGCCTGAAGGCTCTCGAAGGAATCGATCGTCACCACGTCGACGGCGCCGTGCTCACGGCACAGCTCCTCGACATTCATGGCGATCATCGCTTCGTCTTCCACCAGAAGGACACAGGCACCATTAAGAGGCTTTACCAAGGGGCGTCCTTTCTGAGCCAGCTAGTTTTGTGATTCAATCTCACCCCGCGTGGTGTTTGTCATTAAAAAAAGACATGCCTCTGTGATTTGGGAACCATTTGGTTTTTGGACGCTTTTCCGTCCGCTGGAACCGAACGGGGGCGGAACATGACATCCGAGACAATCGAACTGCACAAAAGCCTTCCTTGCACACAGTGCCCGCTGCGAAGCGCGGAGAATTTCCGCGACTTCGAAGAGGACGAACTGACATTCGTGGGACGTTTCAAGAAAGGCGATCTCGCGGTGAAGAAGGGCGCCACCCTGCTCGTGGAAGGGGCGCACAACCCGCATCTTTATACGGTGCTTTCGGGATGGGGTTTTCGCTACAAGCTGTTAAGCGACGGACGCAGGCAGATCGTGAACTTTGTGATGCCGGGTGATCTCGTGGGATTGCAAGGCAGTCTGACAGGCGAAATGCAGCACTCGGTCGAGGCGTTGTCTTCCATGGTGCTTTGCGTTTTCGAGAAGGCTGAACTCTTTTCTCTCTACGAGCGCTTTCCCGCACTTGCCTACGACATTACCTGGATGGCGTCGCGCGAGGAGTGCATGCTCGATGAAAACCTGCTGACGGTGGGGCGGCGCACGGCGCTGGAAAAGGTGGCCTATCTTCTTGTGTTCCTGCTGGATCGCGGCAGGCGCAGCGGAATGACGCAGAAGCCCGTTCTTTCCATCACCCAGCAGCATGTTGCCGATACGCTTGGAATTTCGGTGGTGCACACCAACAAGACCATCGCCAAGCTGGCAAAGCGCAAGCTGCTGGAATGGGAAGACGGCGGTTGCCGGATCACAGATCCGGAGGCTTTGGCCGAACTGGCGGGCTGGACCGCCGGGAAAGAGGCGAGGCGGCCTTTTCTATAATGGCGTGTTGGGGCAGGTTGCGCCGGGGCAGGCGTTCCTGCCTGGCGGGCGCCAGAGGTTCGATGCCCGGAAGAATGTTCCCGGCAATGGCGTAGACGGTCAAAAGTGCGGGGATGGCGATGAACCCGCCGACCGGCCCCCACATCCACAACCAGAACGCAATCGCCAGAAACACGATGAAGGGATTGAGGGTCATCCTCCGGCCGATGACCGTCGGGGTCACGAATTGCGCTTCGATGGCGTTCAGTCCGAGATATACGAGCATCGGCATGCAACTTGCGGTGAGGGTGTCGAAGGTGGCGAGGCCCACCCCGAACAGGACAAGTGCCATCACGGCGGGACCGATGTAGATGACGAAATTCAAAAGGGCTGCCATCGCTCCCCACAGGGGAGCGGAAGGAACGCCCAGCAACCAGAGCGCGATGCTGACTGCAATGCCAAGGCCCACATTTATGATGCTGATGGACAACAGATAGTCGGACACCGCGTTTTCGACGTCGCGGAAAATATGCGCCACGCGCCAGCGCAGGCGGCGGTCGACACACAGTTTCAGGATCGCGATGCGCGTCTGATGGCGTGTCGCGACGAAGAAATAGAGGCTGGCGAAGAAGAGGAGGAGCTGGGCGAGCAAGGTTGGCGCCAGCACGGCGACATCCTGCATGGTCGAGCCTTCCTCGACGGAGACCGTCACCTTCGATCCTCCAGTGGCGGAACGAATCTGCTCCTGCAGTTCCTTCACGGTGTTGAGAGGCTGGCGCAGGCTGGAAAGCTGAAGTTGAAGCTCGCTCCAGATCTGCGGGAGCCTGTCGGCCCAGGCCGTCAACGGTGTGCCGATTGCGATCAGGAAAGCGCTGACCAGAACGATGAAGATCAGGACCACGGTCACGGCGGAAAGCGAGGAGGGCAGGCCCCGGTTCTCCAGTCGGCTCGCAATGGGCCCGAGCATGAGCCCTATGAATATGGCCAGCGTCAAAGGCGCGAGCAGAAAGCGCGCGTGATGCAGCGTCAGAACGAAGACCATCAGCCCCATGAACAGCAGAGCCAATTGCGAGCCCGAGCTTATCAATGTCTTCAGGTCGATGATGTGCCCCGTGGATCTGCGACGCATGGGAAGTTTCCGGTTTTCGAGATTGCCCCTGTCTCCAAAACGGCTCTAAGATGAGTTTGGTTCCTTACCGGGGGAACCGTTGCGCGATTTCCGCGTTGCAGAAGGAAGCGTAACACAAGGAGATTGCCGAGATGGCCACGAGTTCGCGAGCCCAGAAGAACACGGATGTCACAAGCACCGACCTCGAAAAGGATATCGGTCAGCTTCGAGCCGACATGGCGCAATTGGTGGAGCATCTGAAGAAGATGGGCGAGCAGTCGGGCAGCGCCGCCCGGAAGGCCGCCAATGAGGGCGTCGAGCAGTTGCGGGTGCAGGGCGAGGCGGCCATGCGTTCGGTGCGCGATGGAGCCGAGGACATCGAACACCAGTTGGCGAGCACCGTTCGCGAGCGGCCGATCACCTCTCTGGCTCTGGCTCTGGGGGCCGGATTCCTGATTGCCCTTGTAACCCGTCGATAAGGTTCCATCATGCTGGCAAGATTGCTTGCCTCGTTTGCAGCCGGAGAAATGTCCGGTGCGGTGAAGCGCCTGCGAATTTCCGCTGCCGCCTTCATGGTGGCGGCTTTGTTGGCGCTTTTCGGTACCGGCTTTCTCGTGTTTGCCGCTTTCATCCTCGCGGCAGACAAATGGGGGGCTGTGAATGCAGCACTCGGATTTGGCGTCGCTTTTCTTGCCATGGCCGGGATCGTGCTTCTGGCGCTCAAGATCTGGACTTCGGCTCAGGCGCGCCGCGCCCGCCGCCGGCGGGTTTCCGATGCCGGGCTGCTGGCGGGTACGGCGGCCTTGACGTTGCTACCCTCGCTTCTTGCCCGGTCGGGCAAGATCGGAGGCATCGCGCTGCCAATCCTCGCCGCCGTCGGCTACGCCATCTATCGCGAGAACACCCGGCCTGCGGATGAGGGCGAGACGGGGCCGGACGGTCTCTAGAGGCTTTCGCATCGCCGATGCGGGGAGCGGGCGCGGGAAGCGACATGCCATGGCGGCCCGGCTCCTCACATTCGGTTTCAATATGGAACCCGAGGCAAAGGCTCAGCATTTTCGAAACGGTTGAAGAGTTTCGAGAAGAAGGAGCGATCACGATGCCTCAGAAGACGACACCGCAGGATGCACGTCAGGGCAGGCGCGGATTCCCCGTTCTGCTCGTGCTGGTGTTCGGGCTGCTTCTGGCTGCCGTCGTATGGTGGGGTGTTGAGGCCTACGGGCTGATGCTTGACCAGCGACAGGCCGTCGAGATGCCCGCCTCGCGCGATACGCCCGCAGGCTGACGCGGAAAGACCATCGATATTTCATGCAAGTCCAAGGAGAAAATCATGAGCAATGCAGCTGAAGTACTTAAGCCGAGGACCCACGCCGATTCCATGAACATCGGTTTGAGCGACGCGGACCGCAAGGAGATTTCGGCCGGCCTCTCGGAGATTCTTGTCGGGACCTATCGGCTTCTGATCAAGACGCACATCTATCACTGGAATGTGGTCGGACCACTGTTTCATTCGATCCATGTCCTGACGGAAGAGCAGTACAATGCGCTGTTCGAAGCGACCGATATCATCGCGGAACGGATTCGCGCTCTCGGCCATCATGCCCCGATTCTGGCGGGCAAGGGGCTCGATACCTCGATCGAGCTGAAGGCCTCCGGACGCTCGGCGCTGGAGATGGTCAGCGATCTCGTTGAAGATCACGAGGAAGCGGTGCGCAAGATGCGCGACGTCGGCACGATGGCCGACGAGAAGGGCGATCTCGTAACGGCCGACATGCTGACCGCGCGCCTTACCTTCCATGAAAAGGCCCTGTGGATGCTGCGCGCGCTGATCACGGATTGATGCGGCTGGTTCAACGGCCTGACATACAGGGAGGGCCTGACATACAGGGAGCGGATCGCCGGCCGGCGATCCGCTCCTTTTCTTGGGGAGGCGTTGCTTTTTCGCAGCGATTTCAAGGCGGCTCTTTACGCAATTGCGCCCTTGGGGGTATTGCCTGTGCAGGGTGCATCATCTGAACTGCGAGCGGTCTTCCATATGAAGCTTCTTCCCGTCCTTCTCGCTGTCGGCCTCTCTTGCGTGTTTGCATATGAAGCGGGGGCTGAGACCGTCCACATTCCTGGCCCTGCGGGAAATCTGGAAGCCGAGGCCGTTCCCGTGCCGGAGGCCCGGCACGTTGTGGTGATCATCCCGGGATCCGGGCCGACGGACAGGGATGGAAATTCATCCCTGCCTGGCCTGGCCTCCAACGCCTACAAGTTTCTTGCCGAAGACCTTGCCGCACAGGGCGTTGCCTCGCTGCGCATCGACAAGCGGGGTTTCTTCGGCAGCGCCGCCGCCTTGTCGGACGCCAACGATGTGACCATCGAGGCCTATGCAGAAGATACCCGCCGCTGGGTCGACCGTGCCGCCGGGCTTGCGCCATGCGTCTGGATCGCAGGTCATTCGGAGGGTGGGCTGGTCGCTCTCGTTGCCGCCCAAAGACCTCCTGAAAACCTTTGCGGGCTGATACTGATTTCCACATCGGGACGGCCAACCGGTCAGCTTCTTATCGAGCAATTGCAGGCCAATCCGGCCAATGCGCCGTTGATGCCCGAAATCAAATCCATCGTGGCCGACCTCGAGGCAGGCCGCCCACGCGATCCTGAAAGCCTGTCCCCGGTGCTGCAATCCTTCTTCTCCCGCGGTTTGCAGCGCTACATGATCGACCTGTTTTCCTACGACCCGGTGGCAATTGCGGGTGCTTGGAGGGGCGCTGTCCTTATCGCACAGGGCGATGCCGACATGCAGGTGAAGCTTCAGGATGCAGATCTTCTCGAAAAGGCGATGCCACAGGCGCGGCGCATCGATCTTGCAGGGGGAACCCATATGTTGAAGGAAGAGGTGGCCGGCAATCCCATGGCCAGCTATGCCGATCCCTCATTGCCGCTTCATCCGCAGCTCGTTCCCGCCATCGTGAAGTTCCTCAAGGCTGCCGATCGGTCGAGATGATCCCATCGCCCTCCTGGGCCATGGAAGTGCTGTCAGGGTTTTGCCGGGACCAGAACGGCCAGCGCGCCGGCGTGAAGCTCGAAAGTCGTTGTCCGTTCGAGGTCGCAGAGTTCTCCGTCCATGGCGCATTTGAACCGTCTGTTCGGTGAGGTCAGATCGAGCGTCACGCGCGTGGCGCGGTGGATTTCCACCTGCGCATTCTTTTTCCAGCGACCGATCCCCATGTTCAAAACCATGAGGATGAGGTCGCGGCGACGTTTCGCCCGCGTGACATAGACGCCGAGTTCCCCGCCATCGGGCTTTCCGGCGAAGGGCAAGCGCTGGCCTTCGGCGAAGAGGTTGTTGGTGACGGCAAGGCTCGAGGTGGTGGTCAGCATCTGGGCTTCGCCCATGCGAAGGCGCACCTTCAAGGATGGCGGGCGGATGAGCGTGGCGAAAGCGGCGCGAACCGAGGCCATCATCTTTCCGATACGCGAGCGGAACGTCATGCCCTCGCGAATACGGATAAGCTTGGGATGCATGCCGATGGAAAACTGATGCACGAAATAGCGATCATTGGCGCGTGCGATATCCACCTGTCGTATCCGACCGGTCGCCAGCGCGACAACGGCCTCCTGCAGATCCAGCGGGATTTCCAGGCTGCGCGCAAACAGATTCATCGTGCCTGCCGGGAGGACGCCCAGCGCCTTTTCGGTGTGGGCGACCAAGCTTGCCGCCAGCGATATCGTGCCATCGCCGCCGCCAGCCAGCAGCACGTCGGTTTTCGCATCGGCGGCGACTTCACGCATCAGCGGAACCAGTTCATCGCCACCGGTCAGCTTTACCGCGATGGTGTGGCCGGCGGTGCGGAAAGCCCGCTCTATATGGCGTGCAAAGGCCTCTGCATCGAGGTTGCGCAACGTTCCGCCATTCCGGTTCAGTACCGCCACCACATGCATGAGCGTTGTCCTCGCGCCAATCTATTGCAGTCCGCGCAAAAGAAGGGAGCGGCCAAAAGGTTCCCACTCATGGGGCATCTAATTCTCGGGAAATGTCGGAACCACTCGCGACAAGACGCGTTCTATGGATGCAAACAGCCGCGCACCGACCTCCCTGGCAAGTTTGGTTCAGTGCGCGGCCTGTACAGAAACACTGCACATGGAGAGCTTATCATGATCCGCAACCTTTTGGCGACCACCGCGATCGCTACGCTCGTGGCCACCGGTGCGGTCGCGCAGACAAGCACCCCGCCCACTACCGGTGCCCCTGCCGCCGCCCCTGTCGAACAGCCGATGACCGTACGGGCCGAAGGCCATCTCGCCTCCGATCTTATCGGCAAGTCCGTCTATAACGGCACCGGCGATGACGCCCAGAACATTGGCAAGGTGACCGATCTGGTCCTGGACGATGCAGGCGACGTGAAAGCCATCGTCGTTGGCGTTGGCGGCTTCCTTGGCATCGGCCAGAAGGAAGTGGCCCTTGAATACGATCTTGCCGAATGGGCAGAAAAGGACGGCGATCGCTGGCTGGTTATCGAAACCACGGCGGATGCGCTGAAGGCCCAGGAAGAGTTCGATCGCTCGGCCTATCGTCCGATGCCGGCGGATGCCGACGTGAAGGAAACCAAGCCGGCAACCAAGGACGACCTGGCGAGGGCGCCGGTCGAGGCCAAGGATAGCGGCGATACCACTGCCATGGCTCCGGCTACCGATGCCGGAAGCAGCATGGGTGCCGCCGATGACACGACGAAGATGGAGAGCGGCACGAGCGGCGGCACGGCGGCAGCCCCGGAGACGGACAGCGCTTCTGAAGCCGGTCAGACCGCAGCCGAGGCAGACAAGACCGACAAGCCGACCGGCGAAATGTCCGCCCAGGCTCCTGCCGGCGATGAAGCCATGACCGACGACACGAAGACGTCGGCCATCGACAGCTCGGAGCTGGAAAAGATGCCCATCGATCAGATTCGCACCGAGGATCTGACCGGCACGGCCGTCTACGGCTCGAATGAAGAGCGTATCGGCGAGATCGGCGATATCATCCTGTCGCAGGACGGCAAGGTGGACGCAGTGCTGGTGGATGTCGGCGGGTTCCTGGGCATTGGCGAGAAAGAGGTCGCCATCGGGATGGACAATCTCGCCTTCATGACCGACGGCAATGGCTCGCTGTATCTCTACACGGACTTCTCCAAGGAAGCGCTGGAGAACCAGCCGGCCTATGACGAAGGCACTTACGCCGAGAAACGTGACGAGATGCGGATGCAGGTTCAGTAACGCGCGTACCGCATCGTTGCGAAGAAGCCCCGCATCCCCCGATGCGGGGCTTCTTATTGTCTATGAATATTGAACAATGCGTATTGCCTGTCCACCCTGTCATTGTCTGGAAGACCGTCCCATCTTCCGTGCTAAGTTCCAATCGTCCTTGTGGACGCTGCTACGAGAAAGGGGCACGACATGCTCACTCAGATCGAAGGCATTCATCACATCACCTCGCTGGCGCGAGATGCCCAGGCAACGGACCGTTTCGTTACACAGACGCTCGGCCTGAGGCGGGTCAAGAAGACCGTGAATTTCGACGCGCCTGATGTTTATCATCTCTATTACGCAAACGGCACGGGCGAGCCCGGAACGGTGCTTACCTATTTTCCGTTTGCGCATATCGGTGCCGGACGACGTGGTGCCGGCGAAGTGGGGACCACCGTTTTTTCGGTGCCTCAAGGCGCCCTTGGCTTCTGGGAAAAGCGTTTCCGGGCTCTCGGTGTCGTCGGCCTTTCCCGAGAGGTCCGCTTCGGCGAGGAAAGGCTTCTGTTTGCAGGAGCGGACGGTGACGGATTTGCGCTGGTCGAAGTGGCCGGCGACGAGCGTGCGCCCTGGGCCGGGGCGGATGTCGATGCGGAGGCCGCCTTGCGGGGCTTTCATTCCGCCTCGCTGGTTCTGGCCGACAGGGGCGGCACACAGGCACTTCTCGAACTGATGGGCTACAGGCCCGAAGGCGAGGAAGGCCGGGTGCTGCGCATGGTGCGCGACGGCGCCAACGGCGCTGGCATCATCGACCTGGAAACGCGGCCAGACGCCCCGGTCGCCCGGCAGGGCGCGGGGTCGGTCCATCATATCGCATTTGCCGTGGCGGACGATGCGGCACAGCTCGCCGTGCGCAGGGCTCTCGTGGAAAACGGTTTCCAGATCACGCCGGTGATCGACAGGGATTATTTTCACTCGGTCTATTTCCGCGCGCCGGGCGGTGTCCTCTTCGAGATCGCGACAAATGTACCGGGGTTTGCGCGGGATGAGGACCTCGAGCATCTGGGCGAAGCTTTGAAACTGCCGCGACAGCATGCGAATCTGCGCGAGACGCTGGAGCGCAGCCTGCCGACGATCGGAGATTGAGGATCATGGCAAACGATGCCTATGCCTATCACCTGACTTCGGCGGGTCCGGGCAAACCGCTGCTGATCCTTTTTCATGGGACGGGCGGCAACGAGGAGCAGCTTCTTTCCCTCGGCGCGAAACTCGCGCCGGGAGCAGGTCTTCTGGCGCCGCGAGGCGATGTCAGCGAACATGGAGCGGCGCGTTTCTTCCGCCGCACGGGTGAGGGCGTCTACGACATGACGGATCTTGACCGTGCGACGGGCAAGATGCGGGGCTTCATCGAGGCGCATGTGGAGACGGAAAGACCGAGCGCGGTGCTCGGTCTTGGCTATTCCAATGGAGCGAACATTCTGGCTTCGGTGGTGTTTTCAGCGCCGGCATTGTTCGATGCCGCGGTGCTGATGCACCCGCTCATTCCATTTCATCCCGTATGGGGGGCCGCCTCCGTTGCTACGAAACTGCTTGTCACGGCTGGCCGTCACGATCCCATCTGTCCGCAGCCCCTGACCAGCCGGCTGCTCAGCTATCTGGAAGACGCGGGTGCCGACCTGCGGGTGGAATGGCATGACGGCGGGCATGAACTGCGGCCGAACGAAATCAACGCGGCGGCGGATTTTCTGGCGCCGCTTCTCGATAACGGAAAGGACAATTCATGAGCGACACCAAGGCCATCGCGATCGAAGACAACGGCAGCAAGGGGCGCTACGTCTATCGCGCCGACGGCCATGAAGCGGAGATGACGTTCTCTCGCGTCGGCACAAGTCAGATCATCATCGATCACACCGGCGTTCCCGATGCCTTTCGGGGACAGGGCGTGGGTGTGGCGCTGGTCACGCGGGCCGTCGAGGATGCGCGCGCGAGCGGGATAAAGATCCGGCCCTTATGCCCTTTCGCGGCGGCTCAGTTCCGTCGGCATCCCGAGTGGCACGACGTTCTCGTGGACCGTTGATCGACGGGCGATGTTTTGACCACCGCCAGTGTCCCGCTCTCTGCAAAGCTGGAGACGGGACACTGGCGGTGGTCATTCTCCCCCTGGAAACGGGTTGAAGGCCAACCGTCACGCGGCTTCGAGCAATTTCTCCTGCGCCTTCTCGATGAAGGCCTTGTGGAGCGCCTTGACTGCCTTCTCACGATCTTCGATGTGGACGAGAAACTGGACATCGACACCGCGCCCGGTTTCCTGGGCGGAAATGGGAACGATGCCCTGTTCGTCAAGGGCTGACAGACCGCGCAGCATGACATTGAGACCGGTCAGGTCGCGGCCGATCACCGAGACCATGCCGGCCCGGCGGGTGGTGATGCGGGCCGCGGGGTAGCGTGCAGCAAGGTCGCGCTCAACACGGCGCACCGTTTTCAGCGTCGATTCCAGATGATGCACGATGGTGTTGGCGTTGGACGTCTTGGACACGATGCGCACCCGGTGACGGGTCAGGACATCGAGGATCGCTGCGTCGTAGCCTTTCACACCCACCATGTCCTGTTCGAACAGCTCGAGCGTGGTGACCGGCAGGCCGGTGACCATCTCGACGCCCGGCTGTGAAGCGGGTTCGGCATCGATGAGCGTGCCGGGATCTTCCGGTTCGAAGGCGTTGGCGACGCGAAGCGGTACGCCGGCCTGACGCAGCTTCTTGGCCGCCTTGGGATGGATCGCCTCCATGCCCATGTTGGAGAGCTGGTCGGCCACATCATAGTTGGTACGGCCGATCTTGCGCACATTCCCGGTTCCAACCTGGCGGGGATCCGCGCTCGAAAGGTGGAATTCCTTGTGAATGATTGCCTCACGTGCGCCTGTCAGTGCCGCGATCGTGGCGAAGGTCACCTCGGAATAGCCGCGATCGAACTCGCGCATCAGTCCTTCCCGGCATTGGGAATAACCCGTGACGATGGGGAGCTCGCGTTCGAGGTCGATTTCCTCGAATGCGCGTTCGATGCGCTCGTCGAGTGTCGGCTGTGTCTCGTCGCGCCAGCCGGTCAGGTCCACGAAGCGGGCATTCACCCCGTGCCTGCGCATCAGCAGCGCGAGGTTGCTCGCCGAATGGGCTTCGCCCAACGCCGAAAGCAGCTCGCGGATGGTCTGCATATGCTCGCCGAGCTGGAAATGACCGTAGGAGCACAGGCGTTGCAGATCGATAAGGCATCCGCGCGCGCCTTCAATGCGCTCGCGCACGAAATCGTCCGCCGCATGCCGGTCGCCGGCATCGTCGAACATCTCGTGGTTTATCGCGCGCATGGCGCGGTTGACGCCGCTCAGGGCCTCGAGCCAGCCATGTTCGTTGTCGGCCTGGGCAAAGAGAGCATAGACGCCCGGCTCCCCGGATTTCTTGTGCTCCAGAAGTCTGTCTGTAATGCCGCCGAAGGCCGAGACAACGAAAACACGATTATAGAGATCGGCTTCCTCGCGCTTGCCGATCAGGATCGTTTCGATCAGCTCGCGGGCGCGGCTCATGGAGGTGCCACCGATCTTCTCGACCGTATGGTTTCCTCGCTTTTGCGGTTCGCTTTTGCCGTTGTTGCCGGAAATCTTCTCGGATGCTTGTTCAGTCATGCTCATCTGTCTTTGCGCTTGCTTTTGTGGCCGGTCGCGCAAAGGCGGCCGGCCTGTGTGACGCCATTTCAGGCGAGCTTGCCGGAGGTGATCTCGATCGCCTTCGGTTCGCTGCGATCGGCGAGGAAATCCGGCCGCGCTTTGCGGGCGCCGAACGGGGCTTCCAGCCGGTTGGACAGGGCATTGAACACGAAGAAGGCATTTGAACGCGCAAAAGGCGTGATGTTGCCGTTCGAGCCATGCATCGTGTTGCAGTCGAAAAAGACCAGCGTGCCGGCCTTGCCGGTTGCCGGTGTTATGCCGTGGGTGGCGGCAAGCTTCGTCAATGCCTCATGGGAGGGGACACCCACTTCCTGCTTCTTGAGCGAGGATTTGTGGTTGTCGTCGGGTGTCTCTCCGGCGCAGGCGATGAAATGCTTGTGGGAGCCGGGCATCAGCATCAACGGGCCGTTGAGGGCGTCGTTGTCGGTCAGGAGCAGCGATGCGGAGACCGCGCGCATACGTGGCATGCCGTCTTCCGCGTGCCAGGTCTCGAAATCCGAATGCCAGTAAAACTCCTTGCCGGTGAAGCCCGGTTTGTAGTTCAGGCGGGACTGATGAACGTAGACGTCGTCTCCGAGCAGGAAGCTCGCAATGCCGGCGACGCGGCGGTCGCGCGCGAGGCGGTTGAACAGCGCGCTCTGTTCCGGCAGTTTGAAGATGGTGCGGACTTCATCGGAGCCCGGTTCGGTGATCACGCTTCCTGCCATCAGGTCGCGCTCACCGCCGCGCAGGGAGGCCGATTCTGCCTTCAGCGCCTCAACTTCTTCCTCGGAAAAGACATCCCTGAGAATGAGGAAGCCGTCACGGTCGAACTGGTCTGCCTGCTGCGCGGTCAGGGGGGCGTCGGGGCGCCATTGGCTCCACACGGCCTTGTCCTGGCGCGGCAGCCAGCGTTCTTCCGGCAGCCTGCTGGGATAGGGGGCCTGTCTTCGGTCGCGCTCCTTCGACATTGCTGTCATGGTTCGTTCTCCTTCTTCTACGGCTGGGATGGGTCGGAGACCCGCGCCGGGATGTCCTGGACCGGTTCATCGCTTCATCGCGATACTTCGATCCTTGTTTCGCATTCATGCGGATGCCAGGTGATTCCACCCGACTGCAAATGCTCTAGGCATCCTCGAGCGCATAAGAGCCATCGGCGCGGTGCACCTCATTGCCCGTTACGGGCGGATTGAAGGTGCAGGCCATGATCATGGGTTTGCCGGCATCGGAGCGCAGGATGTGCTTGTCGTGCTTGTCGAGCGCATACATGATGCCGGGCCTGATCTCATGGACCTCGCCAGTGGCGCAATCCTCGATCGAGCCGGTGCCATCGACGCAGTAGACGCACTCAAGGTGGTTCTTGTAATGCATGTGCAATTCGGCGCCGGCATGGATGGTGGTGATATGGAACGAAAAGCCCATATCGTCGGATTTCAGCAGGAGACGAACGCTGTCCCATCCCTCGGAAAAGACGTGGCGCTCGGTGTTCTTTGCGTCGTTCAGGTCTCGTACGATCATGTTTCTTACTCCGCTGCGATCTTTCCGCTCAGATTCAGCTCGGCCACGGCTGCTTCCAGAATGTCGAGGCCGCGGGCAAAGGTCTTTTGCTCGATGGTCAGCGGGCAAAGAACCTTGACCACCTCGTCATGCGCGCCTGAGGTCTCGATGATCAGGCCGTCGCGGAACGCGCGCTTGCAGATATCGGAAGCCGTCTCGCCCGAGCCGACATCGACACCCATCATCATGCCGCGTCCCTTGACCCGGCTGCCGGGCAGGAGTGCGGCGATCTTGTTCAGGCGCTTTTCCAGATAGGCGCTGCGCGCGGCGACCTCGTTGCGGAACGCATCGTCGGCCCAGAATTTCTCCAGCGCCACGCGCGCCGTGACGAAAGCGTGGTTGTTGCCGCGGAAGGTGCCGTTGTGCTCGGCCGGACCAAACCTGTCGTATTCCGGCTTCACCAGAACCGCCGCGAAGGGAAGGCCGAAGCCCGAGAGCGATTTCGCCATGGTGATGACGTCGGGCGTGATCCCCATCTCCTCGAAGGAGAAGAAGCCGCCGGTGCGGCCGCACCCGGCCTGGATGTCGTCGACGATGAGCAAGGCCCCATGCGCACGCGCGATCTCGGCCACACGGCGCACCCAGTCGCGGGACGCCGCGTTCAAGCCGCCTTCGCCCTGCACCGTTTCCAGGATAATGGCCGCAGGTTTTTCGATGCCGCTGGACGGCTCGGCGAGCATGCGGTTCAGGAGGTCGGCGGTGTCGATGTTGCCGCCCATGGAATTGTGGTAGGGCACATGCGTCACGTGGTCGAGCGGAACGCCGGCGCCACCGCGGTGATAACCATTGCCCGTGGCGGCGAGTGCGCCGAGCGTCACGCCGTGAAAGCCGTTGGTAAAGGCAATGACCTTCTGGCGCCCCGTGACCTTGCGGGCGATCTTGAGCGCAGCCTCGACGGCATTGGCGCCGGTCGGTCCGGTAAACATCACGCGATGATCCATGCCTCGCGGGCGCAGGATCAGGCGCTCGAAGCTCTCCAGGAAACCGGCCTTCGCGTCCGTGTGCAAATCCAGCCCGTGGGCGATGCCGTCGCGGGAGATGTGCTCGATCAGCGCGGCCTTCATGTCAGGATCGTTGTGGCCATAATTGAGCGTCGAGCAACCGGCGAGAAAATCGATGTATTCCTTGCCGGACGCGTCGGTGAGCGTTGCGCCTGCGGCTTTGGTGAACACGGTCGGGAAGCTGCGGCAATAGCTGCGCGCTTCGGATTCACGTCGTGCGAAAATCTGTTTGTCGTCCGTCGTAACGGTCGTCATGGTTCTTCCTTCAGGTTGTTACGGTCTTCAGGTTCAGGTCATGTCAGGCATGTCTGCCGCCGCGAGGCCGTGCCGTCTCGCGCGAAGCGCGCCAGGCATCGCCCGTCTCCGCTTCCACCGTGTCGGCGAAGTCGATCGTGACCATGTGCTCGGTCTCATGCCTGCCACCGAAATGCGCATCGCTGCGGAAATGAGGCTCATGAGACAGCGCGCCGCCGCGTGAACGAGCCAGCGAGGAAAACAGTCCCCAACTTGCCTTGTTGTCGGCGGTGATCGTTGTCTTCAGGCGCGCGACATTCGCGCAGGCGTCCCGGTCAAGCAGTTCGGCAAGGAGTTTCTTGCCAAGGCCAGTGCCCTGCGCATCTCGATGGACGGCAACCTGCCAGACGAAGAGCGTTTCCGGGTCATCAGGCAGGAGATAGGCGGAAACCCAACCGATCAAAGCGCCATCTTCGACGCGTTCGGCGACAACGCAGGTGTCGCTGAAATGATCGCATTGGAGCAGATTGCAGTAGAGCGAGTTTTCATCGAGCGGTTTGCAGGCGCCGATCAACCGCCATACCTGCGCACCGTCTTGCGCGCTCGGCGGACGCAGGACGAAATCATGCGTCTGCTCGCGCGCGAGCTTTATGTCATTGGTGGCCATTGGTCTCCTCGATTAGCGCGCCGAATATTATGATGATCGAATGATATTTCAACCTCCAAAGGGCAAAAGGGTTCCGAGAGTCTCGTAACATCTTGAATTAAAACGGGATCGTTAGGCTATTTTATTCGCTAATCAAAATATCATTCCTCTGCTATGGCTGGAGGATTAGGCGGCTTGGTTTGCTGCCTTCGTCACGAAGCGGAGACTGGCGGCATGGAAGACCGCACTCAGACGAGCCTGATCGCATTGCGGCGTATTCTGCGGGCGACAGAGCTCAACGCGCGCACGCTGGCGCGCGCGACGGGGCTGACAACGCCGCAGCTCATTGTCCTGGAGATCGTGGCGGCGGCGGGACGCGCCACCCCGAAGGATATTTCAGGCAAGGCAGGTGTCGGGCAGGCAACCGCGACGGCGCTGGTCGACAAGCTGGAGGCGCGCGGGCTGGTGACGCGTACGCGCAGCGACCTCGACAAGCGGGTGGTGTGGGTCGCTCCGACTGAAGAGGGGCGCGCGCTCCTGAAGACCGCGCCGGATCCCCTTCAGAAGACCTTCTCGGCTCAGTTCGAGAAACTGCCGGACTGGGAACAGGCGATGATCGTTGCGGCGCTTGAGCGGGTGGGGGCCATGCTCAATGCCGGTGCGCTCGATGCCGCTCCGTTGCTGGATGTGGGGGCGGTGGACCGGAAGTAGGTCCGTCAGTCCTCAAGCATCGATTCCAGAGTGGCCTCGACCACCTCGACGAAGCTGATCTCCTCCAACGTAAGCCGGTTGTGGGGGCTCGTGATCAGGTAGTTGTTCACGACCGGCAAATGGTCATAGGGCGGTAGGGGCCACAGGCGGCCGGCATTCACATAGAGCGTGCCCATTGAAACGTTGAGCGGGCCGAACCCGATGCCCGCCTCGATCAGGCGCAGCACCTCCTCATCGCTTGCGGAACTGGCGATGCGATTGTCGCGGAAGCGATTGCCAAGCCCGATACGGGCGACCGCATCCAGGCCGGCTTCCAGATGGTCGCTTTCGTATGAGATGTAATTGTGCTCGTCGAGATCGCCGAGCGTCAGGTCTTCACGGCCGAAAAGAGGGTGGCGCCTGCCGCAGTAGAACCCCATGTTGCCGCTGCTGAGATGACGGCAGGACAAACCCGACTGCGGTTTGTTGAGGATGCAGAAGCCGATGGTGGCACGGCCATGGCGCACATTGTCGATGATGATGCCCGAGGGAGCGGATTCGATCTCCAGCTTCACCTTTGGCTGGCGTTCGTGGAAAACTTCCAGCGCGTTGTTCAGCACGGGGCAATCCAGATGATTGGCGATCTGGATGCGCACCATGCCGTTGAGATGGGAGGCGTCGCCGGCCAGATCCGAGATGCGTTCCACCCCGCGCAACACACGCAGCGCTTCCTCATGGAAAAGCCTGCCGTAATCCGTCAGCTCGAACGTGCCGCGGGTGCGATGAATCAGGCGATGGCCGAGCGCGGTTTCGAGCCGGCTGAGCGCGTTGGAAACGCTGGGCTGCGTGCGCAGAAGACGTTGCGAGGCAGCGGTTATGCCGCCGGCCTCGAGAATGACCTGGAAGATGAAGATCAGGTTCCAGTCAAATTCCCGCAAAAACCGCTCATTGCGCATGAAGAAGCCTCTTTCGTTGGCACCGGCCGGTTCCAGGGTGTCGGCTGATGCCCTACTGAAAGACGCCTGGCGGCAAAAGGTCAACGCACGGCGTTCAGTTGAGGAGCCTTTCTGAAGCGCTCCATGGCGAATGGCGCGGGGTCGGCAAACGGAGCTTCTCCCGTCATCATCTCTGCCAGAAGCCTTCCCGTGACCGGTCCAAGGGTCAAGCCATGGTGCGCATGGCCGAAGGCCACCCAGAGCCCCTCGTGAAAAGGCGCCCGGCCAATGACCGGCTTCATGTCCGGCATGGCCGAGCGCAGCCCGAGCCACGGGGTGTCTTCCACGGGCTGGCCGAGCGGAAAAAGCTCTCGCGCCCTGCGCTCCACGCGCTGAAGCTGAATGCTGTTTGGCGGAGCCTCCGGCGCGTCGAGCTCGACGCCGGTTGTCAGACGAATGCCTTGCTCCATCGGTGCCAGTACATATCCCACTTCCTCGTCCAGGATCGCGTGGGTGAGGCCGGCATTTCCCTCGGGGCGGAAATGCATATGGTATCCCCGCTTGATGCCGAGCGGGATGCGGTATCCCAAGGGTTCGAGCAGACGGACCGAATGGGGCCCGAGGGCTATTACCAGGCGGGCGGCTTCATGGGTCCCGCTGTCCGTCTTCACCTGCCATCCGGCCTGCGTCTTGCGGATACCGGTGATGGCGCAGCGCAGAAACGCGCCGCCTTTTTTTTCGAAGAGGTCGGCATAGCCCTTCGTGAGGGCGCCCGGATCGGTCACGGTATAGGGGTCCGTCCAGTGGATCGCGCCGACCGCCCGTTCAGTCAGCGCGGGCTCGGCTGCCGAGAGTGCGGCGCGGTCCAGCGCTTTCCAGGAGAGCTCGAATTCGGCAAGTGCGTATGCCTTGGCTTCGGCAGCCTCCTGTGCGGCAGCGGAGCGGAACACCTCGATCCAGCCATCCCTGCGGATGAGATGCTCCATGCCTGCTTCAGCAATAAGCCGATCGTGCTCGCCCAGACACGCTTCGATCAACGGCAGGATTTCGTGGGCGCTGCGCATCAACCGGTCACGGCGCGAGGCATGCCAATACCGCAGGACCCAGCCGGCCACGCGCGGCAGGTGCAAGGGGGCATAGCGTACGGCCGGTGATCGGTTGGACGCATAGGCAAGCAATGTGGGTAGGTGACGCGGAATGGCGTAGGGGATGACGCTCGCCCGTTCGATCAATCCCGCATTGCCATAGCTTGCTTCCTCGCCAGGGCCGTTGCGATCGATCAGCGCTACGGACTGGCCGCGTTCACGCAGATGCAGGGCAACGCAGACGCCGACGATGCCAGCCCCGAGGACGAGCGTTTCAGTGGTCATTTCATTCTCTTCGGGTTTGGGCTCTTCGCATTTGGGCGGCGCGGCTCCTTGCCTGCGCTCCCGGACCAGGCCCCCAGATCATTTCGGGGCTGCATTATTTCGTGCGAGCAAGGAAAGCGCGGAAGCGCTCCGATTTCTGCTCGTGGAACAGATCGGACGATGCGCCCTCCTCCTCGACCCGACCGTGATGCATAAAGACGGTCCGGTTCGAAACATCGCGGGCAAACCCCATTTCATGGGTGACCACGATCATCGTGCGTCCTTCCTCCGCAAGCTGCCGGATGAGCGCCAGAACCTCGCCGACCAGCTCCGGATCGAGCGCGGAGGTGGGTTCGTCGAAAAGCATCACGTCCGGCTCCATGGCCAGCGCGCGGGCGATTGCGGTCCGTTGCTGCTGGCCGCCGGAAAGCTGAGCAGGATAATGATCGAAACGGCCTTCCAGCCCCACGCGGGCCAGGAGCGCTTCGGCGCGTTCACGCACGGTTGCCCGGTCCTGCCCCAGAACCCGCAGCGGGCCTTCCATGACATTCTGCAGGACGGTCATGTGGGACCATAGATTGAATTGCTGAAACACCATGCCGAGGTGCCGGCGCACCGTTTTCATCTGGCGGGGGTCGACGCGCCCGTCGCGAATGTCGAGAACCTGGTCGTGCACTTCCAGATGGCCCCGGTCGGGAATCTCGAGCATGTTGATACAGCGCAGGAATGTGCTCTTGCCCGAGCCGCTCGAACCGAGGATCGCGATCACGTCGCCCTGGCAGGCGCTCAGGGAAACATCCTTCAAAACCTCCACCGAACCGAAGGTCTTGGCGATGTTGCGTGCGATGAGGACAGGCCGGTCCTCATTCCGGTGGGAAGGGGAGAGCGTCATGGCTGGCCTCCGGTGGTGACGGGATTAGAGGTCGGGACGGCGTGCCTGAACTGGGGTGCGCTCCACCATTCGAGCAGGCGCCACAGGCGCACGACCGCGAAGGAAATGGCGAGGTAGAGAATGGCGGCCTGAAGATAGATGCCGAAATCGAAGGTGCGCGCGAAGATGAGACGCGCCTGTCCCATCAGGTCGAGCAGCGTTACGACGGAGGCGATGGCCGACCCCTTGATCATGAGGATCAGTTCATTGCCGAGCGCCGGCATCGCGATGCGATAGGCGTGTGGGCAGACGATTCGTCGCAGTTGCAGGCCGAAGGACATGGAGATGGCCTTGGCGGCCTCGATCTCGCCCGCCGGCACGGCGCGAATGCCTCCGCGCAGGATTTCGGCCTGATAGGCGGCCGTGTTGAGCGTGAAGGTCAGCAGCGCGCAGAAATAGGGTTCGCGCAGAAAGGTCCATAGACCGAGCGCCTGAAGCTGCGGACGAAACTGTCCGGCGCCGTAATAAACAAGAAACAGCTGCGCCAGCATCGGTGTTCCGCGCAGGAACGAGATCAGCACGCGCACGATGCCGCGGGTGGGCGCGTTGCTATAGATGCGCAGAAGCGCGAGCGGCAGCGCCAGAAGAGCGCCCATGAAGAAGGCGCCGATTGCCAGCTGCAGGGTGAGGCCGGCCCCTTTCAGAAGCAAAGGCCAGTTTTCGAGGGCGAAGGTCATTTCACGAACCTCACGCCGCGATTGCTGCGATGTTCGAGCCAGCCGAGCACTGTTTCGGAAAGGATGCAGAGGCCCCAGTACAGCACGCAGACGGCACCATAGATCAGGAAGGGCTGTTTGGAGACGTTGGAGGCCACGAAACCCTGGCGCATCACATCGTTCAGGGCGATCACCGAGACAAGGGCGGTGTCCTTGATGAGGTTGATCCAGAGATTGCCGAGCCCGGGCAGAGCAAGCCGCATGAGTTGCGGAAACTTGATGCGATGAAACACCTGCCACTCGGACATGCCAATGGCGAAGGCGGCTTCGATCTGGCCCGGCGGCAGGGCCATGAAGGCACCGCGGAAAACCTCTGCGGCATAGGCTCCGAAGACGAGAGCCAGGGCAACCGCGCCGGTGAGGAACGGCGACAGATCGACGGCCACATGGTCATGGGCAAGACTGCTCAGCATCGTGTTGAGGAGCATGCCGAGTCCATTGTAGAGGATGAACAATGTCAGCAGTTCGGGCAGGCCGCGAAAGACCGTCACATATGCTGCTGCCAGCCCACGCGCCGTGCGCGAGGACGACAGCGCCAGGCTCGCAAAGCAAAGGCCAAGCACAAGGCCGAAGGGCAAGGTGGTGAGGGCGAGCGAAACCGTTATCCAGAGGCCGGACAACAGTTCGTCTCCCCAACCCGTGGCGGACAGGGCGAGAATGGAAATATCCATGGAAGGGGTCTCCTGGTCTCCGGGCTCGCGACAGGCGCGGCCCGGAGGTTCCGGGCATCATTCGAGGGTGTAGATGTCCAGGGAGAAGTATTTGTCGTTGATCTTCTTGTAGGTGCCATCGGCGACGATGGCGTCGAGGGCGCCATTGAGGCGAGCAAGAAGCTCGGTGTCTTCCTTGCGCACCGCCATGCCGACACCTTCGCCGACATATTGCGGATCGGTGATAGGCTTGCCGACCAGTTCGCAGCAGGCGCCGTCATCCGTCTTCTCGGTCCATTCGAGCATGGGGATGAGATCGCCCACCTGAATGTCGAGACGGCCATTGACGAGGTCGAGATTGACTTCGTCCTGGGTGCGGTACTGTCGGATATCGGCCGTGCCGTGGACAGTCTCGGCATATTGCGACTGGGTGGCGCCGGCCTGGACGCCAAGCGTCTTTCCGTCGAGATCGGGCTTGTCGATAATGGAAGCATCGCTGCCCTTGGGCATCACATAGGTCATCGCCGAGCGGTAATAAGGCTTGGTGAAGGCGACCTTTTCCTTGCGGGCTTCGGTAATGAACATCGAGGCGACGATGACATCGTATTTGCTGGCCAGCAGGCCGGGGATGATGCCGTCCCAATCCTGCGCCACCATCGAGCATTCAGCCTTGAGCTGGGCACAGATGGCTTCCGCGATTTCGACATCGAAACCGAACAGTTTTCCGGACGCGTCCACACCATTGAAGGGCGGATAGGCGCCTTCGGTTGCAATGCGCAGTTTCAGGGGGTCTTCGGCGTGTGCCGGAATTGCCGCGGCAATCCCGACAGTTGCAAGGGCCGCAACGGCGGCAATCATCTTCAACGACATTCGTCCTCCCGCAAATCCGTTTGTAGACGGCATAAGCTTACGCGGGAGCTGAAAAGCCGCCTCATTTATATATCGGATTGAATATATAATTCTGGTGAATGCATCCTGAGGGACGAAACCCATTTGCCAGAGGCATGAAATCGCGCGTTTGGAAAATGGCGATCCCGACAGGATTCGAACCTGTGACCCTCAGATTAGGAATCTGATGCTCTATCCTGCTGAGCTACGGGACCGCTGGGCTCTTCTCATAGCGTCACGAGGCCGTTTCGCCAAGGCGAAATCCATGGCTTTTCGAGGGCTTCCTCAAGCAGCCAGGGCCGTTTCGGCGAGCCGGACCCAGTAGCTCACGCCGTAGGGAATGGCCTCGTCGCTGAAATCATAGCCCGTGTTGTGGAGGGCAGGCGTATCGCCATTGCCAAGGAAGATCAGCGCGCCTGGGCGTGCTTCCAGCATGTATGAGAAATCCTCGCCGCCCATGGTGGGGGTCACATTGGGATCCACGTTCTTTTCACCGGCGATCTCGCCTGCCACCGCCCCGGCGAAGGCAGCTTCTTCCGGCCTGTTGAAAGTGACAGGATAATTGGGGTCGTAATGCACCTCCACCGTCGCGCCGTGGGCGGTGGCAACCCCCTCGCAGATCAGGCGCATGCGCATTTCCGCTTCGGCGGCTACTTCCTTGCGCAGGGAACGGACCGTGCCGGCAAGGGCCACCTGGTCGGGGATGACGTTGTAGGCGTCGCCGGCATTGAACTTGGTGACGGAGACGACCACGGAATCGAGAGGATGCACATTGCGCGAGGCGATGGATTGAAGGCCGAGCACGATCTGGCTGGCCGCAACGATGGGATCGACCACCATATGCGGCATGGCCGCGTGGCCGCTGCGGCCCTTCACCACGATGTCGAACTCGGCCGTGGCGGCCATGATCGGGCCGGGGCAGATCGCAAATTGTCCGATGGGAATGCCCGGCATATTGTGCATGCCGAAGACGCGCTCGATCCCGAAGCGCTCCATCATGCCGTCCTTGACCATCTCGTTGCCGCCGCCGCCGCCTTCTTCCGCTGGCTGGAAGATGAGGGCCACCGAGCCCCTGAAATTACGCGTCTCAGCCAGATATTTCGCCGCACCCAGAAGCATTGCCGTGTGACCGTCATGGCCGCAGGCATGCATACGGCCCGGCACCGTCGAGGCCCAAGGCTTGCCGCTCACCTCATTGAGAGGAAGCGCATCCATATCGGCGCGCAAGCCGATTGCCGGTCCATCGCCAAGCATGCCGCGAATCACGCCGACCACGCCGGTGCGACCGATGCCTGTGACGACCTCATCGCAGCCGAATTCCTGAAGTTTCCGCTCGACGAAACCGGCTGTGCGATGCACATCGAACTGCAGCTCCGGGTTGCGGTGCAGATCACGCCGCCAGGCGGTGATTTCTTCCTGGAGTTCGGCGGCGCGGTTCAGGATAGGCATAAGTGGCTTCCTTCAAAATTTTGCCCGGTTTGGATGGATAAAGGCCGGGTGACTGTGGCCCTCGCTGGCACCCGCTTCGAGGAAACCAGCGCGGTCCAGACGGCCGATTGCGGCGCTGGGGCGGTCTGTCAGAGTTTCCGATGCAAAGTCCCCGTGAAGGGTGTATGCATCATTGCAGGGAACCTGTGCAGACCGCAAGAGTGCTCGTTGTCTGGCAGCGTATATGTTTGGCCGGTGCGCGCAGAGCCCTTAGCGGGCCTTGCCAATCGGGGAGCAGGCTTTGCCAATCGGGGCCGGTATGCGTTAAATGGCGGTCGACCGCCAAGGTGAGAGGGCCTGTGCGGGGTTCGCCAGGGCTTCGATTTCGGGGCGGGTGTTCTTGCGTGGCACCTGGATATCCCCGTCGGGATATCCCGACGGAAACAATTTGCCCGATGCTTCGGGCGGCAACGATATTTGGATGAGCTCATGTCTTCGATGAAATGCGGCGCAGCGTTTCTTGCGGTCCTGTTCCTCGGGCTGGTGACGGCCACATTGCCGGCAAAGGCGGGAGCGTCGATCGTCATCGATGTGGGATCCGGCAAGGTGCTGTCGCATGAAAACGCGTTTCAGCGCTGGTATCCGGCTTCGCTGACCAAGCTCATGACGGCGTATGTGGCCTTTCGGACCGTCAAGGCGGGCGAGATGCGCTTCGATTCGCCCGTGCGGATATCCGCCAATGCCGCCAAGGAACCCCCGAGCAAGATGGGGTATCCGGTGGGCTCTGTCCTCACGCTCGACAATGCGCTCAAGATCATCATGGTGAAGTCGGCGAACGATATCGCCACGTCCATCGGTGAAAGCATCGCCGGTTCAGAACGCGCGTTTGCGGCACGCATGAACCAGACCGCGCGGCAGATCGGCATGACCGGATCGCATTTCGTCAACGCGCACGGCCTCTACTCCACCGAGCAATACACCACGGCGCACGATCTGGCGGTGCTTGTGCGCGCCATCCGCACCGAGTTTCCCGAGCATGCGCATTATTTCTCGCTCGAGGCCATTCAGGTCGGGGACAAGGTTATGCCGAACTATAATTGGCTGATTGGCCGCTTCCAGGGCGCTGACGGCATGAAGACCGGCTATATCTGCTCATCCGGCTTCAACCTTGCCTCAACGGCCACGCGAAACGGACGCACGCTGGCGGCGATCGTTCTGGGGGCGCCCTCGCAGGTCAAGCGTGGCGAGAAGGCCGCCGAACTCCTGACTCAAGGCTTCAAGGCGCCGGGCTTCGGTGCACCGACGCTCGCTTCCCTTGCCCCTTACGGCGAGAGCCGCAATGTCGCAATCGACCTGCGTCCGCAGATCTGTTCGAAGGAAGCGGTTGCCGAGCGTGTCGAGGAGCGCGACGACGAAGGCCGCCTGATGGTGAATTCGCCCTATATCCGCCCCATGGATCACGAACCCCGCCCCGTTCTCATTACGCTCGGCGGAGCCACCGGGCCTGAATCCAAGGCGCCGCGGTTTGCCAATGTGCCGATCCCCACGCCGCGTCCGGACTATAATCCGGGCGGTGCCGCGATGATCACCGGGCAGGGCGGCTAGACCGTCATGAATGGCGCCGTGCGCATTCCCCTGACGCTGGTGACCGGCTTTCTCGGGGCCGGGAAGACCACGCTCATCAACCGCCTGCTGCGCGATCCCGCCCTTTCGGATACGGCGGTGATCGTCAATGAGTTTGGCGAAGTGGGCATCGATCATCTTCTGGTCGAGGAGGCCTCCGACGGCGTCATCGAGCTTTCGGACGGGTGCCTGTGCTGCACGGTTCGCGGAGCCCTGGTGGATACGCTTGTCGATCTTGTCGGGCGTGTGGCCGATGGACGGGCCGGGCGTCTGAAACGGGTCGTCATCGAAACGACGGGGCTTGCCGACCCGGTGCCGGTTCTGCAGGCGCTCGTCTCCCCTGCACAGCTTGCGGAAGCCTTTTCCATCGATGGCGTCGTGACCGTCGTCGATGCGCTGCACGGCGACCGGTCGCTCGACGAACATGAGGAAGCACGGCGGCAAGTGGCCGTCGCCGACCGTCTGATCCTCACGAAAGCGGATCAGGCACAGCCCGAGGCGCTGTCGCAGCTCAGGACGAGGCTTGGCGCTCTTGCTCCGGGCGTTGAGCTTCTGGACGCGGGCAGGGCCTCAGCCACGACGCTTATCGATTGCGGTGCGCTCGATGCGGGCATGCGTGCGGCGAGAGCCGCGCAGGTGTCACAGCATGTGTCGCAGCATGATCATTGTCACGATCATGCCCATCACCACCATGATGGCTGCGACCACCATCACCATCATGGCACGCCGTTCGATACGGTATTTCTCGGCGCTGAAGCGCCGATGCCGCTGGCGGCGCTGGAGGGGTTTCTCGATCTGCTGCGCGGCCAGTGCGGGAACCAGATCCTGCGACTGAAAGGGCTCGTGGAAACCGTCGAAAAGCCGGAGCAACCGCTTGTGGTGCAGGGCGTACGACAAATCCTCAGCGCGCCGCGCTACCTGGAACGCTGGCCCGACGGGACACGCGGCGTGCGACTGGTGGTGATCGGAACAGCTCTCGATGCCGGCTATATTCGTGGCATCTTCTCGGCTTTTACAGGTCAGGCGCGCATCGACACGCCGGACCGAACCGCGCTGCAGGACAATCCGCTGGCGATTGCCGGATATTCGACTGGCTTCTAGATTGTCCGGCTTCCCACTTGCGCAGACGTCAGGCGCTTCCACCCAAGATGCCTGGGCTGATCAGCCCTTGCTCTCGCCCCGCTCGACGAGGAAACGATGGCCTTCACTCATCGGCTCGGTGGAAACGAGCCGGTGGCCGCTCTCGCTGCAGAATGCGGGAATGTCGATCACGGCCAATGGGTCGGTCGTCTCCAGCCATAACTGCTCGCCCGCTATCATCCCGGCCAGACGCTTGCGCGCCTTGAGTACGGGAAGAGGGCAATTCAGTCCTCGCAGATCGTAGGTTTCCGGAGAGCTCATCCGCCGCCGAACAGGTTGCGGAGCCGCCTTGTTACAGCGTTTGTGCGCGATTCCGCCGGCTTGGGCTGTGCTGCCGCGGCTTCCGCGACCGCTGCCGGTGCTGGCGTTGCGGAGGCGCCTGGATTGGGCGTGGGCACGGGCACGGAGCCGGTCGAGACGGGAGCCTCAGCCGGCGCGGTCTCCTGGCGGTTCGCCGTGGCTGCCTGCATGGCATCCTGGAGCCCGCTCGGCTGACCATCCGTGGTGTAAGCCGTGGTTGTTGCGGGCGCTGCAGGGGCCGCTGCCGGCTTGGGGGCCGCGGCAATGGCCGTCGGCGCCGGGTTGAGGCTCGGGGGCTCGCGGGAAACACGTTCGCCACGGGCGCGGCGCTTGCTCCAGTCCGCAACAAGAAGCGCTTCCTTGTGGCCTGCGATGGAGGGCGCGGGCGTGCTCTTCGCGCGTGCGCCGAGCGCGGCGGAGAACGCCCGGTCATATTGGGTCTGATATTGCTGATAGGCCATCATCAGCGAGTCCGGCTGGCTCATCTGCGGGCAAGCGCCGGTGGGCGAGAAGCTCTGCCCTTCGGGTGCCTCGCGGTTGAACACATAGCGCTTCTCGCAGACATCCACCTTTGGCGGCAGCTTGGTCAGCTCGAAATGATCGTAGCCTTCCTTCAGCATCTTCCAGAAGGCGTAGTTCGGGTCGCTGCGGTAGCGCGCCATGTTTTCCGCCGTCATGCGGAAGGGGAAGGCCTGAATCTGAAAGTCGCGCTGCCCGCCCTTGAAGGCGTCGCGCGCGAAGGCATAGATCTCGGCCACCTGTTCGTCGGTCATCGAATAGCAACCGGCCGACGAGCACGCGCCATGCACCATCAGGTGCTGGCCGCTACGTCCGTTGGCGCGGTCATAGGCGTTCGGGAAGCCGATGTTGAAGGACAGGTAGTATTGCGACTTGGGGTTCATCTGCCCCGGTCGCACCGTGTAGAAGCCCTCGGGTGCCTGGCGGTCTCCCTCGGTGAATTTCGGCCCGAGCTTGCCCGACCATTTGCAGATGTCGTAGCTGGCGATCATGTCGTAACGGCCGTTCTGCTTGGCCTTCCAGATCTCCAGTTTTCCCTCTTCCTTGAAGATACGCATCATGACCGGGGAGGTCTTGCTCATCCCCTTGGCCTTCATCGACTGCACGATGCGCTCGGGCAATTGCCGCTCTGCCTTGGGAGAAATGTCCTCAAGGGTCTCGTTGCAGCCGGCAAGAGCCAGCGCCACAGACATGAAGAGTGCGTATTTGACCAGTCGTTTCATCGAGTGCTGCGTGTCCCGCCTTGATGGCGCTTTCATCTGCGAATCCTAAGATGGCAGTTCGCTTATAGAAAATGAAGTATGAAGCCTCATACTTTCAATTTCATTACCCGCGCCGTTAGGGCCTTGGCCCGTCTCGCGACCCAAGCCGCGCATTTTGTGCGTCTTTGTGGCGATTTGACGGCTTCTATGCGGCTCACGCCGGGAACTCAATCCCCTGTTCCGGCCACATGTTTGCCGACCTCCCGCTCGTGGCTGTTCCCGTTCGCCCGCAGGAGCGCGCGCGGATTGGGGTAGAATTTCATATCAGGGCTGAAATTCGAAATTGAATTCCAACAATGTCAATCGATTGAAATTTTGTTCCTTCATCTGTGCGTCAAAAAGGCGTCTGATAAAAAATAATACCGAAGGGGCGTCTTGCGAGGCGCCCTTTAGCGCTTTCATACGCAGGCGCCCAGGGCGCAACGGAGATCAAGATGCACAAATTGACGCTGGCCGCAGTGTTACTGGCCACCACGTTACTGGCCACCACGATTTCGGGAGCTCAGGCCGATACGATCCGGGTTGGCATGTCCGGTGGCTATTTCCCTTTCACCTTCGTCAAGCAGGACAAGCTTCAGGGCTTCGAGGTGGATTTCATGAATGCGGTCGCGGAAGAAACAGGCGACGAGGTTCAGTTCGTGACGATGGGCTTTTCCGGTCTCGTCGGCGCGCTGGATGCAAGGCGCATCGACACCATAGCCAACCAGATCACCATTACACCGGAACGCGAGGCGAAGTTCGCCTTCTCACAGCCTTATGTGATCGACGGTGCCCAGGTGACGGTGAAAAAGGGCAATGAGAGCGAAATTACAGGGCCCGAGAGCCTTAAAGGGCGGACCGTGGCCGTCAATCTCGGCTCGAATTTCGAGCAGCTTCTGCGCGAGCTTCCTTATGCGAACGAAATTGAAATCAAGACCTATGAGAGCAATCTGGCGCAGGATACCGCGCTTGGCCGGGTGGATGCCTTCGTCATGGATCGCGTGAGCGCTGCCCAGCTCATCAAGGAATCGCCACTGCCGCTGGCGCTGGCGGGTGAGCCGTTCTCGGAAATCCGCAATGCCCTTCCCTTCCGCAATGACGAGGAAGGCAAGGCGCTGCGCGACCGTGTCGATGCGGCAATCAGCAAGCTGAAGGAAAACGGCAAGCTTTCGGAAATCTCCAACAAATGGTTCGGCACCGATATCACCAAGTGAGGGACGGAAGCCCGGAACATCTGTGCTTCCTTACGGCTTCTAAGGCGCGTCAGGAACCCAATGCTTCGCGAAGCCTTCTCCTGATCCCGGAGAAGGCTTTCGGCTTCTCGTGGTAGTCTCGACCCTCATGCATTTTCATAACGAAAGAAGCAGGACCCGTGAGACCGCTTGATCTGGACTATATGCTCGGGCTTCTTCCCGTGCTTCTCAAATATGTTCCGCTGACGCTTGCGATGGCGTCGGTGGCGATGGTTCTCGCACTGGCTCTGGCCTCCTTGATGGCCATTGTCCGCGTGTTGCGGGTGCCAGTGCTCGACCAGCTTACGCAAGTTTTCATCAGCTTCTTCCGGGGCACGCCGCTCTTGGTGCAGCTCTTCCTGTTCTATTACGGGCTACCGCAAATATTCTCTTTCCTGACGGCCATTGATGGCGTCACGGCAGCCGTGATGGGACTCACGCTGCATTTCGCTGCCTATATGGCAGAGAGCATTCGTGCCGCCATCATCGGCGTCGACCGTTCGCAATGGGAGGCTTCGTTGTCGGTGGGCATGACCACGGCGCAGATGATGCGGCGCATCATTCTGCCGCAAGCCGCCCGGATCGCAGCGCCCACGCTGGTCAATTATTTCGTCGACATCATCAAGAGCACTTCGCTGGCCTTTACGCTTGGCGTGACGGAGCTGATGGGAGCGGCCCAGAAGGAAGCGGCCGGCAGCTTCCTCTATTTCGAAGCCTTCATCATGGTCGCGATCATCTATTGGGTGATCGTCGAGCTCCTGACCATGGTGCAGCGACAGCTTGAGCGACGGCTCGGAAAGGCGCATGCACGATGATCTCGGTAAAGGGACTGACCAAGCGGTTCGCAGAGAACACAGTGCTTGACGGCATCGACCTTGACATCGCACCCGGCGAGCGGGTGGCGGTCATCGGGCCATCGGGCACGGGAAAGTCGACGCTGTTGCGTTCGCTGAATTTTCTTGAAAAGCCCGATGCGGGGATCATCACCGTCGGCGATGTGACGGTCGATGCGTCCACGGCCAGCGCGTCCGAGCAGCGGGCTGTGCGGCGGCGCACCTCCTTCGTGTTTCAGAACTACGCGCTTTTTGCCAACAAGACAGCGCGCGACAACATTGCCGAAGGACTGATCACGGTGCGCGGTTGGCCACGGGCCAGGGCGCTGGCGCGCGCCGAGGAAATTCTGGCCACGATCGGTCTTGCGGAGAAAGCAAACAGCTATCCGGCCGCCTTGTCCGGCGGGCAGCAACAGCGCGTGGGCATCGGTCGGGCGATGGCGGCTGATGCCGAGATCATGCTGATCGACGAACCGACCTCCGCGCTGGATCCGGAGTGGGTCGACGAGGTGCTCCAGCTTCTCAAGCGGGTGGCGGATGCGCGGCAGACCATGCTTATCGTCACCCACGAGATGCAGTTTGCCCGCGACATTGCCGACCGGGTTCTGTTCATGGATGGCGGTCGCATTGTCGAGCAGGGTGCGCCGGAGGTGATTTTCACCAAGCCGAAGGATCCGCGCACGCGGGCGTTTCTGAGGAAGGTGCTGTAGGAACGGCTTGCGCCAGGCGCTCTCATGGTTCGACAAACCGGCCATGAGGCCGCTGCCGGGCGCAATCCTGTCCGGAGGCGGGACGGCGCTCTAAAGGCTGCGACCGATGGCCAGAAACTTTTCGCGGCGGTGCTCGCGGTAGTCGACATTGGCGGCGGCAAGATCGGCGAAGCCCTTTTCAATCTGCGCGCCGGTGGCCTTGATGACCGCTTCGGTCCCGCGATGGGCGCCGCCGATGGGTTCTGAAATGATGCCGTCGATGACTTTCAGGGCCATCAGATCCTGCGCCGTGATCTTCATGTTGGTGGCGGCATCCTTGGCGCGGGCCGCGTCCCGCCACAGAATGGAGGCCGCGCCTTCCGGCGAGATCACCGAATAGATCGAGTGCTCCAGCATGTAGACCAGGTTCGCCGTCGCGATGGCGATGGCGCCGCCGGAGCCGCCCTCGCCGATGATCACGGCGATGTTGGGAACCTTGAGGCCCAGACATTTCGACGTGGAGCGGGCGATGGCCTCGGCCTGACCGCGCTCCTCGGCGCCGATGCCGGGATAGGCGCCCGCCGTGTCCACAAGGCTGATGACGGGGATGCCGAAACGGTCCGCCATATCCATCACGCGCACAGCCTTGCGGTATCCTTCGGGGCGGGCCATGCCGAAATTGTGTTTCAGGCGGCTTTGGGTGTTGCTGCCCTTCTCCTGCCCGAGAATGGCAACCGATTCCCCCTTGAAGCGGGCGAAGCCCGCAACCACTGCCTCGTCCTCACCAAAGGTGCGGTCGCCGGCAAGCGGTGTGAAGTCGGTGAACAGGCCGTGCACATAGTCGAAGCAGTGCGGCCGGTCGGGGTGGCGTGCCACCAGCGCCTTCTGGGCGGGGACCAGCGAGCGGTAGATATCGACAAGCGCATCCTTGGAGCGCTTTTCGAGGCGTGCGATCTCATCTGCGACATCGACGGCCTCACCGGCCTCGGCAAGCTTCTTCAGTTCGAGAATCTGGCCTTCGAGATCGGCAATCGGCTTTTCAAAATCGAGATAATTGTACATTCACTCGCCAAATCGGGCTCGGGAGACCCTGAGATCCCCCCTCGTTGAACATGGCCTGCCGCCAAGAATAGAGGCTCCAAATAACGATGATGGAGCTAATCGGCAAGCGGATGGTGCTTCTGAACCAGCTCAGTAAGGCGTTTTTCGAGCACATGCGTATATATTTGCGTGGTCGAAATGTCCGAATGTCCCAGAAGTTCCTGCACGGCACGCAGGTCTGCGCCGTTCTGCAGAAGGTGGCTTGCAAAGGCGTGACGCAGGACATGCGGGGAGATTTTCGCGGTCGCAATGCCGGCGCGCGCGGCCACCGATTTCAATTCGCGGGCGAAAACCTGGCGCGGCAGATGGCCGCTTTGCGAGCCGGCGGGAAAAAGCCACGGGCTGTCAGCCATGGCGGGTTGGGTTGAACGCTCCTTCAGCCAGTGCTGCATGGCTTCGCGCGCCTTGGAGGAGAGCGGCACGATGCGTTCCTTGCCGCCTTTGCCGCGTACGGCAAAAAAACGCTCGTCGCGCAATGCGACCGTTACAGGCAGGCCGACAAGTTCCGAAACACGCAGGCCCGAGGCGTAGAGCACTTCCAAAAGCGCATGAAGGCGCAGGGCGGCCAGGCGTTCGGGGCCATCCGCAGGGGCTTCGCGTGCCTCGGCCGCTGCGCGGTCGAGCAACCGGCCCGTTTCCTCCTCGCTCAATATCTTCGGCAGGGGGCGTCCCCGCTTCGGGCTGTCGAGAACGCCGGTGGGATCATCGACGCGCAGGCCCTCGGCGTAGAGAAAATGGTAGAACTGGCGCAGGGCGGAGAGCTTGCGTGTCTGTGTCGTGGCGGCGAAGCCTTGCGCGGCAAGGCCGGCGAGGAAACCGCGCAGGTCATCGGGCCCGGCATCGGCCAGGGCAATGCCTTCTCCTGAAAGATGGATCGCGGCATCTTCCAGATCGCGCCGGTAGGATGAAAGCGTATTGTCGCTCGCACCACGTTCCGCGGCCATCATTTCCAGAAAGGCTTCTATGCGCGCGGCGCTGCCGATCCTTGCATTCATGTCGGGACGCTTACTGTGGCGGGTTCAGTTTCTCTGGCGGGATGCGCACGCTGATCTCGCCGGTTTGCGGCTGTACGAAGGTCGCCAAGGCCACCATTGCTCCGTAAACCAGCCCCGCAAGCACGGCAATAATGACAACAAGCCGAAAAAGTGTCGGCATACGTCCGTCCCGAATTCCTGTTTCCCAATCCCCACTCCGTTATGGGATGCCGGTCCCTTCAATGCAAGGGTAAGTGCTGATAACTGTCTGGCGAGCTTGACGGATTGCGGCTTTTGTGTCGAAACCTGCAGACGAGGGGCATGCGATAATGACAGTGACAGAAACTCCTGCTTCCACAGAATTTGCCGGCATCGTGCAGAAGCTTGGCGATCGCTCCATCGTCTTCGTCGGCCTCATGGGGGCCGGCAAAACCGTGATCGGGCGCAGGGTCGCCGAAATGCTGGGGCTTGCCTTCATCGACAGCGACCATGAGATCGAAACGGTGTCGCGCATGACGGTGGCCGATCTCTTTTCGTCTTACGGCGAGGCGGAGTTCCGTTCGCTCGAACGCCGGGTCATTGCGCGGCTTCTCAAGTCCGGGCCGCGCGTGGTGTCGACGGGCGGCGGCGCCTTCGTCAACGCGCAGACGCGCCGGGCTGTGGCGCGCCGCGGAATCTCGATCTGGCTGAAGGCAGACCTGCCCACATTGATGGAGCGTGTGGGGCGCAAGTCGACGCGGCCCCTCCTGAACAACCAGGATCCGGAGAGCGTGATGCGCCGGCTCATGGACGAGCGCTACCCCCTTTATGCGGAGGCCGATGTCGTCGTGCACTCGCGCAACGAACCGAAGGATGTCATCGCCGGAGAAGTGGTTGCCGCGCTGGCCCAATACCTTGAAAATGAAGCCCGCGCACCGCGCGAAGGCCCGCGACGTAATGGAGATGCAAAATGAACGACAGCGCCATGGCGCCGGTCAAGGTCGAGGTTTCGCTGGGGCCGCGCTCCTATGACATCCTGATCGGGGCAGGGCTTCTGCGGCGCGCGGGCGCGGAGATTACCCACCGGCTTCCGGGCATTCGCGCTGCTGTCGTCACGGATGCGAATGTGGCCGAGCGCCATCTCGAACCACTGCGCGACAGCCTTGCCGCGGCGGGCATCGAGGCTGCCGCGGTCGTCGTTGCGCCGGGTGAGAAATCCAAGAGCTTCGGGACGCTTGAGGAGGTCGTGTCGGGCGTGCTCGCGGAGCGGCTGGAACGGGGCGATGCGGTTATCGCGCTTGGCGGCGGCGTTGTCGGTGATCTGGCTGGCTTTGCTTCCGGCATCGTGCGGCGTGGCATGCGTTTCGTGCAGGTGCCCACTTCACTGCTGGCGCAGGTGGATTCCTCCGTCGGTGGCAAGACGGGCATCAACACGTCTCACGGCAAGAACCTCGTCGGCGTCTTCCACCAGCCCCGGCTCGTTCTCGCGGATACGGATGTGCTGGACACGCTGCCAGCGCGCGAGTTCCGCGCCGGATATGCCGAGGTTGCCAAGTATGGGCTGATCGATCGCCCGGATTTCTTCGCTTGGCTGGAGAAAAACTGGCAGGCTGTTTTTGCCGGCGGGGCCGAGCGGGTGGAGGCCATCGCCCAATCCTGCCGCGCCAAGGCCGATGTGGTGGCGCGCGACGAGCATGAGAAGGGTGATCGCGCGCTGCTCAATCTGGGGCACACTTTCGGTCACGCGCTTGAAGGTGCGACCGGCTATGACAGCGCGCGCCTGGTTCATGGGGAAGGCGTGGCCATCGGCATGGCGCTGGCGCATCGCTTTTCCGCGCGGCTCAATCTGGCGAGCCCCGACGATGCGGACCGGGTCGAGGCGCATCTCAAGGCGGTGGGGCTGCCGACACGGCTTTCGGATGTTCCGGGCGGGCTCCCTGGAGCCGAGGGATTTTTGAACTATATTGCTCAGGACAAGAAAGTTTCCCGCGGAGCGCTGACCTTCGTGCTTACGCGGGGTATCGGCCAGTCATTCGTCGCCAAGGATGTTCCGGCCAGTCAAGTTCTTTCCTTTCTTGAGGAGAATCTTACGCAATGACCGCAGAGATGTGGATCACAGGTGGCATCATCCTGGGCCTGATCGTCCTGTCTTTCCTGTTTTCGGGAACGGAGACGGGCATGACGGCCGTTTCGCGCGCCCGCCTCCATACGATGGAGGCGAATGGCGATCCGCGGGCCGGGCTCGTCACCAGGCTCATTGCACGGCGCGACCGTCTCGTCGGCGCGCTGCTGATCGGCAACAATCTGGTCAATATTCTTGCATCGGCGCTGACCACGAGCCTCTTTCTGCGGCTCTTCGGCGATGCCGGCGTGCTTTACGCCACGGCGATGATGACGGTGCTTCTCGTCATCTTCTCGGAAATTCTGCCCAAGTCCTGGGCACTTGCCCGACCCGAACAGTTCGCGCTTTCGGTGGCGCCCTTCGCACGGCTTGTGACCCTGTTGTTCGGCTTCCTCTCCTCGCTCGCCAATTCCGTGGTGCGGCTCCTGCTTTCGGTGTTCGGCATCAATCTGTCGAGCGGCCAGTCGATGCTTTCGGCGCATGAGGAACTGCGCGGCACGGTGGAGGTACTGCACCGCGAGGGCGCAGTGGTGAAGCAGGATCGCGACCGCGTGGGCGGCCTGCTCGACCTGCACGAGCTGGAAGTGTCCGATGTGATGATCCACCGCACCAACATGCGTTCGGTGAATGCGGACGATCCGCCCGAAACGGTGGTGAAGGAGATTCTGCAAAGCCCGTATACGCGCATTCCGATCTGGCGCGGCTCCACGGAAAATATCGTCGGCGTCGTGCACGCCAAGGATCTGCTCAGGGCGCTGGGCGATGTGGAGAACGATTACTCCAAGGTGGATATCGCCAAGGTGGCCTCGAAACCCTGGTTCGTGCCCGACACCACCACCCTGCAGGATCAGCTGAACGCCTTCCTTCGCCGCAAGGCGCATATCGCCATCGTCGTCGACGAATATGGCGAAGTGGAAGGGCTGGTGACGCTCGAGGACATCATCGAGGAAATCGTCGGCGATATAGCCGACGAGCACGATGTGGAGGTCCAGGGCGTCAAGCAGGAGGCCGATGGCTCCATCGTCGTGGAAGGCTCCGTGCCGATCCGCGATCTCAACCGTGCGCTGGACTGGGACCTGCCGGATGAGGAGGCAACGACGATCGCCGGCCTCGTCATCCATGAAACGCAGACCATTCCCGAGGAGAAGCAGGCCTTCACCTTCTTCGGCAAGCGCTTCATCGTCATGAAGCGCGACAAGAACCGCATCACGCGGTTGAGGATCCGGCCTCTCGCGTGAAACCGCCCGGTGGGGCCATGATGGCGGCCCCTGCCGGCGCTGAGGTTACCAGCGGGTCGGTTCGCCGGGAGCGGCGGGTTCGACGGCCAGTGCGTGCACGCTGTCCTTCAGTTCGTCGGCCAGCAGGTCGTTGACCGCGCGATGGCGCTGCAGGCGGCTCATTCCGGAAAAGGCGTCGGCAACGATGCGCACGCGGAAATGGGTCTCGCCTTTGCCGTCGAAATGTTCCTGATGGCCGGCGTGAAGGTGGCTTTCATTGATGACGGCCAGGCGTTCGGGTGAAAATGCTGCCTTGAGCTTGGTTTCCATGGCGGACTGGATGGACATTCGGGCTTCCTCATACCATATGGGGACAGTTCCCCATTTCCGTGCGATTCAAAGCGCTCGATTTGAATGATGACGAAAAGTCAATTCTTGTATAGCGGCGTCAAGCCGCCATACTTCTTTCCTGATTTGGTGTCACGCGATCCGTTATGAAACCCTACTCGAAATATTTCGAGAAAATACGCATCCGCCCCGACCGGGCAGCCGATGCAAAGCCCGATGTGCCGCGCTGTCAATGGGATGGCTGCGATGCACCGGGCGTGCACCGCGCCCCCGTCGGTCGGCATAAGGAAGGCGAGTATTTTCGTTTCTGCGTCGATCACGCGCGCGAATACAACAAGAACTACAATTATTTCTCTGGCCTCAGCGATGGCGAGGTGGCGCGTTATCAACGGGAAGCGCTGACGGGACATCGCCCCACCTGGAAGTTTGCCGGCGGTGAATCGGCGCGCGCTGCGCCCGATTTTTCGCAGGCGCGCTCGGGGCGAGCCAGCTATCACAACCGCATGGGCGATCCCTACAACCTGTTCGGTGGACGGCGAGAGGCCGCGCAAACCCGCGAGCGCCGGCTGCGCCCGCTTGAGGCCAAGGCGCTCGAAACACTGGGCCTGGGCGCACAAGCGACTGGCGAAGAAATCAAGGCGCGCTATAAAAGCCTGGTGAAACGTCACCATCCGGACGCCAATGGCGGCGACCGGGGCTCCGAAGATCGGTTGAGAAACGTGCTCGAAGCTTACAGGCTGTTGAAGCAAGCCGGTTTCTGTTAAAGCCCTTTTCCGATGAGACGCACCACGTAATATAGTTCAAGCGATGCAGGCAGGAAGCCTGGCCGCTGGAGGCATGATGAACAAGATCGACCGCGATATCGCAAACCTGCCGGACACGACCGTTTCGGTGAAAGAGACCTTCGGCTTCGAGTCCGACCTGGTCGTGCCCGCCTATTCGGTGGCGGACGCCCATGTGCCGGATATCGACCCGGATTATCTTTTCGACAAGCCGACTACGCTCGCCATTCTCGCCGGGTTCGCGCACAATCGTCGCGTGATGGTCTCGGGATATCACGGTACCGGCAAGTCGACGCATATCGAGCAGGTCGCCGCCCGTCTCAACTGGCCCTGCGTGCGTATCAATCTCGACAGCCATGTGAGCCGTATCGATCTCGTCGGCAAGGACGCGATCGTGCTGAAGGAAGGCAAGCAGATCACGGAATTCCGCGACGGAATCCTGCCCTGGGCCTATCAGCACAATATCGCTCTCGTCTTCGACGAATATGATGCCGGCCGGCCCGATGTGATGTTCGTGATCCAGCGTGTCCTGGAATCCTCCGGCCGCCTGACCCTGCTCGACCAGAGCCGCGTCATCCGTCCGCATCCCGCCTTCCGCCTGTTCGCGACGGCCAATACGGTCGGTCTCGGCGACACGACGGGTCTCTATCACGGCACGCAGCAGATCAACCAGGCGCAGATGGACCGCTGGTCCATCGTCACCACGCTCAACTATTTGCCGCATGACGACGAGGTCGCCATCGTGCTGGCGAAGAACAAGCACTTCCAGAACGAGAAGGGCCGCGAGACCGTTTCGCGCATGGTTCGGGTCGCCGATCTCACACGTTCTGCCTTCATGAACGGCGATCTTTCCACGGTGATGAGCCCGCGTACGGTCATCACCTGGGCGGAAAACGCCGAGATTTTCGGCGATGTGGGTTTCGCCTTCCGGCTGACCTTCCTCAACAAATGCGACGAGCTGGAACGGGCCGTGGTGGCCGAGTTCTATCAGCGCGCCTTTGGCGAAGAACTGCCGGAATCCTCCGCGAATGTCGCTTTGAGCTAGCAAACGCGATTGCCGGGCCGCGTGTCCGGCATCTCTCGAATGCGGTGAACACAGGAAATGCGGGAGACGATCCATGCGCTATGAAGGTGGATGCCATTGCGGGGCGGTGCGTTACAATGTCGAGGTCGATCTCGCCAATCCGATCACCTGCAATTGCTCCTACTGCCAGAAGCGCGGCAGCATTCTCGCATTCACCCCGGCGGAGAATTTCACGCTTGAACAGGGTGAGGACAGCCTGACGGAGTATCGCTTCAACACGAAGACGATCGCGCACCTGTTCTGCTCGACCTGCGGCATGGAATCCTTCGCCCGTGGCGCCATGCCGGACGGCACCAAAATGGCGGCGATCAATGTGCGCTGCCTGGACGGCGTCGACCCCGCCACGATGACACCGCACCATTATGACGGGCGCGCCCGCTGAGCCGCCCGGAGAAGACGCAGGGACGACCGTGACCCAATCCAACCGCAAGCCAGGGCAGCCCGCCGACGCGCCGCTCGATCCGTTCAAGCGCGCCGTCGGTGTCTGTATGCGTGCGGTCGCCGGCGACAATGAGTTCGACGTCGCCTTTTCCAAGGACAAACCGGCCCTCACGGGCTCCAGGGCGCGCCTGCCGGATCTTCCAAAGAAGCCAAGCGCAGAGTTGCTTCAGGTGACGCGCGGGCTGGGGGATTCCATGGCGCTGCGCCATGCCCGCCATGACACCAACCTGCATCGCCGCCTGGCGCCCGAAGGGAAGGATGCCCGCGCGATCTTCGACGCAGTAGAGCAGGCGCGCGTCGAGGCCATCGGCACCAACGCGATGCGCGGCATGGGCGACAATCTGGCTGCCATGCTCGAGGACAAGTATTCCCGCTCCAACATGGCCGAGGTTTCCGACAAAGCGGATGCGCCGCTCGAGGAGGCGATTGCGCTGATGGTGCGCGAGAAGCTGACCGGGCGCCCCGTGCCGCCAAGTGGCGAAAAGCTCGTAAGCCTGTGGCGTGACTGGATCGAGGATAAGGCCGGCGGCAACATCGACGCGCTGGTCGGCCAGATCGACAATCAGGACGCATTTGCCCGCTCCGTGCGCGATCTCCTGACTTCCATCGACCTTGGCGAGGAACTGGCCGAGGAAGAGCAGACCGAGGAGAGCGAGGACGACAGCGACGCTCCCGAGGCACAGGAGCAGGCCGAGGAGAGCGAGCAGGAGGAAACCAGCGGCGAGGAAGCCGAAGGTGAGGAATCCGGCGGCGAGAGCGAGGATACCGAAACCGGCGAAAGCGAGGCCGGGGACACGACCGCCGAGGATGTCAGCGAGGACGACGATCTCGATTCCGAAACGCCTGGCGAGGCGCGCCGGCCCGACAATCCGTTCGATCTCGCCGCGCGGGAAATGGACTACAAGGTCTACACCACCGATTTCGACGAGGAGGTGGGCGCCGAGGATTTGTGCGACGAAGAAGAGCTCGATCGGTTGCGCGCCTTTCTCGACAAGCAGCTTGCCAATCTTTCGGGCGTCGTCGGGCGGCTTGCCAACCGGCTGCAGCGCCGCCTGATGGCGCAGCAGAACCGTTCCTGGGATTTCGATCTGGAGGAAGGTGTTCTCGATACGGCACGGTTGACCCGTCTGGTCATAGATCCGATGCAGCCGCTTTCCTTCAAACGGGAGCGCGACACGAATTTCCGCGATACGGTGGTGACGCTGGTGCTCGACAATTCGGGCTCCATGCGTGGCCGCCCGATTACGGTTGCGGCGACCTGCGCGGATATTCTGGCGCGCACGCTCGAACGTTGCGGTGTGCGCGTGGAAATCCTCGGCTTCACCACGCGGGCGTGGAAGGGCGGGCAGGCGCGCGAGAAATGGCTGAAGGACGGCAAGCCCGCCAGTCCGGGCCGGCTCAACGACCTGCGCCACATCGTCTACAAGAGCGCCGATGCGCCCTGGCGTCGCGCGCGCCGCAATCTCGGCCTCATGATGCGCGAGGGGCTTCTGAAGGAGAATATCGACGGCGAGGCGCTTCTGTGGGCGCATCACCGGCTGGTCTCCAGACCGGAGCAGCGCAAGATCATGATGATGATCTCGGATGGCGCGCCGGTTGACGATTCCACACTTTCGGTCAATCCGGGCAATTATCTGGAGCGGCATCTGCGTGGCGTGATCGAATTGATCGAAACGCGCTCGCCGGTAGAGCTTCTGGCCATTGGCATCGGCCATGATGTGACGCGCTATTATCGCCGCGCCGTGACCATTGTCGATGCGGAGGAACTGGCCGGCGCGATGACGGAGCAGCTTGCTTCGCTCTTCGAGGAAGAAGGCGCGCGCCGGGGCGGCAGCGCGATGCGACGTGCCGGCTGAGCCGCGCGCCGCGGGGATCGATATATCCGGCAGATTTGAGCGCCCTTCAAGCGGTGGGGTGAAGCGTTCGTCGTGGCGTCTCGCCGCCGCCATGGTGTTCTTCACTCTTGTCGCCGTGTGGCCGTTGGCGGACGCTTGGGCCGAGGAAGCGGCCATCCCGATGCCGGTCGATGCGACCAGGATCGACCGGTTCAAGGTCGGCTCCGACGAGACCCGTTTCGGGCCGCTGGAGTTTGTCGGCGGCCTTTCGCTGACCTCGCCGGCCAGTCATTTCGGAGCATTCTCGTCTTTTCGCTTTTCTTCTCCTGGCACGGATTTCATGGGTGTAGCGGATACCGGCTTCTGGTTTTTCGGCCAGGTGCAGAGGGACGGGGACGGGCGTCCCACGGGCTTTTCCGATTTCAGCATGCAGTCCATGGTGGATGAAAATGGCTCGACCGCCCGCGACAAGTGGACCACCGATGCCGAGGGCCTTGCCCTGAGGGATGGAGAGGCTGTCGTCAGTTTCGAGCGTGTGCAGCGCATCGCGCAGTTCCGTGTCGCGCGCGATGGGATGCGGGCGGCGGAGCGTGACATCGACTTTCTCGTGCCGCGTCGGGAGCTGCGCAGCAATCGCGGCTTCGAGACCGTTGCCCATGCGCCGCAAGACGGCAGGCTCGGCGGTGCGCTGGTGGTGGTGACCGAACGCAGCCTCGACCCGAACGGCAATTGTTTTGCCGCCATCGTGGAGGGGCCGCAAAAGGGCATTTTTTCCGTGGCGCGGCACGATGGGTTCGACATCACCGACGGCGCCTTTCTCGCAAATGGCGATCTGCTGCTTCTGGAGCGGCGTTTCACCATGGCCGACGGGGTCGCGATGCGGTTGCGTCGTATCGCCGGTGAGACGATCGTACCCGGTGGGCTCGCCGACGGGCCGGTACTTTTCACGGCGGATATGGGCTATCAGATCGACAATATGGAAGGGCTCGACGTCTGGACGCGTCAGGACGGCGCGACGATGGTCTCCATCATCTCCGACGACAATCATTCCATCCTTCAGCGCAATCTCTATCTGGAGTTCCGGCTGGTCGAGGGTTGAGTGATGGTGGGGGTTGCGCCAGACGCCAGCCTCCTGCGGTCAACCGCGCCGCGTTGCCCGTGTCGCTGCCTCGTCAATGCCTGAACCGTCCGCGCTCAACACCACGCCGAAGAGCCTCCTGGCTTCATCCGCGGTGTAGTAACCGAGCGCCACGTCCCGCAGCACGTCGCCGGCCGGGCGTTCCAGCGGATCGCCATAACCGCCGCCGCCCGGCGTGCCGACGTAGACACGGTCGCCGGCTTTCAGCGGAATGTCCTGCTCCTTGGAAAGATGCGGCGGCACATGGGCGGAGCCATCGCGCCAGACCGTCACCTCATTCACGCCGCCATCCCCGCCGCCAAGCACGCCCTGCGGGCCGGTACGGCCGTGATCCATGACGAAGGACGCGCGCGCCTCGCCACGCAGCAGTTCGACTTCGTAGGACAAGCCGAAGCCGCCGCGATGGCGGCCGGCTCCGCCGGACCCCTCGCGCAGCGCATAGCGCCGGTAGAGAACGGGAAAGGCCTGCTCCATCACCTCGACCGGCGGCGATTTGGAGATGCCGATGGTCGAGCAGCCATTGGTCAGACCGTCATGGTCGGCATTGCCGCCATAGCCGCCGCCGGAAATCTGGTACATGACGAAATCGCGCCCGCGTGCGGGGTCGTGGCCACCCAGCGCGAAATTGCCACTGGAGCCCGCAGGCGCCGCCGTCACCTTTTCGGGCAGTGCATTGACCATCGCCGCGAAGACGGCCTCGGCGATGCGCTGCGAGACCTCCGCCGCGCAGCCGGAAACGGGGCGTGGATAGCGGGCGTCGAGGAAGGTGCCTTCCGGGCGCTTCACGATAAGCGGCTCGAACGCACCGGCGCTGAGCGGCACTTCGGGGAAGATGTGGCGCATCGCCAGATAGACGGAGGACAGCGTGGTGGCCAGCACACTGTTCATCGGCCCGGCGCAGGGCGGGCTCGATCCCTCGAAATCGAAGGTCAGCGTGTCGCCCTTCTTCTCAATGGCGAGCGCGATGGTGAGGGGGGCATCCACCACGCCGTCGGAATCCACATAGGCCTCCCCGCGATAGGTGCCGTCGGGGATGGGGGCGATGAGGGTGCGCATCTGGGTGGCGGCGCGTTCGCGCAGTTCGGCGATAGCGCGGCGTACCGTATCGTCGCCATAGCGATCAAGCACCTGGGCGAGGCGTTCGGCGCCCACCTCCAGGGCTGCGCCCTGTGCGCGGATATCGCCGATGCGCTGGTCGGCGACACGGATGTTCGAGCAGATGATGGCGTAGATTTCCGGGTCGAGCTCGCCCTTCTTGAAGAGCTTCACCGGCGGCAGGCGCAACCCCTCCTGCTCCACGGCGGTGGCCGAGGCGGAAAAGCCGCCCGGAACCGCGCCGCCTATATCGGGCCAGTGACCGGTGTTGGAGAGCCAGCAGAAAATCTTGCCGCCGCGCCAGACGGGCATGGCGAAGCGCACATCCATGAGATGCGTGCCCCCCAGATAGGGGTCGTTGACGATATAGATGTCGCCCGGCTCCGGGGCTGCTGTCAGGCCCTCGGCGATGCGCTCGATCAGGGTGCGGGTGGAATATTGCATCACGCCCACGAAGACCGGCAATCCGCCCGCCCCCTGTGCGATCAGGGCGCCATCCTCGGCTGAATAAATGCCGTCTGAGCGGTCGTTCGCCTCGGCGATGACGGGGGAGAAGGCAGCGCGCGAGAAGGTCAGGTCCATCTCGTCGCAGACCTGCTGAAGGGCTGCCTGGATGACGGACAGGGTGATGGCGTCGAGGCTGGGGGCGGTCGTCATTGTCCTGCCTCCACCGTGATGATGATGTTGCCGTCCTTGTCGGAGCCCGCCCGGTCGCCGGGCTCGATCACCGTGGTCGTGTCGAGCTGTTCGAGGATGGCAGGGCCCTCGATCACCGCGTCGAGCGGCAGCTTCTCGCGGGCATAGACGGGCGTCTCGTGCCATTCCCCCGAAAACCAGACGCGGCGCGTTTCGCTGAGCGCTTCGTCGAGCGTCGCCTTGCGGCCAGCCGGGTCGATGAGGCTGGCAAGGTCGATGCCGGCGCGTACGCCGATTACCGAGGTATTGAGGTTGACAAGGTTCGCGCGGATCTCCGGCAGGCGCACCTTGAAGCGGGCGAAATAGGCTTCCTCGAAAAGCTGCTGCAAGGTATCGCGGTTCACGTCGGGGCCGGGCAGGGGCACATTGAGCAGATGGGTCTGGCCGATGAACTGCATGTCGGCGGTATGGACGCATTCGATACGCTCGGGCTGGACGACCTCCTTGGCGATCAGCGCTTCACCCTCGGCGCGTTGCGTGGCCAGCACCTCGCGCAGAAGATCGAGGTCGAGGCTTGCCACGGGCCGATTGAGCGTGCGCACGAAATCATGGCGCAGGTCCGCCACGACACAGCCCAGCGCATTGGTAATGCCAGGCCGGGCCGGCACCATGACGCGGGGAATGCCGAGTTCGCGTGCGAGGGCTGCGGCGTGCAGCGGCCCTGCGCCGCCGAAAGCGAAGAGGGCGAAGTCACGCGGATCATGCCCCTTGCCGAGCGACACCATGCGGATCGCGCCGGCCATCCTGATGTTGGCCAGGCGCAGGACGGCGCCGGCGGCCTCGATGCCCGAAAGGCCGATGGGCGTGCCGAGCTTTTCTGTGAAGATCGCCTCCACATCGGCCACTGAGACCGGGTGGTCTACGGACAGGAGCTTGCCGGGGTTAAGACGCCCGAGCAGCAGGTTGGCGTCAGAAATCGTTGGCTCGGTGCCGCCGCGTCCATAGCAGATGGGTCCGGGTTTGGCGCCGGCGCTTTGCGGCCCGACTTCCAGAAGCCCGGCATCGTTCAATCGCGCGATGGAGCCTCCGCCCGCGCCGACCGTATGCACATCCACCATCGGTACATGGATGGGCATGGCATATTCCACCTCGATCTCATTGGAGATGGCGGGCCGCGCGCCGCGCACCAGCGCCACGTCGGTGGACGTGCCGCCCATGTCGTAGGTGATAAGGTTCTCAACCCCGGCACTGCGCCCCGTGAAGGCTGCGGCCATGACGCCGGAGGCGGGGCCTGACATCACGGTCTTGGCTGCCTCGCGCGCCACATGGGCAGCCGAAATCATGCCGCCATTGCCGTTCATGACCAGAAAATCGCGGGAATAGCCGAGGTCCCTCAGCTCCGCGGTGAGCCGCGCCACATAGCGCTCGAGGATCGGCTGGACCGAGGCGTTCACGGCGGCGGTGACGCCACGCTCGAACTCGCGGGCTTCCGACAGGAGCGCGTGGCCGGTGGTGATATAGCTGTTCGGCCAGATTTCGGTGGCAATTTCGGCGGCCCGGCGCTCATGGGCGGGATTGGCGTAGGAATGCAGGAAATGGATGACCAGCGATACGCAACCCGTCTCGCGCAGCGCGGTTATCGCCCGGCGCAGCGCATCTTCGTCGAGCGGGGTCAGCACGTTGCCGGCGGCATCCATGCGCTCGGGAACCTCCAGGCGCAGATTGCGCGGAATGACGGGTCTGAATGTCCCCGTCATTCCATAGGCATTGGGCCGGGTGCGGCGGCCGAGCTCGATAATATCGCGGAACCCGGCGGTGGTTATCATGCCCGTCGTGGCAAGCTGGCGCTCCAGGACGGCATTGGTCGTGGTGGTGGTGCCGTGGACGATGAGGCCGATATTCGCAGCCGGAACGCCCGTTGCGCGGATTGCATTGACGACGCCATAGGCCTGGTTTTCCAGGGTGGTCGGCGTCTTGGCTATCCTGACGCGCGCTGGCCCTGCCGGCGTGCCGTCCGCTGCGCCTGTCTCGATCAGGATGAGGTCGGTGAATGTGCCGCCCACATCGATCCCCGCGACGGCCTCCCCAACGGTCCCCGCAGCGCGCCCCCCAGCGGTCCCCGCAGCGGTCCCCCCAGCGGCCCCAGGGGTCGCTGCGCCCGAATTGATGCCATTTTTCTCATCCATGGGCAAAATCCGGAATGCGAAACCTTTTTTGATCCAGCATCATGAAATAGGTCTCGAAGCTTGTTAAGCTTGGTGTTAAATTCATTTGTATACCAATAATTCCGGCAGGCAAGGGCAACCATCGCCGCCGGCATCCGGTTTGCAAACGGATCAGAAACAGGCATAGAGATTTCCGACTGAACGAGGAAACTTATCCATGGACAGCGCTGTGCTCCGCGAAATTCCCGAAGAGAAGATGCCAGAATTCCCGATTCCCGCCGGCTGCTACGCCGAGCGCGTGGTTTCGGTGAAGCACTACACGGATCGTCTGTTCTCCTTCCGCATCACGCGTCCGCAGAGCTTCCGCTTCCGCTCCGGGGAGTTCGTGATGATCGGTTTGCCGAATGCGGTGAAGCCGGTTTTCCGCGCCTATTCCATAGCCAGCCCGAACTGGGACGAGGAGATCGAGTTCTTCTCCATCAAGGTGCCGGACGGGCCGCTGACCCAGCATCTGCAAAAGATACAGCCGGGCGACACGGTGCTGATGCGCCAGAAGTCGACGGGGACGCTGGTCAACGATGCGCTGACGCCCGCGAAGAATCTCTACATGATCTCCACCGGCACCGGCATCGCACCGTTTGCGAGCCTGATCCGCGATCCGGAAACCTACGAGAAGTTCGACAACATCATCCTGACCCATACCTGCCGCGACGTGGCAGAGCTGGACTATGGCAAGGAACTGGTGGCTTCCCTGAAGGACGATCCCCTGATCGGTGAACTGGTCGAGGGCCGTCTGACACACTTCACCTCCACGACGCGTGAGCGGTCGCCCGTCATGGGCCGGATAACCACGCTGATCGAGAACGGGGAGTTGTTCAAGGCACTCGGAACCGAGCCATTCAATCGCGAGAACGATCGCGTGATGATCTGCGGCTCGATGGAAATGCTGAAGGACGTCAAGGCTCTCACCGAGAAGGCCGGGCTGAAGGAAGGCTCCAACGCCGAGCCAGCCGATTTCGTCGTCGAACGCGCCTTCGTGGGCTAAGGACGGCCCCTGGCGGATGGTGGCTTGCCCGTGTCCTGAAGCCGGATGCGCGGTATTGCGGGTCCGGCACGGATTCTCGGGTCAAGCCCGGGGATGACGGCGAGGCGCGCGACGGCCGATCAACGCGGGCCTGTCCCTCACGCGTGATGACCATGGGCGTTACTCTTCGCCTGCTTTCATGTGCAAGCTTGTCTGGTCGTACCTGGGCTTCCCTCGGGTATCCACTGGGTGTCCACCGGGTGTGCCCTGGGCATTCATGCCCGGCCTGCATGTGTTTTACCCCGTCAGTGGTTCTGACGTCTTGACCCGAAAGTTCGGCCATGCCATATGCATATCCAATATATCTATAAATCTGGATATTTGGATAATGAGGAAAATCGAAGCCATCGGCGCGCTTGCCGCCCTCGGGCAGGAAACCAGGCTGGATGTTTTTCGCCTGCTTGTTCAGGCCGGGCCGTCCGGTCTTCCCGCCGGCGATATCGCAGCCAGGCTGGGTGTCGTTCAAAACACTACGTCGGCTCATCTCAAGGTGTTGTCCCAGTCGGGCTTGATCCGCGCCGAACGCCAGGGGCGGGTTATCCGCTATATGGCCGACATGACCGGTTTCCGCGATCTCCTCGCCTATCTGATGGAGGATTGCTGCAACGGCAATCCTGATCTCTGCCGCCCGGCCATCGAGGCGGTGACGTGCAACTGCTAGGAGTGTGCCGCCGTGCGTGACCAGCCTTTCAACGTTCTCTTCCTGTGCACCGGCAACTCTGCCCGCTCGATTCTCGCCGAGGCGATCCTGAACCATGTCGGCGCCGGGCGTTTCGTCGCCTATTCCGCCGGTTCCCGTCCCAAGGGTGCGGTGCATCCCCATGCGCTCGACCTGCTCGCGCACATGAACCATGACACGGCCTTTGCGCGGTCGAAGGATTGGGCGGAGTTTGCCGTGCCTGGCGCGCCGGAGATGGACTTCGTCTTCACGCTCTGCGACAGCGCCGCGCAGGAGGCGTGCCCGGTGTGGCCGGGCCAGCCGATGACGGCGCATTGGGGCCTGCCGGATCCGGCCGGAGCCATAGGAACGGAGGCGGAAAGGCGCCTGGCATTTGCCGATGCCTATCGCATGCTCAACAATCGAATTTCCGTTTTCACCGCACTTCCGCTCGCCACGCTCGACCGGCTTGCGCTGCAACGCCGCCTCAACGAGATCGGCAATGCGACAGAAACACAAGAACAGGCAAAGACATGACCGACGATACTTTTTCATGCGCGGAACGGCCGGCCGGCGGGATCGGCTTCTTCGAGCGCTATCTTTCCGTCTGGGTGGCGCTGTGTATCGTGGCGGGCATTGCGCTGGGCAATCTGTTTCCCGCCCTGTTCAGCTTTCTGGCTGGCCTCGAATACGCTTCGGTCAATCTCGTCGTCGCGGTGCTCATCTGGGCGATGGTGTTCCCGATGATGGTGAATGTGGATTTTGCGAGCCTCAGCCATATTGGCGAGCGCCCCAAGGGCCTGGTGCTGACGCTGGTCGTCAACTGGCTCATCAAGCCATTCACCATGGCAGCGCTTGGCGTGCTGTTCTTTCAGTATGTTTTCGCCCCGTGGATCGAACCCGTGGACGCGCAGCAATATATCGCGGGGCTTATCCTGCTCGGTGCTGCGCCGTGCACGGCGATGGTCTTCGTCTGGAGCCAGCTCACGCGTGGCGACGCCACCTATACGCTGGTGCAGGTCTCGCTCAACGACGTGGTGATGATCTTCGCGTTCGCGCCCATCGTGGCGCTGCTTCTGGGCGTGACCGACATTGCCGTGCCCTGGGAGACGTTGCTCCTGGCAACGGGGCTTTACGTGGTGATACCGCTGGTGGCGGGCGCCCTCACGCGGAAATGGCTGACGGGCCGGGCAATCGGGGCGGAAGCGGCGGCGGCGGTTACCCGCTTCACGTCATCCCTGAAACCCGTTTCCGTCATCGGGCTTCTGGTCACCGTCGTGCTCCTGTTCGGTTTCCAGGGGCATGTGATCGTGGCCCGGCCGGTCCTCATCGTCCTGATCGCCGTGCCGCTTCTACTCCAGTCCTACGGCATCTTCTTCCTCACCTATTTCGCGGCACGTATCTGGAAAGTGCCGTTCAATGTCGCCGCGCCCTGTGCGCTGATCGGCACGTCGAACTTCTTCGAGCTGGCGGTTGCCGTTGCGATCAGCCTCTTCGGCTTGAATTCCGGCGCTGCCCTTGCCACGGTGGTCGGCGTTCTGGTGGAGGTGCCGGTGATGCTGTCGCTGGTGGCCTTCGCAAACCGTACGCGGGACTGGTTTCCCCAAAGCTGAGCGAGAGACGAATGAGCGCCACCATCTACCACAATCCCAAATGCGGCACGTCGCGCAACGCGCTGGCCATGTTGCGGGAGGCCGGCGAGAACCCCGAGGTCATCGAGTATCTGAAGACGCCGCCAAGCCGCGAGAAACTGATTTCGCTGATCGGGGCGATGGGCATCACGCCGCGCGATTTGCTGCGCCAGAAGGGCACGCCGTATGACGAACTCGGTCTGGGAGAGGACAAATGGAGCGACGATCAGCTCATCGACTTCATGCTTGAGCACCCGATCCTGATCAACCGGCCGGTCGTGGAAACCGATCTTGGCGTTCGCCTGTGCCGGCCGTCCGAAGTGGTTCTGGAAATCCTGCCCGAGGGGGCTGTGAAATCCTTTACCAAGGAAGATGGGGAAGTGGTGAAGAAAGGCTAGGTTTCCGTCACCGCCGACGCGGGGCGTTGACTTGTCGGGTCAGGCACGCGAGGGTGCCGGCCCGTGATCACAAGCAGCCAAATGCCTCCGCCGGCCATTCCCCTGCGGATATGGAAGATCGCCGCCGTCACGGGGGCCGGCGCCTTCATGGCCATGCTGGACTCCACCGTGGCCAATCTGGCGCTGGAGACCATTCGCCGCGATTTCTCCGCGTCGCTCTCGCTCATCCAGTGGATTGCCACGGGCTATCTGATCGCGCTCGCCATCTCCCTTCCCGCAGCCGCCTGGCTTGGCAAGCGCTATGGCTATGGGCGGTTATGGGCTGGCAGTCTCGCCGGCTTCGCTGCGGCTTCGGCCCTGTGCGCCCTGGCGCCCGGTCCGTTGACGTTGATCGCGGCGCGGTTCCTTCAGGGGCTTGCCGGCGGGCTGATGGTGCCGGCCGGGCAAGCGGTAATCGGTGCCGTGGCCGGGCCCAGGCAGCTTGGCCGCATCATGGGGGCCCTCGGCCTCGTCGTGGCGCTGGGGCCTGCAATCGGCCCGGCAATCGGCGGGCTGGTGCTCGACCATGCCTCCTGGCGCTGGCTCTTCTGGATCAATGTTCCGATCGGCATTGCGGCTCTTGCGCTGGCGCGCGGGATTGTGCCTGGCGGCGCGCGGGACGAGGCGCGGCCCTTCGATCTGAAGGGCATGCTGCTTCTCGGCATGGGCCTGCCGCTTTTGCTTTACGGCGCGCTGGAAATGGGCGCCGACGGGATCAGGGCGCGCTACTTCTTCTCTATCGCAGCAGGCGTTCTTCTGGTGGCTTCCTTCACCGCTGCCGCATTGCGGGCCCGTCAGCCACTGATCGATCTTGCATTATTGCGAAGGCCAGTCTTTTCCGCCGCTACGGCTACGACAGGCCTGACCGGTGCCAACATGTATGGCGGGCTTCTGCTCATACCGCTTTATCTTCAGGTCGTGGCGGGCCGCAGCACGGCAGAGACGGGCTTTCTGCTTCTTGCCATGGGCATAGGCAGCGCCCTGACTTTGCCCGTCGGAGGCATCCTGACCGACCGGTTCGGCGCAGGACGGGTGAGTTTTGCCGGTGGCCTGCTGCTTCTTGGGGGCACCTTGCCCTTTCTCCTGCCCGGTGTGCTCAACGATATGGTGCTCGTGTCCGTTCTGGTTCTGAGGGGCATCGGCATGGCGCTCGGCCAGATGCCGGCAATGACGGCGGCCTATGCCAGTGTGCGGAAGGACGAAATGGGAGATGCCACGACGCTGGTGAACATCGTGCAGCGTGTGGGTGGCGCGGCGGGGGCGGCGGGCATCGTCATCCTGCTCGCCCAGATGGCGGGTGAGGCGGGCTTTGACGCCGCATTTCTGGCCCTTGCAATCGGTGCAGCGCTGGTTGTGCTGCTTGCGCTTCTTCTGATGCGCTTCGGTGATGCGGAAAAGCGGGAAGCTTCCGCCGCCTGAAAAATCGCTTCTCTTCTGTACATTTGCGCCCCGCCCGCGTAGGTACGGCGCAAAGCGTCGGCGAAAACACTTCGCCGCGCGCCCATGACCATGACAGACGGGCGCGACCACCGTTTCCGAAAGAAGAGAAATGACTGAATACGAAGGCATTGTTCCGGCGCTCGGCCGGGCGTTGGCAAACCGTGGCTACACGGAACTCACCCCGGTCCAGAAAGCGGTGCTGGAGATGGAGCCCGCGGGTGCCGATGCGCTCGTTTCCGCGCAGACGGGATCGGGCAAGACGGTTGCCTTCGGCATCGCGCTGGCGCCGAGCCTGCTTGATGGAAAGGAGCGGTTCGGTCCTGCCGGGGCTCCGATCGGCCTCGCCGTCGCGCCGACCCGCGAGTTGGCGCTCCAGGTGAAGCGGGAGCTTGATTGGCTTTACGCCGAAACGGGAGCAGTCGTCGTTTCCTGCGTCGGCGGCATGGACATGCGCACCGAACGCCGCGCGCTGGAACGCGGCGCGCATATTGTGGTGGGCACGCCGGGCCGCCTCTGCGACCATATCCGTCGCCATGCGCTCGACGTGTCGCAACTGCGCGCCGTGGTGCTGGACGAGGCCGATGAGATGCTCGATCTCGGCTTCCGGGAGGATCTCGAATTCATCCTCGATGCTGCCCCTGCCGAGCGGCGCACGCTGATGTTTTCGGCCACGGTGTCGCGGACCATCGCGAACCTCGCCAAGAGCTACCAGAAAGATGCCATCCGCATCACCACCGCGGCCGAGCAGAAACAGCATGGCGATATCGAGTATCGCGGCTTCCTCGTCCCCCCGCAGGAGCGCGAGAACGCCATCATCAATGTGCTGCGCTTCTATGAAGCCAAGAACGCGCTGGTGTTCTGCAACACGCGCGCCATGGTCAACCATGTGACGGCACGCTTCAACAATCGCGGGTTCTCCGTGGTCGCTCTTTCGGGTGAACTCAGCCAGAATGAGCGTACCCATGCGCTGCAGGCCATGCGCGACGGGCGGGCGCGGGTCTGCGTGGCGACGGATGTCGCCGCGCGCGGCATCGACCTGCCCAATCTCGAACTGGTGATCCATGCGGATCTGCCGACGAATGCTGAAACGCTTCTGCACCGTTCGGGCCGGACAGGCCGGGCCGGGCGCAAGGGCGTCAGCGCGCTCATCATGCCGGTGAGCGGCCGCCGCCGTGCCGAACGACTGTTGCGTGACGCCAAGGTGCAGCTCGAATGGGACAACCCGCCTTCCGCCGAAGCCGTTCTTCAGCGCGACGACGAACGCCTTCTCGCCGACCCGAACCTTACCGAGCCTGTGCATGACGATGAGGCCGATTTCGTGCGCCGCATTCTCGCAGAGCATGGAGCAGAGCAGGTGGCCGCGGCTTTCGTGCGCACCTATCGCGGCAGGCTTTCAGCGCCCGAAGACCTCTCCGAAGTGCGCATCTTCGACAAGAGTGTCGACAAGGGGCGCGAGGGGCGCGAGGGGCGCGAAGGACGCGAGAGCCGGGAGGGCGGTGCTCGCGACGAGGGCAAGCCACGCCGGCAGGATTTCGAGCGCAGCGTCTGGTTCTCCCTCTCGGTGGGGCGCAAGCAGAACGCAGAGCCGCGATGGCTTATTCCCATGCTCTGCCGGGCGGGCGAAATCACCAAGCGTGATATCGGCGCCATCCGCATGCAGCAGGACGAAACCTTCGTGGAGATCGATGCGGACAGTCTGGAACGTTTTCTTGAAGTGCTGGGACCGCAGGCGACGCTGGAGCGCAACATTCGTGTCGTGCAGCTCGATGGCGTGCCGGAGATGTCCGCGCGCCCGGCCTTCAGGGATGGGGGTGGCAAAGGGCCCCGGAACGAAGATCGTCCGTTCGACAAGCGCAAGCCCAAGCCGCACCGCAAGGGTGGAAAGCCATTTGGCGAGGGCAAGCCCCAGACAGACAAGCCCTACGCAGACAAATCTTACGTAGATAGGGGCGGCAAGAAGAAAAAGGACTGGAAGGAGCGCAAGGATGCGCCGTCCGGTTTCAGCAAGCCGAAATCCGCAAAGCCTGCGGGGAAGCCCGCCGGCGCAAAGAAAAAGCCACGCGGCAAGCAGGACTGAGCCCGAGGCGGTTCCGTATGTTTCATTTCAGCGCCGCCCCCGGAACCGGGGGCGGCGTTGTTGCATTGCGTCATGCAATCGGGTTAAAGGACCGGCATCCGCTCTGGACCCGGTGAAATTCCGGGTGGCTCTGCCGGCCGCCGATCCGCCGGCTCACTTCATGTGTGTCGTTCCAAAAGCGCGCAGCGCTCTTATTTGCGCGCGGCGGCCACCTATCCGGATATTTCATGTTCTCGCTTACCCATTATCGCCAGCAGTGGTTCGGCAATGTGCGCGCCGATCTTCTGTCGGGCCTCGTGGTGGCCCTCGCGCTCATTCCAGAGGCCATCGCCTTTTCCATCATCGCAGGGGTCGATCCGAAGGTCGGCCTCTATGCGTCCTTCTCGATTGCCGTCGTGACCGCAATCGCGGGCGGTCGGCCCGGCATGATCTCGGCTGCGACGGCGGCTACCGCCGTACTCATGGTGACGCTGGTGAAGGAGCACGGGCTCGACTATCTGCTGGCCGCCACCGTGCTTGCCGGTCTTCTGCAGATCGGCGCGGGGCTGTTGCGGCTCGGCAGGCTCATGCGGTTCGTATCGCGCTCGGTGATGACAGGTTTCGTCAACGCGCTGGCGATCCTGATCTTCATGGCGCAATTGCCCGAGCTGATCGGAGTGCCCGGCCTTACCTATGTGATGGTCGCGGCAGGGCTTGCCATCATCTATCTGTTTCCCCACGTGACGAAAGCCGTTCCCTCGCCGCTTATCTGCATCATCGTGCTGACCGCGATCTCCATCGCCTTCGGGCTCGACGTGCGCACGGTGGGCGATATGGGCGAACTGCCCTCCACCTTCCCTACCTTCCTTTTGCCTGACGTTCCGCTCAATTTCGAAACGCTGCGCATCATCCTGCCCTATTCGGCGGCGGTGGCGGCTGTCGGTCTGCTCGAATCTCTCATGACGGCCTCGCTGGTCGACGAACTGACCGACACGCGCAGCGACAAGAATCAGGAATGCATCGGCCAGGGCCTGGCCAATGCGGCGACCGGCTTCATCGGCGGCATGGCCGGGTGCGCGATGATCGGCCAATCCATGATCAACGTGAAATCCGGTGGGCGGGGGCGACTCTCCTGCTTTGTCGCGGGTGTTTTCCTGCTCGTCATGATCGTGCTTCTGGGCGACTGGGTGCGTCAGATTCCGATGCCGGCACTGGTGGCGATCATGATCATGGTGTCGATCGGCACATTCTCCTGGTCGTCGATCCGCAATCTGCGCAGCCATCCGCTCTCCTCCTCCATCGTCATGCTGGCGACGGTGGCCTGCGTGGTCTTCACTCACAATCTGGCCATCGGCGTTCTGGTGGGCGTGCTCTTGTCGGGCATCTTCTTCGCCGGCAAGATCGCGCAGATCTTCCGCGTCACCTCGACGCTTTCCGAAGATGGCCGTCAACGCACCTACCGGGTGGAGGGACAGGTCTTCTTCGCCTCGGTGGAGGATTTCAACGCCGCCTTTGATTTCAGGGAAGCGCTGGAGAAGGTCGTGATCGACGTCTCGCGCGCGCATATCTGGGACATTTCCAGCGTTGGCGCGCTCGACATGATCGTGCTCAAATTCCGTCGTGACGGGGCTGCGGTGGAAATCATCGGCATGAACGAGGCGAGTGAAACCATCGTCGACAGGCTTGGCATTCACGACAAGCCCGGCGCGCTTGAAAAACTGATGGGGCATTGATCATGACAATTGCGGCTTTCATCGACGGCTCCATCTATGCGCAGAGCGTGTGCGAGCATGCGGCGTGGATTGCCGGGCGTCTCAGGACCGGGGTGGAACTCGTGCATGTGCTGGGCCGGCGCGAGACGGCCAGCGCGCCGTCCGATCTTTCGGGCAATATCGCGCTCGGCGCCCGCAGTGCACTTCTGAAAGAGCTTTCCGAACTGGACGAGCAGCGCGCCAGGCTGGCGCAGAAGCGCGGTCGGGCCATTCTGGAGGATGGCGAAGCGGTGCTTCGGGCTGCCGGCATCGACGCTGTGGCCAGCCGGTTGCGCAATGGCGATCTTGTGGACACGGTGGCAGAAATGGAGGCCGAGGCCGCATTGATTGTCATCGGCAAGCGGGGCGAGGCGGCAGATTTCGCACGGCTGCATCTGGGGTCCAACCTGGAGCGCGCCGTGCGTTCCAGCAACAAGCCGGTCTTTGTCGCGGCGCGTGCCTTTCGGCCGGTGGAGCGGGTGCTGGTCGCCTATGACGGCGGACACAGCAGCATGAAGGCGGTGGATGCGATGGCCCGCTCGCCGCTCTTTGCCGGTCTCGAGGTAACGCTTCTGACCGTCGGCGCGGAAACGGAGGAGGCCGTTAAGCGCCTGAATGATGTGAAGGCAGTGCTTGCCGCCGGTGGCATCGAGGCCGGAACGAAGATCGTTCCGGGGCAACCCGAAACCGCAATCGCCGACAGGGTCGAGGCGGAAGGCTACGGGCTGCTCGTCATGGGTGCCTATGGTCATTCGCGCATCCGCAGTCTCATCATCGGCTCCACGACAACCGAGATGCTGCGCTCCTGCAAGATACCGGTGATGCTGTTCCGCTAGGGCTCCTGTATCTCGCGGGCATCCGCGCCATGACAGGTGATTTCACCCGACTGCAAAATGCTTTAGGACTCGGCGATGCCGTCAATGAAGGAGTCCCGGACATGACCGTAACCGTTGTCATCGCACAGGGAGGCGGGCCGACTGCCGTCATCAACCAGACGGTCGCTGGCGCTGCGCTTGAAGCCAAGAAGCGCTATCCCGGCGCGCGGGTCCTGGGGGCGCTGCATGGAGTGCGCGGCATCCGGGAAGGGCGCTTCGTCACGCTTTCCGATCTGTCGGAACAGGAATTGCTGCGAATTGCCGCGACGCCCGGCGCGGCTCTAGGGTCCACGCGCGACAAGCCGGACGAGGCCTATTGCGAGGCGATCATGCGGGGATTGCGCGGCGTCGGCGCCGATGTCTTCATCAATATCGGGGGCAACGACACTTCCGGCACACAGGCGATCCTGCGCGACGCGGGCGGTGGCGGCATCACCTTCCTGCACGCGCCGAAGACCATCGATAACGACCTCATGGAAAACGACCACACGCCGGGCTTCATCTCGGCGGCGGAGATGGTGGCGGGCGCGTTTCTCAGCATCGATCTCGATTTCCGCGCCTTGCCCGGCATTTATGTGGGCATCGTGATGGGGCGCCATGCCGGATACCTGACAGCGTCAGCCTCGGCATGGTCGCTGGACGAGGAGGGCGGGCCGCATCTGATCTATGTGCCCGAGCGGGCGTTTTCGCGCGAACGTTTCGTCGAGGATGTCAAATCGGTCTTCCATCAGTATGGGCGCTGCATCGTCGCGATGTCCGAGGGCGTGACGGATGCCGAGGGTCGCTCTCTCGTGGAGACGCTTGTGCCGCGCGAGATGCAGGAGCGCGACGCGCATGGCAATCTGAAGCTTTCGGGAAGCGATCTGGGGCAGGCCATAGAGCGCATCCTTGCGGAGGACCTGCCGGGCAGGCGCGCGCGGGTGGATACGTTCGGCTATCTGCCGCGGGGCAATATCGCGACCGTCAACGATACCGATGCGCGCGAGGCCTATGCCGCGGGTGCCTTTGCCGTCGCTTCCCTGGAACGGGGGCATGGTTCGGTGGCGTTGCAATTCGACGGGGAGCGCACCGTCTGCAAGCTGGTCGAACTCGACGCGGTGGCGGGCAAGACACGCGAAATGCCCGACCGTTTCCTTCACGTTCACGAAAGCCGCATCTCGCAGGAGGGGCTTGCCTATTTCAACCGCCTCCTGCCGCGTCGCTACGATCCGGCCACGCCTTTCGTGTAGAACCTGCCGGCGCGGTTATCGGCGTGTGAAATCGCCGTTCCCGCTTTCATGGAAATATTCCACGCTCACCTGTTCGGGCCTGCCTCCTTCGCCGATCTGGAAGAGCGCGGAGGAGATGGAGCCTCCCGGCGCGTTCTCATTCTGTGGACGGAAGACGAATTCGTCGCCTGTCCAGTGCTCCAGGATGAAGCTGGCCCCACTGTCCTCCAGTTGCATGATGAGCCCCTGACCTGAGGGTTTTACCGTGAGATCCCCGAAATAGGCGTTGGCATAGGTTCCGGAATAGTCGGCAAGCGGCCGTGGCGGCGTGGTGGCGTCAGGAGCTTTCTCGCCCGCATATTTGCCGACGGGCTGGAATGCCGGCTTCATCAATTCGCCATACATGGGCAGCCAGTCGCGCTGCACGCTGCCATATTGCACCACATCCATGAAGCTCATGCCGACGGCTTCGGCCGCACCGACGGGCTGGGCATTCGTCAGGACGGCGATGCCTATGTCGGCAGAGGGCAGCAGCACGTAATTGGTGCCCGCGCCGAGGAGGAAGCCGCCGGAATGGCTGATCATGACACGCCCGGCCGGGGAGACGCCTACGCCGAAACCATATCCATAAAAGCTCGCGCGGGCATCGGGAGCATAGGGGCGCGAGGAGACCGCCTGCGGGCTCAATGCGGGAAGAAGCGCCTCGGCGGCCACGATGCGTTTGCCGTGGTATTCACCCATGCCGAGAACCATTTGCATCCACCGGGCCATGTCGGCCGCGCTGGAGCTGACGCCGCCCGCCGGGGTCTGTGCGTCGGGCTTGCGCTGGAACACCGAATCCCAGGTATCGCCAATGCGCACATGCGGGTAGGCCCGGTTTTCCCGCGCCATGAAATCGGAAAAGCGCGATGAGGTGCTCTCCATGCCAAGCGGCTTGTAGAGTGCTTCCGCGCTGAGGCTGTCCCAGTCTGTGCCGGCGGCCTCGGCAACCGCCTGTGCCGCGGCGGTGAGGCCGAAATTTGTGTAGGCGTAATGGGTGCGGAACGCGCTGAGCGGTTCCTGCGAAAGGCGTTCGAGAATCTGCTGGCGGGAAAAACCCAGATCTTCCAGATCGTCGCCGGCATGGTCGGGCAGGCCGGAGCGATGGGCATAGAGATCGCCGACGGTAAGCAGCGCCGTTGCCTCAGGGGTGGCCAGCTTGAACCAGGGCAGGATCTCCGTCATTGGCGTGTCCCAGCGGACCACGCCTTCGCCCACCTCATGGGCGACGACGGTCGCGCCGATGGATTTTGACAGGGATGCGAGCTGGAACACCGTGTCGGCATCCACCTTCTCGGGCGCGCCGGCCTTGCGCACGCCATACCCTTTCAGGAGCAGGACCTTGTCCTTGCTGACGATCGCGACGGCGAGGCCGGGAATTCCCGTTCGCTCCATGATGCGGGCGACAATGGCGTCCACTTCGTCGACAGCGTTTTCTATCTGTCCCTCAGGAATGGTGATTCCGGCGGTTTGCGGCGGGGGAGGCAGATCCTCGGCACGGGCAGGAACGGTCAGAATGCCAAGTGCAGCGGTCAGGCAAAACAGGCGTCGTGGCACGGCGTGTCTCCGTTCGTCGTTTCGTCCCGTGTGTTCTCGGACAAACATACTAACGAAAGAAGAATTTCCGGCGAAAGAAGAACTTCCGGCTAAACAAATAGCTGCCGCTCCTTTTCCACGAGTTCGCCGATGAAGGCGGCGGCAGCCTGGACGCGGCGCGTCGGACGCATGGATTCGTGGTAGACGATCCAGTAGGCGCGGCGGATCGGTTTGGCCCAGGCGATGGGAACGAGATCGTCATGGGGGCGGGCGATGAAGGTGTGCAGGATGCCGATGCCGGTGCCGGCGCGCACCGCCTCCACCTGGCCCATCGCGGAGGAAACCGCGAAATCGGCGCGCCAGTTCTCCCAGATCTCCGTGCCGTAATCGAGGGTGGGGCTGAAGACCAGGTCGGGCACATAGCCGACCAGCTTGTGCTCGGTGAGCGCGGTGGGGCCGGCAGGCAGGCCATGTTCGGCCGCATAGGCCTTCGAGGCGTAGAGGCTGAGCGTGTAATCGACGAGCTTGGCGGCCACCAGGCGGCCTTCGGTCGGGCGGTCCACCGTTATGGCGATATCGGCTTCCCGCCGGGACAGGGAAAAGGAACGCGGCACGGGCACGAGCTGGACGGCGAGGCCCGGATGGCGCGCCGTCATGGCGCCGAGGCGAGGGGCGAGGAAGGTCACGCCGAAACCGTCGGGTGCGCCGATCCGGATGGTTCCCGTGATTTCCTCGCTTTCGCCGGCAATTTCGGCTCGCGCGGCAATCATGTCGGCCTCCATGCGTTCAGCCGTGGCAAGCAACTGCTCGCCGGCGGCCGTCAGTTCAGTGCCCGTGGTGAGCCGGTGAAACAGCTTTGCTCCCACCGCTTCTTCAAGGGCCGCGACCCGGCGCGACACGGTTGCATGGTTAAGTTCCAGCCGTCGCGCCGCGCCAAGGATCTGCCCCGCCCGCGCTACAGCCAGAAAGATGCGCACGTCGTCCCAATTCATGCGTACCGCCTCCGGTTGAGCAATTTTCGCACTCACTATTTTATGATGACTTTAATTTTTGCACAACGGTTGCTTTTTGCCTCACGTTGCCAAGAGGGGCGGGAAGCGTGACAATATACCGGATTTCAGTCCCAAAAAGTCTAGTCAGGGAGACGCCTCATGGAGGAATACGGTCATTTTATCGGCGGCAAGCACGTCGCCGGCAAGAGCGGACGCAACCAGGATGTCATGCAGCCGATGGACGGCACGGTTCGTGCCAAGGTGGCGCTGGCAAGTGCTGCCGAAATGCGCGCTGCCGTGGAGAACGCCAAGGCCGCGCAGCCGGCATGGGCTGCCACGAACCCGCAGCGCCGCGTGCGCGTTCTGATGAAGTTCCTGGAGCTGGTGCACAAGGAATACGATGCGCTTGCCGAACTGCTTGCCCGCGAGCACGGCAAGACCATCCCGGATGCCAAGGGTGACATTCAGCGCGGCCTTGAAGTGGTCGAGGTCTGCATTGGCGCGCCCCACATGATGAAGGGCGAGTTCACCGAAGGTGCCGGCCCCGGCATCGATGTCTATTCAATGCGCCAGCCGCTTGGTGTCGTCGCCGGCATCACGCCGTTCAACTTTCCGGCCATGATCCCGCTGTGGAAGATCGCTCCGGCGATCGCCTGCGGCAACGCCTTCATCCTCAAGCCTTCCGAGCGCGATCCGGGCGTGCCGATGCGCATCGCTGAACTGTTCCTCGAGGCGGGGCTGCCGGCAGGCATCCTGAACGTCGTGAATGGCGACAAGGAAGCTGTCGATGCCATTCTGGACGATCCCGACATCAAGGCGGTGGGTTTTGTCGGCTCCACGCCGATTGCCCAGTATATCTACAGCCGTGCCACGGCGACCGGCAAGCGCGCCCAGTGCTTCGGCGGGGCCAAGAACCACCTCATCATCATGCCCGATGCGGACATGGACCAGACGGTGGATGCGCTGATCGGCGCCGGCTACGGCTCCGCCGGCGAGCGCTGCATGGCCGTTTCGGTTGCCGTGCCGGTCGGCAAGGAGACAGCGGACCGCCTCGTCGAAAAGCTCATCCCGCGCGTTGAAAGCCTCAAGGTCGGCCCTTCCACTGATGGTTCGGCCGATTTCGGGCCGCTCGTGACCGCCCAGGCCCTGGAGCGCGTGAAAGGCTATGTGGATCTGGGCGTTGAGGAGGGCGCAAAGCTCCTCGTCGACGGGCGCGATTTCAAGATGCAGGGCTATGAAGACGGCTACTATATGGGCGGCTGTCTCTTCGACAATGTGACCCGCGACATGCGCATCTACAAGGAAGAGATCTTCGGACCGGTTCTCTCGGTCGTGCGCGCGGAAACCTATGAAGAGGCGCTGTCCCTGCCCAACGACCATGAATATGGCAATGGTGTTGCCATCTTCACCCGGGACGGCGATGCGGCGCGTGACTTCGCGGCGCGCGTGAATGTTGGCATGGTTGGCGTCAATGTGCCGATCCCGGTGCCGATCGCGTATTATACTTTCGGAGGATGGAAGGGATCGGCTTTCGGCGATCTCAACCAGCATGGCCCGGATGCGTTCCGCTTCTACACCAAGACGAAGACGGTGACCTCGCGCTGGCCATCGGGTGTGAAGGACGGGGCGGAATTCGTCATCCCGACCATGAAATAGGCGGCTTTCGAGCCCTTTTCCGAGCTTGCAAAAGCGCCCGCATCCAGACCGGATGCGGGCGCTTTTCTTTTGGAATGGAAGTGGTCTTTCCTGCGACTGTTTCCAATAAAATTGCAATATAATTGCACAATTATGGAATTTTTCGCCGTAAAATGACAAAAACTCCCAAAAAATAGACCTTCATTGCGATGACAATGCAACTCTGGAGTGCTAGCCTCCGCAAAATAGGATGAACGAAGGCGCAAGGCCTCTTGTGCGGAGCCGGTCGCGGGAAATTTGGCGTTGCAATCGAGCGTCAATTCTCTACGACTAGAAGGGGAACAATAAGAAATGCGTCCATGTGGCGACATTTCAGGGGAGTTGCATATCAAATGGAATATTTCGTCCAGCAGCTTATCAACGGGCTGACGCTGGGTTCCATCTACGGGCTGATCGCCATCGGCTATACGATGGTCTACGGCATCATCGGAATGATCAACTTCGCCCATGGCGACATCTTCATGATCGGTTCTTTCATCGCGCTGGCGGTGTTCCTGATCCTGACGACGGTCCTGGGATTCACATTCCTGCCCGTGGTCCTGCTCATCGTCCTGATCATATCCATGCTGTTCACGGCCGCCTGGGGCTGGACCGTGGAACGCCTCGCCTATCGGCCCCTGCGGGGTTCATTCCGCCTGGCGCCGCTGATCACCGCGATCGGCATGTCGATCGTGTTGCAGAATTTCGTCCAGATCACGCAGGGCGCGCGCGTCAAGCCGCTGCCACCGCAGATCCAGGGCGGCGTCACGCTGATGGAAGGCTCTACGGAAGCCGGCACCATCGTCGTCCAGATGTCCTACATGCAGATGATCATCATCCTGAGCACCGTCGTGCTGATGGTGGGCTTCACCATGCTGATCTCGCGCACGCCGCTCGGCCGGGCCCAGCGCGCCTGCGAACAGGACCGCAAGATGGCGGCGCTGCTCGGCATCAATGTCGACCGCACCATCTCGCTGACCTTCGTCATGGGAGCGGCGCTCGCCTCAGTGGCCGGTCTGATGTTCCTGCTGCTTTACGGCGTGATCGACTTCTACATCGGCTTTCTGGCCGGGGTTAAGGCCTTCACCGCAGCAGTCCTGGGGGGCATCGGTTCTCTTCCGGGGGCCATGCTCGGCGGGCTGTTGATCGGCCTGATCGAAGTGTTCTGGTCAGGATATTTCTCCGTAGAATACAAGGACGTCGCTGCCTTCTCGATCCTGGCGATCGTGCTCATATTCCTGCCCTCCGGCCTGCTTGGCCAACCGGAAGTGGAGAAGGTCTGATGGCTGCCTCAAACACCAACGCACCCACTTCCGATGTAACGCCCGTGGGCGCCCAGGCAGAGGCGGAGGCCCATCGTCTGCCGCCCGCGCCCACCAACAATCCGCACTCTCTTGCCGCCTCTGTCAGGGACGCGGCGATGGCGGCCTTCCTGGCCGGCGTACTGGGCTTCTTCTTCATCGGTGTGCGCACTGACATCGCGCCAGGCGGCCTCGATCTCAAGATGCGCTGGGGCGCGTGGATTGTCTCGATCCTCGTCGTCTTCGCCGGGCGCCTTCTGCTGAACATCTTCGTCTGGAAGACCGACAAGCCGATTACACGGCGTGTTAAGGTCGGCGGCGGTGGCGGTATGTCCGAGAGGGTGGCCAAGACGCTGAAATATGCGCTCCTGGCCTTCGCGCTCGTTCTGCCTTTCTTCTTCACCACCTTCTTTCCGGGCAAGGACCGGCAGTTCATCGACCTCGCCATTCTGATCATGACCTACATCATGCTCGGTTGGGGATTGAACATCGTCGTGGGGCTCGCGGGTCTGCTCGATCTCGGTTACGTCGCCTTCTACGCGGTAGGGGCCTATTCATTCGCGCTGCTTGCCCAGTATCTGGATTTCGGCTTCTGGCTGGCCCTGCCGCTGGCCGGCCTGCTGGCTGCGACCTGGGGCATGGTCCTCGGTTTTCCGGTACTGCGCCTGCGCGGCGATTACCTCGCCATCGTGACGCTTGCCTTTGGCGAGATCATCCGGGTGGTGCTGTTGAACTGGTATGAGTTCACCAAGGGGCCGGACGGCATTTCGGGCATTCCCAAGCCGACTTTCTTCGGTCTCGAACTCAAGCGGGGCGAAGGCGGGTTTGCCGATTTCTTCGGCATCGCCTACGACCCGATCCACCGTTTCATCTTTCTCTACTACATCATTCTTGCCCTTGCGCTGATCACCAATCTGGTGACGATGCGTCTGCGCCGCCTGCCTATCGGGCGCGCCTGGGAGGCTCTGCGCGAGGATGAGATCGCCTGCCGTTCGCTCGGCATCAACACGCGAAACACCAAGCTCACGGCCTTTGCCATCGGCGCGATGTTCGGCGGGTTCGCCGGCTCGTTCTTCGCCACGCGGCAGGGCTTTATCTCGCCAGAGAGCTTCACCTTCCTGGAGTCGGCCATCATCCTGGCCATCGTGGTTCTGGGCGGTCTCGGCTCGCAGATCGGCGTGGTGATCGCCTCGGTCGTCATGATCGGCGGCATCGAGCTTCTGCGCAATCTCGGCTTCCTCCAGCAAGTGTTCGGCTCCGGCTTCGACCCGGTGCAATATCGCATGCTGATCTTCGGCCTCGCCATGGTCCTCATCATGGTGTGGAAGCCGCGCGGCCTTGTTTCCACGCGCGAACCTTCCGCCGTCTACAAGGAGAAGAAGCGTATTGGCGCCGATATGGTGGCTCAGGGTGAGGGACACTGATGAACGCCGAAACGACCATGAAAACCATCGATGAAACGATGCCGAGCTGGGAGCGCGATCCCGTTCTCAGCGTTCAGCATCTCACCATGCGCTTTGGCGGCCTTGTGGCCGTCGGCGACCTCTCCTTCGAAGTGGGGCGGGGCGATATCACGGCGCTGATCGGACCGAACGGCGCGGGGAAGACGACAGTCTTCAATTGCGTGACCGGTTTCTACAAACCGACCGAAGGGCGTGTGGTCATGCGCCACGGTCCAGGGCGGCAGGACGGGACCGTCGATGAGGTGACCGCCAGCGGCCTGCGCTGGAAATCTTCCGACAAGGGCGCGGTATTCCTGCTCGAGCGCATGCCCGATCATGAGATATCGCACAAGGCCAAGGTGGCCCGCACCTTCCAGAACATCCGCCTTTTCGGGGGCATGACGGTGCTCGAAAACCTCCTGGTGGCACAGCACAATCCGCTGATGGTGGCTTCGGGCTTCTCCATCGGCGGCATCCTCGGCCTGCCCAGCTACAGCAAGGCCCAGAAGGAAGCCATCGACAAGGCCGTCTACTGGCTGGAGCGCACCAATCTGGTGGAACGCGCCGACGATCCGGCGGCGGACCTGCCTTACGGCGACCAGCGCCGGCTGGAAATCGCCCGCGCCATGTGCATCGGGCCGCAGCTTCTGTGTCTCGATGAGCCGGCGGCTGGCCTCAATCCGCGCGAGTCGGCCGAACTCAACGGACTCCTGAAATACATCCGTGACGAGCACAATGTTTCCGTGCTCCTGATCGAACATGACATGGGCGTGGTGATGGAGATTTCCGATCACGTCGTCGTTCTGGATTACGGGGTGAAGATTTCCGACGGCTCGGCGGAATTCGTGAAGTCGGACCCCAAGGTCATTGCCGCCTATCTCGGCGTTGACGAGGAAGCCGAGATCGACATGCCGGAAGTTCTCGGCGATGTTGAAAAGGTTATCGAAGAAGCCGGGGAGACCAAGGCCGGAAAACCAGCCGTTTCAAGCCGGAAGTCCCCGGCGAAGGCCGCTTCGGGCAAGGCAGCCGGGAAAACTTCCGCCGGCAAGGCAAGCGCAAGCGGGGCGAAGGCGTCGGCTGCATCCAAGACCGAGCCGGCACCGCAGGGGCTGCTCGATACGGCTGCGGCAAAGGCCAAGCCGGCGGCACGCAAATCAGCACCCAGGGACGGCGCGGCCAGGAAGGTTGGCGCGGCCAGGGCGGCGGGAACCCCAACGGCCACGGCTGCGGCGAAACCCGCAGCCGCAAGCAAGGCCGCAAAGGACAGCGCAGCCCAGGTGACGGCGGACAAGCCCGCAAAGAGCGCTGCTGGAGCTGCCAAAGCCAAACCGGCAGTCAGGACAAAGGCGGCTCCACCGGCCGCAAGCGAAATCAAGATCGCCGATGCCGGAAATTATCCCGGCCAGCAACCGCATGGCACGAAGAAGCCACGGGCGGGCGGGGCCAACAACCTGACGCGTATCAAGGGTATCGGGCCGGCCAACGAGAAGAAGCTCAATGCTCTCGGCATCTGGCATTTCGACCAGATCGGCGCCTGGAAAAAGGCGGAGATCGAGTGGGTCGGGGCCTATCTTTCCTTTCCCGGTCGTATCGACCGGGAGGAGTGGGTGAAACAGGCAAGGGTTCTGGCGAAGGGCGGAGAGACTGAATTCTCCAAGCGCGTGGACAAGGGCGATGTGCCCACCAGCGTTCCCGGAAAGCGCGGTGCGCAGCCCAAGCCTTCGGCCGGATCCAGGAAAGCCACCGGTAAGGGAGGCAAGGCATGAGCGGCGCGGCTGAACCATTGCTCGCCGTACGCGGCGTCGAGACCTATTACGGCAATATCGTTGCCCTTCGGGGTGTCGATATGGACGTGCATCGAGGCGAGATCGTTACGCTGATTGGTGCCAATGGCGCTGGCAAATCAACGCTGATGATGACCATTTGCGGTGATCCCCGCGCCCGCAAGGGGCGGATCGTCTATGACAATATGGACATCACCCAGATGCCGACGCATGAGATCGTCAGCCACGGCATCGCCCAGTCGCCGGAAGGCCGCCGTATCTTCCCGCGCATGACGGTGATGGAAAATCTGCAGATGGGGGCGGCGCTTGTCGATCCCGATCATTTCGACGAGGATATCGAGAAGGTTTTCAAGCTGTTTCCGCGCCTCAAGGAGCGTATTGCCCAGCGTGGCGGTACGCTTTCGGGGGGCGAGCAGCAGATGCTGGCAATCGCGCGTGCGCTGATGAGCCGGCCGAAGCTTCTTCTCCTCGATGAACCCTCGCTTGGCCTTGCGCCGCTTATCGTCAAGCAGATCTTCGATGCCATTCGCGCGCTGAACGAAAAAGAGGGACTGACCGTGTTCCTCGTCGAACAGAACGCCTTCCATGCCCTGAAACTCGCCCATCGCGGCTATGTCATGGTCAACGGCGTCATCACCATGAGCGGCACCGGCGCCGAACTCCTCAAGAAGGAGGAAGTGCGGGCGGCCTATCTCGAAGGCGGGAGGCACTGATGGAACATCAGAACACGCTCATCTGGGAAGTCACCTTCTGGGAGTTCTTCTTCGTCACCCTGCTCCTGGCCGGAGGCGCTGCCTTCCTGACCGGGCGAGCCATGGCCCGAACATGGCAAGGCGACAAGCAGCTTGCTCTCTACATCGTGCTTCTGGCTGCGGCCACGCGCTTTATTCATTTCGCGCTGTTCCACGGAACGCTGCTTTCTCTCCACTACTATATCGTCGATCTGATCGTGCTTCTGATCATCGCCTTCGTTGGGAAGCGGATGACGCGGGCTGGGCAGATGTCGACGCAATATAGTTTTGAATATAACCGGAGCGGCCCACTAGGCTGGCAGCGGAAAGGCAATTGAGATTCATGATTAACCGGTGTGAAGCCTTTATTTCTCTTTGGAATTGAGCTTTCATGCCAGTTAGGCGGGCCTAGAGCTCGCATGGGCCAAACCGGAAAACCGAACACCATTTCCGGAGAGCCAAGGGAACTTCTGGTGTTTTTGAGGGAGAAGTCATGAAAAAGGCACTTATGGCTGGCGCAGCACTCAGCCTGATGATGACCGGTTCCGCATGGGCGGACATCACGATTGCCGTTGCCGGTCCCATGACGGGCCAGTACGCGTCTTTCGGTGAGCAGATGAAGGCCGGCGCCGAGCAGGCCGTCGCCGACATCAACGAAGCAGGCGGCGTGAACGGCGAAAAGCTCAAGCTGGAAGTGGGCGATGACGCTTGCGATCCCAAGCAGGCCGTTGCGGTTGCCAACCAGTTCGCCGGTTCGGGCGTCGTCTTCGTGGCGGGCCATTTCTGCTCGGGTTCTTCGATCCCGGCTTCCGCCGTTTATGCCGAGGAAGGCATCATCCAGATTTCGCCCGCCTCGACCAACCCGGCCTTTACCGACAATCGTCCGGGACCCGGCATCTTCCGCGTCTGCGGTCGCGATGACCAGCAGGGCGATGTGGCAGGCAAGTTCCTTGTCGAGAAATTCGCCGACAAGAAGGTTGCTTTCGTTCACGACAAGACCGCCTACGGCAAGGGTCTGGCGGATGCGACCATGGCTGCCTACGAGGCCGCGGGCGGCAAGCCGGCCATGTATGAGGCCTACACCGCAGGCGAAAAGGACTACAGCGCGCTCGTCTCCAAGCTGAAGCAGGAAGGCGTTGGCGTTCTCTATGTGGGCGGTTACCACACGGAAGCCGGCCTCATGGCCCGTCAGATGCGCGAGCAGGGCATGGACACGGTGCTCGTTTCGGGTGACGCGCTCGTCACCGACGAGTACTGGGCCATCACGGGCGACGCCGGCCAGGGCACGCTCATGACCTTCTCGCCCGATCCGCGCAAGAACGAGATCGCCAAGCCGGTGGTCGACAAGCTTCTTGCCGCCGGCAAGACGGCAGAGGGCTATGCGCTCTACACCTATGCCGCCATCCAGGCCTGGAAGACCGCTGTCGAGACCGCGAAGACCACCGATTACGATCCGGTGGTGAAGGCGCTCGATGATGGCGAGTTCGACACCGTGCTCGGCAAGCTCTCCTTCGACGACAAGGGCGACGTGACGCTGCCCGGCTATGTCTTCTACGAGTGGAAAGACGGCAAGTACGATTATCTCGAGCAGTAACCGCTCGCGATTTTCTCTTTGGACGGCCCGGCGTTTTCGCCGGGCCGTTTGCGTTTGAACGGGCGTTCAGGGCGCTTCAACGATGAGATGCGGAAAGCCGTCCGATGTCTTTTCCCTGGATCTGCCCGCGGGTCCGATCACGCCTGTCACCCGTCTGCGCAGGTTCGAGAAGCTTCTGAAGCGAACGACGTCGACGGGCTCGTCCAGATCAAGCGTCAGGCGAAACCAGCCTGGTTGCAGGGCTTCCACGGCGATGATCTCCGCTGAGAACGGATGGGACAGATAGGCTCCGCGAACCCGGTCCCCCGGCTTCCAGTTCTCAGGTTGGCGGTCGCCGATGGCCGCACGAAATGTGTTCCAGTCGCGAAAGCCATGCTGGTGAGCGACGAGTTCCAGTGATTGTCCATGGCCGATGATTGTGCCCTGTTCCTGGAGCTTGAGCCGGAGACGCTTTGCCAGCGCCTTTGCCGCGTCAATCGAAGGCAATGTTTCATCCATGAGTTCAACGCTGCTCCCATGCGTTCGCCGCGCCCTCGCCCTGGGCAATGGAGCGTGGTGTCGTGAAGATGCCCCATCTCAGGTTATGGTGCCGGGCCGTATGGCTCAGCACGGCGGCGGTCAGCCCCAGCAACAGCATTTCGGCGGTGGGGCCGGCCATCCATATCCCCGGTTCCGCGAAGGCCAACGGCAAGAGGAAAGTGAGCGGAACGGCAAAAAGATAGGGCTTGGACAAACCCAGCATCGCCGCGCGCCGGGCATCGCCTATCGCCTGAAAATAGGTGGCCACCATCAACAATGGTCCGGTGGCGAAAAACATTGCGACCATCATCGGCATGATGCGCTCGATTTCGCCTGCGACCTGCGGGTCATCGACGAAGATACGTCCGATCGGGCCGGCGAAGCTTATCAGGACGATCTCAGCGGCCGCGCAATAAAGAAAGGCGATTGCCACGCCCAGCCGCAGGCTGTCGTCCGAACGCCGCCACAGTTTTGCTCCGTAGTTATTCCCGGTGATCGACTGCTGAGCCTGGCTCAGACCCATGAGCGGCAGGAAGACGAAAGTCATGATGCGCGTGATGACGCCGTAGGCCGAGACCGTCGTTTCATAGGTCTGGCTGCCGGTCATCTGAAGGGCGGCGATGATTGTTGCGGATCCAAGGGCGATCCCGAGCAGATTCAGGCTTTGGGGAGCGCCCAGAGCGAGGATGCGGGGCCATCGGGCGACTATGCTGTGGCGTAGCAATGCGGATGGTCGCAGCGCTGTCCGCCCGAAAAGCCGGAAGATCAAAATGATCGCCAAGGCGAAAAATTGCGCCATGGCGGTGCCATAGGCCGATCCGGCAACTCCCATGTGAAGAAGCGCGATCAGCACGAAATTGCAGCCGATATTGGCGAGCGATACCAGGAGGCTCATTGCTGCCATAAGGCCAACGCGGCCCTCATTGCGCAGGGCATCGGAGTTGATCGCAAGGATGAAAAGAACGGGCGACAGGAAGATGATGATGCCGAGATAGGTCCCGCCCATTTCGGACAAGGATGTCGATCCATCAGCAAGCTGCAGCGTGATCCAATCGCCGAACAGGAGGAAAATGGCGATGAGACAGGCACTGATCGCAAGCGCCAGCCCATGCGCGCCTGAAAATACAGCTTGCGCTTGGGAGAAGCGTCTGGCGCCCAGATCGCGGGCCAGAAGGCTGGACATGCCGCTGGCCACCAATGAGGCGAGCGCAACGATCAGCATGTAGAGCGGGAACATCAAGGTGACCGCGCCCAGCGCGTCCGGGCCGACATAAAGACCCAGGAACAGGGCGTCTGTAACGGCAAGCAGCCCGTTCATGCTCATCACGAAGATGATGGGCAGGGCGGTTCTGGCGTAAACAGCGCCAAGCGAACCATGCGTGAATGGGTTTGCGGCTTCGATGTGCGGCGACATCATGCGCTCCTCGCTTCCTGCATTCCGTGGCGGAGGATGGGGCTCGCATTGCCACCTGCACGGGATGCGTGAAGGGAAGGGCTTATCGTCGAAGCCAGGACTTTACCGTGACCTTTCGGTCCGCGAGCGGCCGGTGCCTGAAACCAGGCGCGTTCGATATACGGATGATACGGCGCCGTCAACCGGCGGACGCGGCGCGACAATGGTTCTGCCATGCCTGTCCGGACGAACGGCCTAGGCGGCCCGTGCTTTACCCTAACGTCAACAGCGTTTGCACTGCAGCACGGAGCACGCTAATCATGGCGCGTCGTTTTGGCGCGGGCCTGTCGGGAGTGTGCCATGGCGACGTCCTATCGCATCCAGCCCTCTTCCCGGAGTTTTGCCAGTGCAAATCAAGAAGATCCTTGTCGCCAATCGTTCTGAAATCGCTATCCGCGTGTTCCGCGCGGCCAACGAACTGGGCATTCGAACGGTGGCTATCTGGGCGGAAGAGGACAAATATTCACTCCATCGGTTCAAAGCGGACGAATCCTATCAGGTGGGGCGCGGGCCGCATCTGGAGCGCGATCTCGGCCCGATCGAAAGCTATCTCTCGATCGAGGAAGTGATCCGCGTTGCCAAGCTCTCCGGGGCTGATGCCATTCATCCGGGCTATGGCTTGTTGTCCGAAAGTCCGGAATTCGCCGAAGCCTGCGCGCAAAATGGCATCACTTTCATCGGCCCGAAGCCCGAGACCATGCGCCGGCTTGGCAACAAGGTCGCCGCGCGCAATCTCGCCGTTGAGGTGGGGGTGCCGGTGGTGCCGGCAACGGAGCCCTTGCCCGACGATATGGCGAAGGTCGCGGAGATGGCGGAGGCTGTCGGCTTTCCGGTCATGCTCAAGGCTTCCTGGGGCGGCGGTGGTCGCGGCATGCGCGTCATTCGCGGCGCCAAGGACCTTGCCAGCGAGGTGACGGAGGCCAAGCGGGAGGCCAAGGCCGCCTTTGGCAAGGACGAGGTCTATCTGGAAAAGCTGGTCGAGCGGGCCCGCCATGTGGAAGTGCAGGTTCTGGGCGATACGCATGGCAATGTCGTGCACCTGTTCGAGCGTGATTGCTCCATCCAGCGGCGCAACCAGAAAGTGGTCGAGCGCGCACCAGCCCCTTATCTGGACGACGCCAAGCGCGCCGAGCTTTGCGGTTATGCGCTGAAGATCGCCGAGGCGACGAACTATATCGGTGCGGGAACCGTCGAATTCCTGATGGATGCCGATACGGGCGCATTCTACTTCATCGAGGTCAACCCGCGCATCCAGGTCGAGCACACGGTTACCGAGGAAGTGACCGGCGTCGACATTGTGAAGGCGCAGATCCATATCCTCGAAGGCGAGAAGATCGGCGACAAGGCGTCCGGCGTTCCTGCCCAGGCCGATATCCGGCTCAATGGCGATGCGCTTCAATGCCGTATAACCACGGAAGACCCGGAACAGAATTTCATTCCGGACTACGGGCGTATCACCGCCTATCGCGGCGCAACCGGCTTCGGTATCCGCCTCGATGGGGGCACGGCTTATTCGGGAGCGGTCATCACCCGCTTCTACGATCCGCTGCTTGAGAAGGTGACGGCCTGGGCGCCGACAGCGGAAGAAGCCATTGCGCGGATGGACCGCGCCTTACGCGAGTTCCGCATTCGCGGCGTGGCGACGAACCTCACCTTTCTGGAAGCGATCATCAGCCACCCGAAATTCCGCAACGCTTCCTATACGACGCGCTTCATCGACGAGACGCCGGAACTCTTCACGCAGGTGAAGCGGCGAGACCGGGCGACGAAGCTGCTCAACTACCTGGCGGATGTGACCGTGAACGGGCATCCCGAGGCGCGTGGGCGCGCCAAGCCGAATGCCGAAGCCGCAGCCCCGCATGTGCCTTATCTGGAAGCGCCCATCCCCGATGGCACCAAGCAGAAGCTCGACGCGCTTGGCCCGGAAGGCTTTGCCAAATGGATGCGTGCTGAAAAGCGGGCGCTTATCACCGACACGACCATGCGCGACGGTCATCAGTCGCTTCTGGCAACCCGTATGCGCACCTTCGACATGGCGCGCATTGCCGGTGTCTATGCACGGGCCCTGCCGGAACTGCTTTCGCTCGAATGCTGGGGCGGAGCGACGTTCGACGTCTCCATGCGCTTTCTCACGGAAGACCCGTGGGAGAGGCTCTCCGTCATCCGGGAAGGGGCGCCGAACCTGCTGTTGCAGATGCTTCTGCGCGGAGCCAATGGCGTTGGCTACACCAATTATCCCGACAATGTGGTGCAGCATTTCGTCAAGCAGGCGGCTGCGGGCGGCATCGATCTCTTCCGCGTCTTCGACTGCCTGAACTGGGTGGAGAACATGCGCGTGGCCATGGATGCGGTCGGCGCCGAGGGCAAGCTGTGCGAAGCCGTGATGTGCTACACGGGCGACATTCTCGATCCGGATCGCGCCAAATACGACCTGAAATACTATGTCGGCCTCGCCAGGGAACTGGAGGCGGCAGGAGCGCATATCATCGCCATCAAGGATATGGCGGGGCTTCTGAAGCCGGCGGCGGCGCGGGTGCTCTTCAAGGCGCTGCGGGAAGCCACCGATCTGCCGCTGCATTTCCATACCCATGATACGTCGGGCATTTCGGCGGCCACGGTTCTGGCGGCAGTGGAGAGCGGCGTGGATGCCGTGGATGCGGCGATGGATGCCCTTTCGGGCAACACCTCGCAGCCCTGCCTTGGCTCCATCGTCGAGGCGCTGAAGGGCGATGAGCGCGACACCGGCCTCGACCGCGAGTGGGTTCGCCGTATCTCCTTCTACTGGGAAGCCGTGCGCAACCAGTATGCGGCCTTCGAAAGCGATTTGAAGGGGCCGGCTTCGGAGGTCTATCTGCACGAGATGCCGGGCGGGCAGTTCACGAACCTCAAGGAGCAGGCCCGTTCGCTCGGTCTGGAAACGCGCTGGCACGAGGTGGCGCGCGCCTATCACGACGTGAACATGATGTTCGGCGACATCGTTAAGGTCACGCCTTCATCCAAGGTGGTCGGCGACATGGCGCTGATGATGGTCTCGCAAGACCTCACCGTGGCAGACGTGGGGAACCCGGAGAAGGATATCGCATTTCCTGAATCCGTCGTCTCCATGCTGCGGGGCGATCTGGGCCAGCCGCCTGCCGGTTGGCCGGCCGGCTTGCAGAAGAAGGCGCTGAAGGGGGCAAAGCCCATTGCCGTGCGCCCCGGCTCTCTTCTGAAAGCCGCCGATCTCAACAAGGATCGGGCGGCGCTCGAGGAGAAGCTTGGCCGCAAGGCCAGCGAATTCGAGTTCTCCGCCTGGCTGATGTACCCGAAGGTGTTCACCGATTTCGCGACGGCTTCGGAAAACTATGGTCCGGTCAGCGTTCTGCCGACGCCGGTCTATTTCTACGGCATGGAGCCGGAAGACGAGATTTTCGTCGAGATCGAGCGCGGCAAGACACTGGTGATCCGCTGCCTTGCCGTGGGCGAGGTCGACGAGAAGGGCATGGTGACGGTGTTCTTCGAACTCAACGGCCAGCCCCGCCGCGTCAAGGTGCCGGACCGGGCGCATGGCGCTTCCGCCTTGGCCGCCCGCCGCAAGGCGGAGCCGGGCAATGAAGCGCATGTGGGCGCTCCCATGCCAGGGGTTGTTTCCACGCTCGGCGTTGCTCCCGGACAGAGCGTGCAGGCGGGCGATGTCCTGCTTTCCATCGAGGCGATGAAGATGGAGACCGCGCTTCATGCCGAGCGCGACGGGACCATTGTCGAGGTGCTGGTGAAGGCTGGAGACCAGATCGACGCGAAAGACCTGCTCGTGGTGTTCGAAAACGACGAATAGGTCTGCCGGGCTTCGGGGCGGCTGTAGTGCCGCCCCGTTTTCGAAAGGCACGATCCTGAAGTTGTGCCCTGCTGCCTGAGCTACAATCATCGGTTATTCTGGGGCATTGACGCAGATCTCTAAATCGATTTAGAAATCGAGAGGCCGGCTGGAGACAGCCGGTTCTTCTGCGTTTGGAGCCAGCTATGTCGATGCAGGGTGCGGCCGCGGGCCGGTGGGCCGTCGCGGCCTGTTTTTTTGTAAACGGGTTCCTGGTGGGAAGCTGGGCTCCCCAGATTCCGCTGGTCGCGAGCCGCTTCGGTCTAAGCGAAACGGAGATCGGGCTTTTGATCCTCGTGTTCGGCATTGGCGCCGTTCTGGCCATGCCGGCCTGCGGTTATCTCATCACGCGTTTGGGGTCGCGCCCGGTGCTCAAGGTGGCGGCCGTTCTGTGCGCGCTTTCCTTTGCGGGACTAGCCATTGCCGCCGAGGTCTGGCAGCTGGCCATCGCGCTTGCGCTGTTCGGGATGGTCCTCGGTGCGATGGACGTTTCCATGAACGCCAATGCGGTTGCCGTGGAGAGAAGCCTCAGGCGCGCGATCATGTCTTCCTCCCACGGTTTCTGGAGCCTTGGGGGATTTGCCGGAGCTGGCATTGGCGGCTTGCTTATCGAGCGGGCGGGATATGTGCTGCATGCCGGTCTCGTCGTGGGGTTCTGTCTGGTTCTGGTGCTTCTGGCGCTTTCGTTTCTGATCGCTGAAGAAAGAGTTATCGGCGGGCATGGGCCGGACGGGGCGAGGCGGGGACTGCCGCGCAACCCGCTCGTCTATCTGACCGGGTTGATCGCCCTGTTCTGCATGTTGCCGGAAGGGGCGGTGCTCGACTGGGCCGCGCTCTATCTGCGACAGGAGATGGGCGCAGGCATTGCGGAAGCAAGCCTGCCCTATACGGCCTTCTCGGGCACGATGGCGGTGATGCGCTTTGCCGGCGATGGCCTGCGCAACCGCCTGGGGGCCGTAAGGACGCTGCGTTATTCAGGTATGGTCGCGACACTCGGCATGCTGGGGGCGGGCCTTGCTCCAACGCCCCTTCTTGCCACCTTGGCTTTCGCCTTCGCGGGGCTCGGCATTGCCAATATGGTCCCGATCATCTTTTCGGCGGCGGGAAATCAGCCCGGACTTTCGCCGGGCGCCGGCATGAGCGTCGTCACCACGATCGGTTATTCGGGAATACTTGTTGCGCCGTCGCTGGTGGGTTTCGTCGCGGAGCGCACGGGTTTCTCGCCGATCTTCATCGCCTTTTCGGGAATGCTGGCGGTGGTGCTTCTGATGGCCAGGCTTGTCCGCTCAGCCGACGGGATCAGGGTTGAGACCGCCGGCTGAGTACTGGTTCATATCCGGCCCATCAGCATCAGGATCAGCACGATCACCAGGATCAGGCCGAGGATTCCCGATGGGCCATATCCCCAACTGCGCGAATGCGGCCATGCCGGAACCGCGCCGAGCAGGATGAGGATCAAAATGATAATCAGAATAGTACCAAGCGACATGATCTGTTCCTCGCTGGGTTGAAATGGCAAGAGTTCAACGCCGCGAAGCTAAAGGGGTTCCCCTCGCCTGTGATTTGTTCGTGTTTCGGTTGCGATTGTGCAACGCGCGCAAGACCGGTGCCGGGCGGGGAACCCGGCGCCGGGCTGCATTTACTCGGCGGCCTTGGGGAAGGCGCCGGTCGCAGGCGCATCATTCTCCGTGACCTGCCCGGTCCCCTCGTCCTTCTTCTTGCGGCGGAAGAGGCGGGACAGGAGCCCCTGGCGTTTCTGACCGGCGGGCAGCGTCTCGCGGGTGAATACCATCAAAGCGGACGGCGTCACGATCAGCGTCAGCACCGTGGCGAAGGACAGGCCATAGACGATGGCGCCCGACAGCGAGACCCACCACTGAGTGGAAGGCGCGCCGATGGTCACCTCATGGTCGAACAGTTCCAGTCCAAGGCCGAACGCGATGGGCAGAACCCCGAGCACGGCGGAAATTGCCGTCAGCATGACCGGGCGCGCGCGCTCGCGGCAGGTCTGCAGAATGGCTTCCTTCTTTTTCCAACCCTCGTGCCGCAATCGATCATAGGTGTCGATCAGAACGATATTGTTGTTCACCACCACGCCCGCCAGCGCGATGACCCCGATGCCCGACATCACAATGCCGAAGGGCTGTCCTGTGATGAGCAGTCCGAGGAACACGCCGATGGTGGCCATCACCACGGTCATCAGCACGAGGAAAACGCTCGTGAACTTGTTGAACTGGGCCAGAAGCACGATGAAGATCAGGAAGATCGCCGCGCCGAAAGCCTTTGACAGGAAGGCGCTCGCCTCCTCGCTTTCCTCGTTGGAACCGGCAAGTTTCCAGCGGGTGGCGCCAAGATCGGTTTCACCGAGCGCGCGGGAGACATCCGCCTGCACATTTGCAACCTGGTAACCGCTGGCCACATTGGCCGAAACCACAATTGTCCGCTGGCCATCGATGCGGTTGAGAATGCCGGTCGAACGTTCGGGTTCACGCGTGACGAAGTTGGAAATGGGCACCGGCCCCTGCGCGGTCTGGACGCGCAGCTGGTCCATCGTGGCAAGCGTCCGCCGGTCCTCGGGCAGTCGCAGGCGGATATCCACCGCATCGTCGACGCCTGCCGGCCGGTATTCCGAAAGCTTCAGGCCATTGGTGACGAGCTGCACGACAGTGCCCACGGAAACCGGGCTGATGCCATATTGTGCGGCCTTGGCGCGGTCCACATTGATCGCCCAGTCGATGCCGGGCGGCGGCAGGCCGTCCGAAACGTCGATTACGCCGGGAATGTCGCGGATCATGCGGGCCACGCTTGCAGCGTGATCGTTCAGATTGGTCGGGTCGGCGGCAGAAAGGCGAATCTGGATCGGCTGGCCGGTGGGCGGGCCGGCGTCGGGCACACGCACCTCGATCTCGACGCCGGGCGTATCCTTAAGGGCAACGCGCAGGTCGTTCAGAATCTCGCTTGCCGGTGCGCGTTCGCGCCAATCGACGAATTCATACTGGATAACGCCGATCACATCCTCGTCGATGTCCTGTCCGCCGCCGCGGGTCTTGCCGACGCGGGTGTAGACGGACTCGATGCCGGGCCAGTCGAGAAGCTTTGCTTCCGCCGGACGCACCAGACGGTCCATCTCGTCGAGGGAAAGATTGCCGCGGGCATGAACATACATGAGCCCGTACTCAGGCTCGACATTGGGGAAAAACTCGACGCCGGCACCGTATTGCGAATAGGTGTACATCACACCGCCGAGCAGGCCGATAGTGAGAAGCAGGACGGTCTTCGGGAAGCGTACAGCCTGCTTGACGAGGCCCATATACCACCCATCGGGCTTTGCTTCCTCTTCCACATGCGCCTTGGCGAACAGGGCGCCGAGCGTGGGCGTGAAGATCAACGCGTAGACCATCGAGGCGCTGAGCGTCACGATCAGCGTGATCGGAAGATATTTCATGAATTCGCCGACGATGCCCGGCCAGAACAGCAGTGGCGAGAAGGCGGCGACGCGGGTCATGGTGGCCGCGATCACCGGCCCGGCCATGCGTTTCGCCGCAAGCTCGAAAGCCTGTGCCTTGTCCATGCCCTCGGTCATTCGCCGTTCGGCGAATTCAGTCACGATGATCGCGTCATCGACAAGCATGCCGACTGCCAGAATGAGGCTGAACAGCACCACCATGTTGACCGTGAAGCCACCCAGCGAAAGCGCATAGATGCCCATCAGGAAGGAGGCAGGAACGGCAAGGCCGATCAGCAGCGAGGCGCGTCCCGACAGGGTGTAGAGCACGACGATGAAGACCAGGATCACTGCGATCAGAACGTGGTTCTGAAGATCGCTCAACATGTCGCGGATCATCACCGATTTGTCCTGGCTGTAGGACACGGCAATCGTGCCGCCGGTTCCTTCCTCGAAGGTTTTGGCGGCCGTCTTCACGGCGTCCACCGTTTCCACGAGATTGGCACCGACGCGCTTCTTCACCTCGATGGCGATGGCCTTCTTGCCGTTGAGCCGGGTCACCGTCTCGGCATCCTTGAAGGTGGAGCGGATCGCGGCAAGGTCACGCGCGCGCACCACTGCATTCGAACTCGAAACGATGGGCAGGTTCGCCACGTCCTCGACAGTCTCTATGAGCGAGGGAACCTTGACCGCGTAGCGGCCCTCCTGGCCTTCGATGGAGCCGGCGGCGACGAGGCTGTTTGATGCACCGACGCCATTGATCAGCTGGTCAAGCTGGAGGCCATAGGACGACAGCTTCATCGGGTCGATGACGACCTCGACAAGCTCGTCGCGCGCGCCCTGTAGCGTACCCTCCAGGACGCCCGGAATCTCCTCGATCCGGTCGCGCAGCTCGCGTGCGGCAGTGGAGAGCACGCGTTCAGGAACATTGCCGGCCAGCGTTACCACAAGGATCGGGAATTCCGAGATATTGACCTCGTGCACGGTCGGTTCGTCTGCGCCCTGGGGCAGTTCGCGACGCGCATCGGCGACCTTAGCGCGCACATCCTCGATGGCATTGGAGAAGTCGTAGCCGGCCTGGAACTCGACGAGCACATAACCGCCGCCCTGATAGGCGGAAGAACGCATCTCCTTGACGCCTTCGAGGCTTTTCAGCCGCGTTTCGACCGGGCGCAGGAGAAGCCGTTCGGAATCCTCGGGCGAAATTCCCTGATAGGTGAGGCTCACATAGATGATCGGAATCGGAACATCCGGCTCGGCCTCCTTCGGGATGTTGACATAGGCCAGGGCGCCCGCGATCACGAAAAACAAGAGGATCGAGAGAGTCAGCCGGGCATTGTGGATGGCGATACGGACGATATCCATAAGGATTCCAATCGTGTGTCACTCATCGCGCAGGGTCGGTCCGGATCACTCGGAAACCATTTCCCGTGCGGGATTGCATCGGTCGAACCGGACAAGCCCCTCGCTGGCGAGGGGAATGCTGCCGGTCAGTTCATTTCCGAGGCGAGCATACCCGCCAGTTCACGGATCATCTTTTCATCGGCCTGCTGCGGTTTGACCAAGTCTCCCTCGGTCACGAGGTCCTGTCCGGAGACAATGATCTGCGCATCGGCCGGAATGCCGGCGAGATAAAGGGCGCGCGGCGTGTCGTCGATGAGATCGATCGGATAGAAAACAACCTTGTTGTCACTATCCACGGCGCGCACGCCGAGTTCGCCGTCCTCGCTCAAGGTCACAACGGAGCGCGGCAGAGCAACTGCTTCCAGCGGTTCGGCGCGGATATCGATCTCGGCTGTCATGCCGGCGGGAATAACGCCATCGGCGTTGGGGATCGCAACCTCGATGCGGAATGTCCGTGTCGTCTCGGAGGCTTCCCGGCTGACGAAGCGAACCTTGCCGGAAACGGTCTTGCCGCTCACCAGGCGCACATCTGCCTCATCGCCCGTGTTGACGGTGCCCAGATCGGTCTCGCTCACTTCGCCTACCGCGATCATCGGATCGAGCTTGAGAAGCGTTGCGACTTCGGCGCCCTGCATGATGGCGGCGCCAAGCTCCACGTCGACCTTGTCGATCACACCGTCGAAGGGTGCGCGCACCATGATGCGGGCGAGATCGGCTTCGGCAAGCTCGAGTTGCGAACGTGCTGTCGCAAGGGCAGAGCGCGCGCTGTCGAGTTGCAGGCGCGCCAGATTGCCGGACTTCGTGAGACGGCTGGCGGCCGCGGCTTCGGCCTCGCGCTGGACCAGAACCTGACGCGCGGTCTCCACGGCGGCTTCCTTGCCTTCCGCTTCCAGCCGCAGGATCAGATCCCCTGCCTTCACATGCTGCCCCTTTGTTACGGGCAATTCATCGATGATGCCGCCCGATCGTGCGGCCAATGCCGTGCGCTTGTCGGCGGATGTGAGCCCGGAAACGCGGATCGTGCGGGAATGATCGATGCGCGGCGGCTTGGCGACAATAACCACCTGAGCCTCCGTTTGCCCGTTTTCGGGGCGCTCAGCGATGGTCTGCGCTTCCTCGCTGGCGCTGCCGACGGAGGCGAATTCACCGGTCGCAATCCATGCGGCCGTGACGATGAGAACTGCGACTGCGGCAATCTTGTGAAACCGTAATTTCGGCATGTTGTTTTCCAGTTCGACGAGGCGGCCTGACGAGCAAGGATCGCTGCGATATGGGAACGCGACGGACCGACTTCAATTCACGCAGGCTGGCTCCGAATGTGCTAGCCACAAAACACCCAACCATATCGCAGCGTTAAGCTGCAAAAAAGTTAAGTATCCAACGCTCCTGACATCAACCGCAACGCGAGATACCGGAACGTAAAGCGGGCTGTTCTTTTACTGCGCTGTCCAGCCGCCGTCCACCGGCAAGGCCGCCCCGGTGATCTGGGCGGCGTGATCGGAGCATAAAAACACGACCAGACCGCCGATTTCCTCGACCGTGACGAATTCGCGGCTTGGCTGGCGCGCAAGCATGACCTCACGCACGACCGTCTCGCGATCCATGTGGTGCACCTTCATCTGGTCGGGAATCTGGGCTTCAACCAGCGGTGTCAGCACATAACCCGGACAGATGGCGTTGCAGGTGATGTTCTCCTCGGCCAGTTCGAGGGCCACGGTCTTGGTCAATCCGAGGATGCCGTGCTTTGCCGATACATAGGCGGATTTGAAGGGAGAGGCGCGCAGTCCGTGGGCCGAGGCAATGTTGACGATGCGGCCGTGGCCGGTACGCTTCATATGCGGGATGGCGGCGGCAATGGTGTGGAAGGATGAGGACAGATTGATCGCGATAATGGCGTTCCACTTGTCGATCGGGAACTCCTCGACCGGGGCCACATGCTGGATGCCGGCATTGTTGACGAGTATGTCCACCGTGCCGAACCGCTCCGCTGCCTGTTCCACCAGGGCGCGGCACGCCGCCGCATCGGACATGTCCGCCTGGATATAGGTTCCTTCGACGCCATGCCTGCCGGCGACATCGCGCAGGAGCGCGTGGTCGCCCTCGGTGTCGGAAAAGGAGTTGAGAACGATGTTGCAGCCGCTGGCGGCCAGGGCGTCGGCGATCCCCAGCCCGATGCCGGAAGTGGAGCCGGTCACGATTGCTGTTCTGCGGGCCGGGTTCGATGCTTTGCTCATGTGGCTACCTGCGTCGCTTGGCACCGGAGCGTTTCCGCTTTGCCGGAATTGCTCCAGATCTTGTTTTGCCGCATTTTCCAACGCCGCAGCGATGTCGCTTCGGGTGGAAATGCTCTATATTGCGACGCAGCAAAGCCGCGCCGAGAGTTGGAGTCAAGCCGGCACGAACCGGCGAATCGACATCGCCGCCATTGACATTCGAGCCGCGCTCGGCCACGTCAGGGCCCGACACGGTTGAAATCGGGATGCTCCCCCATGACCGGAACATTCACGGCCAGCAAGACATTGACGGGCTATTTTTCATCGCCTTTCCCGCGCCGCGACGCTGTCGGGGTTGCCGTCGGCAATGTAATCGTCGGCGGCGATGCGCCCATTGTGGTGCAGTCGATGACCAATACCGACACGGCCGACATCGATCGGACGGTGGCGCAGGTGGCCGCGCTGCACCGGGCGGGCTCCGAGCTCGTGCGCATCACGGTTGATCGCGACGAGGCGGCTGCCGCCGTGCCAAAAATTCGCGAGCGGCTTGAGCGCGTCGGCATCTTCGTGCCGCTGATCGGCGATTTTCATTATATAGGTCACAAGCTGCTTGCCGATCATCCGGCCTGTGCGGAGGCGCTCGCCAAATATCGCATCAATCCGGGCAATGTCGGTTTCAAGGACAAGAAGGACAAGCAGTTCGCCGCCATCATCGAGACGGCGATCAAATACGACAAGCCGGTCCGTATCGGCGTCAACTGGGGGTCGCTCGATCAGGAACTGCTGACGAGCCTTATGGACGACAACCAGTCCAGAGGTTTCCCGATGACCGCCGAGGAAGTAACGCGTGAAGCGATCGTGCAGTCGGCGCTGATCTCCGCCGAACTTGCCGAAGAGATCGGCCTTGGACGCGACCGCATCATTTTGTCGGCCAAGGTCAGCCAGGTGCAGGACCTCATCGCGGTCTACACCGAATTGGCGCGGCGTTCGAACCATTCGCTGCATCTCGGTCTCACCGAGGCCGGCATGGGCACGAAGGGCATCGTCGCCTCGTCGGCCGCCATGGGCATCCTCCTGCAGCAGGGTATCGGGGACACGATCCGGATTTCGCTGACCCCGGAACCCGGCGGCGACCGTACGCGCGAGGTGCAGGTGGCACAGGAGCTCCTGCAGACCATGGGCTTTCGCCAGTTTCTGCCGGTGGTGGCGGCGTGTCCGGGGTGCGGGCGCACGACCTCGACGGTGTTTCAGGAACTCGCCCAGAAGATCGAGGGCGACCTGCGCAAGAACATGCCCGTCTGGCGCAAGAAGTATCCCGGCGTCGAGGCGCTGAAGGTCGCGGTGATGGGCTGTATCGTCAACGGACCGGGCGAATCGAAACATGCCGATATCGGCATTTCGCTTCCCGGCACCGGCGAGACACCGGCTGCTCCCGTCTTCATCGACGGCCGAAAGGCCGCGACACTGCGCGGCACCGGAATCGCCGAGGAATTCGAGAAGATGGTCGGCGATTACATCGAGCGGCGCTTCGGCTCTGCACGCGCTGGCGACTGAAGCTCCTGCGTCTCAGCCGGCATTTGTGCGGCGATACCCCTGGACAAAAACTGTTTTCAGTTCTGCCGCTCGGCAACGAATAGCGCGGCCTGGCGCAATCCTTCGGCCTCCTCGCCATAGGGGGCAAGGATATCGCGGGCCTGTGCCACAAGTCCGCGCAGTTGCGCGCGCGTCCAATCAATGCCGTGAAGGCTGGCCAGCGTCGCCTTGCCGGCGGCGGCATCCTTGCCTGTGGCCTTGCCCATGGCGTCGCTGCTGGCAGTCAGATCAAGCAGGTCGTCGGCGAGCTGAAAGGCTAGTCCGATCGCAGCGCCGAATTCGCCCAGTCGTTCACGATCCGCAGCGTTTCCGCTGCCGATGATTGCGCCCGCCTCGCATGCATAGCGGATAAGGGCGCCCGTCTTCATCGCCTGAAGGCGCAATATCTCTTCTTCCGCGAGTGTCTGACCTTCGGCCGCCAGATCCAGTGCCTGCCCGCCGGCCATGCCGCCGATGCCCGCCGCGCGGGCGAGGCGCAGCGTAAGCTCCAGGCGCTTTTCCGCGGAAAGCACGGTGGCGTCGTCAGCGATGATATCGAAGGCATAGGTGAGAAGGCTGTCGCCGGCCAGAATGGCGATGGCCTCGTCGAAGGCGCGATGGACGGTCGGCTGACCGCGCCGCAGGTCGTCATCGTCCATGGCGGGCAGATCGTCATGAACCAGCGAATAGCAATGCACGCATTCGAGCGCCGCCGCCACGCGCAACGCGGCGTCCCCCTGTGCGCTGAACAGGGAGGCCGTTTCCAGGACCAGGAAGGGGCGTAGCCGCTTTCCCCCATTGAGCACGCCATGTCGCATGGCGTTCAGAAGGCGTTGCGGGCGGTCAACCTCGCCGTCGAGCGGGCGCGTATCGAGCAGACGGCGCAGCGCGTCCTCGACCATCTCCGCGCTAACGGCGAGCTTGACCTCGAAAGGGGGCGTTGTTGTCTCGTTCATGGGCGGAGCGATAGCGCAAAGGTGCTGTGGGTCAAGCCCCGTTTGTGTCGCGCTCCGGCAATAGCTGGCATTGCGCCGCCGTCCATGGGAGGTTATGCGAAAAGCCCAAGCTGGCTTCAACCGGGGAAAAGGGTGAGCGGACCAACGGTCGAACCCGAAAGAAGGACGATGGCGAGAGGCAGGAGCCGAAACGGTCGTGGCAGGACGACGCGCGGGCGGCTCGGCTGGCTCTTGCGGCGTGTCGTGGCCGTGCTTGTGCTGCTTGCGCTCATTCCGGCGGCATTGACGCTGCTATACCGCGTGCCTGTCGTGCATCCGATATCGACCCTCATGATGAAGGATCTTGCCACCCTTGCCGGCTATGACCGGAAGTGGACGTCGCTCGAGGATATGGGATCGCTTATCCAGTATTCGGTGATGATGTCGGAGGACGGGCAGTTCTGCAGCCATGACGGGGTGGATTGGGGCGCTCTCAACACCGTCATCAACGACGCTCTTTCCGGCGAGGCGGCGCGCGGGGCCTCGACAATCCCGATGCAGACGGCGAAGAACCTCTTTCTCTGGCAGGGGCGCTCCTTCATTCGCAAGGGGCTGGAACTGCCGCTGGCACTTTACATCGACGTGATCCTGCCGAAGCACCGGATCATGGAAATCTATCTCAACATCGCCGAGTGGGGACCGAACATCTATGGCGCGGAAGCCGCCGCGCGGCACTATTTCGGGCGCTCGGCCAAGAACCTGACACGCCGGCAGGCCGCGCTCCTGGCCGTGACGCTGCCCAACCCCCATGCCCGTAACCCCGCCAAGCCCTCCGGCGGGCTCAACAGGCTTGCCGCCAATATCGAGCGCCGGGCCCAGCGTGCCGGCGGCTATGTGGGGTGCCTGAAGCGTTGAGATGGCGCTTCCGGAGCAAAAAAAGCCTTACCCCACTGGCCAAAAGCTGTTTGGACGTGTATAGGCACGCCGACTTCCAATTCCCGGCCGAAATGCTGGGCCCTGGATCAAAGGGCCGCAACGGCCTTTTATCGATTTAGCGGATGACCGATTTAGCGGAGCAGGACAATGGCTGTACCAAAAAGGAAAACCTCGCCGTCGAAGCGCGGCATGCGTCGCTCGGCTGACGCGATCAAGGCCCCGACCTATGTCGAGGACAAGAATTCGGGCGAACTGCGCCGTCCGCACCATGTCGATCTGAAGACCGGCATGTATCGCGGTCGCCAGGTTCTGGAGCCCAAGGACGCGTAAGCGTTCCGCTTCAGGCATAAAAAAGACCGGCCATTGGCCGGTCTTTTTGTTTGTGCGGAGTTTCGCTTGATCTTCTCGCTTTTCTGCATCTACGCGGAGGCCAGCGATACTGCCCGACTGCGGAATGCCCTGGACGATCAGCCTTCGCCCAGGGAATCGATCTTGCGCTGCATGGCCGCGATCTGGTCGCGTAATTCCCTGAGGTCGTCCGAACGGCCTCCTTCGGAAGGTGTCTCGTTCTCACGGGCGGAAGATGCGGCCGGCGCGGTCGGAGAGAACATGCGCATGGCGTTCTGGAACATCTCGATGTTCCGGCGCGTCTGTTCCTCCACCATCTTCATCTGGGCGGACATGCCCATCATATCCATGGACGGTGTTCCGAAAGCCTTGCTCATCTGCTCGCGCAGACGCTCCTGTTCCTTGGAAAAGGCGAGCATGGACTGCTCCAGAAAGCTTGGCACGACCAGTTGCATCTGGTCGCCGTAAAAGGAGATCAACTGGCGCAGGAAGGAGACCGGCAGCATGTTCTGGCCGTTGCGGTCGTTCTCCAGCTCGAAGATGATCTGCGTCAGAACCGAGTGGGTGATGTCTTCGCCGGATTTGGCGTCCTGCACGACGAAATCCTCGTCGCGCTTGACCATCTCGGCCAGGTCTTCCAGCGTCACATAGGTGCTGGTGCCCGTGTTGTAGAGGCGGCGGTTGGCGTATTTCTTGATGACGATCGGGTCGTCCTTGGCTGGCATTACTGACCTCCCCGTAGCACGGTTTCCTGGGGCGTTGACGGCCTGCAATGTCAGACCGGGCTGCCCCACTACTCTGTTCTCTCCGTCTTCAGACGGCAGCCGGGCCCGCGGCCCGACCTGCTATGCTGGCGCATCCGGTTTGGCGTCCGCCGGGCCGCGATGCTGGATTTCAAGGACTGGGAACACCCTCCCGGATTGGCCGATCTGCAACGACCCGTCCGGTGGAAGTTCCCGCCACGAAAGGCATTAAAAACCATTTCGTGGCCGCCAGCTGTCAGGATATGCCCAAAATCAGGGCGATTGAAAGCGCTTTGTGCGCCGGCGAAGTGCAGGTGCCCCTCTTTGCGGCACGTACTGATGCCGCAGTGCACACATCCGTTTGACTTGTGTCCGGGAAGCCGCGACAAATGGAGGAAAGCCGGGCCCGTCACACGGGCTGCATAAATGCATGCATATGACTGTCTCAAGGGAGCTTTCCATGTCCACTGCCGATGCCATCGTGATTGCCAGTGCCGCCCGCACGCCGGTCGGTTCCTTCAACGGTTCCTTCGCCAATGTGCCGGCGCATGATCTCGGCACGACCGTTATCCGCGAGGTGCTGCAGCGCTCCGGTGTGGCGCCGGAAGAGGTCAATGAGGTCATTCTCGGCCAGGTGCTGACCGCCGGGCAGGGGCAGAACCCGGCACGCCAGGCCTCCATTGGCGCGGGTCTTCCCAAGGAGACCACGGCCTGGGGGCTCAACCAGGTTTGCGGTTCGGGGCTGCGCACCATCGCAATCGGCATGCAGCAGATCGCTACCGGCGATGCGGATATCATCGTCGCGGGCGGGCAGGAATCGATGTCGCTTTCGCCCCATTGCGCGCATCTGCGCAGCGGCGTGAAGATGGGCGATTATTCGCTGATCGACACCATGATCCGCGATGGCCTCTGGGATGCGTTCAACGGCTATCATATGGGCATCACCGCCGAGAACGTCGCCAAGGAATTCCAGATCACGCGCGAGCAGCAGGACGAGTTTGCGCTTGCCTCGCAAAACAAGGCGGAAGCCGCGCAGAAAGCCGGGCGCTTCAAGGACGAGATTGTTCCGGTGACGATCAAGTCGCGCAAGGGCGATGTCGTCGTCTCGGATGACGAGTATATCCGCCACGGAGCAACGATCGAGGGCATGCAGAAGCTGCGCCCCGCCTTCGACAAGGAAGGCAGCGTGACGGCGGGCAATGCCTCGGGTCTCAACGATGGCGCGGCGGCTGTTCTTCTGATGCGCGAGAGCGAGGCCACGCGCCGGGGCCTTCAGCCGCTCGCGCGCATCGCTTCCTGGGCAACGGCGGGTGTCGATCCGGCTGTCATGGGAACCGGTCCCATCCCCGCTTCGCGCCGCGCGCTGGAGAAGGCGGGCTGGAAGGCCGAGGATCTGGATCTCGTTGAAGCCAATGAGGCGTTCGCGGCACAGGCCTGCGCGGTGAACAAGAGCATGGGCTGGAACACGGATATCGTCAACGTCAATGGCGGGGCGATCGCGATCGGGCACCCGATCGGCGCTTCGGGCGCGCGCATCTTCAACACACTGGTCCATGAAATGCGCCGCCGCGGGGCGCGCAAGGGTCTGGCAACGCTTTGCATCGGTGGTGGCATGGGCGTCGCCATGTGCGTGGAAGCGCTGTAGGATTTTAGCCGGCGCGTGGTGGATTCGCCGTCTGCGCGCCGGCTTGTCGAAACGGCTCAGGTTCAACTAGAGCGGTGCGGCGGGGAACATTGCGGCGGAAACACATGTCAGGGAGGCGATCCTCATGAGAACGGCACTGGTTACGGGCGGTACGCGCGGCATTGGCGCTGCGATTGCAAGGGCGTTGCAGGAGGGGGGCTACAAGGTGGCGGCCAATTATGCCGGCAATGACGAAGCGGCAGCGCGTTTCAGCGAGGAAACGGGTATCAAATCCTACAAATGGTCCGTGGCCGATTACGATCAATGCGCCAGGGGCGTCGCGGCGGTTGAAGCCGATCTCGGCCCCGTCGACGTGCTGGTCAACAATGCCGGCATCACGCGCGATGTGATGTTTCACAAGATGACGCCCGAAGATTGGCAGGCGGTGATCAACGTCAATCTCAACGGCATCTTCAACATGACGCATCAGGTGTTCGCGGGAATGCGCGAGCGCAAGTTCGGCCGTATCGTCAGCATCTCCTCCATCAACGGTCAAAAGGGGCAGATGGGGCAGACCAACTATTCGGCTGCAAAGGCGGGTGAGATCGGCTTCACCAAGGCCCTGGCGCAGGAGGCCGCCCGTTTTGGCGTGACAGTCAATGCGATCTGCCCCGGCTATATCGCCACCGATATGGTGATGGCGGTGCCGGAAGCCGTGCGCGAGAAGATCATCGCGCAAATTCCCGTGGGCCGGCTTGGCGAAGCGCCGGAGATCGCGCGCTCCGTTCTGTTTCTTGCCTCGGATGAGGCTGGCTTCATCACCGGCTCCACGCTCACAGTGAACGGCGGCCAGTACATCGTCTGACCGTTTCAAAACGGATTCTGATCAAAAAGCCTCCGCCGGTTCATGCCGGCGGAGGCTTTTTGTGGAAAGAGGTTTGGGTGTTTCTGGAAGAAAGGCCTGTATCAGTATGGCACACAAGCATTAACGAAGCTTCGGACCGTGCTTCCGCGCCCTGTGGATAAGATGTGCCTCGTCTGTTTGTGTCCTGTGGAAACCACAAGATGTAGCTGAAAACGAAACGGGAACATCGGTGCATCACTGATTCGTCGCCGATTCGTTCTGCCTTTGATCGAAGTGTTAACCCCTGAAAGCATCTGGAACTGCGCGTTGTTTACAATTCGTTGGGTTTTCCTAATAAAATCTTAAGCTTAATTGCGCCGCCCAAACGGGTGCGGTGGCCAGCCTTCAAAAAGTTAACGACGCGGAGGGATTTGTTCCCTGGGGAAGTCGGGGCGATTCAGCATTTCGGTGTGCATCTGCTTCGGCAGACCATATGTTGTGGTGAACAAACAAGGAACTTGCCGAAGTCAGTGATTCGTCGCTGATTCGTTCCAGACTCGTTCCAAACCTTAACTCGGGCCAAACCTTAACTCGGGCCAAACCTCAACGCGGGCCAACCCTTAACGGGGACGGATGCGCTGATGCCACTTCCGGAAGCGGATGGCTTCGTCTTGCGAGGTGGGGCGACTTCTGCCTGATGAAACTGGTACCTTGGAATAACCATGCAAAGCGTGGTACCGAAGAAACTCATTTTGTTGCTGAGGAAGACGGCTTCCCGAGCCTTATGATTCTCCAGATAAATACAAGCAGGCCGCAGGCGCTGTCCGGTCGTGATGTGACGGCAATCCTCGGGCCCACCAATACGGGCAAGACGCATCTTGCCATCGAACGCATGGTCGCTCACCACACGGGCGTTATCGGCTTGCCGTTGCGCCTCCTGGCGCGCGAGGTTTATGCGCGTGTGGTCGCCAAGGTCGGTGAGGCGAATGTCGCGCTCATCACGGGCGAAGAGAAGATAACGCCGCCCGGCGCGCGCTACTCGGTCTGCACGGTCGAGGCCATGCCGCGCGAGACGGATGCCGCGTTTGTCGCCATCGATGAGGTGCAACTCGCCAGCGATCTGGAGCGGGGGCACATCTTCACCGATCGCATCCTGCATCTGCGGGGGCGACAGGAGACCCTGCTTCTGGGAGCCGGCACCATGCGCGGCATTCTGGAGAAGCTTCTGCCCGGCCTTTCGGTGATCACCCGGCCGCGCATGTCGGTGTTGACCTATGCAGGATCGCGCAAGATCACGCGGCTCCCGCGCCGTTCGGCCATCGTGGCGTTTTCATCGGACGAGGTCTATGCCATCGGCGAACTGATCCGCCGTCAGCGCGGCGGTGTGGCCGTCGTCCTGGGCGCGCTCAGTCCGAGAACGCGAAATGCGCAGGTTGCGCTCTACCAGTCGGGCGACGTGGACTATCTGGTGGCCACGGACGCCATCGGCATGGGCCTCAATCTGGATGTCGATCACGTCGCCTTTGCCCAGAACCGCAAATTCGACGGGTTCCAGTATCGCGACCTCAATGCTGGGGAACTCGGCCAGATTGCCGGTCGTGCGGGCAGGCACCTGCGTGACGGCACCTTCGGGGTGACCGGGCAGGTGGATCCGTTCCCCGACGATCTGGTGCAGCGGATCGAGGCGCATCAGTTCGAGCCGGTAAAGGTCTTGCAATGGCGTACCGCGAGTTTCGACTTCGCAAGCGTCGATGCGTTGAAGGCTTCCCTGGAGACGCCGCCACCGGTCGAGGGGCTGACGCGGGCCTTGCCGGCGGCCGACGCTCGGGTGCTCGACTATCTGTCGCGCGAGGATGAGGTCCTGAAACTGGCGCATGGCAGGGAGCGCGTGGCGCTTTTGTGGGATGCCTGCGCCCTGCCGGACTATCGCAAGATCGCGCCCGCCCAGCATGCCGAGCTTGTGGGCGCGGTGTTCAACGACCTGGCACGCTTAGGCCACGTCGATGAAGATTATATGGCAGATCAGGTGCAGCGCGCCTCTTCCACCGAGGGCGATATCGACGCATTGTCGCAGCGGATAGCGCAAATCCGCACCTGGACCTTTGTTTCACACCGGCCGGGGTGGCTGGCCAATCCGACACACTGGCAAGAAAAAACACGCGAGATTGAGGACAGTCTGTCCGATGCGTTGCATGAGCGATTGACGAAACGCTTCGTGGACCGCAGGACTTCCGTGCTCATGAAGCGTCTGAGAGAGAATGCAATGCCGGAAGCAGAAGTCAGTCCCGTTGGCGAAGTGCTGGTCGAGGGACATCACGTTGGGGAAATGCAGGGGTTCCGCTTCACCGCCGACCGTACGGCGGAGGGAGAGGATGCGCGCGCGGTGAAGACTGCTGCGCAGAAGGCCCTGGCCGTCGAGTTCGAGGCGCGCGCGGATCGTTTTGCTGCATGCGCGAATGGCGACCTGGCGCTGGATTCCGATGGCTTCGTGCGTTGGCTGGGGCAGCCGGTGGCAACACTGGTCGCCGGTGAAGAGGCGCTCAAGCCACGCGCCGTGCTTCTGGCGGATGAACAGCTGACGGGCGCCTCGCGCGACAAGGTTGCCGCCCGTGTCGAGCGTTTCGTGTCCTTCCAGATCGAATCGCTGCTCAAGCCGCTGATCGATCTAAGGGATTCGGAAAGCCTTTCCGGCATGGCGCGCGGCATCGCGTTCCAGCTCGGGGAGAATTTCGGCCTGCTCAATCGCCGTAATGTTGCCGAGGATGTGCGTGCGCTCGATCAGGATGCACGCGCTGCCCTGCGCCGCCTGGGGGTTCGGTTCGGCGCGTATCATGTCTTTGTTCCAGCCCTCATCAAGCCTGCTCCGGCCGGACTCATGACGCTCCTGTGGGCGCTGAAGAACGATGCCAAGGACAAACCGGGCTTCGGTGATGTGGTGGCTGCGCTTTCCGCTGGCCGGACCTCCATCGTTTCGGACCCCAGTTTCGAACGCGCCTTCTACGGTCTGGCGGGTTACCGCAATCTGGGGCGCCGCGCGGTGCGCGTCGACATTCTGGAGCGCCTGGCCGATCTCATTCGGCCTGCGCTGGCCTGGAAGCCGGGCACTGCCGCGCGGCCTGACGGCGGTTATGATGGCGGAGCCTTCGTGGTTACCCCGGCGATGATGTCGATCCTCGGCGCGACCGCCGATGATATGGAAGCAATTCTCAAGGGGCTCGGTTACCGTGGGGAGCCGAAGCCTGCCGAAGAGGTCGCTGCGCATCTGAAGTCGCTGGACGATGCCGCACAGGCCGCGGCCGCGCCTCAGGCCGCTTCCACCGAAGTGGCGGAGATTTCCGCCGATGCCGGCGACAGTGTTTCGGAAATGTCTCCTGCGCCGGAGGCCGAAAAGCCGGCAGAGGCCGTTGCGAGCGAGGTGGTTTCGAGCGAGCCTGCTGTCGTGGAAACGCCGGTTGCTGTCCCCGAGGAGGCTTCGGCTGGGGAGACCGTTCCGGAGGAGGAGCCGAAGCCGGTTCTTCTGTGGCGCCAGGGGCGTTTCGACGGACCGCGCAAGCGCCAGGGACAGCGCCCTGCCGGCAAGGGTGGCGAGCGCCACGGCCGGCCCGGCGGCGGGCGCGAGCAGCGGGAAGGCGGGGCGCCGCATCGCGGCAAGCCGCGCGGACGCGACGGCGACAAGCACGGTGCCAAACACGGTTCCAACCACGGTTCCAACCACGGTTCCAACCACAAGGGCGCTACGCAGCGTCAGCGCGAGGAACGCCCGGTTCGTATCGATCCGGATTCGCCTTTTGCGAAACTGGCTGCACTCAAGGAACAGCTGAAGAAGTAGGTTCATGCAGCAAGCAGAAGCAGCCACCGAGCGCCAGCGCATCGACAAGTGGCTGTTTTTCGCGCGCGTCGTGAAGTCGCGCTCGCTTGCGGCGAAGCTCGCGCAGGCGGGGCGGGTGCGGGTCAACCGAAACAAGATCGAGCAGGCCGCCTATCCAGTGAAGCCGGGGGATGTGCTGACCATCACTCTTGAGCGTCGTATTCTCGTGTATCGCGTGCTTGCGCCGGGCATGCGCCGAGGACCCGCCGAGGAGGCGCGTCTCTTATATGAAGATATTTCGCCGGTGCCGGCAGCCGCGGAGCCGGGGGCTGAAGGGGCGGTTGCAGCGCGCGATCCCGGTGCCGGGCGGCCGACGAAGAAAGACCGCCGCCTGCTCGACCGATGGAGAGACGGGCAATAGACCCGTGCTGCTTTACAGGGGCGCTGCCTGTCTTGTCGCCTCTTTATGAAATCCCCGGCAAGGCCAAGCCGATAATTGCCGCGCTCAAGCGTGCGGGGCCGTTCGGGGATTTTCGGCCATCCCAGGATTGTTCCGGCTTTGAAAAGTCATTCCCCCTGCGACGATTGCGGCGCAACAACGGGCCTTGCAACGGCCTTGCAAAGGGGCTACCTCACCACTCGACATTCGTGAATGCTGTCAGCCGAGAGCGCCAATGACCTATATCGTCACCGACAATTGCATCAAGTGCAAGTATATGGACTGTATAGAAGTCTGTCCGGTGGACTGTTTTTATGAAGGCGACAACATGCTCGTCATTCATCCAGACGAGTGTATCGACTGCGGCGTTTGCGAGCCCGAGTGCCCGGCGGAAGCCATCAAGCCCGATACCGAGCCCGGCCTGGACCAGTGGCTGCAGATCAATGCCGAATATGCGGAGAAATGGCCGAACATCACGGCCAAGAAGGAGCCGCCGGCGGATGCAAAGGAATTCGACGGGGTCGAAGGCAAGTATGAAAAATACTTCTCTGCGGAGCCGGGCGAGGGCGACTAGCCTCTTTACGTGAATGCCGGGACCCGCTGTGTGCAGTTCCCGGCACGCGGGTTCCGTAATTCGAGAACCGGGGCCGGAACAAGAAGCCGCAAGAAATCGATGTCGCGAAGCAGTGTTTTGCCGCGACAACTGTGCGTATGTGGCAAATTGTTGATTCTTGCAGCTTTTTGTGATAGGTTGGGCCTATCATGCCGGTGACAGAACGTCTTTTTATGGCGCGCACACGAACTCATCACTGAAAGTGGGGCTCAATTCCGGACCAGAACATTCTGGGTCAGGTTGTTTTGGTTTGAGTGTCGGGCCTTCGGTGCAGGCGCGATTTAATCTCTGCGGAGTTGCACTTTCCTTGTGCCCGACAGGCCGGCAGGCGATCGGGTCGACAGACTTGTCTTTGGCAATGCTGCGACCCCATTAAGAACAGGAGTGTTAGGCGGATGACCACCCAGCAGAAGAAATCGGCGCAGCGCCAGGGATTCAAGACTGGCGAATTTATTGTGTATCCGGCGCATGGCGTCGGGCAAATCGTCACAATCGAAGAGCAGGAAGTCGCCGGTCACAAGCTGGAATTGTTCGTCATCGATTTCCAGAAGGACAAGATGCGCCTCAAGGTGCCGGTCGCCAAGGCAACCTCCATCGGCATGCGCAAGCTTTCCGAAACGGATTATGTCGATCGCGCGCTCAAGGTTGTTCAGGGCCGTGCCCGTGTGAAGCGCACCATGTGGTCGCGCCGCGCGCAGGAATACGATGCGAAGATCAATTCGGGCGATCTCATTTCCATTTCCGAGGTGGTGCGCGATCTGTATCGTGCCGATAACCAGCCGGAACAGTCCTATTCTGAGCGTCAGCTCTATGAAGCAGCGCTCGATCGCATGGCGCGGGAGATCGCTGCCGTGAACCGGATGTCGGAGACCGAGGCGGTTCGTCTCATCGAGGTCAACCTCAACAAGGGCCCGCGCCGCGGCAAGGCCGATAATGAGGAAGCCGAAAAGGAAGAGGCTGCATAAGCCTCCATCCAATACGGATTTCATGAAACCCGGTCTTTCGAGGCCGGGTTTTTTGTTTGGCGCGGCCTCTGGAAGGCGTCTCGGGGCGCGCCGGAACTTTTTTCCATTTCGTCACGTTACTTCAGGTGATGTCTGCTGAGGCCGGCCGTTTCATGGCTGGTCCGGAAAGCATCCGTCATTTGACGCCCTGGCGTGATCCGTTCGGGTGTCAGGGGCGTTCTAACAGATGAGCCGCGCAATTGAGCCGCGCACTGGCGCGCCGATGCGCACTGCCTGGAAAGCGCCTCCACCCGCATGTGTTTGCGGGCGGGCGCAGCGAACGCGGAGAACGGCACCATGCAGGACTTGGCGGAACGGAAACTCGTTCGGGCAGCCATGAAGGCGCCCTATCTCAACGCCGAAGAAGAGCAGGAACTGGCTGAGCGCTGGTGCGAAAGGCATGACCAGCAGGCACTGCACGAGATCACCATTGCCCATATGAGGCTGGTGATTGCCATGGCCTCGCGATTTCGCAATTTCGGATTGCCGGTCGGCGATCTGATCCAGGAAGGGCATATCGGGCTCCTCGAGGCCGCGGCGCGCTTCGATCCCGCGCGGGGCGTTCGTTTTTCCACCTATGCCGCCTGGTGGATCCGGGCTTCCATGCAGGATTATGTTTTGCGCAACTGGTCCATCGTGCGGGGCGGCACAAGCTCTGCCCAGAAATCACTTTTCTTCAACTATCGCCGCTTGCGTGCGAAATTACAGAAGAATGCGGGTACGGCGAGCGAGATCCACCGCGAGGCGGCCCAGATTCTCAGTGTTTCGGTGGCGGATGTCGCGCTAATGGATGCCCGGCTTTCGGGTGCTGACGTATCGCTGAACGCTCCTGTGCACGAGGACGGTGACAGCAGCTCCGAGCGTATGAACTTTCTGCCATCGGATGACGCACCGATCGATGAGACCGTGGAGCACAAGATCGATGCGGAGCGCCATTCAATCTGGCTGGCCGATGCGCTTGGCGTGCTCGATGGTCGCGAACTGCAGATCATTCGAGAACGCCGCCTGAGCGAAGACGGAGCAACGCTGGAAGCCCTCGGCAACGAACTCGGTATTTCCAAGGAGCGGGTGCGCCAGATCGAGAACCGCGCGCTCGAAAAGCTGCGCAGTGCGCTTTCCAATGCACATCCAGGACTGGTTGTTTCCCCGGCCTGAATGCGCGGGCCGGCCGAGGGGCTGGCGGATTCAGTCCGATGCGATGCGGGATGATTTATCCGGTGCGTGGCTCGGCAAGTTTGCCATGAGGGAGATTGAAGGCTGCAAAGCCTGCCTGACTATCCTGGTCGAAGGTCTTGAGGCCAAGCTCGGTCATTCTCAAGGTAAGCTTGTCGAACCGCGCGCAACGCCGTTGCCCCTGGATGGAGAATGACCGCGCCGCCGCGCGTTGGATCTTCTCATTCGTCGGTGATGATCTTGACCTTCGTTCCCACGGAGGGAGTTCCGCCCGGCCCGAGCGCGTTCAGAAGGCGGAACAGTTCCACCTTGCGGTCGACGCCCTTCATGCGGGCGGCAAGGGATCCAAGCGTCTCTCCCGGCTGCACGGTTATGACGCGAATGCGCAGGGGCTTGAGAGCTGCACGCTCGGTCGGGGAAAGAATGCGGAACGTCTGGCCGACATCGCCGGCAACGGCTTCAAGCTCCGTGCTGGTGGCCGGAGCGGCCGTCAGAAGCCGGTAGACCTGCCCGCCGGAGCGGATCACGGTGACGTCGAATTTCCAGTTGTCGGCTGCTGCGCGCGCCTTGGCGGCCGGGCGCCCGTTGATTGTGAATTCGCGGATCGAACCGGGTTCGAGACCGGCAACCCAGCCGCTGGTCAGATACTGCGTCAGCGGCGTGCTTTCGGGAACGGTGGCGCCGTCGAACCGGATGGCGATGTCGCCCGGACCAACAGCCGTCACGGCCTTGGCCGAATTGTCGATGATGAAGCCCTCCGGCACGCGGAAAGCCACTCCAAGGCCGGGATGCAGGAAGTCGCGACCGCGAACGAAGCCTTCCTCCGGAGAATCTCCATAGATCATCCCGTCGATGCCCGCGAGGAAGGAATCGCGATCCCGGTTGCCGCTGCCGGGCTGTTCCATTTCGCGCGCATGGCGCTGTGCAAGCTCGATGCGGCGCGGGGCGTTCGGGTGGCTGGCGAGGAAGTCCAGGCTCGCGTCTGTCGCGCCGCTTACACTGCGAAAGCCCTGATAGGCATCCATGGCTTGCAGGAAACGCGCTGCCGCAAACGCGTCGTAGCCGGAATTCGCCACGGTCCTGATGCCGATGCGGTCTGCCTCAAGCTCCTGGTTGCGCGAGAACTGGGCGAGCCGCAGCTTGCCGCGCACCAGTGCGGACTGGGCTTCTGCGTCCTGGCCAAGCACTTCCGTCACCACCTTGCTGGCGAGCTTCTCCTCGGCTTCCTTGCGCTGGCGTTCAATGCCGTGATTGGCGGTCACATGCGCCATTTCATGGGCAAGTACGGCGGCAAGTTCAGCAGAATCATTGGCAAGGGCCAGAAGGCCACGGGTGACGTAGAGATAGCCGCCGGGAAGCGCGAAGGCGTTGACGTTCGGCGAATTCAGAATGGTGATGCGATAAGCGGGTGCCGTGACCTGGTCCTCGAAGGTCAGGGAACCGACCACCTTGGCGACCATCCGCTCGAGCTTGGGATCGGAATACTCGCCGCCATAGGTTTGCAGGATGCGGGGGTGCTGCTGGCCTGCCTGCCGGGCAAGCCGGTTGCCGCGGGAAACCGAGTCCACGGTGATCGGATTGGACGAAGGCATGAACGCGCCGGTGCTGGCGTCGATCATCTGGCAGCCGGAAAGGCCTGCCGCAAAGACAAGGGCAAGGGCGGCGCCGAACGAGTGGCGGCGCGCAACGGACACAGATTTCATTTTGGCGAGCGCTCGCGTGGACAGGACGCGTCCTTCCGGATTTTTGTTGCCAGTTCTACGGTCACGGCAATGCGGTGACGGCGCATCGGGTTCCCCATTGCACATCTTATCCTATTCGGCGCTGCAAGAAGATCATGCAGGGAAAAAGAGGAATCAATTTGTCCGCACGATATTATCTCTTTTCGTGCCTTCCACCTATGTACCGATTGAAGGCTTCAGAACCGTTACCGGCGAGGAATTCGGATGCCGGGCCGAAACCCGCAACCGCTCCAGCCTCTATGAACACCATCGTCCGGCACAGGCGTTCGGCATCGCGCGGGTCGTGGGTGGCCATCAGGGTCGTCATGGCCTGCTCTTCATGAAGTGCTGCGATCAGATCCAGCATCTCGTCGCGCAGCGCGGGGCCGAGCGAGGCAAAGGGTTCGTCGAGGAGTAAAACCGGTTGTTTGCGGATCAGGACACGGGCAAGCGCCACACGTTGGCGCTCGCCGCCCGAAAGCGCCTGCGGCAGGCGCGTTTCCTTGCCGGCAAGGCCCGTGCGCCGCAAGGCCTCGCTAACGGCTTCCCGGTCATCCGCCGTGAGCCGCAATGAGGTGGAGCGGCCCAGGCCGACATTCTGAGCAACGGTGAGATGGGAAAAGAGATTATTTTCCTGGAACACCATGGAAACGGGCCTGCGGTGAGGCGCAAGGCTGGCGACATCCGCGCCGCCGATGCGGATATGCCCTGCAAAGGGGGCTTCAAAGCCCGCGATCAAGCTCAGAAGTGTCGACTTGCCCGATCCGCTGGGGCCCATCACGGCAACGATATCGGATGCAGCGAGCGTGAGGTCGAAATTCATGGGCGCTCCGCCCGGATAGGCAAAGCGCACATTCTCAAGACCGATCCCGGCCCCGCCGGCAGGGGTTTTATTGAAAGTGTTCATCGGGTCTCCTTGCCCAGCCGGTCGGCCACGAACATCAGTGCCAGACACAACAGGCCGAGGAAAAGGGCAAGCCCCGCCGCGTCCTCGGTGCGATAGGCACCCATGCGCTGCAGGAGCAGATAAGGCAGGGTTTGCACCTGATCGCTGCCGAACAGGGCAATGACGCCAAGATCGCCGAAGGACAGCGCCATGGCAAAGGCAAGCGCGGTCGCGGCGGGACGGCGCAGGGCCGGCCAGTCGACATGGCGAAAGCGGTTCCAGCCGGTGATACCCAACGCAAGGCACAGTCTTTCGTGGCGGGCGCTGGCGGCGTCATAGGCGGGGCGGATCGAACGGATGGCAAAAGGCATTGCCATGACCGCGTTGACGGTGACGACCATGAGCGGAGCGAAGGAGAAGACATCGCCAACATGGCGCAGCAGGATGAACCAGCCCGCCCCGATCACCAGTGGCGGGACGATGAGCACCATCGCAGCCCCGCTGTCGGTGGCCCTTTCCAGAAGACCTGGTGGCAGCGCGCCACGCCGCATTTCCAGCGAGCGCCTTGCCGCGACCAGCGCAAGGGACAGGATGAGACACAGCGCAGCCGAAAAAGCCGCAAAGACGAGACTCGTCATGGCTGCCGCGCGCACCGCTTCCTCACCCGCAAGGCGGCCGAGCTCGGCCTTTAGCCCGGCGATCACCGTCGCTGCCATCGGCCCGGCGACGAACAGGAAGGAGGCAAGGATCAGTGTGGTGTTGACTATGGTTTCACCCATAGAGCGCCAGACCATGCGGCGAGGGGCGACGGGCAGGTTCGCATCACCTGTCAGAGACGCGCCAAGCCTGGATAGCGCGACGACGATCGAGCCTGCCAGGAGCACCTGAACGAGCGTTAGGGCAAGGGCGCGGGCGGGATCGAAATCGAAGCGCAGTGCCTGGTAGATCGCCACTTCCAGCGTTGTCGCGCGTGGACCGCCGCCCAGAAGCAGGACGATGGTGAAGGAGGTGACGCACAACATGAACACAAGGCCGGCAATGCCCGGCAGCGCGGCGCGCATGGCCGGCCATTCCAGAAACCGGAACGAGGCGCGGGCGCCCATGCCCAGTTGCGCGGCAAGCCGCCATTGATCGGCGGGAATGCTTTCGAGCGCATTGAGGAACAGCCGGGCGGCAAGCGGCAGGTTGAAGAAGACGTGGGCAACCAGAATGCCCGAAAGGCCGTAGATGCCGGGCCAGCGTTCGCCCGACAGGGCCGTGAAAAAAGGAGCGAAGAAACCCGCTCTGCCATAGAGCGCCAGGACGCCGAGGGCGGCAACGATGGCCGGCAGGGCAAGCGGCACCGCAAAGAGCCTCAAGAGGAAGGCGCGGCCCGGAAAGACAGGATGACGCGCAAGCGCGCGGGCGAGCAGGACCGCTGGCAGGACCGAAAGCAGCGTCGACAGGAGCGCCTGCCATAGCGTGAAGCGGGCAATGCGCAGGAGATAATCGTCAAAGGCTTCGAGCGCGCCGCCGCTGCTGTCGGCGGCCTCCATGGCCAGTCCGGCAAAGGCACCGCCGACCAGAACCGCGACGAGAATAAGCGCAATCCGGCCGAAGGCGATCCGGCGGTCGGTGGCAACCATTGGTAAGAGGCTCAGCGGCTCATCACCGAAAGCCATTCATCGACCCATGCCTTTCGGTTGGCGGCGACCTCTTCAGGCGAGAACTGGAGCGTTTCTGCGGGCTTTACCAGCGCGTCGAAAACCGGATCGAGGGGCCTGGATGTCTTGCCCACCGGGAACATCCAGTTGGTTTCGGGGATCGCGTCCTGAAAGCCGGGACCGGTCATGAAGGCGAGGAACCTTTCGGCAAGGGGATTTTCCGCACCCTTGACCGTGCGGGCGGCGACCTCGACCTGAAGATAATGACCTTCCTCGAAGGCGGCGGCCTTGTAGCGTTCGCTTTTCTCGGCGATCTCGTGATAGGCGGGCGAGGTGGTGTAGGACAGAACCATCGGCACCTCGCCGCTGGTGAAAAGGCCGTAGGATTCGCTCCAGCCCGGCGTCACGGTCAGCACCTTGCCCTTCAGTTTTTCCCAGGCACCGGCTGCCTCGTCGCCATAGACGGCCTTCACCCAGAGCAGCAGGCCGAGGCCCGGCGTCGAGGTGCGGGGATCCTGTATGGCGATCTTCAGGTCGCTTTCCGTTTCCACCAGATCCTTAAGGCTGGCTGGCGGTGTCTCGATGGCCTGGGTGTCGTAGACGAAGGCGAAATAGCCGTAGTCATAGGGGACGAAAATATCGTCCTGAAAACCGCCGGGCACCTCCACCGGGCCAAGATTGGCTCCATGATTTGCGAAAAGACCTGTCTCGCGCGCCTCGTGTATGAGGTTGTTGTCGAGACCGAGCACGATGTCGGCCTTGGTGGATTTGCCTTCCAGCTTCACGCGGTTGAGAAGCGCAACGCCATCGGCCACCGAGACGAATTCCAGATCGCAGGCGCATTCCGCCTCGAATGCTTTTTCCACCTGGGGACCGGGGCCCCATTCGGAAGTGAAGCTGTCATAGGTGTAGACGGTGAGCTTGTCCTGCGCCATCGCCGGAGCAAGCTGCGCCAATGTGCCGAGAGACAGGGCGCCGAGCGTGGCGACGGTGGAAAGCAGCGTGGTCGAGCGCATCGGGCGCCTCCTCTCAGGTTTCAGGGGAACAAGGCGCCGGGGTGAAGCGTCTAATCCCTCCGCCGGTGCAAGCCGGATCAGGTTCAGCGGGTTGGCCGGGTTTCCCAGGCCTCTCAGCCGGCTTGTGCCGGCACCCCGTTAGAGCGCCCGGAAGATAGGGCGCACCTGGAACGCACGCAAGGGGCGACTGCAATCAGGACACGGTCCCGGCTCCCGGAGAAAGACTGCGATCGGCGTTGGCGATGGCGCGGGGCCATGATAATGGCCACGGCATGAGCCGTTTTACACTTCTCCTTGGAGGCGATCTCGTTCGCACGCGGGCACTCGATGCCGCGATTGCGCAGACGCGCGTCATCGCCGTCGATTCCGGCATGGCGCATGCCGCTCTTCTTGGGGTGGAGCCGGAACTCTGGGTGGGCGATTTCGATTCCGTGGACGATGCGCTGCTGACCAGCCAAGAACGTGTTCCGCGCCGGGTCTATCCGCCGGAAAAGGACAAGACGGATGGCGAGCTTGCCATCGCCATCGCGGTGGAAGCGGGAGCCTCCAGCCTGCTGCTCGCCGGCGCGTTCGGCGGCGAGCGGCCCGACCATATGTTCCTGCATTTCACGCAGGCGCTTGCCCTGTGCAATGAGGGGCTCGACGTGAGGCTCACCAGCGGCACGCAGGAAGGCATTCCGCTTTCGCTCGGGCGTCGGCACGTCTTCGGCTACCCGCAGGGCATGATGTTCTCCATCCTCGCCTTTTCCGAACTCTCCGGGCTGACGGTCGAGAATGCGAAGTGGCCGCTCGACGCGGTGGAGGTGCCTTTCGGTTCCTCGCTCACGCTTTCCAATATCGTGGACGGCCAGCTTGCCGTCACACTCGAACGGGGCCGCGCGCTGCTCGTCGCGCATCTGCCGGCCGACAAGGATCACTGATACATGGCGCCTCCGCTTCTGAAACTCGATGGTATCCGGCTGACCTTTGGCGGTACGCCGCTGCTTGACGGTGCTGGCCTCATGGTGGGGCCGGGCGAGCGCGTGGCGCTGGTTGGACGCAACGGTTCCGGCAAGTCGACATTGCTGAAGATTGCCGCAGGCCTTGTCGAGCCGCAGGACGGCGAGGTATTTCGCCAGCCGACCGCGACCGTGCGCTATCTGCCGCAGGCGCCCGACTGGCAGGGCTTTTCGACCGTGCGGGCCTATGTGGAGGCGGGCCTTGGGCCGGCCGACGACATCAACCGCGTGGCGCTGGTCATCGATCGTCTGGGACTGACCGGTGAGGAAGACCCGGCCACGCTTTCGGGCGGTGAAGCGCGCCGGGCCGCGCTTGCCCGCGTGCTCGCGCCGGAGCCCGACCTGCTTCTTCTCGATGAGCCGACCAACCATCTCGACCTTGCCACCATCGAGTGGCTGGAAGACGAGTTGCAGCGTTCCTCCTCCGCGCTGGTGACGATCTCGCACGACCGGCGTTTCCTCGAGAAGGTGAGCCGTTCCACCGTGTGGCTCGACCGGGGCGTGACGCGGCGCATCGACAGGGGTTTTGCCCATTTCGAGGATTGGCGCGACAAGCTTCTTGAGGAAGAGGAACGAGACCAGCAGAAGCTCGGACGCCAGATCGTCCGCGAAGAACACTGGCTGCGCTATGGCGTGACCGCGCGGCGCAAGCGCAATGTGCGCCGGCTGGGCGAACTCCACGCGCTGCGCGAGCGCCATCGCACCCATCGCCGGGCGGAGGGCGTCGCCACCATGACGGCCAGCGATGCAGCCGAATCCGGCAAGCTGGTGATCGAGGCCAAGGGGCTTGCCAAAAGCTATGACGGGCTGACCGTGGTCCGTGATTTTTCCACGCGCATCCTGCGGGGTGACCGGGTGGGGCTTGTGGGGCCGAACGGGGCGGGCAAGACGACGCTCATCAACCTGTTGACGGGCATGCTGGAACCGGACGCGGGCACGGTGCGACTTGGAGCCAATCTGGAAATCGCCATGCTCGACCAGAAGCGTGCGCTCGACCCGCAGGAAACGCTGGCGCATTTCCTGACTGACGGGCGGGGCGACAGCGTGGTCGTGAATGGGGGAGAGCGCCATGTCGTCTCCTATATGAAGGACTTCCTGTTCAAGCCGGAGCAGGCGCGCACGCCGATCCGCGAGCTCTCGGGCGGCGAGCGGGCGCGGCTCGTTCTGGCGCGCCTTCTGGCCCGCCCGGCCAATCTTCTGGTGCTGGACGAGCCGACCAACGATCTCGATATGGAGACGCTCGATCTTTTGCAGGAACTGGTGGAAGGCTTTCCCGGAACGGTTCTGCTGGTCAGCCATGATCGCGATTTTCTCGATCGAACGGTGACGAGCACCATTGCGCCGGCTGGCGACGGGCGCTGGATCGAATATGCGGGCGGTTATTCCGACATGATGGCGCAGCGCAAGGGCGAGGAGCTGGAGCGTCGCAAGGCCCGAGTGGCGACCGAGAGCCCAAAGGCGAAAAACGCCGAACCTGCGCAGAAGGCGGGATCGAAAAAACTGTCCTACAAGCAGAAATTCGCTCTCGAGACCTTACCGCAGAAGATCGAAGCGCTGACCGGCGAAATCGAGACGCTGGAAACCAAGCTGTCCGACCCGGCACTTTATGCGCGGGATGCGGCGGCGTTCGATCGCTTCACTAAGGAACTCGACGAGAAGCGCAACCTGCGCGAGCGCAGCGAAGAAGAATGGCTTGAGCTTGAAATGCTGCGCGAGGAAATCGAGGGCGGCTAGCGTTTTACGGGTCGATGCCAACTGGATGCGGCGTTTCAGGCGCTTTGCAGGCAGTTGGCCCAGGCCGTTCACCGGATGATAACGCGGCGGGGTGACACTGGTGGGCAGATTGATTGGATGCCTGCCCATGCCAGAAGCGTTTCTCGTCACCGCCCGCCCGGACCTGCAGCGTGCCCGCGCCGATTGGCTGGATGCGCTGGGCGGCGAGCGACGCTTGTCTGCCCTGACCGTCGAAGCCTATGAGCGGGACACGCGGCAGTTTCTCCAGTTCCTGACCGGGCATTGCGGTGGTGCGCCGGGCCTTGCGGACATCCGTGAGCTTCGTCCGGCCGATCTGCGCGCCTTCCTCGCCTCCAGACGCGCCAACGGGGCCGGTCCCCGGACGCTGGGGCGCGGGCTTGCCGGGGTGCGCTCCTTTCTGCGTTTTCTGGAACGGCGGGGGTTGGTCAATGCTGCGGCGGCCTCCGCGCTCAAGGCACCGCGGGCGCCCCGCGGCCTGCCCAAGCCTCTGACTGCGATCGATGCCCGCAAGGTCGTCTCCGGTGAGGCGCAGCTTGCCGAGGAGCCCTGGATCGCTGCCCGCAATGCGGCCGTGCTGACGCTGCTATACGGCTCTGGCCTGCGCATAGCCGAGGCGCTGGCGCTGACGGGCGCGGATTTCGGCGGCATCGAGCAGGCGGCGTTGCGCGTCACCGGCAAGGGGGGCAAGACGCGGCTCGTGCCTGTGCTGCCCGCAACCGGGGCGGCGGTGAAGGAATACCGCCGGCTATGCCCTTATCATCTTGGCGCGGAGGGGCCTCTTTTTCGCGGCGCGCGGGGCGGCGCGCTGCAACCGGCCATCATCCAGCGCGAGATGAAGCGGATGCGCTCCGCCTTGAACCTGCCGGAAACGGCCACCCCGCATGCGCTGCGTCACTCCTTTGCAACGCATCTTCTGGCGCGAGGCGGCGACCTGCGTGCGATCCAGGAACTGCTCGGACATGCCAGTCTCTCAACGACACAGGTCTATACGGGGGTCGATACGGCGCGGCTGATGGAAATTTATGACGCGGCGCATCCTCGCGCCTGATGCTGCGACAGCTTGCAATTCCAGGGGAGCGATTAACGGTTTTACCGCTTTTGCCCGCTAGGACTGAGCCATGACTATGCAAACACCCGTCTCTCATATCGATCGCGTCGCCGACGCCCTGTTCCGGGCGGCGGCCGCGCTGCCATTGCTTCTTCTTCTGGCGCTTGTGGCGGGGCTTCTTCTCGCCCGGCCTGTGCGTGCGGACGAAATCGTCTGTACCGGGCAGAACCTGATGGAAGAACTTGCCGCGCGCGATCCGGCGCTGCTTGAGAAGGTGCGCGCCAAAGCCAATGCGACACCCAACGGGCAAGGGCTCCTCTGGAAGGTCGAGAAGGAGGGCGCCGTCCCATCCTATCTCTTCGGAACGATGCATATGGCCGATCCGCGGGTAACGGAGCTTCCCGAACTTGCGCAAACGGCGCTGGAAGGCGCGCACAGCGTGGTCATCGAAACCACGGATGTGCTCGATGAACGCGCCATGGCCGGCGCTCTTCTGCAGAACCCCGAACTTTCCATGTTCGTCGGGAAGGAGAGCCTGGGCGATTATCTCAGCGAAGACGATCGGCGGGTCGTCGACGAGGCCCTTTCGAAAATGGGTATCTCCTTCGCGAGCATCCAGAAGATGAAACCCTGGATACTGATTTCGCTTATCGCGCTTCCGCAATGCGAGCTGGAACGCAAGGCAGCCGGCATGGCCGTGCTGGATCTCAAGCTCGCCCGCGAAGCGACTGCTGACGGCAAGGAAGTGCTCGGACTGGAAACCGCCGTCGAGCAGTTTTCCGCCATGGCCAGCCTGCCCATGTCGCTGCACACGCGGGGGCTGGTGCAGACGGTCAAGCTTGGCACTCACATCGAGGATGTGATGGAAACAATGATCGACCTCTATGTGCAGGGTGAGACCGGCATGTTCTGGCCGCTCATGCGCGTAGTGCTGCCGGGCGGGGAAAAGGATGCGGAGGATTATGCGGCTTTCGACCAGGCGCTGGTGCGCGCCCGCAACGGCGTGATGGCTGAGCGCGCGCAGCCGATCCTCGACAAGGGCGATGCGTTCATTGCGGTCGGTGCCCTGCATCTGCCGGGCGATGAAGGGTTGATCGAGCTTTTGCGCAAGGCAGGCTATACGGTGACCCGCGCGGATTGAGCGATTCTGCGGGCACTGGCTTCTCCCCATTTCCCTGCAAGCAGGGTGGGCGCAAGGGTGGATCCACCCGAAGGCTTGCCGGCTAATTGAACTGTGCTATTCTTCCAAACGGGGTCGCCGGAGGGCGGCCCTTTTGCGTTCGGGGAGGAGGACGCAGGACGCTGGAGGAGTGGCATGAGCGAGGAAGACGAAAAAGCTGGACCGCAAAGGGACAACGCCTTTTGCGGTGGAACCAAGGGCTTCGTCATCGGAGCCCTTGGCGCGGCGATCCTCATTCTGATCGCCATGGCACTGTGGGGGGCGTGAGCACCCCCAGACCATTACGTGGCGATCACATGTGGATCGGCTTGGAGAAGGTCGCCAGCGCGGCTTCCTTGACGGCTTCCGACATGGTCGGGTGCGCATGGCAGGTGCGGGCGAGGTCTTCCGAGGACCCGCCGAACTCCATCAGGACCGCTGCCTCGTGGATCATTTCGCCGGCCCCGAAGCCGAGGATGTGGACGCCCAGAACACGGTCGGTCTTCTTGTCGGCGAGGATCTTCACGAAGCCGTCGGTCTTGAGCATGGCGCGGGCGCGACCATTGGCGGAGAAGGGGAACTTGCCGACCGAATACTCGATACCGGCCTTCTTGAGCTCTTCCTCGGTCTTGCCCACGGAGGCCACTTCCGGGCTCGTGTAGACGACGCCGGGAATGACGTCGTAATTGACGTGGCCTGCCTGGCCGGCCAGCATTTCGGCGACGGCTACGCCTTCTTCCTCGGCCTTGTGGGCGAGCATCGGGCCGGCGATCACATCACCGATGGCATAGATGCCTTCCACATTGGTGCGGAAGTGGCTGTCGGTCTTCACTCGACCGCGTTCATCGAGGGCGACGCCTGCCTCCTCAAGGCCAAGGCCGTCGGTGTAGGGCTTGCGGCCTGTCGCGATCAGAACAACGTCGGCCTCGACCGTTTCGGCATCGCCGCCTCTGGCGGGCTCGAAGGTGACCTTGGCGCCTTTGCCGGCCTTGGAGACATCGGTGACTTTGGCACCGAGCTTGAAGTCGAAGCCCTGCTTGGCCAGCATGCGCTGGAATTGCTTGGCGATCTCGCCGTCCATGCCGCCGAGGATGGAATCGAGATATTCGACCACGGTGACCCTGGCGCCGAGACGGGCCCACACGGAGCCGAGCTCAAGGCCGATCACACCGCCGCCGACAACAACCAGATGTTCCGGCACCTTGGCAAGCTCGAGCGCACCGGTGGAGGAGACGACGACCTTCTCGTCGAATTTCACCTCGACACCGGGAATGCCGGCGACCGCGGAGCCGGTGGCGATCACGATGTTCTTCGTCTCGACCGTCTCGGTCTTGCCGTCCTCGGACCTGACCGAAACCTTGCCCTTGCCGGCGACGCTGCCGGTGCCGCGGAAGATGTCGATCTTGTTCTTCTTCATCAGGAAGTCGAGGCCCTTGGTGTTCTGCTCGACGGTCTTGACGCGATGCTCCATCATCTTCTTCAGGTTGAGCTTCGGCTTTCCGACCTCGACGCCGAGCTCCGGCAGGGAGTGCTCGGCCTCCGCGAACATCTCGGTCGCATGCAGCAGCGCCTTGGAGGGGATGCAGCCGACATTGACGCAGGTGCCGCCATGGGTCGACAGCTTCTCCACCACCGCCGTCTTGAGGCCGAGCTGAGCGGCCTTGATGGCGCAGACATAGCCGCCCGGGCCGGTTCCGATCACGACGACATCATAGGACATTTCTTTGCCTTTCCTGCATTTGCGCTGCGGGCATGGAGCCCTTGCGAAGGTCTATCCGCGCCGCTCGCGGCGCCTGTTGAAACATGGCCGGCGTCAGCCGGCGGTTTGATCGGTCATTCCTGGCATCCGCTTAGCGCGTAGACGTCCCACCGGGGCAGGGTCGTCTTGCCATCGTTCAGCGCGCCGCCGTTCAAGGCGCGCGCCAGATCGGGAAACAGAAGTTTTTCGGCCGCAGCCTCGCCACGCGGGGGGATGAGGCCAATCACGCCCTCCTTGTCGAGCGCGTAGACGACACCCTGCCAATGGGTGCAGGCCGCGATTTCCTCGCCTGTCTGGTCGCCCTCGGGGCAATCCAGCATCAACGAGCCATAGGCGCGCGCCGGTTCGTCCGACCACATGACTATGCCGTCCAGTATCAGGCCCTCACGGGTGATGAGGCGGAAGCTGTTGGCGACGATGGCTGCTTCGGTTTCCGGCCGAAAATCGATCGAGGTATCGCCGTCCACCTCGCTGTAGACGGCCAGCTCCTGCGGGCAGGCGGCGAGCGCCTGTCCTGAAAGGGCGGAAGCGACGAGGAGGGAAAGGAGCGTTGTCGTCAACCGCATGACAAGTGTCATCCGGCGGGACTCCAACGGCGTTTCCAAGCCTCCATCCTCATCCCGAACGTGTCGAGGGGCGAGGATGGGGGCAGGCGCCGCTTTGAGCCGACCGGAAGCCATTTCGTCTAGAGGTCGAGAACCAGACGCTCAGGATCCTCAAGCACATCCTTGATGCGCACGAGGAAGGTCACGGCCTCCTTGCCGTCCACGATGCGGTGATCGTAGGACAGGGCGAGATACATCATCGGACGGATGACGATCTGGCCGCCGACGACCATCGGACGTTCCTGGATCTTGTGCATGCCCAGAATGCCCGACTGCGGGGCGTTCAGGATCGGCGTCGACATCAGAGAACCGTAGACACCGCCATTCGAGATGGTGAAGGTGCCGCCCTGCATGTCGGCCATGGAGAGCTTGCCGTCGCGCGCGGCGAGGCCGAGCCGGCCGATTTCCTTCTCGATCTCCGCAATGCCCATGCGATCCGCATCGCGCACCACCGGGACGACCAGCCCGCGATCGGTGCCGACCGCGACGCCGATATGGCAGAAGTTCTTGTAGATCAGGTCGGTGCCGTCGATCTCGGCATTGACGGCCGGAATCTCCTTGAGCGCGTAGCACACGGCCTTGGTGAAGAAGCCCATGAAGCCGAGCTTCACGCCATGCTTCTTCTCGAAGAGGTCCTTGTACTTCTTGCGCAGTTCCATCACGGCCGTCATGTCCACCTCGTTGAAGGTGGTGAGCATGGCGGCGGTCTGCTGTGCGTCCTTGAGGCGGCGGGCGATGGTCTGACGCAGGCGCGTCATCTTCACGCGTTCCTCGCGTGCCTCATCCTCGACCGGAGAGGCGGGGCGGGCAACCTTCGGGGTCTCTGCCGGCTGGCTCGGGGCGCCGCGTTCGAGCGCGGCGAGCACGTCGCCCTTCAGCACCTGCCCTTCCTTGCCGGAGCCTGCAACATCGGAAGCCTTGAGGCCCTGCTCGGTCATCAGCTTCTGCGCGGAGGGCGCCGGCGGACGACCGCTCTCGGCCGGCTTGGTGGAGGCAGCAGGGGCAGCGGGGGCAGGCGTTTCGGCCGCGGGAGCGGCTGCGCCGGCGGAAGCACCCTGCTCGATGCGCAGGAGCAGCGAGCCGACGGCAACCTCGTCACCGGAAGAGACCACGAGTTCGCGGATCACGCCGTCGACGGGCGACATGACTTCCTGGGCCGCCTTGTCGGTTTCCAGTTCGAGCAGCGCCTCATCGGTCTTCACCGTATCGCCGACCTTCTTGTAGATCTCGCCGACCTGTGCCTCGGTGACGGATTCACCCGCCGATGGAACGTTCACCTCGACGATCTGTCCGCCGCCAGCCATCTTTGTCTCCTGGTTCTCTTTGGCGCCGGGCGTTTCGCTTCCGGCCTTGTCAGTCTGGGTTTTCGGTTTGGCGCCGCCAGCGGCAATCATGCCGAGAAGCGCGCCGACTTCAACGGTCTCGCCTTCCTGGGCGGCGATTTCCTCAAGTGTGCCGGCGGCAGGAGCCGGCACTTCGATGGAAACCTTGTCGGTTTCAAGCTCAACGAGCGGCTCGTCGGTGGCGATCGCATCGCCCACCTTCTTCATCCAGCGCGCAATGGTTGCTTCGGCAACGGATTCCCCAAGCGTGGGAACGCGAATTTCGGTCGCCATTTGCTTTCTCCGTCGCTTCTACTGGTTGCCGAGCGCGTCTTCGAGAAACGCGTCGAGCTGGGCCATGTGCTTCGACATCAGGCCGGTGGCGGGCGATGCCGCAGCCGGACGGCCAGTGTAGCGCACGCGGGTGTTCTTGGCACCGATGTGTTGCAGAACCCATTCAAGATAGGGATCGATGAAGGACCATGCGCCCATGTTCTTGGGCTCTTCCTGGCACCACACCATTTCCGCGTTCTTGAAGCGCGACAGTTCCGTGATCAGCGCCTTGGCCGGGAACGGATAAAGCTGTTCGACGCGCAGCAGGTAAACATCGTCGATGCCGCGTTTCTCGCGTTCCTCGTACAGGTCGTAATAGACCTTGCCCGAGCACATGACGACGCGGCGGATCTTGGAATCCTTCACCAGCTTGATCGGCTGATCCTTCAGATATTCCGCATCGTCCCACAGCAGGCGGTGGAAGGCACTTTCGCCAGCCAGTTCGCTCAGCGTCGACACACAGCGCTTGTGGCGCAGCAGCGACTTCGGCGTCATCAGGATCAGCGGCTTGCGGAAATCGCGCTTCAATTGACGGCGCAGAATGTGGAAGTAGTTGGCGGGCGTGGTGCAGTTCGCCACCTGCATGTTGTCCTCGGCGCACATCTGCAGCCAGCGCTCGAGGCGAGCCGAAGAATGCTCCGGCCCCTGACCCTCATAACCGTGGGGCAGAAGGCAGACGAGGCCCGACATGCGGAGCCATTTGCGTTCTCCCGAGGAGATGAACTGGTCGAACACCACCTGTGCGCCGTTGGCGAAGTCGCCGAACTGCGCTTCCCAAAGCGTCAGCGCGCGCGGCTCGGCCAGCGAGAAACCATATTCGAAACCGAGCACGGCCTCTTCGGAGAGCATCGAGTTGATGACCTCGTAATAGGCCTGTTGCGGTCCCAGATTGTTGAGCGGGATATAGCGGTTCTCGTCGCGCTGGTCGTAAAGCACGGAATGGCGCTGCGAGAAGGTGCCGCGCTCGGAGTCCTGGCCGGAAAGACGCACCGGGTTTCCGTCGAGCAGAATCGAGCCGAAGGCGAGTGCCTCAGCGGTCGCCCAGTCGATGCCTTCGCCGGACTCGATCATCTTCTGGCGATTGCCCATGAAGCGCTGGATCGTCTTGTGCGCCTCGAAATCCTCCGGGACCTCGGTGAGCTTCTTGCCGATTTCCTTCAGCGATTTCAGCGGCACGGCGGTCTTGCCGCGGCGCTGCTCGTCCTCGTCATCGGCCTTCTTGAGACCCGACCATACGCCGTCCAGCCAGTCGGCCTTGTTCGGCTTGTAGGCCTGGCCCGCCTCGAACTCGGTCTCCAGATGCTGGCGCCAGTCGCTGCGCATCTTGTCGATGTCGGCCTCGGTCACCACGTTCTCGGCCAGCATCTTGCGGGCGTAGATCGCACCGGTGGTCTCATGGGCGCGGATCTTGCGATACATGATCGGCTGGGTGAATGACGGCTCGTCGCCTTCATTATGGCCGTAGCGGCGGTAGCAGAACATGTCGATGACCACCGGCTTGTGGAAGGTCATGCGGAACTCGGTCGCCACCTTGGCCGCGTAGACGACCGCTTCGGGATCGTCGCCGTTCACGTGGAAGATCGGCGCTTCGATCATCTTCGCCACATCGGAGGGATAAGGCGAGGAACGCGACAGGCGCGGATTGGTGGTGAACCCGATCTGGTTGTTGATGATGAAATGCACGGTGCCGGCAACACGGTGTCCGCGCAGGCCCGACAGGCCGAAGCACTCCGCCACCACGCCCTGGCCGGCGAATGCAGCGTCGCCATGGATCAGAAGCGGCATGACACGGGCGCGCTCTTCCTGCGGCACCACTTCCTCGCGCTTGCGCCCGAAGACCTGGTCCTGCTTGGCGCGGGCCTTGCCCATGACGACCGGGTTGACGATCTCGAGATGCGAGGGGTTCGCCGTCAGCGACAGGTGAACCTTGTTGCTGTCGAATTCGCGATCGGAGGAAGCGCCGAGGTGATACTTCACATCGCCGGAGCCTTCGACATCGTCGGGGGTGAAGGAGCCGCCCTTGAATTCGTGGAAGATCGCCCGGTGCGGCTTCGCCATGACCTGGGAGAGAACGTTGAGGCGACCGCGGTGGGCCATGCCGAGCACGATCTCCTTCAGGCCCATCTGGCCGCCGCGCTTGATGATCTGCTCAAGCGCGGGGATGAGCGCTTCGCCGCCGTCCAGGCCAAAGCGCTTGGTGCCCTTGTACTTGACGTCGATGAACTGCTCGAAGCCTTCGGCCTCGATCAGCTTCTGCAGGATGGCGCGCTTGCCGTTTATGGTGAAGTCGACACCCTTGTCCGGCCCCTCGATGCGCTCCTGGATCCATGCCTTCTCCGCTGGGTTGGAGATGTGCATGAACTCGACGCCGAGCGTCGAGCAATAGGTGCGCTTCAGGATATCGAGCATTTCGCGAATGGTCGCGGTCTCGAGGCCCAGCACATGGTCGATGAAGATCGGGCGGTCGTAGTCGGCCTCGGTGAAGCCGTAGGCGGCCGGCGACAGCTCGTTATAGTCCTCGAGCGGCTTGGCGATGCCGAGCGGATCGAGATTGGCATGCAGATGGCCGCGCATGCGGTAAGCGCGGATCATCATGATGGCACGGACGGAATCGCGGGTCGCCTGAAGAACCTGGTCGGCGGAAAGCTCCGCCCCGGCCTTGGCGGCCTTGTCCTTGATCTTGCCGTCGAAATGCTTTTCCAGCTTGCCCCAGTCACCGTCGAGCGCCGAAACAAGCTCGCCGTTGGCGGTTTCAGGCCAGCCCTTCTTCTTCCAGGAGGCGCCGGCGGCATTCTTCTTCACGTCGGACGTGTCGTCCTTCAGCGCGCCGAAGAATTCCTGCCAGTCCTCGCTGACGGAGGCGGGGTTGTCCTTGTAGCTGGCGTAGAGCTCCTCGATATAGGCGGCGTTACCACCGTAGAGGAACGAGGTGAGTGACATTTCGTCGTTGGCCTGATCTTGCCGTGCCATCGTGATTCCCGGATTTCGGTCCGGCTCCTTGTCGCCGGCGTTATTGGCCGGCCAGTCGCGTTATGCCGGCTGCCGTCCCCGCGGCAAGCCGGCTCTCAACCAGTTCAGCCCTTGATCGCCTCGACAAGCGTCTGGCCCAGACGCGCCGGCGACGGCGACACCTTGATGCCAGCCGCTTCCATGGCGGCGATCTTGTCTTCAGCGCCACCCTTGCCGCCGGAGATCACGGCGCCGGCATGGCCCATGGTGCGTCCGGGAGGGGCGGTGCGGCCCGCGATGAAGCCGGCCATCGGCTTCTTGCGGCCCTTCTTGGCCTCGTCGCGCAGGAACTGGGCTGCTTCTTCCTCAGCCGATCCGCCGATCTCGCCGATCATGATGATCGACTGGGTCTCGTCGTCGGCGAGGAACATTTCCAGCACGTCGATGAACTCGGTGCCCTTGACCGGGTCGCCGCCGATGCCGACAGCCGTGGTCTGGCCGAGGCCCGCATTGGTGGTCTGGAACACAGCTTCATAGGTAAGCGTGCCGGAGCGCGAAACAACACCCACGGAGCCCTTCTTGAAGATGTTGCCCGGCATGATGCCGATCTTGCACTCGTTGGGCGTGAGGACGCCCGGGCAGTTCGGACCGATGAGGCGCGACTTCGACTTGTCGAGCTTCGCCTTCACATGGACCATATCCATCACCGGAATGCCTTCCGTGATGCAGACGATGAGCGGAATCTCGGCCTCGATGGCTTCGACGATGGCCGCTGCCGCACCTGCCGGGGGCACGTAGATGACCGAAGCGTCGGCACCGGTCTTCTCCTTGCCTTCGGCAACGGATGCGAAGATCGGCAGTTCCTGGCCGCTGGAGCCTGTCCACTTGGTGCCGCCCTTCTTGGGGTGGATGCCGCCGACCATCTGCGTGCCGTGATAGGCGAGCGCCTGTTCGGTGTGGAAAGTGCCGGTCTTGCCGGTCAGGCCCTGAACAAGGACCTTGGTGTCTTTGTTGACGAGAATGGACATCTTGGCTCAGCTTCCCTTAACGGCTGCAACGATCTTCTTGGCGGCGTCGTCGAGATCATCGGCGGCGATCACGTTGAGGCCGCTTTCGTTGATGATCTTCTTGCCAAGATCGACATTGGTGCCTTCGAGGCGAACAACCAGCGGAACCTTCAGGCCCACTTCCTTGACGGCGGCGACAACGCCTTCGGCGATGACGTCGCAGCGCATGATGCCGCCGAAGATGTTGACCAGGATGCCCTTCACGGCCGGATCGGCAGTGATGATCTTGAAGGCAGCCGTCACCTTCTCCTTGGAAGCGCCGCCGCCGACATCGAGGAAGTTGGCGGGCTCGGCTCCGTAGAGCTTGATGATGTCCATCGTGGCCATCGCAAGACCGGCACCGTTGACCATGCAGCCGATATTGCCGTCCAGCGCCACATAGGCGAGGTCGTATTTGGAGGCTTCGATTTCCTTCTCGTCTTCCTCGGTCGTATCGCGCAGGGCGACCACGTCCTCGTGACGGAACAGCGCGTTGCCGTCGAAGGAGACCTTGGCGTCGAGAACGCGCAGGCGGCCGTTTTCCATGACGATCAGCGGGTTCACCTCGAGGAGGCTCATGTCCTTCTCGGTGAAGGCCTTGTAGAGGATCGGGAACAGCGTCTCGCCGTCCTTTGCCGCCTGGCCGTCGAGCTTCAGCGCCTCGTTGAGCTTCTTCACGTCAGCGGTCGTGACGCCCGCCTCGGGATCGATGGCCAGCGTGAAAATCTTCTCCGGGGTTTCCTCGGCCACCGCCTCGATGTCCATGCCGCCCTCTGTCGAGACGACGAAGGCGGGACGGCCGACGGTGCGGTCGATGAGGATGGAGAGATACAGTTCACGGTCGATATCCGCGCCATCCTCGATATAGAGGCGGTTCACCTGCTTGCCGGCGGGGCCGGTCTGCTTGGTGACGAGGGTGTTGCCCAGCATCTCGTTGGTGTGAGCGACGACTTCCTCGACGCTCTTTGCCAGACGCACGCCGCCCTTGGCGTCAGGGCCGAGTTCCTTGAACTTGCCCTTGCCGCGACCGCCGGCATGAATCTGGCTCTTCACCACATAGAGCGGTCCGGGAAGCTTCTTGGCGGCGGCCTCGGCCTCGCCCTTCTGGAAAACCGGCACGCCATCGGCGACGGGAGCGCCATAGCCCTTCAAAAGCTGCTTGGCCTGATACTCGTGAATGTTCATGGGTAGGCCTACTCCTACTTCTTCAGATTGGGAGCGATGTTGGCGCAGGCCTCGCACAGGCCGGCAACGGCCTCGACGGACTTGTCGAACATCTTCTGCTCGTTCTTGTTCAGGTCGATCTCGATGACGCGCTCGACACCGCCGGCGCCGATGACGGTCGGGACACCGACATACATGTTCTTTACGCCGTACTGGCCGGAAAGGTGGGCCGCGCAGGGCAGGACGCGCTTCTTGTCCTTCAGGTAGCTTTCGGCCATGGCGATCGCCGAGGAGGCCGGGGCATAATAGGCGGAGCCGGTCTTCAGGAGGCCGACGATTTCCGCGCCGCCGTCACGGGTGCGCTGGAGGATCTCTTCGATACGCTCCTTTGTGGCCCAACCCATCTTCACCAGATCCGGGATCGGAATGCCGGCGACGGTGGAATAGCGGGTGAGGGGAACCATGGAATCGCCGTGGCCGCCCAGAACGAAGGCTGTCACGTCCTCGACGGAAACCTTGAACTCTTCCGACAGGAAGTAGCGGAAGCGGGCGGAGTCGAGCACACCGGCCATGCCGACCACATGGGTCTTGGGAAGGCCCGAGAATTTCTGCAGCGCCCAGACCATGGCGTCCAGCGGGTTGGTGATGCAGATCACGAAAGCGTTGGGAGCATATTTCTTGATGCCCGCGCCGACCTGTTCCATGACCTTGAGGTTGATGCCCAGAAGGTCATCGCGGCTCATGCCCGGCTTGCGGGCGACGCCGGCGGTGACGATGCAGACGTCAGCGCCTTCGATGGCGGAATAGTCGTTGGCGCCCGACATTCTGGCGTCGAAGCCCTCGACGGGCGCGGACTCGGCAATATCCAGCGCCTTGCCCTGGGGGATGCCTTCGGCGATGTCGAAGAGGACGACGTCGCCCAGTTCCTTCAAGCCCGCCAGATGGGCGAGCGTGCCACCGATCATGCCGGAGCCGATGAGAGCGATCTTATGGCGTGCCATTTGGTAAGGTTTCCCCCTTGTGTCGAAAGGATAGGTGAGATGTGTGAAGAGAATTTGCGCGCGTTGCGAGGTGCCCGTGCTTTGTCACGTCGATACACTTCAGGCCCATGTTATCAGGCCCATGTTACACCGAGACCATCCGGTCTCACGCCCGGCTTTTTCGGCCCGGCTCATGCCCGAATGGTTCTGTCAATCAGCCGTCCTGCAATACTGAAACTGGCAGGCAAATTCAACCGATTCTTGCGGGGCTAAAGATTTCAATCGTTTAATTGCAGTCTGTCTTACGTAAACGTAAGAATTACCTCTTTTCCACGGTCGATTTTAGCGCGTCTGGCATCGGATATGAAGCCTTTTGGAGCATTTCTGGTCCTGGCAGGGACTCCCCGGCGGGGAGAGGGGGCAGTTGTCCCGACAGGCTCCTGCTTTCCGTTCTCATGATGGGAAGGTCGCGGATGACGGGGAAGATCCCGGCACGGAGAAGAGGACGAGCCCATGCCGGTCAGGGGTGCGCTGCGGCTGAAGTCGGCGAAGCGCCGGCGGCGCGGTTCTGGGCATCCGCCACGGTCTGGAGCCAATCCTTGCTCTGCATCTCGATCAGGCGCGAGACCGTTCGGTCGAACTCGAAGGCTTCCGTGCCGTTCGGCGCCGAGTAGAGACCGGTCGGGGGCGTTTCCGCCGACAGGATGAGCCGGGCGTGCTGATCGTACAGCGTATCGACCAGCAGGATGAAACGCTTTGCCTCATTGCGACGGGCGAGGTTCATGGCTGGAACGTGGTCAATGAAGATCGTATCGAACTCGGCGGCAATCGCGAGATAATCACGTGCGCCGAGCGGCTTTTCGCACAGATCGGCGAAGTCGAAACGGGCGGCACGGCCTGCGGCGCGGGGTATTGCCACCTTGCGGCCCTTCACGGTCAGCAGCCGTTCGCCGACGGTTTCGCCATCGGCAATGGCACCCCAGGCTTCATCCATCTGGCGTCTGGCGGCTTCGTCGTCTGGCGTCATGTAAACCGGGATGCTGTCGAGCTTCTGCATCCGGTAATCGGTGTCGATGTCGAGTTCGAGAATGCGCGTGTTCTGTTTCAGAATGCCGATGAACGGAAGAAAGAGGCCGCGGTTCAATCCGTCACGATACAGACTGTCGGGCGCCACATTCGAGGTTGCGATCAGCACGACGCCGCGCTCGAACAGAGCAGAGAACAATCGCGAGAGGATCATCGCATCGGCGATGTCGGTGACGGTGAACTCGTCGAAACACAGGACCCAGGCCTCGCCAGCAAGAGCTGCCGCCACGGGTGGGATGGGATCGCTTTCGGTGGTGCGGCCTGCCTTCAGCGCCTCGCGATGCCGGCCAATGCGGTCGTGCACATCGGCCATGAAGTCGTTGAAATGGGCGCGCCGTTTGTGTTCGACCGGGACCAATTCGAAAAACAGGTCCATGAGCATGGTCTTGCCGCGTCCCACGCCGCCCCAGACATAGAGGCCGCGCACGCTTTCCCGTGCCTTGCTGCGGCGGGCGAAAAGCCAGCCGAGCGCACTCGACTTGCGGGCAAGCCGCTTGTCGCAGATTTCGCCGATAAGCCGGTCCAGCGCGGTTGCGACCTGAAGCTGGGCCGCATCGCGCGCGATGGCCCCGGTCGTCACCAGATGCTCGTAACGCTGCACAACGGAAGGATGGGTTACGAGGCCGTCGCGCAGCGTCATGTCGGACTTTCAATGGCCCTTTCGGCCCAAGCTAGGGTTTCTGTTGCGGTGCAGCGTGCCGGTCAGCGCGACAGGGAGATGGGCTGGCCGCTCGTGGTCTGACCGTCGAAACGTTCGCCGCCCGAGGAATACAGGCGGGCGAGCACACCGCCATTGGCGTCATAGAATGCGAGCTGCTTGCCCTCGACATTCCAGGATTTCACACCGTCCATCGGGGCGGGGCAGCGCAGGGGACCGGCGCGGTAACCGGCACCGAATTTGGTCTGCGGTGTCGCGACCCGGCAGGACTGGCCGGAAACATTGACGTTCCATACGCCGGCGACACTGCCGGTCGACACGTCAGGCGCATTGGCAGCCGCGTTCGGATCGAGCGCTGCGACCTGCGTATTCTGCTGCGGAGCTTCGGGGAACTCTGAAGAGCTGGTCGCGGCGGCGGGCGGCGGCAACTGGTTGGACGTCACGGTTCCGGATGGAGCAGCGGCGAGCGGCGCAGGAGCGCGGTTGCTGCCGGCCGGTGAGAACCGTTCGCTCGTGCAGCCTGCCAGAGCGAGCGCTGCGAGCGACACTGCCATTAATACGGATTTGCTGTGCGGCATGAATTGTCTCCGTTACAGCGCCCTATGCACTGCCTGACCCTATCGTTCCAGGGAAAACACCAATTGTGGCGTAGTTTTGCGATTATAACAGCCTAAGCTTGGTTAAGAACCGGTTTCCCGATCGACAATGGGAAGGTGTTTCCATTCGGCAACAGTTATTTTCTGGAACCAGCTGCGCATTGCGACGTTTGTTCCTGCGAAGCGGCACATGCCGCAAAGGAGGGCATTATGCTGAAATGGATTCTCATTCTTCTCATCGTTGCCGCCGTCGCCGGTCTTCTGGGCATGAACAGCCTGGCTGGCGCCGCCATGACGGGCGCCAAGCTGTTGATCGCGGTGGTCCTGATCCTGTTCCTGCTCGCGGTGCTCGGTATCGTCGCTATCGCCTAGAAGCGTTTGAGCCCGTTTGCGATCGGGGCGAATAAATCGGCCTGATCGCTAAAAAGCTGACGGGCAGGCGCGGTCGCGAGGGGCCGTTTGTCTGGTAATTTGATGCAGCATCAGCCATATAGGCGCCAGACCCTTTGGTATTGGAACTTACATGGCTGAGCTGGCTGCATTCGCGAAGATGAACGGCCTCGGCAACGAGATCATCGTTGCCGACATGCGCGGGCGTGTCGACCGGGTGACGCCAGAGGCGGCGCGTGCCCTCAACGCAAGTCCCGCCACGCGTTTCGACCAGATCATGGCGATCCACGATCCGCGTGTTCCCGGAACGGACAATTTCATCGAAATCATCAACTCCGATGGCAGCCAGGCGCAGGCTTGCGGCAATGGAACGCGCTGTGTGGTGCAGGCGCTTTCGGTGGAGACCGGCAAGAAGGCCTTCACCTTCCAGACCGTGGCCGGCATTTTGAACGCGCAGGAGCATGAGAACGGTCTCATCTCCGTCGACATGGGGCGCCCGCGCTTCGGCTGGCAGGATATCCCGCTTGCCGAGGAATTTGCCGATACGCGCAAGATTGAATTGCAGGTCGGGCCCATCGACGATCCGGTGCTGCATTCGCCCTCTGTTGCCTCGATGGGCAATCCGCATGCGATTTTCTGGGTCGACCGGGATGTCTACAGTTACGATCTGGAACGTTTCGGACCGCTTCTGGAAAATCATCCGATCTTTCCCGAGCGCGCCAATATCTCGATTGCCGAGGTGACGGCGCACGATGCCTTGACGCTGCGCACCTGGGAGCGCGGCGCGGGGCTCACCCGTGCCTGTGGCTCGGCTGCCTGTGCCGCCGCCGTTTCGGCTGCCCGAACGGGGCGGACAGGGCGTCGCGTGACGGTCACCGTGCCGGGCGGTCCACTCGAAATCCTGTGGCGGGAAGACGATCACGTCATCATGACGGGGCCGGCCGAATGGGAATTCGCGGGGCATTTCGACCCTGCCACCGGCACTTGGGAACGAGAATCCAGCGAACACGACACGGACCAGACGACGGGGGGAGCGGCCTGACATGAAGGTGGACGTGCTCACCTTCGGTTGCCGGCTCAACGCCTATGAGTCCGAGGTCATTCGGTTCGAGGCCGAGAAGGCCGGTCTGAGCGCGCTCGAAGGCGGGGCCGTTGTGGTCAACACATGCGCCGTTACCGCTGAGGCCGTAAGGCAGGCACGCCAGGCGATACGCAAGGCGCGGCGCGAAAATCCGGATGCCCGCATCATCGTGACCGGTTGCGCGGCCCAGACAGAGCCTGGGACCTTCGATGAAATGGGCGAGGTGGATCTGGTCCTTGGCAATGAGGAAAAGCTCTCTGCCCATAACTACCGTACCCTGCCCGATTTCGGCGTGAACCAGTTCGAGAAGGTGCGGGTCAACGACATCATGGAGGTGCGCGAAACCGCCTCCCATATGGTCGAATCCATCGAGGGACGCGCCCGCGCCTTCGTGCAGGTGCAAAATGGCTGCGATCATCGCTGCACCTTCTGTATCATTCCCTATGGAAGGGGCAATTCGCGGTCCGTTCCCATGGGGGCCGTGGTCGACCAGGTGCGCCAGCTCGTGGAGAACGGTTATGGCGAGGTGGTGCTGACGGGGGTCGATCTCACGAGTTTCGGGACGGATCTGCCCGGCGCACCCCGTCTTGGCCGGCTTGTGCGTACGGTGTTGCGCGAAGTGCCCGAACTGCGGCGGTTGCGGTTGTCTTCCATCGATTCCATCGAGGCCGACGAGGATTTGATGCGGGCGCTGGCTGAGGAGGAGCGACTGATGCCGCATCTCCACCTTTCACTGCAGCACGGCGACGACATGATCCTGAAACGCATGAAGCGCCGTCATCTGCGTGCCGATGCCATTGATTTTTGCGAGCGCGTGCGGGTGTTGCGTCCGGATGCTGTTTTCGGCGCCGATATCATTGCCGGTTTCCCCACCGAGACCGATGCGATGTTCGAGAACTCGCTGAGGATCGTCGAGGAGTGCGGGCTCACGCATATTCACGTGTTTCCCTTCAGTCCGCGCGAAGGCACGCCGGCTGCGCGCATGCCGCAGGTGGCGCGCGCGGCGGTGAAGGAACGCGCCGGGCGGTTGCGCGCGACGGGCGATCTGGCTTACCGGCGGCATCTGGCCAGCCTCGCGGGCACGCGTCAGCGTGTCTTGATCGAGGGTTCGGGGCTTGGCCGCACGGAAGGTTTCGCGCTGGCTCGCTTCGAAGGGGAGAGGCCGGGAGGTCTGGGAAACATTGTCGAGGTCCGCGTGACGGGCCATGACGGAAAGCGGCTCATCGCTGTGGCGATCGGGCAGGAAGCGGCATAGGCAGGCATGGCATTCGGATTTATCAAGAAGGTCTTTTCGTTCGGCAAGAAGCAGGTCGAGGAAAAGGGCCCCGATGAGCCCGCCGAGACGGAAGCGGGCGCCGTTGCCGCTGAAGAAGCGGCCACCCAACAAACCGTGGAAAGCGCTGAGCCGGCACCGGCCGAGCCCTTGACGCCTGAAGAGCCCGCCCGCGAAATCATCCCAGAGCCAGAGCCAGAGCCAGAGCCAGAGCCAGAGCCAGAGCCAGA
>SWCH01000579.1_pt1 | contig 150588 bp, 146 predicted proteins | sample 4690051 | NCBI WGS metagenome assembly SWCH01 (sample SAMN10267282, study PRJNA491770) | bioreactor metagenome | isolation source: DHS bioreactor inoculated with | place: Japan: off Shimokita Peninsula
CCTCCATAGGGCAGGTTGCCCACGCGTTACTCACCCGTCCGCCGCTATCTAGCACTCAACTCAGCTTCGCTGTGTTGAGTACGGTTGTATGTTGAATGTTATGTGTTGAATGTTTTTAGGGTCTATCTTTTAGGTTTTTAAAACCCCAGATACTTTCCCTAGTAACTTTCAACCTTCAACTTCCAACTGCTCTACCGAACGAAGTTCAGTTGAGCACTAGACCGCTCGACTTGCATGTGTTAGGCACGCCGCCAGCGTTCATCCTGAGCCAGGATCAAACTCTTAATTAAAAAAACTGGCGTTATTTATCAGTTTCGTGTTACGCGTTCCGTGTTTCTAGTTTTTCAGGTCTATCTCTTGGGTTACCCCAAAGAATTACCCTAAAACTTGTAACTCGTAACCAGTAACTCGTAACTGTTTCTTGGTTTAATTTCTTACACTGTGTAGTTTTCAAAGACCAATTTGTTTGTTGTTTTTGCGACATTTATTACTATATCATTTTTATTTCTTTATGTCAACCACTTTTTTAGAAGGATTTATTTTTTCTTTCCCCTCTCAAATGGGACAAGACTTATATTACCACATTTATTTCTTTAAGTCAAATACTTTACTGCTGGTAATATTTAGTGTTGCTCTCGTCAGCGACAAGTAATACTATAACACCTAAATGCCTAATAGTCAAATGGAATTTTATTCCTTACTTTACCCATCAATTAAAATCTAAAACTCTATCCTTTATATATTAAGATATAAATAATCAAAACCCAAGTCTTAAATATTATCTTCTCTTTATATGGTTATTATACATTCTTAATTGAGTTTATTTATATATATATCTTACATTTACAAACATAATAATAGCCCATCTACCATAAGTAGACAGGCCTTAGTTAGTTTAATCTTCTTTACTATTTATTAGCTGCTATTACACTACCTAATGCTATTGAATTTAATTTTACTTCATGAGTATCAGCCCTAGAAACTAATACAACAGGAGCCTTAGCACCCATAATTATTCCAGCTGAGTCTGCATCAGCTAAATATGTTAGTGTTTTTCCTATACCATTACCCATCTCAATACTAGGTACTAGTAAAATATCTGCATCTCCTGCAACTTCACTGTTAAATTTCTTGATTTCTGCGGCTTCTTTAGATATGGCTAAGTCAAAAGCTAAAGGCCCATCTACAATAACTCCATCTCCAAATTCTCCACTTAAACCTAGTTTCTTTAATTCATCAGCGTCTACAGTTGCAGACATTTTAGGATCTACTTTTTCCTTAGCCGCTAAACATGCTACCTTTATAGTATCCAAACCTAAAGACTTAGCAACATTAACTGCATTCTTTGTAATTTTTATTTTTTCTTCTAATCCTGGAGCAATATTCATTCCTCCATCTGTTAAGAACAAAAGCTTTTTATATTTCTCTGCCTTATATACCATTACATGACTCAATTGGCTATCCGTTCTTAAGCCTATTTCTTTATCTAGTACTGCCTTTAATAAAGTGGAAGTATCTAATATTCCCTTCATAACAAAATCAGCCTTACCAGAGCTTACTAAAGTCACCGCAGTTCTAGCTGCTTCAACTAGGTCATTTGCATCAATTATTTCATATCTAGAAACATTTAGATTATGCTCTTGTGCTAACTTCAATATCTGATCCTTTTCTCCTACAAGTATAGGTTCAACAAAACCCAATTCTGCAGCATTACATACTGCAACTAGCACTTCCTCATCCTGAGCTGCTGCAACTGCTAATTTCATTTTCTTTTGTTCTTTTGCCATCAATTTTAATTGTTCAAAATCTTTAATCACACAAAACACTCCCTTGTCGAAAGTTTTATAAAATACAAAGTATGTAGATGTTTTTTCTATCAATATTATTATACTACAAAATTTTTAACAATGCTAATTTTTTTGAAGTTTGTTTTCTAATTGGTATCTTCTACTACATTTAACTTTTGGATGCACATTTTAGTTATTTCATCATCTGGGTTTATCTCTATAGACCTTTCAAAGGTTTCCTTTGCTTTTTTAATATCACCATTTTCCATATATAAAATTCCTAGATTTGAAAGTATCTCACTATCTTCCCCATTAAATTTCAAAGCCTTTTTAAAGTACTTTTCTGCCTCAGAGTAATTATTCAACGATGAGTAGCAAAGACCTAGTTCGTTATATGTATCTACCTGAGTAGGTTTAATTGTAAGTATTTTTTCAAAGTGATCTATAGCATCTTTATAGTTTTGTTGTTGCCTATATGCCAATCCTATAAAAAAAAGTAAATTCCACCAATCTGAATACTTATCTAATAAAGGTTTCAGTTTTTCTAAGCCTTTTTCTGGTTGATTATTTAAAACATATGTATAACCTTCCTCATATTGAACTTGATTTTTAATTTTATCTATTTGAACAAGCACTTCACCCTTTTTTTCATCATCTATATCTAATTCAAGACATTTTGACCATACCAAGGATGCTTTTTTAAATAATTTTTGATTGGCATAGTGAAATCCAATATAGTAGTATGCTGGAGCAAAATCCGGGAATTTTTCTATAAGTATTTCAAAGCACTCCAAGGATTCTCGTTCATATGCCATTATCTTATCTTTATCTTCCATATCCCTAGCAATATCTTGACAACACTTTCCATAGTTATATAATCCATTAACATTATCTTCATTTATAGTGATTAATGCCTTGAAAAAAATTATAGCATCTATCAGCTCTTTTTCCTCTGCTAGCTTAACTCCACTATAACCTATATAGTCTTCTATATGTTCATCAAAATCGTATATAAATTTAGTGTAAATCTCTCTATATTTGAGATCGCTATCAATTCCTATAGAATAAATCATGCCTTTCACCATACTAGTCAAAGAAATATTATTAGACTCTAAGCTGTCACTGGATTTCACCAGTTCTTTTACTAATATTGGAATCGGTATACCCTTTATGTATTCAAATTTGCCCTTTAAATCCGCATCTTTCTTAAGCTCTATAAATACTATTCTATCAAATTGTTCCTTTAAATATTTTTCAATAAACTTAAACATATTTTCTTTACCTCCGTAACTTTGCTTACTCATTTTGCTTAAGCAAAATGAATTTTTTTTATTTTTTATCTATATACATTTCTCATAAATTTTCTTTTTCTTCTACTACTTCCACTTAAAATTTGAAATAATAGCCCTCTATAAATCATAATAAAGGATAATAACAGCTGTCCTACTATATAACTAAAACCGCTTAGAATTCCTATATTAATTCCTTTAGTTAAAATATTCATAGGATTTATTCCACCTACTAAAACAGTAAGTATTACTGCAAAAATAATATTTGGTATAAACCAATCTATCCAATTTTCCTTTATAAAATCAAAGCTATAGTTAAAACTTTCTCCCACAGCATAATGCTTTTGATAAATCACCTCTGGGAGGACATTTAAGAAAATAAAAGCAACAAAACCAAGGAATGCCCATAAACTTACAGGTCCTATTCTTATATTTAATATAGGTCTAAGAAATATGTCAGCTCCATAGTTTGCAAACCATATGACAATTAAAACCCCATATATTTTCCATATATATACCTTAAAACCCATTTTAAAATCGTCTAAAGAAATCTTATCATATCTTATTATGTTTTCTATTAAATAAAGATAGTTTGAAATAATTCCAGCCTGAGCTATGGAAATTACTATCCCTCCAAAAATCCAAAACATAGAGGCAATCCTCATTAGTAGTAAAAATACTACTGAATAAACAAAACCTGTAAATATTATTTGCCAGTTATGTACTGTAAATTTTAATGCTTTTACAACAATAGATTTATTTGTTTCTATAATGTCTTTTAAAATATCCATATTTTATTCCCCCTATAGCTCTATTAAATATATTTTTGACTTACTAAAGATTTTATTAGCCATATCATAATCAAATAGCAAAGTTACTATATGGTCACTTTCACCGATCTTTGATGATGACAATTCTAATACATTATATCTGAAGTTTTCAATGTGAATCTTTTTTATTATCTGCTTTGCTGGAATACCTTCATATTGAGACAGATACGTTTTAATATTATCAGTATCTTGTAAAAACTCATGAACTTTATTTTGTTCAATAGGTTTAGGCGTACTTCTTAAAAAATCAGGTAATGAACTCTTTCCCTGAGATAGATAATCAAATTTTATAAAATCATAAACAATCTTATAGCTATCTTCTACCTTTACTTTTAAAAATTCCAGTAAAATTTTATATATCCTATTTTTACTATGCGAAAGATGATGATATCCTTTTTCCTGCCAATATGAAGCTAGTGTCTCAAAAAATTCAGAAGGGCTGTTAAAAAAATTAGTAATTGTATATTCAATTGTTCGATTAAAGGCATGGGAATTATAATATATCTCTACCATCTCTTCTATTAGTTTTAATTTAACAATCTCACTATAACTTAAGTATTTGTTCCCAAGCACCTCATACGGAGGTTTTTCATCAAAAATATACTCGTGTTCTTCTACTTCTCTACGAATAGCCGATCCTTTTAAAAGCTTTAAAAAACCTAGTTGTACTTTTTCTGGTTTCAAATAACATACATCATCAAAAGAAGTTTTAAACCTTTCAAAGGTCTCATAGGGTAGTCCAGCTATTAAATCTAAATGCAGATGTATATTCCTAAAAGATGATATCCTCTTAACTGTTTCACTTAATATATTAAAATCTACATGACGATCTATACTCTTCATGGTTTCATCATATGTAGTCTGTACTCCAACTTCAAATTGAAACAACCCTTCTCTAACAGTAGATAAAAATTCTAGAACCTCATCATCTAACAAGTCTGCTGTTATTTCAAAGTGGAAATTAGTAAACCCATTATCCTTCTCAGCTAAATATTTCATAATTTCTAAACTATGAGATTTTTTTACGTTAAAGGTTCTATCTACAAATTTAACCTGCTTAACTTTATTATCTAAAAATCTATCCATATCTTTTTTAACCCTATCTATAGGGAAAAACCTTACCCCTTTTATTGTAGATGATAGGCAGTATTTACAGTTATATGGACATCCTCGTGAGCTTTCATAGTATATAATTTTGTTTTCATAATCTTTAAGACTTCCTTCATAAGGCGACGTAATCATTCCTAAATTTTGTATTAGCTTTCTCTCTCTATTTCTTTTGATCATACTCTCTTGCCTATAAACAAGACCCGCTATGTTTGAAACCGCTCCTTCTGGATTAGTTAGATATTGTAATAGTTCTTTAAATGTTATTTCTCCTTCACCCACAATTATATAGTCTATAGAAGAATTCTTTTCCATTGTCTCTTCAGGGTCAAAGCTTACCTCTGGCCCTCCTAGTATTATAGTACAGTTTGGGCTTATTTTTTTCAGATTTTGAATTATTTCAAGGGTATATGATATATTCCATATATAACAAGAAAAGCAAATTATATCATATTGACCTTTATAAATCTCTCCCAGTATATAGTCCTTATTATGATTTATTGTAAATTCATCAATCTTTATCTCTGAAAATTCTTCTTTTGTATGATTATAAAGATATTGTAGTGAAAGGGATGTGTGAATGTATTTTGAGTTTAATGTGGTCAATAGTATCTTCATACCTTTATCCTTTCTTTAGTACATTACTTTAACTAAAATTTCATTTTAAAGTGCTATAGCCTTTATTATAACACAATTACCCTCCAAAAAATACCAAAGAGAGTAGATTATCTACTCCCTATACCCTTTTATATTCAAGAATCGTATTTTTTTAAATATATAGTTCGAAACAGGATAGTCCAATCTATCTATTGTGTGTGCCGCTATAAGTATTTTATCTAGGCTACGTTTCCCAGGCAATATTTTAACTACCACAGGAGCATGATCATATATATTGTCTAAACCAAAGTTCAATTGTACTATATCTCCTACTTCTATACCATTAATATCTGTTTCTTCACCTACAGGTCCCGCACCTTTATTAGTAGTCAAAAAATTATATAGATATTTTACACTGGTCCAAGCAGGTGCTCTATCACTTAAACTTCTGTAATACCAACCATATTTACCATAATTCATAGGGCAACCTCCAGCGTGGATAACCTGGGAAGCAAAATTTGTACAATCTCCCCCCATTTCTTGAAAGTCACCAAATCTTTTATTCCTCCCTAATGCCCATTTTCTAGCGTATGAAACTGCCAAATCTCTATTATAAGGTAGTAAATTTTTAATATAATCTGTCAAAAATATCACCTCTTTACTTATAATCTATGCCTTATTGCAAAACATAATTACCTTTAAACAAACTAATTTAAAATCAATACTAACTGTAAGCTTGCATATACTTTATGATATAATGTAAGTGAACAATAAAATATGAAGGAGGAATTATATGACTATATTTACAGCAAAATTACTAAAACATGAATTTTGCATGGAAAAGCTTAGAAAAATAGGTGCTAAAGTTATTAATATGGAAGGTATAATGTTTCATGTTAAGTATGATAAAAACGACCTTAATATCGAATATTTATACCATCTTAACCCAGATAATACATATTTGCTTGAACGTATAAAGCCACACACCCTTCATATTGGGGAATATAAAACAGAAGAAGACTTAGTTGAAATTATAATGGTGGATATAGAACAACTACTCAATGCCAAAAATAGTCATAACTTCGACCGATTTATTAGTATTGATAAAAGTCTTTCAAAAATAGTCCGTCACTTTGACGATTTGTTTTTATACTATAATGTTGACAAAGAAGATATGCTTATCTTAGAAAATGAGACTCTTGTACTTAAAAATAAAATCATGGAAATAAAAGAAAGAAGTAGACGAATATATCATAAAAAAGACCCTGATAGTTTTAATAGTGAAAAATAAATTTCAAGTTCAGTATCTAAATTTATCATTTTTTGAAGGGTTTAGTCAATTTATATCGAATTAGATATTCATACATTATGTTAGGAGTGGTGGTAGAAGTGGAAGCATTTGATCGAATTTCAATTGAAGAAGTATCTAAAAAAGATATGTTGATGATACTTAAAGCCCTTGAATATACAGGTGAGCATTCTAAAATCGATTCTTTTATATCTCTAAAAGATAGTCTACTTAAACAATTATGTTCTCTAGCAGAAGCTACTGAAGATGAGTTTTTAAATTATTTAGAAGGATAAAAAAATCCAGTAGAGTCACTCTACTGGATTTTTTTATCTACATTTTTTCTGGAGCTGCTACACCTAATAATGCCAATCCATTACTTATAGTCTGTTTTGCTGCATAAACTAGTGAAATTCTTGATTTTTGCAGGTTTTTATCCTCCACAATAATAGGTGTATCATGATAAAACTTATTAAATGCTTGAGCCACATCTACAATATACCTAGTCACAATAGAAGGCTCATATTTTCTTCCTGCTTCCTCTACAATCTTAGGGAATTGCTGAATACTTCTTACCAAGTCCATTGCATCAACACTGTTTAAAAGGCTGTAGTCTATATTATCATCTAATTCAACCTCTGCCTTTCTCAAAATACTACATGCCCTAGCATGAGTGTATTGTACATATGGTCCTGTTTCCCCATCAAAGTTTAGAGTTCTATCCAAAGAAAATACATAATCCTTGATTCTATTATTTGATAGCTCTTGAAATATAACTGCTCCAATACCCACTTGCTGAGCCACTTCTTCTACATTTTCAAGGTTTGTATTTTTTTGCTGTATTATTTCTTTAGTTCTTTGGACTGCCTTTTTAAGTACATCCTCTAGGAATACTACCCTACCTTTTCTTGTAGACATAGTTCCTTCTTCAAGACTAACGAGTCCAAAAGGTACGTGAATACACCCTTTTGCCCATTCGTATCCCATTAACTCTACTATCTTTATCCACTGTTGAAAGTGAAGATTTTGTTGAGAGGCTACTACATAGATATTTTTATAGAAATCATAATGTTCTTTACGATATATTGCCGCAGTTATATCTCTAGTGATGTAAAGTGTAGACCCATCACTTTTTCTTATAAGTGCTGGAGAAAGTCCATATGGTTCTAAATCTACTATTTCAGCACCTTTTGATTCTTGTAATAATCCCTTTTCTTCCATATTTTGTAAAGCCTTAGGCATTTTATCAGAATAAAAGCTTTCTCCTGCATATGAATCAAATGAAATGCCTAGCATACCGTACACTCTTCCAAATTCTTTTAAGCTAACCTCTCTAAACCATTGCCATAGTCTTAATGCTTCTTCATCCTTATTTTCTAATCTTTTAAACCACATTCTACTTTCATCTTCTAAAGAAGGATTCGTTTCGGCTTCTTCATGGAATCTTATATATAGTTTTAATAAAGTCGGAATAGGATCAGCCTCTACTTCTTCTTCATTTCCCCAATTCTTAAATGCAACTATTAATTTACCAAACTGAGTACCATAGTCCCCAAGATGATTTATCGTGACTGTATCATAGCCTAAAAATTTATGTATTTTATATATAGAGTTACCAATTACAGTACTTCTTATATGGCCAATATGAAAAGGTTTAGCTATATTTGGAGATGAAAATTCCACTATCACCTTTTTTCCTTGTCCCATATCTGAGGCTCCATACATATCTTTTTTATTAATAACTTCCTTGATTATAGATTCTGCAAAGACCTTTTTATTAATAAAAAAGTTTATGTACCCTCCTACTCCTTCAACCTTTTCTAATAAATCACCTAACTCTATCTTTTCTGATAGTTCTTTAGCAATAATATGAGGAGCTTTTCTATAAACTTTTGCTAACTTAAAGCAAGGAAAAGCAAAATCTCCCATTTGAGAATTTGGTGGTATTTCCATCATTTCTAAAATTTCATTTATTTCCATATTTACTTCTTTTTTTAGACGCTCAGTTATTTCTTTTTTAAAGTCAATCATAATCCTGCCTCCTTATATAATACAAAAATTATCATATATTCTTTACCAAATCAAGTATTTTTATAATAGGATTAATGTTTATTAGTTTATGTGATACAATATTTATAACTTAAAGATTTGGAGGATATTTCGTGGAAAAAATATCAGTTGCTAAAATAATGAAAGCTCTAATTGAAGAAAAAGAATTTTTTATATACCCTAAAAAAGAAGTAAAAGACCTTTATGATGTCATTCTCTATAAACAGTCATGGTTAAATAGTTTTTATATGAACATTCAAAATGAATCTTTTCTATACTATAGTTTAGATTACCAAAAGAGCTTAATATCTAGTTTACATTCTGAAACTAAAAATAAAAACAGTTTTAAAAAGTCTTATATTTATTTTGTAGTAAATACAAAAAACTCTTGTGATGAAAATTGTATTAATAAGCTAAAACAACTGTCAGCTTGGGTTGAAAGTGAAAAGATAAAAGCAAATATAATAGTATTAAACACTCTAACAATGAATAGTATCTTCTCAAGCTCTAATTTTGAAGATAAACAAAATCTTATAGAATACTTTCAAAATCTTAGTCCTTATACCTATCAAAAATATGAAGAAATAAATCTTTTAGAAGTAGAAAAAAATACTCGTATTCAAAAGGGATACTATTTGCCTAATCAAAAAAATTATTTAACTAAACTCTTTATGGCAATTAATATTATATACTTTATATACATGACTACTCAAGGTGGCACTACTGATATATACAATCTTATTAAATTTGGAGCAAAATATAATCCTTTAATAGCTAGTGGAGAATACTATCGTCTTTTTACAAATATGTTTATACATATAGGTATTGTACATCTTCTTTTAAATACCTATGCACTAAAGATATTAGGAAAAGATTCTGAGGCTATTTATGGTTCTTCTAAGTTTTTAATTATATATATAGTGTCTGGTATTTTTGGAGGCTTAGGCAGCTTTATTTTTAGTGATGCTGTTTCAGCAGGTGCATCTGGAGCTATTTTTGGCTTAATAGGCTCCTACCTATACTTTGGAATAAAAAAACCTTTAATCTTTTCTGCTCGTTATGGAATGAACTTAATTGTCCTTTTAGTAATCAATATTATTTTTGGACTTTCCAGTGGCAATATAGATAATTTTGCTCACTTTGGCGGTCTTTTAGGGGGCTTTTTAACTAGCTGGTCATTAGGCCTTAAAAAAGAAAAAACATTTAGTCCTAAAAAATTATTTGCTCAAGGTCTTATAATTCTGATTATGATTAGTCTCCTGTTTACAGGAGTTCAAAAACATCAAAGCTCATGGGAATACAACTTTCATATAGGTATAAAGTATTTACAAGAAGAAGATTTTGAAAATGCAAAATCCCAATTTGAAATTGGGATAGAAAAAAATAAAAATATTTCAGAGCTATATTTTTATATTGCACTTATTCACTACTATGAAGGAGATTTCAACCTTGCTATAGATTATCTAAACAAGACTTTGTCTATTGATCCTAATGACAGTATGGCAAAAGAATTACTAGCTGAAATTAAAGAAAAGTAACACTTTCTTCATCTACTATATCTATACCATTTCTAATTAGGAGGGCCACTGTAACACCATGGCCTTTTCTTTTTTTTGATGAAAAAGTACCGTCATATATATGATCTTTCCCACAAGATGGGCTTCTTGCCTTTAATATAGCCTTATTAACATCATAAAGTTTAGCTATTTTTAATGTCTCATAAGCTCCTTTTACAAACTCTTTTGTAACATCTTTTCCTTCCTTAGTTACAACACTAGCCTTCCCATCTAATACATCTACTCCTGAACCACCTTTTATTTCACAGGCACTTCTTGGAGTAGTTAGCCCTCCAAGCTGTTCTGGACATACTAACACCGCCCTGCCATCTCTTACAAGGTCCATTACTTCCTTAATTTCATTGCTTTCATTATTATATTTACAATTGATACCAGCTAGACATGCACTTACTAGTAGCATTATTTTTCCTCCTAGACATTATCTTTCTGAGTAACCCTATCTATATCTCTTTCTATAGCCATTATATCTATTGGCAGTACCTTCCCATTATCCCTTTTATTTTTATAATAGGTAATACCTTGGTCATATGCCTCATTTTTAAGGTTTTCATCTTCAGGATTTTTAGAAAGAGTTCTTAATGCCTCTTTATATTTATTCATCTTATTAATATTAAGTTTAAATCTTGATAAAGCAATATAAAAACCTGCCCCTGCAAATAATCCATAGCCTAAAAGCTTAAGCCATATATTTCCTGTTAAATTACCTTGAAATAATATATATATTGATAAAAAAAGTATAAAAAGACCACTTAATAAACCTAACAAATAAAATCCCCCATTCTCACTACTTTAGCTCTACAATAGTTACTCCTGTACCACCTTCTCCATGGACTCCATCCCTAAAGGTCCTAACATGCTTATGTCCCTTTAACAGTTTTTTAATTCCATCTCGAAGGACTCCTGTTCCTTTACCATGTATTATAGTTATTTCATTTAATCCTGCTATATAAGCATCATCCATATATTTATCAGTATTATATATTGCTTCCTCTAAAGTTTGTCCCCTTAGGTCTATAGAAGTTTTTATATTTTGAGCTTTACTTTTAGCTATTTTTCCTACTCCACTTTTCTTAGCATTTTCTTTTTCATCTTTATCCAGCCTAATGTTTGAAATATTAATATTAACTTTCATAATTCCTACTTGTACCATAAGATCTCCATTACTATCAGGAAGAGTAGCTACATTCCCCTTTTGATTCAAACTAAGTATGATAACAGAATCTCCTATTTTAAGATTTTTAGGAGGGGGAGTGGTAATATTTATATTACTGGAAAAGTCTAGTGTTCCACCAACATCATCTAACTCGTTCCTTAGCTTTTTACGAGCATCTTCAATTTTTTTATTTTTTTCTTTTTCTTCTTGTTCAGCGGAAAGGGTTCTTAAGTCTTTAATAATTTGATCTGCTTCACTTTTGGCTCTCTTTAATACTTTTCTTGCTTCATCTTTAGCCTCTTTTAAAAGCTTATCTCTTTGCTCTCCAAGCTTTAAGTTTTTCTGTTCGTATTCTTCTTTCTGCTTTTGGATTAATAGCTTTAACCTAATAGCATCATCTCTCTCCTGTTCAGCTAAGCGTTTATCCTTTTCTATCTTTGTCAATAAATCTTCAAATTCTATATCTTCCCTAGCTATTACATCTTTAGCACTTTCAACTATTTCATTACTCAGCCCTATTCGTCTGGATATTTCAAAGGCGTTTGATTTTCCTGGAACACCTATTAATAATCTATAAGTTGGACTTAAACTTTCTATATCAAATTCTACAGAGGCATTTTCAACACCTTCATTAGTCAAAGCATATTGCTTTAGTTCTGTATAATGAGTTGTTGCTATTGTCTTTGATCCTAAAGAATATAAATGCTCTAATATAGCTATGGCTAAAGCCGCTCCCTCAGTTGGGTCAGTACCAGCTCCTAACTCATCTAGTAGTATTAAAGAATCAGAAGATACATTTTTCAAAATATCAACTATATTAGTCATATGAGAGGAGAATGTACTTAAGCTTTGTTCTATACTTTGCTCATCTCCTATATCTGCAAACACTTGCTTGAAAACAGAAAGCTTAGTTCCATAATCTGTTGGAACATGTAGTCCTGCTTGAGCCATTAGATTGAATAATCCTACTGTTTTTAATGTGACAGTTTTTCCTCCTGTATTAGGACCTGTAATTACTAAAGTATTAAAATCCTCTCCTACCCATATATTTGTGGGTACAACTGTTTTTTTATCTAACAAAGGATGTCTACCATTTTTTATCCTTATAATACCCTCCTGATTTATATCAGGCTTAATAGCATTCATAGAAACAGCCAACTTTCCCCTAGCAAAAATATAGTCTAGTTTGGCAAGAATCTCTTGATTGGATTGTATTTCATTAGATCTTTCCCCTACTAAGGCTGTTAGTTCACTTAGTATCCGCTCTATTTCTACTTTTTCCTTTAATCGCAATTCCTTTAATTCATTATTCATCTCCACTATAGCCATAGGCTCTATAAACAGTGTAGCACCGCTAGATGATTGATCATGAATCAATCCTGGAAAATTGCTCCTATTTTCCTGTTTAACTGGTATTACATACCTATCCTGTCGAATAGTAATAATTGCTTCTTGCAAATATTTTTGGTTTTGACTTGAAGATATAATAGAATTCAAGCGATTTTTAATAGAATCATTTTTAGACACCATTTGTCTTCTAATCTGTCTTAAAGCAGAGCTTGCACTATCTGAGATTTCATCAGCACCTATTATACATTCATTAATTCTATCTTCGATACTTTTAAAGGTAAACAAACTGTTTACATATCCGTTTATAATAGGAAAATTTTGTTCTCCTTCTTTGCTTTCCTTAATCTTACTTTTCAAAGTTCTTGCTGCTCTTAAGGTATCCATTACCTCAATTAATTGAGCAGGATAAAGAAAAGATCCTATTTCTGCTCTTTTAAGATGGTAGGACAGATCATGAATACCTCCTAGATTTATATTTCCCCTTTGAATCAGTATGCTAGTGGCATCACTTGTCTCACTTTGAAGTTGTATTATCTCATTATAGTCTAATAGGGGGCGATTCTTTTCTGCTAATGCCTTTCCCAAACTGGATTCTACCTTAGCTATTAGCATTTCTTGAATCTTATTAAATTCCAAAACCCTTAAAGTTCTATTATTCATAAATTTACACTTCCTTACTTTATATTACACCTCTAAAAAAATGTCCTTTTGTATACCCTTCTTTTTTCATCTTTTCAGCAAAATCTTTTACAAAAGGGTTAGTTTTAGAGTCTGAAATGGCATCTAATGCCTGTTTATAAGCCTTAATAGTTTCTTTTATTTCATCTGAATCTTCATTGGTAAAATTTAATCTAACTCTATTAAGACCTGATTTATCTAGTTCTTTTAAATTTTCAATAAGACAAAGCTTTTGAGTATTTAATATTTCCACTGTACAATTTTCATTTGTTTCTAATGGAAAAATCAACCCTAATCTATCCTTTAACCCGTAACTAGTATTTCTACACATGCTACATGACTCCTCTTCCTTTTCCTTTCCTATTACAATAGAAACTGGACAATGTTTTGTTACCATCACTGGAAGATGTCCATGTACTATTGCCTCACTTGAAACCTTTGTCTGCCTTAACATACTACTTATCTGATTTAATGTCAATTCAGGAGATAAGGTCACTTCCTTTACTTTTAAAGTTTCAAGTAGCTTAATAGCCCCATTATTAAAAATATTTAATGAAAAATCAGGAATCAAAGATATATTTTCTATACTAGATAAAGCTCCTAATGCTCCTAAATCACCAACCATTACCTTTTGAGATAATTTATAGGCTTTAAGATATTTCTTAATATCATTAATATTATTATCACTCATTATTCTGTGGACTACTGGGATTAGCTCTAAATTATTATTAACAGCTATTTTTTTAGCTTCCTCCAAGGTACTAAATTCACGATAGTAAACTCTTTGTACTTCTTGATTTAAAATAGCATTAAGTTGATTAAGATTACCCACAGATACACTAAGCTCCATAGATGATTTTGATTTTTCCTCTTTAAATTCAAACCAATTATCTAGTTCTTGAGAAAATTTTTGAATATCCATTTCTGACCTATTATTATAGTTTGCTCTTTTTTTATTTAATTCCTCTATTGCAGCTCTACGTAATTTATTTAACTCTCCTATGGAAATCGCTGATTCTTTTTCTAAATTTAATTTTAATTCTTCAAGTATATATGGTGTGCCTCCAAGCTTTGAGATTTGTTCTCTGATTCTGCTTTCCTCAATTGCTTTATTTTGCGCCTTTTCAACAATATATGTACTCTTAATATTTACATAGTTATTATGCTCATCCCAAAGTATTAATTCCATGGCTGATCCTATTTCTGCCTTAAATTCTCCATATATACTAATACTTTTATCAGTATTTTGATAAATTTTTCTTGATCTTTTAATTAACTCTATGTCTGAGGTTCTATATACAGGACTTCCCTTTACAGCATTATGCCTAAAAGGAATTTCCACAGTACTTCCTTTAAATGCTTCTTCTAATTTTTTACCCTTTATAAAAATATTTTCAACAATAGCTCCAGGATTGTCTCCTTTATTAGACCAAATTTCTAGCCCATCACCTTTTCTTAAAACTCTTTCCAATAAAATCGTAAGCTTTTGTCTTTTTTTATCATAGGAAATAACTTCTCCTACTTTTATACCTCTATTATTAGGTTTAAAAGGGCTCATAAGCTTCTTTCCACTATCACCTAGTATATACCCTCTAGTAAAGCCACGATTAAATATTTGCTCCACATCATACAAGGTTTCATTGCTTATATTTATAGAGTCTCTTGTACTTATATACCTATCTATAGCCTTTCTATAAGCACTAACTACTGTTGCAACATATTCTGGTCTTTTTAAACGACCTTCTATTTTCAATGACTTTACTCCACTATTTAAAATACTATCTATATTTTCTAAGGTATTTAAATCTTTAGGGCTTAATAAATATTTTCCCTGATCTGTCATAATTTCTTTTTGTGTATTTGTATTTACTAAGTTATATTTCATTCTACAAGGTTGGGCACATCTACCTCTATTTCCACTACGCCCACCTATCATACTACTCATCAAACATTGTCCTGAGTAAGATACACAAAGAGCCCCATGAACAAATACCTCTAAGTCTAAGGAACTATTATCTCTTACATATTCTATTTCCTTTAAGGACATTTCCCTATCTAGTACCACTCTCTTAAAACCAATCTTTTCTAACATTTTTACACTTTCAGCATTATGAGTTGACATTTGAGTACTAGCGTGTAGCTCCAAATCAGGAAGTAAATCCCTTATAAGCTTTGCAGCACCTAAATCTTGAAGTATTACAGCATCTACATCTATTTCATATAGATATAATATATATTTTCCCAGCTCCTTTAGTTCTTCATTGCTAACCAAAGTATTTACAGTAATATATACTGCTACATCTCTTAAGTGACAGTATTCTACTGCCCTTTTTAGTTCCTCTTCATCAAAGTTATTAGCACTTTGGCGAGCGTTAAAGGCTTTTCCGCCTAAATAAACTGCATCAGCTCCACTTTGTACCGCCGCTTCTAATGCTTCCCAACTACCTACTGGAGCAAGTAATTCAATTTCTTGCATATATTTTCTCCCTTTCTGGGTTCATTTTTAAAAACACTAAAAAAGTAGTAATATTATTATATCACTAACCACAACATTTAGTATACAAGTTGAGAATCATACCTCTCAGAGACCTACTTTACTATAAGTTTCATTCTTTTTTTTCATTGTTGTCTTTGAAGTTAGGATTTCTATTTTCTTTTGCTGAATTTCTATTGATATTTCCATTATTGTCGGTTTTTTCCTTCTTATCTAACTTATCCTTTTCTCGTTGGTTTTCATCTTTTCTATTTTTATTATCCCTAGCTTTATTATCTCTATTTTCTTTTCCTTGATTATCACTATCCTTGCTCAAATCATTTTTATTTTCTCTTTTGTTGTTCTTATCTTCCTGATTTTTTTGTTCTTTATATTCTTTTTCCTTATTTTTTCCTTTTTCTTTTCTATCTTTTCTCTGTTCCTTTTCTTCTTCTTTTCTGTATTTCTCTATTTCCTTCTGATCTTTTCTTAAATTATTATTTTTATTATTTTTCAACTGGATCTTACTATCTTTAAAGAGTTCTCTATTATCATTTATGATTGCTGTTATGGATTTTTGTTCTACTTCCTTTATTGAAGTATTCGCTTTTTTTTCAGAAATGATTTTATAAATTTCATATTTCCCAACTGAAATTTTATTGTTCTTAGCTTCCTTTATGGTATCTTTATTGGGTGAAATATATATTAGTTCTATTTCTTCATTTACTTTCTCTTCAATGCTTTCCCTTATATCCTCTTGAATATTTGATTTTGTTCCATCATTATCCTTCGTCACTACACGGGCTATTAGAATAGCATTGTTTTGCTCATTAATGTATTCCTTTTCAATTGCATTTTCAACTCCTAAGAGAACTGCATCCTTTATTGTCATTCCTACCATACTATCATCTATGATGCTCTTACCATCCTCATCAAGTGACATTACTTTCTTAACTATTTCTTTCTTATTTATTTCAAACTGAAGGCTTGGGTTAATATCCAGACTAACAATAGCATAGGTTTGGACATTTTCTAAAAAATTAAACCCAAATGGAAATATTAAAGAACTGGATAGAATTAGTATTAAAAATATGGCTGCAATTCCCCTATATATGTTAGAATTTTTCTTATTTTCATTTATGATATCTTCTTCAAGAAAAACAATCTCTTTACCAATATTTATTTCGCCCTTATTTCTTAGTTTAAGGTATTGTGATTCATTTGTTATAATTATTATATGGTCTATGTTGTTTTCCATTACTATTCCTCTATATACCATGCTTTACCCTCCCCTCAACTGCAGAAATATAACTAGCTAATAAATCTAAATCTTTATCTAATATAATAACGGTAGCAATAATGAATTTTCTATTACCCTTTAATATCTTTTTTGTTACATCAATCTTTTCTGTTATCCTTTTCATTGGCAATATTTTTTTATCCCTAATAATCTCCATTAATTCCTCATCTTTAGATATTTGCCTGGCTATATTTATGGCATTTATCCTAGAATCTACATGTTTTGGAGATTCTTCGATTAATTCCTCAAGAGTTATATCATAAACTTTTAAAATATCCTTAAGTCTTGAAATCTGATCTTTAATGTCTAATGACTTTGTAAAATCATCTTCTTTTAAGGAATCCTGCAACTCTATTTTACCTTCGTTTTCATTGTTCAGGTTTCCATTGTTCAATGAAATTATTTTATTAACATTCTTTACTTTTCTTTGATAATCGATTATTCTACTTCTTATTACAGTTTCTGCGAATTTAATAAAGGTCCCTTTGCTAAGCTCATATCTATTTATAGCTTCATTAAAGGCCTCTAGCCCTATACTGTATTCATCATTGTTTTCAATTTCTATGTATCTATTGGTAACTTTTGTAATTGATTTTATAATAAAGGGAATATATTCAGATATAAATTTATCTCTTTCTTCCATATTCCCCGATTTGATTAAAGTTAATCTATCTTCTATAGAAGTTTTCTTTTTAAATATTTGTAAAAGAGGCCCCAAGATTTCACCACCTTTTGTACTATAGTATTACGTTCACTAGAATATCTTTAAGTACCTACCCCTATTATAAATTATTTTTACGCAAAAAAAAATGCTGGTTTTTTCCAGCACTTTTTAATGGTCCAACTTATATCTTTTATTCTAGTACTAATCTATAGGCATTAATCTCTATTATTTTTTTATCTTCAATCCTAAATCTTATCTGATCATCTTTTTTAAGCTTAGAAAGACGTACTCTATCACCATTTAAGTAAACTTTAACATCCTCATCTAGAAAATATGTCTTATATTCATTATTGTTCATTATAAGAATTTGTTCTTGATTCTGGAAAATATCAACTATAATAGCATTAGAAAACTCTGCATCGATATCTCTATTTACTATTATTTTTTCAACTTCTCCATCATCTAATACAATTTCTACTTTATCACCAATTCTTAAGTTTTCAATTTCACCATCTTCATCCTTAAATTCTATTTCAAAATCATCATCCACAGTGAACTCCACGGATTTTTTAGAAGTATAGATTGTGAATTTATACTCATCATCATCTTCTTCAATACCTACAATAGTTCCAGTATATTTGTCTACTTCTAATTTTCTATCTACTTGGATAGAAATCACTGTATCATCTTTATTCACTCTTACTTTTACTTCGTCATCAAGCTTAATATCGTAGATATATCCTTTTACTCCATTTTCAAATACTACCTTTGTATCGTCTTTAAGCTTAAATACTTCTTCATCATCTATCTCTATTGATTTACTACTTCCTGCTGTATCGATATCTGTCACTTCGCCTTTATAAGTTTCATATTCATTTTCTATTTCTTTTCCATCTAACCTATCTATCATAACTGCCATTTCAGCCCTTGTTACTGGTTTATTAGGTCTAAAACTATTATCATTATATCCTTTAATTAATCCCATATCCTCTGCTAAATAAACATATCCAATTGAACCAACTGGCATTGCAGGTGCATCAATGAAGTCTAAGTTCTCATCCATATGATCTTCAGCTTCTTCTTTATACCCTGCAGCTCTTAACATATATTTAGCTACCTCATGTCTTTTTGCAGGTTGCTTCAGGTTTAAATCAATTAGCTCATATTCTTCTAATATACCTTTTTCCTCTGCTAATTTTACATAACCATATGACCAATCTTGAATTTCACCTTTTAATTTAAAGGATTTCTTCCCGATTTTAATTTGTTCAAGATATAGCTTTGCGGTAGGTTCTTCCCCCATTACTCTTAAAGCCATTACTATGGCTTCTAGTTTAGTAACCTCTTTTTGTGGAGCAAATAAACCTTCTCCTATTCCCTTAATTACTTCTTTGTCTACCATTCTTTCGATTGCTTCTCTTGCCCATTCATAACCATCAATGTCCATAAATTTCTTTGCTATTCCTGGTGGAATAAACTTTCCATGTCCCTTTTCACCCTTCCATGGATCTGCAAAAGCAAAAGTTGCACTTGAAAGCACAAGTGTTGAAATTAATACTAAAGAAACTAACTTTTTCATTTAAAATTCCTCCTTATTTAAATTCTGTTATAGATTACGCAACCCTATTTGATTTTAGGTACCCAGTGAATAAACATTTTCTTGAAATTTATATGTAGCTTTAGACCATTTATGTTATTTGTAATTGAATCGTAAAATAGATGTTAAAATTATGAAATATATCACTAAATATTAAAGTCACTAAATATTTATATTGATTTTTGTACTATCCAAATACAAATTTAATGTTATTTTTTATAGCAAAAATAAAAAGCCAATAAATGGCTTTAATCTTTTTGACAGTAATATATACTTAATCTTTATTGTTGCTAGTTTAGTTTTAATCCTTCTTTTCAGTGTAAATGATTTTTTGTATTCTCTTCTAAGACAATAATTGGATTTTCTTAACATTTCAACTCTAATGTAGATTATTGCGGCTCTAAGTGAAATTTTTATTTTTCTGACTCAAAGGTTTCAATAAAATTTTCTAACTCTTTTCTTACTTGAACATATTTGATTTGGCTGTTAAATAATTTGTTTTGTAGCTCCTCGTTTTCTTTTGCTAACTTTTCTAATTCCATATCCTTCACATTAACATGTTCCTTAAATTGTTCTAATTCTAAAACTAAATGTTCTTTTTCTTTTACCTCTTTTTTAGACATACTTTGCTTTTTTTCTTTTAACTGATTTAAAACTTCTTGAAACTCCACTTCTTTTGTTTCTAAATCGTCCTTAGTAGCAGCTAGTTGACTCTTAGTTTGTTCTAGCTCTCTTAGTGGAAGCATTGCAGCCTTTTCTAATTCATTTAATTGTTTTTTTAATTTAAAATATTCATCTCCAATGTTTAATGCTGTTAAAACAGCGACCATAGCAGTACTTAGCTTTTTTGTATTTTTTGATATATCTACCATTTTATCATCAACATAATTTGCTATTCTCTGCATATATTCTCTTGATTCATTTCCTACCATTGTATATTCTTGACCCATTATTCTAACTATTACTTTATTTTTATTGCTCATAGTATCTCTCCCTTAAACAATTGGAGTTCCTTAAGATTATAATTCTTTATAAATGTCTTTTTTCCTCCTATAAAATAAGATTTTCGAAAAAAATCTATAATTTAGTTTAAATAAAGTCTGGCAAATATCTGCCAGACTTTATTTTATTCTCTTAAAGTTGCATCCAATTTTTTGTTAAGCTCATTTATAATTTTATCATGGATTACTCCTACTTCTTCATCAGTCAAAGTTCTATCCTCAGCTCTATAAATCAATTTATAAGCTACACTTTTATAACCTTCTTGAATTTGTTTACCCTGATATACATCAAACAACTCAATTTTTTCTAATAATTTTTTTCCATTTTCTTTTATAATTTCCTCTATTTCATTAACATATATATCTTCCTTAACAACAAGAGCTATATCTCTACTTATAGCAGGATATCTGGCTAATCCCTTATAAACCCTTTCTAGTTTAGCTAGTTGCATAATTAAATTAAAATCTAACTCTGCTAAATAAAAGCGGATATCTACACCATAATTATCCCCTACATCTGGATGTACTTCTCCAAACACTCCTAAAATATGGTTACCATACTGTATTGAAGCACATCTACCAGGATGAAAGCTTGAATGGTTTTTTTCTGGAATAAACTTACATTCATCTACTCCTAGTTTATCAATAAGTGCAACAATAGCACCTTTCATAACAAAAAAATCGTTCTTTCCGCCATACATACCCATAGACAGTGATAATTTTTCTATTGGTAAATTAGTAACAGGCAACTCCTTAGGAAGAAATACTCTTCCTAGTTCAAACGCCTTTACTTCTTCAACCCCTCTATTATAGTTTCTCGCCATAACTTCTAGCATATTTGGCATCATTGTAGTTCTCATTGTACTAGTTTCTTCCCCTAGAGGGTTAATTAATCTGATTGTTCTACGTAAAAAACTATCCTCAGGAGTAGCTATTTTATCTAAACCCTTTGGACTAACAAAGGAATAAGTAAGAATTTCACTAAAGCCTACTGAATTTAGTATGTTCTTGGTATAATCTTCAATTATCTGTCCATTGGTCTTAGCTCCTTGAGTATTTCCTTTAGGAAGGGTAACAGGGAGATTGTCAAAACCATATATCCTAGCTACTTCTTCAACAAAATCTATTTCTTCTAATAAGTCTAGCCTAAATGTAGGTGCTTTTGCAATGATAGTTTCTTCTACTATTTCAGACTGAATTTCTAATCTAGTAAAAATCTCTTTTATATGAGTTTTATCAATATTTGTACCCAAAAGTTCATTAACTCTGCTAGGTCTTATTTTGATTTCTTTTTCCTCAATCTTTTGTGGATATATATCTATTATATTTTTTACTACTTTTCCAGCACCTAGCTCCTCAATCAGCTGGCAAACTCTATTTGCCGCATCTAGACATATATTAGGATCAATTCCCTTTTCAAATCTTGAGGAAGCTTCTGTTCTTAAACTTAGTTTTTTTGATGTCTTTCTAATACTATCAGCATCAAAATTAGCAGATTCAAGTAGTATTGTTTTTGTTTCATCTGTTATCTCAGAATTTTCTCCACCCATAACACCAGCAATACCTACTGCCTTTTCACCATCATTTATCATTAGCATACTACTGTCAAGCTTTCTACTAGCTCCATCCAGTGTAATAAAGCTATCTCCATCTTGGGCATTCTTTACAATTATTCTATTTTCAGCTACAGTACTTAAATCAAAAGCATGTAAAGGTTGACCCATTTCTAACATAACATAGTTAGTTATATCAACAATATTGTTTATAGGCCTCATTCCTGCTTCCATTAATTTAATTTGAAGCCATAGTGGGGACTCCTCTATCTTTACATCAGTTACTGTTCGAGCAACATATCGTTTACAAAGATCATTATTTAAAACTTCAATTTCAGCTAGATTTTTATCTCCTGCTTCCTCTTTTAAACTTATTTGGGGATATCCAAAAGGTTTATTAAAAGTAGCAGCAGTTTCTCTAGCAATACCTAGTATACTTAGACAATCTGGTCTGTTTGAAGTTATTTCAAATTCAATAATATGTCCTTTAAGCCCCATTACTTCTCTAATATCTTGACCTAGAGGATATTCCCTATCCAAAATAAATATACCATCTCTTTGTTTTACAGGTACTACTTTATCAGGTATTCCTAGCTCTTTAGCAGAGCACATCATTCCATTAGATTCTTCTCCTCTTAGCTTTCCCTTTTTAATTTTCAAGCCTCCAGGCAAAAATCCTCCTGCTAAAACAATAGGAACATATTGACCTTCTTTAATATTTGTAGCCCCAGTTACAATCTGTATAACTTCACTACCTATGTCTACTTTAGTGATTACCAGTTTATCAGCATTAGGATGACTAGTTATTTCTAGGATTTTTCCCACTACAACCTTGTCCATGTCCTCCCCTAAAGTCTCTACAGTCTCTATATTAGAACCTGACATTATCATGCCGTCACTTAATGTATTAATATTTATATCATCTATGTTTACATATTCTTTTAACCATTTCAATGGTACGAGCATCTTTTTCTCCTCCTTATAACATAAATTCTATTTCACTAAAAAATTTAAAACTGATTTATAAACCTCATATCATTTTCAAAGAAAAGTCTTATATCATCTATACCGTATTTAAGAATAGTTATTCTATCTAAGCCCATTCCAAATGCAAATCCACTGTATACTTCTGGATCTATATTACACTCCTTTAAAACATTAGGATGTACCATTCCACAGCCTAATATTTCTATCCAACCACTACCCTTGCATAGTTGACACCCTGCCCCTTGGCACTTAAAGCAAGTCACGTCCACCTCTGCACTAGGTTCAGTAAATGGAAAATGATGGGGTCTGAATTTAGTTTTCGTACCTATTCCAAACAGTTGCTTTGCAAAGAGGTCTAAAGTACCTTTAAGGTCAGCCATGGTTATCCCTTTATCCACTACTAGTCCCTCAATCTGATGGAACATAGGAGAGTGGCTAGCATCGGGAGTATCACATCTAAAGCATCTTCCTGGAGATATGATTTTTATTGGAGGTTGATTTGCCTTCATTGTCCTTACTTGCACAGGAGATGTCTGAGTACGCAGTAGAATATCCTCTGTTATATAAAATGTATCTGACAGATCCCTAGAAGGATGATTTTTAGGAGCATTTAGTGCATCAAAATTATGATATACTGTATCAATTTCAGGTCCTTCAGCTATTTTAAAACCCATACCCATAAATATATTTTTAATTTCATCTAAGGTCACCGTAAGAGGATGCTTATGTCCTATTTCCATTTTCACACCTGGCATTGTAATATCGATAGTTTCTTGTGCTAATCTTGCATTTCTTTCACGTTTTTTAACAACCTGAATAGACTTCTCTAACATTTCCTCAATAGCTTCTCTTACTTCGTTAGCTACTTTACCAACTAAAGGTCTTTCTTCAGCAGAGAGTTTCCCCATACCTCTAAGAACAGTCGTAAGCTCACCTTTTTTTCCTAAGTATTTAACTTTAACCTGCTCCATCTCTTTGATGGTCTGTACCTTACTTAATTCTTCTTCCGCCATTAAGCGTATTTGTTGAATTTTTTCTTTCATTATGATTCTCCTTCCTTAAAATCGTATAAATATAAAAAAAACCTCAATCCCCAAAGGGACGAAGGTTTTTCGCGGTACCACCCTATTAGCTGAAAGATTAATCTTTCAACCACTTGTATACTTAACGACGTTAGCCGACGGAACCTACTATTATTTCAATCCCATAGTTCTAGAGGGAACTGTAGTTGTCATGAATATAGAAATGCTCTCAGCCCATGGCATATCCTCTCTGAATATCAAGTGGCACAATCTACTCTTCTCTATCATTACTTTTCTCTATATTAACAATTAGTCAAAAGTTCTTTATAAACTAAATAAGCATTAATATTTCCGGTTAACATAAATAGGTTCCAAAACAATTCTGCCGAGGCAATCATAATTGCCCACACCCCTTTTCACTAGCTTATTTATATTTATTATAGCATAGCAAAAACAGGTTTACAAGAAGTATATGGGGCAATTTAGCATGTTATTTTTAAATTTTCTGACTATATTTTTGTCTAAAAGCCTCATACATAATAATTGAAGCAGCAACTGCCGCATTTAAAGATTCTGCTTTACCTTCCATAGGTATTTTAATTACATGATTAGAATCATTAATTATCGATGGAAGTACTCCATTAGCTTCATTTCCAATTACAATAGCTATTTTGGAAGTTAAATCAATATCAAAATAATATTTTTCCGTCTCCAAGCTAGTACATACAAGCTCAAAGTTTTCAGCTTTTAATTCTCTTATTAATTTCTCTGACTCCGCATTATTAATAACAGGAATATGATATATAGATCCCATAGTTGCCCTAATAGTTTTTAAGTTGTATAAATCTACACATCCCTTTGTTAAAAATACTCCATCTGCTCCTGCTGCATCAGCAGTTCTTAAAATAGTTCCTAAATTTCCTGGGTCTTGAACTCTATCTAGTATAACTACTAGGGCATTTTTCTTCTTCAAAAAACTATTATCTTTATACTTTTCAATAGGAATAACTGCCATTATCCCCTGAGGGTTACTTGTATCAGTTATTTCAGAGTACATCTTACTAGAAACCTTATAAATCCTATAGTTATTGTCAATAAACAACTGTAAGGCTTCTTCTCCTCCAGCCGTCTTATATATATCATCACAATATACTATGTAGTCAATATTCTTATTATTTTCATAAGCATCTAATATAATTCGTACACCTTCGATTATATATTGTTTATATTGATCTCTGTACTTCTTTTTCAACAACTGTTTTACCTGCTTAAAGGTAGGATTATCCTTAGAGTAAATTTCTGTAATCATACAATAACTCCTTCACAAATTTAATTACTTTATTAACCTACAATAATCTTTTCCTCAGGATATCTTATTAGAGTCTTAGTATTTCGATGTTTTCTAGCTAAGGCTATAGCAAAGGTTAACGGTCCTACTCTACCAGTAAACATAGTTATGGCAATAACAATCTTACCTACAGAACTTAAATTAGGAGTAACACCTAGAGAAAGACCTACTGTACCAAAAGCCGAGACAGTTTCAAAAAAAAGCTCTATAAAATCATAATTTTCTTCCGTAATAGATAAAATCATTGTAACAAATATAACTAAGGCTATGCCTATTCCTACAACTGCCAATGCCCTATTTATAGTTTCCCTTGGTATCCTTCTTTCAAACATCTCAGTATCTTCTTTGCCCTTAATATTTGATATGATTGTCCAAATTAGTACCCCTATGGTTGTAGTCTTTACCCCACCAGCAGTACCTGCAGGTGAACCTCCTATAAACATCATAATCATAGTAAATAAAATAGAGGCCATAGTAAGGTTTTCAGTAGAGAGTGTATTAAAACCTGCAGTCCTTGTTGTAATAGAATGAAATATAGATGTTAAAAACTTTCCTTTTATTGATAATCCTCCTATGGTTTCTGTATTGTTAAACTCTAGGAGAAATATTGCTAAAAAAGTTACAGACAGTAATGTTATTGTCATATACAATGCCATTTTTGAATGTAGGGAAAGCTTTTGAAACTTTCTCTTTCGTATTATATCTATTATAACTGTATATCCTAATCCTCCTGTAATTATAAGAATCCACATGGTTACATTAACAAGTACATCATTTGCAAAAGGTGTAAGACTTCTGAAATGACCAATAAGATCAAATCCTGCATTGCAAAATGCAGATATAGAATGGAATATACTAAAGCCTATTCCCTTCCAAGTTCCATACATTGGTATAAATCTTATAGATAGCATTATTGCCCCAAGACCTTCAATTAATAATGTTGTAAAAAATATATACTTGGTCAATCTTACAATACCTGAAATGCTAAATTGATTTAAAGCCTCCTGCATAACAAGTCGTTCTTTTAAACTTATCTTTTTACCTAATAGTAATGCAAGCAAAGTTGCCATGGTCATAAAACCTATCCCGCCTATTTGAATAAGAAATAGTATAACTGTTTGCGCAAAAACAGTCCAGTGAGTAGCTGTATCCACAACAACTAGACCAGTTACACACACAGAGGAGGTTGCTGTAAAAAATGAGTTAATAAGCCCAACACTTTGACCATCCTTAGAGGCTATAGGAAGATTAAGTAATATTGTTCCTAATAAAATCAAGCTAGCAAATCCTATAACTAGAACTTGAGAGGGATTTAAGTTTAATATATTAGATCTTCTTTTAGTATTTATTAAGACCACCTCTATTCTTTGATATTTTGTCTTTTTGCTTATTATAACATACAAATTTTTTTGGTAGATATTAAGTATATTACATTATTTTTAACTACTATCCATATTTTATAATAAAAATAGTCAAAATAAAAAGACTCTAATGAGTCTTTTTTATATTATGCGTTTAATTTTTGTTTTGCAACATCAACTAATTGCTTAAATCCAGCTTCGTCATGAATGGCCATTTCGGATAACATCTTTCTATTAACCTCAACCCCTGCTAGTTTTAATCCGTTGATTAATCTACTATAAGACATTCCATTGATTCTTGCAGCTGCATTTATTCTTGCAATCCACAGTTTTCTAAAATCTCTTTTTCTTAGTTTTCTTCCTATATATGCATAGTTTAAAGACTTCATTACTGCTTGATTAGCAGGTCTGAAAATCTTACTTTTAGCTCCATAATATCCTTTTGCAAGTTTTAATATTTTTTTATGCTTCTTTTTAGCGTTAATAGCTTTTTTTACTCTTGCCATGTTTTTCTGCCTCCTTTATCTTTCTATTTATACGTATGGTATTATTTTTTTCATTACTTTTGCATCAGCACTAGATAAAATTCCAGCTTTTCTTAATTTTCTTTTTCTCTTTGGACTTTTTTTAGTTAATATATGACTTCTATATGCCTTAGCTCTTTTAACCTTACCATTTTTAGTTATTTTAAACCTTTTGGCAGCTGCACGGCTTGATTTCATTTTTGGCATTGAAATATCCTCCTATCCTTTATACGTTTTTAGGCGACAAAAACATACTCATATTCTTGCCCTCCATTACTGGTTTCTTTTCCACAACTCCTACTTCAGAAACAAGTTGAGTAAATGTGTCCATAACCCCATATCCAATTTTAATGTATCCCATCTCACGACCTCTAAATCTTAAAGTAACCTTTACCTTATCACCATTTTTCAAAAACTTTATGGCGTTGTTAGCTTTAACATGTAAGTCATGGTCTTCTATCTTTGGACTTAATCTTACTTCTTTTACAGTTATGGTTTTTTGTTTTTTCTTAGCTTCCTTTTCTTTCTTCGCAAGCTCATATTTGTATTTTCCATAATCCATAATACGACATACAGGTGGATTTGCTTGAGGAGCAATTTTAACTAAATCAAGCTTTTTTTCTAAAGAAAGTTCTAACGCCTTTCTACCTGGCATAACTCCCAGCTGTTCTCCATCTGCATCGATTACTCGAACCTCACGGTCCCTTATTTCTTCATTGATCTCTAAATCTTTAATATCGTGACACCTCCTAAAATATTTTTATTTATAGCTTATCAATGATATTATAACAATATAAAAAAGCGGATGCACTAGCATCCGCTTCATAAGCCAAAACCTCACTTGGTTTAAACAGTGAGCTTATTAACCTTACTAACAATGTTGCAAGGTGAGAAGCGGATAACTTCTACTTGATTTACTAACACATTGTATCATTATTAATATCCATTGTCAACAAATTTTAGTCACGGGAAATTTTTTAAAAAATTTCTAAATAAGATTGGCGAATGAATTTCCTCTACATTTCTATGGGTGGTAATTTATTATTAATTTGTAGAGGAGATTTCAATTTCTGGCATGAAATAAGGATAATGCGACGTACCGACGCATAATCCCTATAATACGTAATAAAAATACCAATTTATGGTTTATAATATGGAGGTATACGCAACCATCCTTTTTTTTCCATAATCTGCTTAAAAGTTAAGGCAAAGGTTGACTTTTGAACAAAAAACTTTGCAAATATCATTCCTACATCAGCCCTTATAGATTCTGTTAAACCCCTTGAAGCAGAATTAATACCTAGTAATAAATTATAAGAAACTAAATTAGCAATTTCTTTATCATTGAGCCTGGCACCATCAGGCAAATCTTTAAAATCATCAATAGGTTTCTGAGGTGTTTCTTTTAGAAGAGGCACTCCTTCCTTTGTAAGAAACTCAACTAATTCATCGTGTATAGGTTTATGGATTTTTTCTCTTAAATCTTTTAATTTTTCTCTTAATTCAGCATCTTTAACAATATTATAAGCTATTTCTTCATTACGCATTGAATTTTCTGTAGCAGCAAGAAAAAACCAGAGATTAGAGACTTCCATAACATTCAATGGCTTTTTTTCACCATCTAGAAAAGGTTTAAATGCATCATAAACTACTTCTAACATATTCATATATACTTCACAACCCCTATTTAAAATGATAAATGTATTTTACCCTTTAAAAACAAAAAATACACTTATAAAATTCAAGTTCAGAGACAGTTGTTTGTTTTGCACATTTTAAGGAGTATGCGACATCGTCGCATAGGTTGAGGTTAAGGATAAGGTTAAAATATTAAACCCAATACCGGCGAATGAATTCGCCTCTACACAGGTCTATATATGGTACACGGGTAGGGGCGATGCCCACATCGACCCCTACCAATGTTCCATTATGTTTTAAGCTTTTAACCTAAACCTCAACCTTAACCTGCGACGTTTACGTCGCATACTCCCTATACTATTCATATATGTAAATAAAATAAATTCCAATAATCTAGGATTTTATTTATTACTAGTGAGATTTTTTTGATTTAACAGCATTTTCAAATTCTAACTCTATCTATTTTTCACAATCTGTTTAAAGGATTTTGAAATAGTAGTGTTTAATATATTAAAGGTATAATTAAAAATCAAAAGAATTATTATGAAAAAGTAAAGTCTAGGAAAAATTGAAGAATATAATACATAAAAATAAAAAATAGTAATAGTATAGATAATCTTCTAGCTCGGTCTAATATTAGTGGTAGTTGAGATTATTCCAATCCAAACCTATTGGTGGCTCTGCTGAAAAAAAATATCTAAGAAACTTAATAGTGCACATGTGCTTGATGGCTGCATTTATATTTCAACATTCATTGATGCCCTAGATTCAATTACACAACTCAGTAATATACTCAGGTGTGGATACACCTGTTTATTCCATGATTTCAGACATTTTGGATATAAAATTTAATAACAAAACAACAGAATGACCTTCAAAATTCTGATTCAGAAGTTGAAATATTATAAAATAAGCGTGATGTAGAGGAGAATTAGATGTGATACAAGTAAATCCGATAATATTTGATATTTTCATGAAACCATTTGAAAAGTTAGCACTACATGAAAAACGAAAGGAACTAATTTCACAGGCTAAAGGAAGGGCATTGGAAATAGGCGCAGGTACAGGTGTTAATTTTGGATATTACAATATTGAAAATATATCAGAGTTGACAGTAATAGATTTAAAGTTCAACGATATCATAAAAAATCACTCACTTAATAAAAAACTTAAAATTAATTATATAGAAGTTAGTGCAGAAAAAATCCCTTTTCCTGACAATACATTTGATGTGGTAGTATCCACATTAATTTTCTGCTCAGTCAATAATCCAATGAAAGCATTGAACGAAGTATATAGAGTTTTAAAGAAAGGTGGTAAGATTTATTTTATTGAACATGTGCTACCAGAAGAAAAAGGTTATAGAAAATTAGTCAATAATTTAAATGGCTTATGGAAAAAGGTAGGAAAGTGCAATATTAATAGAGAAACACTCAAAAATATCAAAAATGCAAATTTTAAAGTAGTAGACTATGAAAGATTTGGTAAAGGGATATTCATTAAGGGGATAGCTTTAAAGGAGTAGGGATAACATTTTTGTACAATCTATTTTTATATAATAAAAATATAATTTAATTAAGTTGGAGTGAAAAGTATGAAAAAAATCAAAATAATAATTTTGCTTATTGTAATAACAATTTCAGTTAATTTAATTTGGGACTTTTTCCAAATCAGAAGGTTAGAGATAGCCGCTAAAGAAATTAGTCCAATTGCTAAAACAACTATTGAATCATTATATTATGGTGATTCTAAGTTTATAGACACTGTAAGTGCAACAGATACAGTTAAAAACCTACTATACAAAAGAATGGAAGTTTTACAAAGCGCAAAATATCATACTACTGAAGTAATGTCCACTAATATTGAAAGTATAAATATATATAGAGTAGTTATACTCTCATATATTGAATCAGAATATCCCAATGAATATAGATTAAAATTTAAAAAAATAAATAAAAAGTGGAAAGTAATTGATTTTATAAAAAAATAGTTGCGAGTTACGAGTAAAAGACTAAAAACAAGTTCAAAAGCAGCTTTTGAACTTGTTTTTATATTTAACTTATAACCCGTAACTTGTAAAGGGTTTTCCCTATATTATACCTTTAAAATATCACTTATTTCTTTTCTGCAGCATTAGCTCCAGCAATACGTCCAAACACTACAGTATCATCAACAGCATTACCACCAACACGATTTGCTCCATGGATTCCTCCAGTAACTTCACCTGCTGCATATAGGCCTTTTACAATACTTCCATCTTCATAATATACGTGAGTTTCAGAATCAATTTCAACTCCACCCATTGTATGATGCGCAGATGGTACACGTTTCGCAGCATAATAAGGGCCCTTATCTATTGTAGCAACTAATAATTTTCTACCTATTTCTTTATCTACACCTGTTTTAACTGCTTCATTGTATTGATCTACAGTAGCAACTAGATTTTCCTTAGGGGTATCAATAATTTCTGCTAATTCCTCTAAAGTTTCAGCACGATGTAAATATCCACCTTTGATATAATTATCTGCTATATCCATATAAGATTCTAAGTTTTTAGAATCATGAATCATCCAATAGAATGCTCCATCTTGCTCTAAAATAGCATTACTCATTACATCACGCCTACCATCTTCAGCAACAAACCTATTACCATCAGAATTTACAAATATAACTTCATTTGCATTTCTACCTTTATAAGGTATAACACCTTTTGTTGATCCTGTGAAATGATTTCCTAAGTGTAATAATTGTATTTGCTCCATATCAACTAAACTTACACCTATTTCTTTTGCCATAAGAATACCATCACCTGTAATTGCCTTCAAGTTTGTAGTAAGAACCTTTTCACTCAAATCTTTCCACTTTTCGCCTTCACAATATTCTTGTCTCAATTCAACATTACCAGCAAATCCACCAGTTGCTAATATAACACCATTATTTGCATTTACTGTATAAGTATTTCCATCACTATCTTTTGCTTTTACTCCAACTACCTTATCACCATCCATGATAAAAGAATTAACTGGTGTTTCAGTTAAAATAACAACTTGATCACCAAACTTTTTCAAAGTCTCAACATAACCATTAATAAATCCTGAACCATTTGGCTTAACAGCTCCGTGAGTTCTTTGATATAAGGAACCCGCTCCCTGAGTTATCTTATCACTAAACTCTACACCGATATTTTCCAACCATTTGAACCCATCATAAGCATTATTGGTCATAGCATCTACCAACGTCTTGTTACCTACCTTATCTCCTGAATTCCAAGTTTGAAGAGCAAACCATGAAGCAGAATCAAATAGCCCTACTGAGCCATTAGCCTTCCATTCATTATAGTCAGCTTTAACTGCATCAATCGCTGCAGCATGATCATCATTAACAGGTTTAGTATTAATAGCCTTTTCAACTGTTTCTCTTACCATATCACTCATTTCCATCTTAGCTTGCTTTTCTTTATCTGGAGTATTATAAATACCTCCAAATACTGTTAAGTTACCACCTAAGAAAGGAGCTTTCTCCAAAACAATTACAGAAGATCCTTTCTCTGCTGCAGAAATAGCAGCAACAAGACCTGCTCCTCCTCCTCCAACTACAACTACATCTGCAGTTTTGGTAATTTCTTTAGATGCAACTTTTTCTTTTTCTTTCGCAATATTTAAAGCATCCATATCTACACCAGATTGCTCTAACGCACTTGCAACAGCTGTTACAATAGCTTTAGAACTTACTGTTGCTCCTGATACAGTATCTACAGCCAATGTTTGTTGATTTAATATTTGCGGAATAACTGTATCTCTTGCAGCATCAAATAAAATTGGTGTTTCTCCCTGATCTACAATTTTAATGTCAGTAATTTCACTATCAGAGACTGTCACCTCTGCAATTATAGTAGAAGCATTTCCATAAGCTTCTCCCGTATATTTACCTGACTTAAATGACACCGCTGTTTCTGTTTCACCATTTGCTTCTTTTAATGCAGCTCTTGTAGCTGATTTTATGGCATCACTTGTAACTGTAGCTCCAGATACTCCATCTATATCTGCAGAATTAGCTTTTACAATCAATGCTGGTAATTCTTCAATAGCTTTACTCCCTATGCCCTCTGTTTCATCTGGACCTTCAGCCTTTACATCCGTAATGACCCCGTCTTTTAATTCAACAGTTACTGTAACATCTCCACCAAAACCTTTTACAGTTTTTGCATAAGTTTCAGTAGAAGATCCTGTATTATCTGCCTTACTACATCCTGCAATAGTGAATATCATTAATACCACTAACAAAATGCTCAAAATTCTTCTTTTCATATATTTTTCCTCCTTTTAAAATTGGTTTTTTATGTGTTGCTTGATAATATATTAACACTAAAAAATAGCATACTCTAATGCTTAATAAGCATAGATATATGCTATTTATAACTTAATGTTATAGATAAACTATTATCCAAGTATTTTGATTAACTTTTTGACTGATGGATTTTTACAATCTTTTAGCCATGCATAAGTAAGACCAAATTTATATTCACTATCTACTATTGGTATTAGCTTGAATTCTTTTAGATCAACAATTGTTGAATGGCTTTCTGCAAAACCTAAAGCATTATGTAATATAGATAAAGTCATTAAATCTCCCATCTTCTTAACATAATCTATAAACTTTGGTTTGAATCCTTTTTCTTCACAATATTTATAGTGAGCCTCACTTAATAATGGAATTTCTTCTGGATCCCATCCAATAAACTTTTGATCTTTTAAATCATTAAAATACACATACTCACGGCTAAACAATGTATTATGTCTTGGTATGATTACATGCAGCTTACTATCTGATAAATCAAATGTTTGAAAATCACTATTAGGTATACAAACCTTAGGCAAAATAGCCATATCTATCTCATTTGCAATTAATTTTTCAAATACATTAAATAATGAATCATATTCTGTTTCTACCTTTATTAAGGCATTACCTGGTACTTCACTTAATCTTTTATTAAATACTGCTATATGCCCATAGATAATATACCCTATTTTAATAGATTGGTTAAATTGTTTACTAGTATTAGTGACCTTCTCAACCAATGTATCCCACTGCTTTAAGATCTTTTTGGATTCCTCTAAACAGACTTCTCCTTCTTCTGTTAATTCAACAGGGCGACTATTTTTACGAACTAAATCACATCCTATTTTATTTTCAAACTCAGAAATAGAACGACTTAATGCTGGCTGTGATACAAAGCACTCTTCTGCAGCCTTAGTATAATTTTTAGTTTTAGCTAAACTCACAAAATATTTTAGAACTTGTAAATTCATCTTTATCTCTCCTCGTATAAATCATCCTATATTGTTTATAATATCACAATTTCATGTTTGCGTGGGATACATAACTTTTAGCTTTTGTTTTCCTGCGATTTATTAAATCCTTAGATTGTCTTTTTACCCAACTCAATACTTTATAAATTTATATCAAATAAAATAACTAAAAAAAGTTTTATTTCTTTTATTTTTTCCATTTCATTGGGCAAACTAAGTATGACTTAAAAAGAAAGAAGGTGATGAATTATTTCAAAGAAAAAAATCGTGTTAATTGCACTATGGCTTTGCATAATTTATACAAGCATAGTACTAATAGGTTCATATACTAACATAGAAAGTTTTATGGGATTTAATAGGCTAGATATATTGCTTTTAATTCTCCTATGCTCAACATTATTTATGTACTATATGAAGCTAGATCGTTCTCCCCAGCTAGAACCAGTTCATGTTATGAAAAGTGAAAAGGACGATAAGAAAAATAAAAACGATAAGCCTAATACACGATTTAATGATGTGGCTGGTTTAGATGAAGTCAAGGAAGAATTAATTGAAATAATAGACTTTATCAAAAACCCTGAAAAATATCATAAAATGGGAGCTAAAATTCCAAAAGGTCTTCTTTTCTATGGACCTCCTGGTACAGGTAAAACTCTTTTAGCACAAGCTATAGCAGGGGAAACAGAATCTGCCTTCTTTCCTGTTAGCGGATCTGAGTTTGTAGAAAAATATGTTGGTGTAGGGGCAAAAAGAGTAAGAGCTTTATTTGAAAAAGCAAAAAAAGAAGCTCCTGGTGTAATATTTATTGATGAAATTGATGCCATTGGAGCTAAAAGAAGTACTGAAAGCAATAACGAAAAGGATCAAACTTTAAATCAATTATTAGTAGAAATGGATGGATTTAATTCTGAGCAAACAGTAATAGTAGTTGGTGCTACTAACAGATTGGATTTACTTGATGAAGCACTACTTAGACCAGGTAGATTTGACCGACATATGTTCATAGGAAATCCTGATGTAAGAGCACGAGAAGAGATATTTAAAGTTCATATTAAAAATAAACCAATTGATCCATTAGTGGATATTAAAAAGCTTGCAAAAAGAACACATGGTATGTCTGGAGCTCATCTTTCCAATATAGCAAACGAAGCAGCCATATTGGCAGTACGTCATAACAAGAAAATTATAGGTATAGATGAATTTAATCAGGCAATCGAAAAAGTAATTGCTGGCTTACAAAGAAAAAATGCAGTTATCATTGAAAAAGAAAAAAAGACTGTGTCTTTTCATGAAGCAGGCCATGCTTTAATGGGCAAACTTCTTAATACTGATTTAGTATCAAAAATATCCATTATTCCTAGAGGTGAAGCATTAGGATATGTAATGTATTCACCAGAAGAAGATAGATATTTAACTACTGGAGAAGAATTAAAAAATAAAATAAAAGTGTTATTGGGTGGAAGAGCCGCAGAAAAAATAGTATTTGGAGAGGTTTCTACTGGCGCTAAAGACGATCTAAAAAAAGCAAATTCAATAGCTTATCAAATGGTTTGTGAATATGGTATGAGTGCCCTTGGAAATCGAGTATTTGAATCTTCACTTATAAAGAATTGTTATCCAATGATCGACAATGAAATAAAAAGTATAATTGACGAAAGCTATGATGGTTCTTTAGACCATCTACAAAAAAACATAGATCTACTTCATAAAATAGCCAATGTACTTTATGAAAAAGAAACCTTAACAGGCGAAGAGTTAGACTTAATAATCCAAGAATTTAAAGAAAAAATTCAATATAGCTTTGCAACATAAAAAGAGTCGATAAAGCTAGATCGACTCTTTTTATACTTTCTTTTAAAAATTAGGTACGAATTAATTCGCACCTAATTTTTATCATTATTTAAAAAGATTTATTTTTTACTTCTTCATTTAAACTATCAATAAACATTTCTAACTTCTGACTACCTAGCTCTCCCCTATCCCTAGAACGAACTGATATAGCATCTGACTCTACTTCTTTCTCACCTATTATTATCATGTATGGAACTTTTTGAAGTTGAGCTTCCCTTATTTTATATCCTATTTTTTCATTTCTGTCATCAAATTCAACTCTTATATCAGCATCTTCCAATTGTTTTACAACATTTTTAGCATAATCATGGAATTTATCAGCGATAGGTAATACTTTAACTTGTACTGGTGCAATCCAACTAGGGAATTTCCCAGCAAAATGCTCTATTAATATACCTATAAATCTTTCAATACTTCCGTAGATTACCCTATGAATCATTACTGGCCTATGCTTTTCTCCGTCTTTTCCAATATATGTTATATCAAATCTTTGTGGCATTTGAAAATCTAACTGTATAGTCCCACATTGCCATGTTCTACCAATTGAGTCCTCCAAGTGGAAGTCGATTTTCGGACCATAAAATGCTCCATCTCCCTCGTTAATCTTATAAGGTAGATTCTTTTCATCTAAAGCATCCTTAAGAGCATTTGTTGCCATATCCCAGTCTTCCTCAGATCCCATTGCCTTTTCTGGTTTAGTAGAAAGTTCAACATGATATTTGAATCCAAATACTCCATACATATAATCAGTAAAATCTATAACACCTTTTATTTCATCCTTTATCTGCTCTGGTAGCATATAAATATGTGAATCATCTTGAGTAAAGCTTCGTACCCTCATTAGACCATGAAGTGCCCCTGATAATTCATGTCTGTGAACTAATCCTAGCTCTGCCATTCTTATTGGAAGATCTCTATAACTATACATTTTTCTTTTATAAACTAATAAAGATCCTGGACAATTCATAGGTTTTACAGCATAGTCTAAGGAGTCAATATTAGTAAAATACATATTTTCCTTATAGTGATCCCAGTGTCCAGATGTATGCCATAACTGCTCATTTAGGATTATAGGAGTCTTAACCTCTTCATAGCCTCTTTTTGCATGAGACTTACGCCAAAAATCTTCTAAGATATTTCTAAGTATCATTCCTTTTGGATGGAAAAATGGAAAACCTGGTCCTTCTTCCTGTATACTAAATAAATCTAGCTCTTTTCCCAGCTTTCTATGATCTCTCTTTTTTGCTTCTTCTAATCTTTCAATATATTCATCTAACATTTTTTGTTTTGGAAAAGATGTAGCATAAATTCTTTGAAGCATTTTATTTTTTTCATTTCCTCTCCAATAGGCTCCTGCCACACTCAATATCTTTATTGCTTTTACAGGTTTTGTTGAAGGTAAGTGAGGACCTGCACATAAATCTACAAATTCCCCCTGCTTATAAAAAGATAAAATACTATCCTCTGGAAGATCATTTATTAACTCAACCTTATAGTTTTCTTCCTTTTCCTCCATAAACTTAATAGCTTCGTTTCTAGACATTTCAAATTTTTCAACATCATAATTTTCTTGAACTATTTTTTTCATTTCTTTTTCTATTTTATCAAAATCCTCTTCAGTAAACCTATGTTCTGAATCAAAATCATAATAAAATCCATTCTCTATGGCTGGACCGATAGCCAACTTTGTATTAGGAAATAATCTAAGCACTGCTTGAGCAAGAATATGAGAACTTGTATGTCTAAATATATCCTGCCCTTCTTCATCATCAAACTTTAAGATATTAACAGAACTATCTTCGTCAACCTCATACTTAAGTCCTACAGCCTTTCCGTTGACTTCTCCTCCTACTGCTGCTTTTGCTAATCTTGGGCTAATATCATTAGCTATTTCAAAAATCGATGAACTCTTTTTCACTTCTTTAACTGAACCATCTTTCAAAGAAATCTTTATATTCTCCATATTTATCCTCCTCTTATTTATATTAATATATTTTTATACAATAAAAATCCCTCGCCCCTTAGCCAATGCTAAGGGACGAGAGATAATTCCCGCGGTTCCACCCAAATTGATATATAATCCACTCAAGACAATAACGGAGTCTAACCGATAATCCTTTAGAAACTTTATCTACTCAGATATGGCTCCAAGGTAGTTTTCTCATATCCATATCCAGAAATATTTTCAGCCTTTGATATTTCCTCTCTTTTGACTGGATTTATGATACTCTTCCTTTTCAACACCTTTATAATATATTCAATTATACAACTTTGTTCTATTATAGAAAATATTTACCTTGTTTGTCAATAAGTTTGTTCAAGTTAAACTAATTTTATACCTATATACTTTTAGACCTTTGAAACCTAGAATTTTCACTAGGTGAGAACACTGAAAAAGACAAATAACACCACATTATTATGAGTGTAGGGAAGAATCTTATATTGCAAGAAGCACTAAACCTTGAAGTAATCCTATCAAGAATCCTATTACCCCTCCTAGCATCTCTATATGCTTTAACTCCTTTTTAGCAATAGTTATAATAATACTTTCAAGCTTGTCTAACTCAAATGCATTAATTTTCTCCTCAATAATCTCTGCTATTTTTACTTCAGTTGTAGCCTTATGAATAATTTTTTCAGAGAGCTCATTTATGGCTTTTTCTGCCTCTTGATCAATTATATCATCTATATAATTAGATATCATAGTCTTAATTGTAGATGGCAATATTGGAGGTAGCTTTTGTTCAACAAGCCTTTTTACCTTTCTTTTTATATTAAAAATTATTTCGCTTTTATCTTGCTCTTGAATAAATTTTTCAATAATTTCCTCCATAGAAATCAATTCAGTTTCTACTATATGTCCAATGCTCTTAGCTATTTCAGCCTTTCTTTTAGGAATCAATCCTTGAATTTTAAAGTTTATTACTGGAATATTAATGGGATTAAGGGGTCTAAAAATTAATTTAATTGCCATTATATTAGTTGTCCAACCAATAATTGCGCCAATAGTTGCTAATAGTAATAATTTTAACCAAAACAATTCCTTCACCTCTAGTATTATCATTTATACAACATTTATATGATATTCAGTATAACACAGTCATTTCCCCTATACAATATATTGAATTTATAAACTATGTGGCTATAACATTTAATCTTTCCTTCTATAGTTATTTAAATATCTATATAGTCCTATTAACTAAATCACCAAAAAAATAAATAATCCATATAGGTTCACTTGATTCTAATCTATATGGATTATCTTTACGTATTATTAAGTCATTTTTCTAAATAATTCTTCAAATTTTAATTTATAAAATCTAAGATCATTTTTAATATGTACTTTAACACATTCTTCAGCACTAACTGAATCCCTAGATTTGATAGCATTAAAAATTGCTATATGTTCATCCATATAATCTGACCCTCTGTTAAACAAATAAAATTCATTTGCACGCGAAAGCATAGACAATGCATTATTCTTCTTAATATAAAAGTTTATCCTTTTATGTTCAGAAGCTTCTGAAATAATCTGATGGAATTTAGAATTGTTTTTTACTATTTTAGGATAATTCTCTTTTGAATTTGATTCATGTAGCTTTATCATATTCATAATACAGTTCTCTAACTCTACTATATTTAAGTCGCTAATTTTTCCAGCTGCAAGTCTAGCTGCATATGACATTTGATTTTTTAATTACAAGCAAACTGTTCAAACTCCTTCAGATCCAAATCATAATAAAAGCCAGCTAACCCACGTATACAGAAATACGCAAGGTTGCTGGCTTTCTAAAACAACGAGAAAATGATCTCTTTTCAAATGTCTGAAAGTAATAAATTTTCTACTCTTGCTTTACACTTTGAGCTGCCATACATAACTTGCAACCGCTACATATACATACTCTACCACTAAAAACACTTTTAATAGTTTCTATTATTTCTTTATTTTTAATTTGACCTTCAAAGTGAATTACCACTTGTTTAGGTGCTAAGGTTATTAATGAACTAATAAGCAAATCATCATAGCTAATATCTTTCTCTGCCATTTCATTAGCTAAATCCTCTAAGTATTCATTATTAATCATTCGATTCATTTTGTCATACAAATGATATTTTCCATCCTCTTCCATAACAACATTAGCAATATCTATTTTAGCTTCTTGAATGTCTACAAAGTATTTTAAAAGTTTGATAAAATCATAATACTCCTTTTCCATCAAAAAATCTTCTACAGCTTTTTCTATATGCTCCTCTAAATCCTGCAAGTAATTTTTTAATCTGAATCTTAGAAACCCTTGTAGATTAATTTCATAATTTTCCTGTAGATATTCAATAATTTGGTGTAAGATTTGTGCTTTTCTGCTTATCCTATAAGTAACACCATTTCCATACTTACATTCTTCACTTTCTTGAATATTTTTCAAATGCTTTATTATAGATTTTTTTTCTAATGAACTAAAATAATAATATTCATCTACTAAAATTTTATTGACACATATAGCTTCAATATCATTAACAATAATATCTGCAAAAGCATTGCCCATATAGTGAATGAACATAATTCTAAAATCTTCAATATCATAATTTTTCAAAGTAGATAAATCTACATGAAATTCGACTCTTACATTTTTTTCAGTTTCAGATATTTGTTTATTAATATATACTTCTTCTTTTTTAAAGAATTCTATTTCTTTATCTAATCTATGGTTAATATAATCGGAAACTTCATTTAGTGTAACTGTAAGTAGATTCACTGCTTTCACTCCTTTCTACTGTATTAGTAGTATATGTTTAAAAAGAAGTGATATTCAAAATAGACAATTACATTTATTGTTTAATATTCCATTTCAAAAATTGGAATTATTGAGCCTATATCCTTTGGTATCCCTTGATCTAAAAACACTGGTTTGACTTCATGTTTTTTTAAAAAATTAATGATTTTTTTATAGTCTGGGTGATATCTTAAATGACCAGTGAATGCCAATTCGTTATAATTAATTAAGCCCGATATCCCTCCAAAAAAACCATAATCAAATCCCGGTAGTTTTATATATCCTGGACAAACACATAGTACATCAAAGTCATACTTTTCTAAAGCCTTTGCTATGCCTCTATCTGCTGTGATTATAGCTTTCTCGTTTATAATGGAAATTGAACATTTTGAATACCCCTGTTTAACATGTATAAAAGATAAGTTGTCTTTTTCAAGGTACTTTAATGTTAGTTTATCCGTGTAGTTGAAATTATGTATAACATACTTGCCGATTCTTCCTATATTATATGCAACATTACCTGGATAGTTCCTAGTTAATTCAGTATCTCCTTTTATTATGTCTATCTCTGTATTTTCAAAGTAAGTATTAAAATAATCATATACATTAGGAGCTACTACCATAGTATTTGAGTTCACTAGATGCATTAAAATATCAGGATGATATGAAATAGCCGGATAAAGTTCCTTACAATAGGGAGATTTAATTATATCTATACCCAAATTTCTTAAATTATGCTCAATATCAGTAGATATTCTACCATCAACTAGTACCGTTTTTACAGCTTTCTTTGGTATAAAAGGAATATCTAATGTTTTATCTTTCATAGTATCACCTCTTAACGATTGTTTAACGATGGTTAAACTATTGTTTCTAAATTCAAAAAAACCTAGTGTACCCACTAGGATTAATTAATGTATTGGAGGCGGCACCCAGATTTGAACTGGGGAATAAAGGTTTTGCAGACCTCTGCCTTACCACTTGGCTATGCCGCCGTGCTGGAGGCCAGAGGCAGGAGGCGGGATGCCAGAATTTGAGACCGTCTTTGTTGGTCTTTTATTCTTTTTCTCGCCTCTAACCTCATGCCTCTATTGATTGTAACTCTTAGATCTTTTCTCGCCTCTTGCCTCCGGTATCTTGCCTCTAAATGGTGGTGCCCAGAGCCGGAATCGAACCAGCGACACGAGGATTTTCAGTCCTCTGCTCTACCGACTGAGCTATCTGGGCATATAAGTAAGTTGCGAGTTACTAGTTACGAGTTTCAAGTTAAAGCCTTTAAAAATCTTTCTTTATGGTTTTACTCGAAACGCGTAACTAGTAACCCGTAACTATTCTTTCATTGGCGATCCGGAAGGGACTCGAACCCTCGACCTCCAGCGTGACAGGCTGGCATTCTAACCAACTGAACTACCGGACCACATATAGTTTCAAGTTACGGGTTACAAGTTTCAATCTTTAGACCTTTCCTTATGATCCTTTGCTCGAAACGCCTAACGCGTAACTATTCTTTACTAAACTGACAAATTATATAATACACTATTTAAGCATATTAGTCAATGTAAATCTTATCCACAAATTATGTATTAATACATACCCTAAGTTGACAAATATAATGATAATATAAAGAGTAGTAATGATATGTTTTTATGTTGTGTTTACATTTTACGTGATTACGAATATAATATTACTAAATAAAGGAGTTGATTTTATGACAATGAAAAATCTAAATGTCCGTGTAGATGAAGAATTAAAAGCAAAAGCCGAGGAAATTTTTTCTGAACTTGGTATGAATATGTCTACAGCACTGAATATATTTTTAAAAACTGCTGTACGCTATGGTGGTATTCCATTTGAGCTACGTCTTGATCATCCAAATATAGAAACTGTTAAAGCAATCTACGACGTAAATAATAATCAAAATATGAGTAAAACCTTTAACAGCATTGAGGAAATGATGGTGGATTTAAATGCTGAGGATTAGGTATTCAAGCAAGTTCAAAAAAGATTATAAGGCAATAAAAAAAAGAGGATACAATATAAAACTATTAGAAGAGGTATTAGAAATCCTTTGTAATGAAAAACTATTGCCTCCAAAGCATAATGACCACACTTTATCAGGTAATTTCGAAGGGCATAGAGAGTGTCATATTTTGCCAGATTGGTTGCTTATTTATAAAATAGAAAAAGATATTTTAACACTCTCTTTAACACGAACAGGTACTCATAGTGATTTGTTTTAAATGGATTTGAGCCTTATGTACATTTTTATTTCTACGGTTTATTTTAGAATTATGAAAAAAAAGCTATACTTTAGTCTATTCCCATAAGTATAGCTTTAACACAATTTTATAACGCATCTTTATATAGTCTTTCTAAATGTTCCTTGTCAAAATGATATTTTGAATTACAAAAATGACATGTTAGTTCTGCTTGACCGTCTTCTTCAATAATTTCCTTTAAATCATCTTTACCTATACTTATCAAAGCCTTTTCTAGCTTTTCTTCAGAACAATCACATATTAATCTTACTTCCTGCTTGTCTAGTATATCAATATTAAAATCTTTAAATATATCTTTTATTAATTTTTCCCCATCACTTTCCTTATCAATCATTTGAGTCATAGAAGGCAAATTATTTAATGTATTTTCAAGATTTTTAAGTGTTATTTCATCTATCTCTGGTAAAACCTGCAAAATAAATCCTCCTGAAGCTTTTACTGTTCTGTCTATATCAACCAATACCCCTAGTGAAACTGAAGATGGTTGCTGTTCTGAACTTGCAAAATATGCTGTTATATCCTCAGCTATTTCTCCAGAAACTAATTCAGATTGTCCGATATAGGGTTCTTTTATACCAAGATCCTTTATAACAATTATCTTTCCTTCATTCCCTACTGCTCCCCCAACATCAAGCTTACCATTTTCTCTTAAAGGAATATCTACATATGGATTAGCTACATATCCCTTTACATTTCCTTTAGAATCTGACACTGCTAATATTTGTTTAATAGGACCATTACCTTTTATTTGAATAGAAAGCTTATTATCTTCACCCTTCATCATCAATCCCATCATAGCAGTAGCTGTTATTGTTCGACCAAGAGCAGCTGTAGCTACAGGAGTAGTATTGTGTATATTTCTAGCTTCTTCTACCATATTTGTAGTGATTGCTAGGAATACCCTAAATTGCTTGTCTCCACTAACAGCTCTTACAACATAGTTTTTCATCTTACTCACCTCTTTTTTATTTTGTACAAACATAATATATTCTTTCACTTTCTTCATCAGGCTTATAAAAAGTAAAAGCATTGTATGTATTTACAGTCCTAAATCCTACACCATTTAAAAGTGCAGTAACTTCCTCTTCTTTATAAGCTCTTTGAATATGTTTTTCTTGTGATTTTTTATAGTAAGAATCTTGTTTTTTGAAAATAGTTAGCTCCATTTCACAGATTCTTGTCTTTTCATCAAAATAGTTTTCCCATATATATGATGTATCTTGTAAATTTTCTGCAAAGGTATGATTTCCAAGGATTTCTGATATTTTATAGTAAGAGCTTAAATCAAAAATAAAGATTCCTTCCTCAGCTAAATGTTTATACGAATTCTCAAAAATACCCTCTAATTCACTATCCTTAAGTATATAATTAAACCCATCACAAATACATAAAATAGCATCTAAATGAGTTGGCAATTCAAAGTTCCTCATATCACGATTTAGATAAATAACCTGTATACCCTCATCTATAGCTTTATCTTGAGCAACAGAAAGCATATCTTCGGAGATATCCACTCCTATAAGATTATACCCCTTTTTAGCCAATTTATTTGTTATATTGCCTGTTCCACATGCTAATTCAGCAATATATCTAGGATTTTTATTATAATGCTTAAATATATTCTCCAAATATTCAACCCAGCTATCATAATTTACATCATACATCAATTCATCATATACATTGGCAAAAGCTCCGTATGCTTTCAATAATCTACACCTCACAAAATATTTCCTTAAGACATCTTTATATTATAACCTAATTTTCCTTGTTAGAAAACCTTACATAAAAAATATCAGCTCTGATAAGTAAAAAATATATATTGATGATAAGACAATAATATTTAAAGTGACTAACAAAAGCAAAAATTTAATTTATTACTTTTTAATTCTTTTTTCTATAAACAAGAGAAATGAAAAGATTTTTTTCTGCTTTAGCTTGAATAGAGTCTCCCATAAAACTTCAATCTTGGTTTAGAAAAAAGCTTGACCGTAAAATGACCTAGAGTTAGGTCTCTAGGTCATTTTAAATAACATATTAACTTTATCTTTGAACTCTTCCAGATGCATCTCCATCAACCAAGTTTTCCACTTCATCTACTGTTACATGATTGAAGTCTCCAGGTATCGTATGCTTAAGTGCAGAAGCACCTACTGCAAATTCAAGAGCTTGCTTGAAGTCCTTTCCAGAAATTAATCCATAGATTAAACCTCCTGCAAATGAATCTCCACCACCTACTCTATCCACAATTCTTATATCATATTTTTTAGATTGATGAAATTCATTTCCATCATAAATAAGTGCTGACCATCCGTTATCCGATGCTGAGTAGCTTTCTCTTAAAGTTGATACTACATATTTAAATCCAAATTTTTCTTTCATCTGTTTAAAGATATCTTCATATCCTTCTAGCTTTAACTCTCCTTTTGTTACATCTGTTTCACCAGGTTTAAATCCTAATACTTTTTCTGCATCTTCTTCATTACCTATACATACATCTACATACTGCATCAAATTTGTCATAACTTCTTTTGCTTTTTGTGGTGTCCATAATTTTTTCCTATAATTTAAATCCACACTTACAGTAACATTATGTCTTTTAGCAGCTTTTAATGCTTCTTCTGTAAGTACTGTAGCCTTATCGCTTAAAGCAGGAGTAATTCCTGAAAAATGAAACCAATCTGCATCTTTAAAGATTTCATCAAAATCAAAATCCCCACTATCTGCTTCAGCAATAGCAGCGTTTGCTCTATCATATACAACTTTTGATGCTCTCATAGAAGCGCCTGTTTCTAAAAAGTAAATACCTACTCTTTCTCCGCCCCTTGCAATATAGTCTGTATGTACACCAAAACGTCTTAAATGATTAACAGCACTTTGACCTATAGGATTTTGGGGAAGTTTTGTTACAAAATGTACATCTAATCCATAATTTGCAAGTGATACAGCTACATTTGCCTCTCCACCGCCATATACTATGTCAAAAGACTTCGCTTGTTCAAATCTTTCATACCCTGGAGTAGAAAGTCTTAGCATAATTTCACCCATTGTAATTACTTTTTTCATGATATATACCCTCCTTAAGCCCTTGCCTTTTTTACTGCCTCTACAAATTGCTTAGCAGTTTCTGTTACTAAATCATAATCTCCTGTTTTTGCTCCTTTTGTTAAGTCTCCACCAGTTCCTATAGCTACAGCTCCTGCTTCAATCCATTCTTTTGCATTTTCTAAGTTTACTCCACCTGTTGGCATAAAGTTTCCTTGAGGAACAGGACCTTTAAAGGATTTAATAATAGCAGGTCCAAAAACATTTCCTGGAAATACCTTGATGATTTCAGCTCCTGCTTCCATGGCCTGGATTGCCTCTGTAATCGTCATTACTCCTGGCATTATAGGAATTCTATATCTATTGCATAGCTTAATAGTCTCAATATTTAAGCTAGGGCTTACAATATATTTAGCTCCAGCCAATATAGTCATCCTTGCTGTTTCAGGATCAAGTACTGTCCCTGCACCAATTATCACATCTTCATCCTTATAGGTTTCTGAAAGCTCCTTAATAATATCTATAGCTCCTGGTACCGTCATAGTTATTTCTAAAGCCTTTATACCACCTTTTTTTACAGCTTCAATAATCTTGATCCCTTGTTCCTTGGATTCAGCCCTAATTACAGCTACTACACCACTCTCTACCATCTTTTGAATCGTTTCAATTCTTTTCATTACTCACACCTCCTGGGAAATTTTCATTATTCTCATATTTTTCGTATGTTGTATGACGTCTTATAACTCCATTATATAAAATTTTTTGAAAAAATCAATAGGTATTTCATTTTTTGTGCACTTCATTTTTTTGAAATTAAATTCATTCCATTTTCTATATGTTCTTGCATATATTTTTTTGCTGTATCATGCTGTCTATTCTTTATAGCCTCTAAAACTTTTTTATGGTATAGTATTACACTTTCTCCACTTTCCGGGATATCTTTAGTCTCTTGATATCCTTCTTTTATAGAATCGTTAATAATTGGGACAATCCTTTGGATAATTGGATTTTGACTACTTTGTGCAATAATATCATGAAAGTCCATATCATTCTCTGTATGGTTCCTACCCTCTAAAATATCTTCCTTCATTTCATAAAATGCTTTTTCTAAATCCTCTATATTTTTCTTTGTTGCTCTTTGAGCAGCCAAGGCAGCAATTTCAGGTTCAATAATTAATCGTGTTTCAAATAAATACAACAACAAATCCTTTTTATTCATAAATGTCACACCCAATGGGTCTGTGGCAATTCCCGGATTTTCACACACATAAGTTCCTTTTCCCCTTTGTATCTCTAAGATGTTCCTAGAAAGCAAAATTTTAATGGCTTCTCGAATTGTAGTTCTACTTACATTTAGAATTTCTGCCAATTTAATTTCATTAGGAAGCTTCTCCCCAGGTTTTAATTCATGTTCTATAATCAAATTTTTAATGTTTTCTGCTAATTTTTCAGAAAGCAATACTTTATCAAACATATAAGCAATACACTCCTTAAATTTTTTCTATAAGTAGTATACCACATATATCTAAAGAGATTTTCAAAAGAAGTATTTTAACTGGGGACATTTTATCATTATATCTTACAGTTTATTTGAAGTTATAGTACAGATGAAAAATTTAAAGACTCCCCATTAACTAATATCCATAAAAAACTCAAATTTTTTTCTATCATTTTTGTATCAACAAGAAGTGGTCTTATACTGTAACACCTGTTTTGAAAATAGCTATTTCTCTAAAATCATTTTTTTCATTATTCACAAATGCCCCGCTTGCTACTTTGATTATATAATCAATAAAATCCTCTAAAACCTCATCCATTCCTTTGTCTTCTACTAAAACACCAGCATTATAATCTATCCAATGCCTTTTTTGATTATATAATTGTGAATTTGTAGAGATCTTCATAGTTGGAACAAAACTTCCAAATGGTGTTCCTCTACCTGTTGTGAAAAGCACTATATGACACCCTGATGCTGCTAAAGCTGTTGAAGCAACTAAATCATTTCCAGGTGCACTAAGTAAGTTTAATCCTTTTGTTTTTAGTATTTCTCCATACTTTAAAACATCAACAATGGGTGCATTTCCTCCCTTTTGTGTACATCCTAAGGATTTATCTTCAAGGGTTGTAATTCCACCTTCTTTATTTCCTGGTGACGGATTTTCATATACAACTTGATTATTACTTATAAAATATTCTTTAAAATCATTGATTAAACGAACTGTTTTATCAAACACCTCTTCATTAATACATCTATTCATTAAAATCGTTTCCGCTCCAAACATTTCTGGAACTTCTGTAAGGATTGTACTACCTCCTTGTGCAACTAAAAAGTCTGAAAATGCGCCAAGTAATGGATTTGCTGTAATTCCTGAGAATCCATCAGAACCACCACATTTTAGACCAATATTCAACTCTGACAAAGGTATATCTTCCCTTTTATCTTTTATCATGTTCTCATATAATTCTTTTAAAAGACTTACCCCTTCTTCTATTTCATTTTCTACATCTTGAGAAACTAAAAACTTTACACTTTTACTATTGTATTCTCCTAAGCTTTCTTTAAAAGCTTCCATATAGTTATTTTCACAACCTAGTCCTAACACTAAAACTCCACCTACATTAGGATGTTTTACTATATCTTGTAATATTGTTTTGGTATTTTCATGATCTTCTCCAAGTTGAGAGCAACCATAGTTATGCTTAAATACTTCTAATGCATCAATTTTTTCTGTATCTACTTCTTCTTTGAATTTTTTAATTATTAATTCTCCAATTCCATTTACACAGCCCACTGTAGGTATAATCCAAAGTTCATTTCTTATACCTACTTTTTTATCTTCTCTTTTATATCCTTTAAAAACAAGATTTTTATTTTCTATATTAAGATTAGGAATATTTTTATTAAATGTATAGTCCAAAACCCCATCCAAATTAGTTTTAGTATTATGAGTATGCACCCAATCGCCTACTTGGATCTGGCTTATAGCATGCCCAATGGGGAAACCATACTTATAATAGGCTTTCCCTCTTTAAACTCTTTCAAGGCTATTTTATGCCCTCTTTTAATATCTTGCTTTAAAACAGTTTCTTCATTTTCTACATCTAAAACATCCTCTTTTTTTAAATCCTTTAATGCAACAACCACATTGTCTTTTCCATTAATTTTGATATATGGCTTCATTACATCACCTCATTTAGGGCTTTGGCTATTCCATCTTTCTCTATTTGTAATAAATAATGAGTAACTTTATCTGCAAGTCCTTCTACTTGATTTAAATCCATCTTCCAAATCTTTTCTTGCAAAAGGACAGTGGTTACGATATTTCGCATTCCCATTTTTTAAAAGTGAGATTCCTAAACTGTAAACTTACAACTACCTGTTTTAAGAATATCAATTATATTTTGTGCTGCCATTAAGCTCATTTTGCTACTAGCTTCAAAAGTAGCTGCTCCGGCATGTGGCGTAAGAATACAATTATGAAGTCCAGTTAACAAGCTGCCATACGGTGGTTCTGCTACTGTAGCATCTAATCCTGCCCCATAGATTTCGCCATCCTTTAATGCTCTATACAGAGCCTCTTCATCTACGATACCACCTCTTGCAGTGTTAACAATAATGCTATGCTTCTTCATTTTATTAAACTGTTCTGTACTAAACATATTCTTTGTTTCATGAGTTAATGGTGAGTGAATAGTTATAAAATCGGCTTGTTCAATAATTGTATCAAAATCAACATATTCCGCACCACATTCTTTTTTGAATTCCTCATCCTGATAGGTATCATAGCATAAAATTTTCATAGAAAAACCAGTACATCTTTTTGCAACACCTTTTCCAATTCTTCCTGCCCCAATAACACCTAATGTCTTTTTAAACATCTCTACACCAGAAGGCCTCTGTTGATTTTGAGCTTTTATTGAACTATCCATATAAGGTATATTTCTCGCCACACTTAGCATTAATGCAACTGCCATATCAGCTACCGAATCTCCATTTGCACCTGGAGTAATTGTTACTTTTATGCCCTTTGCTTTAGCAGATTCACAATCAACCTTGTCATAGCCTACTCCATAACGTGAGATTATTTTCAATTTAGATGTTGAATCAATTAAATCTTTATTGTATACCTCCAAGCCTGCAATTACTGCATCTGCTGTGGGGAGTTCCTTTTTAAGTTGTTCTTCAATCGGTCCATTGGCTGCTACTAATTTCACCACTTCACAGCCATGACTTTCCAATAAATCTATTGCCTTGTTATCTGCTTTTCCAAATGATCTGGCCGTAACTAAAACTTTATACTCTCCCATAGTTACCTCCTATATTAACTCTCCCAATTTGTATGAAAATATCCTTCTTTATCTATTCTTTTGTAAGTATGTGCACCGAAGCAGTCTCTTAATGCCTGTATAAAGTTAATTGGCATTTTATCTGCCCGGAAATAATCATAGTAATTTAAAGTTGCCGTTAATCCTGGTATAGCAATTCCAGCCCTTTGAACTTTTGTAACTGTCTCTCTAAGAGCCGGTTCCAAATTAGAAATATACGCAAATTCTTCACTTAAAATCAAATTTTTATTCTTTTCACTTACTGCTTCTTTTACTTGAGAAAGCAGCTTGCTTCTTATAATACAACCTGCCCCCCATAAAGACATCAGTTGCGCTAGATCAATGTTCCAGAAATTATTCTCTGAAGCCTTAACAATTAGATCAATTCCTTGAGCATATGAAATTATAATTCCCGCAAACAAAGACTGTCTTAATTTTTCTTCATAATCATCAATATCCATTGATTGTCCAGTACAGGTTAACTTTTTAGCACCTGCTACCCTTATCTCTTTATTACAAGAAAAATTCCTAGCAAAAACAGATTCAAATAAAGTTGGCATGTATACACCACGAGCTATAGCTTCTTCTAAAGTCCATTCCCCTGTACCATTTTGTTCTGCCACATCTAAAATCTTTTCAACCAAAGGTGTGCCATCTTCATCTATTTTTTCTAAAACACTAATACTAATATCAATGAGATAGGATTCCAATTCAGATTTTTTCCATTGCTTAAAAATATTTGTTATTTCTATGTGTTCTAAGTTCAATCCATGTTTCATTACATGATAAATTTCAGCTATTAGTTGTAAAATAGAGTATTCAATACCATTATGCACCATTTTAACATAGTGACCTGCTCCTTTTGGGGCTATATATGCACAACATGACTTTCCGTCAGCTTGAGCCGCAATTTTAGTTAGAATATGCTTACAGGACTCCCAACCTTCTTTGCTCCCCCCCACCATCAGACTTGGACCAACAAGAGCACCTTTTTCACCACCAGATATGCCAACTCCTACATAATAAATCTCTTTTTCAATCAAATATTCATATCTTCTGGCAGTATCCTTGAAGTGAGAATTACCTCCATCAATTATAATATCTCCTTTATTTAAAGAAGGTAGTAACCTTTCAATAACAGAATCTACTGGTTTACCTGCTGTAATCATCAAAAATATTTTTTTAGGATGGGTTAGAACTGATAGCATTTCTTCTTCTGTTTTACAGATTAGATATTTATCTTCTTTTCCTTCAAGATAAAATTCTTTTCTCTCTTTATCACTTTTGCTATATACAGCTACCTTAAACCCTTTAGAGAGCATATTTTTTGCCAAGTTGCTACCCATTACGCCTAAACCATAAATCGCAATATCAAACGTCTCCATAAATCCTCCTTTAGAAGCAACATACATCTATTATTACAATTGTCAAACTATTAGTGAGTCTTACAAAAAAGATATTATAAACATTCAAAATTTTATTACTAACTATTAGCTTAATAATCATTCATTCAATTTTTCATAACACATTAAATACCTATTGAATTTTTCTTTGTATACCTCTGCCATTTTAGGATTTGGCCTAATCACTGCTACGGATTCTACCTGGAAATCTCTTAAATCCAATATTACTCCCATAAGTTCCATGGCTAAAACTGCTCCACCAAGCAAAGACGCATGTTCTGATTTATCAATATCCATATTCACTCCAAATATATCTGCACACATCTGTGTCCAATCTTTAGATCTTAAAACTCCTCCAGATAATTTGATTTTTTTAGGTATGCCATTTATTTTTACTAAAGTTTGGTAACAATGATAGAGGTTAAATAGAACACCTTCTTGCACAGCCCTATATAAATCATTTCTTTTGTGGCTTGGCTTAAGTTTTACAAATCCACCTCTTTTTTCATCATTCCAACCTGGACATCTTTCTCCAAATAAAAAAGGGAGAAAAATAGGAGTAGTAGTCTTATCCTTAATTCCTTCTTCAATCTCTAAATAAGAAATATGTGAACCAAAGAAAGACTCCTTTGCCCAATCAATACAATTACAACATCCTGATGTAGCTGCTCCACTTAACCATGCTTTAGGTGACAAGTAGCACCATGTACTAGGTTTTTGAGGAATTAAGGGTTTTTCAGTAGTTAATCGAATTGCACCACTAGTACCTACTGAAAAAGTCATAACACCTTCTTTCAGTGCACCTGCACCTACTTGATTCAAACCACCATCAGCATTGGTAGGAATAACAGGCGTTCCCTCTTCAATCCCCAAAAGTTCAGCTCCTTCTTTTGTAAGAGGTAGCATTGTATTATACTCAAGTAATCTAGGCATCTGAGATTCTTCAACACCAAGTTCTGCTAAAAGCTCTATATCATATTCTTTTTTATGAATATTAAGCAACGCATTTCCTGACTCTAAGCATCTGGTAGTAACTCGTTGTCCAGTCAATCGGTAGTTATTATATGTTCCCTGACTCATTATGTAGTATTTACTCAAGTCATATCCCTGTTCTTGTAAATATTTCAACTTAAAAGGAGGATATATTGCGTTTACCATACAACCTGTCCTTTGATAAAAACTATTCACATAATCTGTATCTTTTCTTAATTCCTTACATACATCAGTTGCCATAGTATTCGTCCAAGGATAAGCGGGAGTCTTTGGCACCATGTTTGTGTCACATAAAAGTACACTATGCCACGTCCCAGATAATGAAACAACTTCTATTTTTTTATCTTTTGCAAGTTCTTTTCCAAGCTTAATCATCTGATTAAAAACATCCTCTGGATTTTGCTCAATAACATCACCATAACTTCCCACATAAGGTTTTGTTTCTACCTTATATGTGTTGCTATCTGTATCATATAGCATTGCTTTTGCAGAACTTGTGCTTGCTTCTAATACTAGAATTAACATCTTAAATCACCTTTACCTTTAGGACTTTTGTATAAACTCTACTTTGTTTAAAGATATTTCTTTAATGTTTCTCTTACTGAACCTTTATTTGCTACCAATTCAGTAAAATAATCTTCTACAATTTGTCCTAGACCTATTTCATAAAGATTTACACCAAAAATACTAGTATTGGATAAAATAGGTTTTAGTTGGGAACTAAAAGGTCCTTTATCCCCAAGGGCTATCCCTGCAATATGTGGTGTTAATTCTTCTAGCATCGGGTCTGGGCTTAATTCCATTTTTTCTCCATTATCATCAATACCCATTAAATATCTACACCATCCAGCTAATACAAGAGGAATATATTTTAGCTCTGTAACTTCTAGAGCCTCTCTTTCTATATAAGCTTTTATAGTTTCTCCAAAACGTATTCCTAGTTTTTGAGAAGTATCTGTTGCAATTCTTTGTGGTGTATCAGGCATAAATGGATTTGGAAATCTTACTTGAAGTACTTCATCAATAAATTTTTTAGGATCAATAATTTCTGGATTTACTACTACTGGTAAACCTTCAATATATCCTATTTTCTCCACTAATGATTTTAGTTCAGAATCATCCATTTCCTTTGAAATCAAAGTATATCCTAATAAACACCCAAATATTGCAAGGGTAGTATGAAGAGGATTAAGGCAGGTACAAACCTTCATTTTTTCAACCTTATCTACAGTTTCCCTATCTGTAAAAATCACTCCTCCTTCTTCAAGGTTTGGTCTTTCATTAGGAAATAAATCCTCAATTATTAGATACTCTGGCTCCTCCGCATTTACAAAAGGGGCTGAGTAGCTATTTCTTGATGTAACTATATCCTCTGTATCTTCAAATCCACCTTTTTTCAACATCTCTCTTATGATTGGATCAGGTCTTGGCGTGATCTTATCAATCATGGACCAAGGAAATGACACATATTTAGGATCATCAAGATAGGATACAAAATTATTATCTACAAAACCTTCTTCTACCCACTTCCTAGCAAAGGTACTAACTGCATAATGTAGCTTTAGACCATTATGAGAACAGTTATCCATACTTACTAAAGCAAGGGGAGCTTTACCATTTTTGTATCTTTCATAAACAAGAGATGCTACTTGACCCATATAGCTTACTGGATTTTGAGGTCCATTTTTAAAATCCACTGCAATAGAGGATAAATATTCTCCCTTGGAGTCTTGTATAGAATATCCTTTTTCAGTAATAGTAAAACTTACCATTTGTAGACTTGGATTTATAAAAATTTCTTTAAGCCTATTCCAACTTTCTTCATTATGGGAATCAAAAACTATAGATTCAACGATACTACCAATCACTGTTTTTTCAGTGCTTCCATCTGCCTTTATTGTAACAAGAACTGTCAGATTATCATGGGGTTGATACATTTTTTCAATAATCTCTCCCCCTACTACAATAATCCCCTTGTCACTTTTTCCTTTATTTAAAATATTCTGCTGAGCATTTGCCATAAGTGCCCTAAAAATATTTCCTGCACCAAAATGAATCCAATTAGGATTTGTCTTAGTATTTGCTTTTACTTTCTCAATATTATATTTAGGAAGATTGAATCCTGCCTTTTCCCAAACTGATATATCTTTTAATTCATCTAAGTTCAATTTCATTCTAGCCACCTCTTTCGCAAATATTACTCTATAATTAGCTATTGCCAATCATAAATTTAGATTGCTTATTTTTTGATGACTTATCAATGGCTTCCCATATACCCATTAAATAAGTTGCCCCTAGGGCTCTATCATATAACCCATAACCTGGCATAGCCTTTTCTTCCCAAATCATTCTGCCATGATCAGGTCTAATAGGTCCCTTCATGTCAATATCATAAAAAGCTTTCATAACCTCATACATATCCAATGATCCATCAGAAGAAAGGTGTGCTGCCTCATCAAATTTACCAGGTCCTAGATGAATTAAATTTCTAACATGAGCAAAATGAATTCTTCCTTTGAAACTTCTTATCATATCTGGAATATCATTGCTAGGATTTGACCCAAGGGATCCTGTGCATAAGGTTAATCCATTATTTACAACAGGGATAGCATCTAGTAATCTTTGAATATTCTCTTTGCTATTTATGATTCTTGGCAAACCAAATACTGACCATGCTGGATCATCTTGATGAATAGCCATCTTGATTCCATATTTTTCACAGGTTGGCATAATTGCTTTTAGAAAATATAGTAAATTTTGAAAGAGTTTTTCTTCATCTACGTTTTCATACATTTCAAATAATTCTTTAACCCTTTCTAATCTTTCTGGTTCCCAACCAGGCAATATAAATCCATTAGAATTAGAATCAATTTCTTCAAAAATCTTAGTTGGATCAATTTTATCTATAAGCTCCTGATCATAGGAAAGAACTGTAGAACCATCTGGTCTCTCTTTAGCAAGCTTAGACCTTGTCCAGTCAAATACAGGCATAAAGTTATAACATACTAAATCAATACCTTCTTTACCTAAATTCTCAAGTGTTTTAATATAGTTTGCAATATACTTATCCCTTGTAGGAAGTCCTATTTTAATATCATCATGAACATTTACACTTTCAATACCACTTACCTCTAGCCCATCTGCTTCTACCTCTGTTTTCATTTCTTTAATCGCTTCTCTACTCCAAGCTTCTCCAGGCTTAGTATTATAAAGGGTTGTGATAACACCTACACAACCAGGAATTTGTCTAATTTGTTTAAGTGTTACACTATCATATTTGCTTCCATACCACCTTAATGTCATTTTCATATTGATATTCCTACCTTCTACTTTGTATTATTATTTTAAGTTATGCTATTATAAACAAGCCTAAATTAATAATATACGCTGTTCTTTTAATGTTTTATTAATATTCACATCTAAATCTACACTTTTCAAAAATAGATTAATATTATAAATTATACTTATAAACAATTTCGTTTACTTAATAGTCATTATCTATTCAAGCGAACTAACCCCAGGGTAACATATATTTACAAAAGTATGATGGAAGAGAACCTTTTTATGGGTTTTATCTTAGAAAAGAAGATTTATCCGTTTTATTTAAAAACTATTATTCATGAAGAGATAATTACTTTTTAGGCAATCTTTTTCTTAAAATACATTCCTTGGATATTCTATAACTCCAATGGAAAAACTTGTAGCTTCCTTTAAAAATTTAGCTTTAAAGATTACTTTATCTAAATACTGCTACTAATAATTCTTATCTTATTAGCAGCAGTATTTTTTATTCCTACTTTAGACCCATTAATGTTTTAGGTAAAAACATTGAAATCTGTGGAATATAAGTAATTAGCATTAAGCATGCAATCATTACAACAATAAATCTTATAATACCCGATGTTACTGTCTCAAGGGGTTCTCCACCTACCCTAGCGGCAACAAATAAGTTGATTCCAAGTGGTGGTGTAATAAAGCCAATGGCTAAGTTTACAACCATAATAATACCAAAGTGAATTGGATCTAATCCAAAAGAAACTGCTATTGGTAATAAAATCGGTGATAAAACCATAATAGCAGGTGTGGTGTCCATAAAACACCCTACCAAGAGTAACAATATATTGATTAGAATCAAGATAATTAATCCATTATCTGTTGTACTCATAATTGCATTGGTAATCATTTTTGGAATTTGTTGAATAGTAAGTATCTTTGTAAACGCTGTTGCACAACCGATAATTACCATTGTAGTACCTGTTGTTGAACACGCATTGGCAATTGTCTTTACAAGTCCCTTACTATCTAATTCTTTATGAATAAAAACTCCACATACAAAAGCATATACTGCAGCTACTGCTGCTGCTTCAGTAGGTGTAAAAATACCACCATAGATACCTCCTAAGATGATAACTGGATTGATTAGTGCCCACTTTGCATCCAGTACTGCTTCCCATTTTTCTTTTGGAGAATAAATATAATCATTACCTTTCCAGCCTTGCTTTTTGGAATAATAGTAACATAGAGCTATAAGTGCCCCACCAATTAAAAATCCTGGCAAAAAACCTGCCATAAATAAACCAGAAATAGAAGTTCCTGTTGATACCCCATAGATAACCATAGGGATACTTGGTGGAATAATAACACCTATACTACCTGCACATGCTATTAATGCTAAAGTGAATTTTTTACTGTATCCTTTTTCTAGCATAGTAGGAACTACCATAGAACCTACAGCAGCTACTGTAGCTGGACCAGATCCTGACACAGCTGCAAAGAACATGCATACAACTACTGTTACTATTGCCAAACCCCCAGTGAGTCTTCCAAAATATACATTGCACACATTTAGAATACGTTTTGAAACACCACCGCCTCCCATGAGTTCACCGGCTAAGATAAATAGTGGTATAGCCATAATCGGGAAAGAGTCTGCTGCCGAAACCAATGTTGATACAATATAAGTATGGGATAACGTACCACTGGCAATAACAGCCACAAGAGAAGCGACACCGATTGCAATACCCACTGGTAGATTAGCAATTAAAAATACTACTAAACTACTAAATAATGCTGTACTTACCACGGTGCATCCCCTCCCAACCTTGGCTTTTTACTATTTTTTATTTCTTTAATTCTAAAAACGATTGTCTGAACTTGCCTAAAAGCGGCAAGTCCAAATCCAATCATAGGCGCTGAAGCTACGTACTGCAGCGGTATTCTAAGAGCTGGAGAAACTTTTGTTAACTTAATTTGCATAAGCACTAATTCATATCCTGTCACCATAATATAAATTGCAAATGCAAAGAAAATAATATCACCTAAAATAACTACATACTTTCTAGTTTTCATAGGGAATAAACCAAGAGCAGCATCTATTTTTATGTGCTTTCTAATTTTACAACCATAGCTAATTCCTAAATAAATTAACCAAATAAATAAATATCTTGCTAACTCCTCTGACCAAGATAGAGAACTTGAAAACACATATCTCATAATAACTTGTACAAATATTAAAAGCGTCATCATTGACATAAGAGCTACACAAATACTTATCTCTAGGTATTCATCAAGCCATTTTATTGTTTTGCTCACAATCCCTGCCTCCAATGATCCAAATTTCAATAGTGCATATTTTATATAGGTCTCTTATTATTTTGTTGCTTCTAACATAGCATCTAAATACTCTGGATGCTCCATTTTGTCTTTAACCATGTCAAAAATCTTAGCATCATCCATAATTTGTTGCCATTGAGCCTTTTCGTCAGCTGTTAGTTCAATGATTTCACTACCAGCGTCTGTAATTACTTTCACTGCCTCTTTATCAAGCTTAGCATTGATTTCATATTGATATTCTGTTGCTTCATCCATAGCTTTTACGATAGCATCTTGTTGGTTTTTTGTTAATGAATTAAATTTATCTAAGTTCATTACTACACAGAATGGTACATAAATATGCTCTGTTTTTGATATATATTTTTGTACTTCATAAAATTTGTTCCCTGTAATAATCGCTAATGGATTTTCTTGTCCATCTATTGTACCTTGTTGCATTGCTGTAAACACTTCTGAGAATGCCATAGGCGTTGGATTTGCACCAAATGCTTTCCAAGCTGCTAAATGGACATCGTTTTCCATAGTTCTAATCTTCATACCTTCTACATCGGCTGGAACGCGTTTTGGGGTATCACTGCTTGTAGTATTACGGAAGCCATTTTCCCACCAGGCTAATCCTTTAAGTCCTATAGCTTCAATACCATCTCTAATAGCCATAGCTTCTTCACTTTTTAAACCAACATTAATTGCATCATCTCTGTTTAAAAATAAATATGGTGCATCAAATAAATAGTAATCAGGATATACATTTACTAGTGGTGATGTAGAGCTTACTGCAATATCAATATCACCAATTTGTGTTTGCTCAAGAACAGTTTTATCATCTCCTAATTGGTTATCAGGGAAATGATTTACTATAATAGATCCATTAGAATATTCTTTAACTAATTCAACAAATTTATCTCCTGCTAATTCCCCTGCATCTGTTGTAATATTAGAAAGAATCAATGTAACCTGTTGTTCTTCAGAAGATCCATCTGATGGTGCACTAGTATCTCCTCCACCACATGCTGTAAGTAATAATGTTAATACCATAAGTAATACTAAAATTCTTTTTTTCATATAAACCCCCTACTTTCTTTAATTATTTATTATTAGCTTTTTAGCTTAATAATCACAGATTAAAGTTCTATTGAATTGTCCATAACCCCATTGCAGGTGTTCTTACAAAGTAAATTTCTTCTCCATTTTCAAGTGTGTTATAACCATCATTAAGCTTTTCTGGATTATATAGTTTATAGGCTTCATCAAGTGGCATATAATTAAATCCAACATTCTCAATATCTTCTTGTGTTAAGTGTTGTGTTGCATATGTGATTTTAAATCTATCATCACTAGAACCCTGAATTAAATGGGCCGCAATCATCATCTTTGCTTTAACCTCTGGGATAGTATTATATAGATTCAATATATGGTCACGTCCCTTATAACCATATTTTTGAATTTCAAGGTCAACTTCTTCACTTTCTCCAAAGGCTCTAACCCCAGGTGCTAAAAGAATTAGTTCTCCTCCATCTGCTACGATTTTTCTTGTTCTATAAATGCCTTTGTTTCCAACCCATGTAGTTTTAAGCTCATGTTCATCAAGATATGCAACTACTTTTTTAACAGGCTTATCTACATACGTAATATTAAGCTCTTGACTTCTTTTTACTGCCTGCTCAAATACAGTTCTTTTATTTCCCATATATAAACCATGTAACTCGGTTTTATTATTTTTCATGGTTGTAACAGTTTGCAAGTAGACTAGTGGCAGGTCTGCTAGATAATTTTCCTGGGCATAGTCAAACACCAAGCGTACAGGGGTATCCTGTATTCCCATAGTTTGTTCCAAACCACATATAGCACTAAGCATATGTGATTTATTAATCATTTGCCTACCACCACACCCTACAAAAATATTTTTACTATAATTAGCCATACCTACAACCTCATGAGGAACCACTTGTCCTATTGATAATATTAGTCCATACTCACCACTTACCAAGCGTTTATTTACTTCAACATCAATATCTTCATTAAATAAACCCTCTGAAACTTTGTTTACAAATTCCTTTGGAACAATACCTAGAGAAACAGTGTCCTTTCTCCAATCATGAATTAAAAAGGCATCCCTTGGAATTTCTTTGCCAAACATTTTATCCAGCTCTTCCTCTTCCATTGCCATATGAGTTCCTAAAGCTGGCATTATATCCACATGATAAGATGGGGAAAGTTTACGATATAAAACTTGTGTGATTTCACCGGCCATAGAGTAACATCTAGTAAAATCAGGTGGAATAATTAACACCTTTTTTACATCACTAAGCTTACATTGATCAATTAAAATATCAATTTGCTTTTCTATTTCCTTTTTAGTAATAGATGATTTTTCTAAACCAATTACAAATTTATTCATCATATTCTCCTTTATATTACTCAAATTTAATAACAATTTTACAAACGTCCTGGGGATTATTCATAGCAACATTGATTGCTTCTTCAATTTCAGTATAGTTATAAACATGGGATCTAATTAATTCTGGCTTTATTTCACCTGCATTTATCCATTCAATTACATCACCAAACTTATAGTTACTAAGACGTGAACCTGTAATTGTAAGTTCTTTTTTAGTAATATTTGCTTGTGCAATCTGTGAGGGTTGTGCCATCAGCCCAATTATAACAATACGACCCGCTGGGGAAGTCACCTCTACCGCTTCCTCAAAAGAGTTTTGAACACATGCTGAATCTACTATCACATTAACGCCCACATTATTAGTAAATTCCTTAATAGCTATTTTAAGGTCTTCATTTTTTACATTTACAACTCTATCTGCACCCATTTTCTTAGCCATATTTAGTCTATTATCTATAATGTCGCTAACTATAACCTTAGCCCCATTCTTTTTTGCAACTTGGAGAGCTGCTAAACCTATTGGCCCAGATCCCATAATTAAAACAGTGTCATCTCCACCTATTTGACCTCTACTGTTGATCTGAGCTGCAATAGTAAAAGGTTCTACAAGACAAAGAGTTTCAAAACATATATCTTTTGATGTTTTATATAAGTTTTTATAATTCACTACTATATACTCACAAAATCCACCATCTCTATGTACTCCCATTACTTCTAGTGATTCACAAACATTATGCCTACCATGTGTACATGCATAACATTCTCCACAGCTAATAACTGGATCTACCGCTACCTTATCTCCAACCTCTATTCCTTCAACGTCTTTACCAATTGCTTCAACAACACCTGCAAATTCATGACCTATTATGCGTGGATACGTAGCAAGAGCATTTGTACCTTTGTAAATTCCTAAGTCAGATCCACAAATTCCTCCTGCTTTTATTTTAACTAACACTTCCTCTGAATCTTTAATTCCTGGTTTTTCCACTTCAACTATTTCCAATTTAAAAGGTTCTATTACTTTTATAGCTTTCAAAATGAATTCCTCCTAGAGAGTTTAGTTGTGTAACTTGTATACTAGTAAACTAGTATGTTAAGAATATTATAACAATCTAAAATATTATTGTCAATATTTAACGAGTTAGTGCATCTAACATTTTTTGTGAACCTCAGTTGACAAATTAAATATTTGTACTATCAATCCTAGTATCCAAGCTTCACCGACTAGCTTGCACCTATGCTAGGCACACATAAAAAAAAACATCGAACTCGATGTTTTTATTTAAAATATTGGGGATATTTCTTTTTTATATCATGTTGCTCTACTAGCAATTTATTTAAATGGTTTGAAAGTACTTTCTGAGCTTCTTCCTCATCACCTTCTTTTATTGCCCTAATTAATTGTTGATGTTGCTCAATAACCTTAGTCCACTGTATATCAGCTATAAAACTTAATAATCTAATTCTCTTATATTGAGTGTTAAGCTGTTGTATTATATTCCAAGTTCTCTCTTTATTACAACCTTTAAAAATAGTTTTATGAAATTCTTCATCAATCTCTAAAAATTTAACAAAAGCTTTTTCTTTAATATAATTTTTTTGTAATTCTAAATTTCTTTCTAATTCTTCAAGATATTCTTGGGGAAACTTTTTTGTTGCAAGTTTTATAACAGCTATTTCAAGACCTTCTCTTATGAATCTTGCTTCTTCAACAACATCTAAGTCAATATGAGAAATATATGTTCCTCTCTGAGGTAAAACGTAAAGCAAGCCCTCATTAGATAATTTTATAAATGCTTCTCTCACTGGAGTTCTACTCACATTTAATGTATCTGATATATCTTTCTCACTAATCCTATCACCTGGCTCTATATTTAAATTAACTATATTTTTTTTTATAGTCTCGTAGACATATTCTCCTACAGATACTCCATCTTTTGGAGCTTCTATCTCTAAATTCACACCAACACCCCATTTAATTATTAAAATAATTTCATATTATAGGTTTTATTATACCATATATACATATTTAATATAAATCTTTTGTTTAAGCATAAAACCTAAAAATACTTATAATAGACTGTTACTCAGTGTTTCTTAACACAAGGACGAGAAACACTATAAATGTTTTTACTCGTGTAATAAATATTTGATTTAGTAGCTAGATTACTCAACCTCCCATATTTAAAACTAAGATAAGTCTAGTTTTTTAATTAAAAAATTATAAAAATATGTTTCTTTATATAAAAACCACCTATTATATGGTAAAATGCAATTGTGAAGAAACATCTACATTACACTAAGAAAGTATACATATTTTCAAAAAATATTTCCAGCTACCATACTAACATGGTAGCATATCACATGTCAATATTATTATTTCTTAGGATTAAATTTAGTTACATTAAGAATTAAAGTATAGTCTTTTAAAATAAAAAAAACTGATTCCTATACTCAGGTATCAGTTTTAATAACTATCTATTTTATTTTGAATTCATCTAATTAATATCCAATTATCCGAAATAACCATCTAAAAATTCACTGATTTTATCTGTTGTATAATCCAAGATTTCTTTACCTTTTTGTGCACTAGCAAAATCTGATGTCCCAACATTACCAGTAGCAGAAATATTTGAAAACTCTTTATAGATTGTCACTTTGTTTTTTGCGAACATATCTGGGTTATACCACTTATTCCCTTCAGCAAGCTTATATCCCTGAAGTTTTTCATTTCTGACAAGCTTTGGCTTTATATACATCATTAGTGATGTCTCCATCTCACCTGCGTGACCAATTCCACCAAGATCAGATTCTCTAGTTTTAGATATAAATTCACCTATAAAATTCCAATAACTTATAAGTGTTATAGTATCTATTCCTTCTGACCCCAAATCATTTATTGCAACACTTAAGGCAGGTATATTACCCCCATGGGAATTAAATATCACAATTTTTTCAAATCCCATATTATAAGTGCATCTAACAATATCTTTAACAATACCCATAAGATGCTTTTGTTTTAAAGAAATAGATCCCCTAAATTTTAAATGGTGATAGGAAAATCCATAATTAACTGGTGGCATCAGATATATTCTTTTATTACTTTTCAAAGCGGATTCTTCTGCTATAGCCTGTCCGATAAATTCATCAGTTCCAGTAGGTAAATGTAGTGCATGTTGTTCTAAAGATGATACAACAACAAGTGCAATATCTTCTTCATTTATCTCATGAAAGTCCGAGGACAGACACTCATTCCACTTAATTAACATACAACTAACCACCTCTACTTAATATATAATTGAGCCTCATTAGCATCTGAAATAAGGGGGATTTCAATATCATTAGGTACATAAGAAGTACTATCCTTTAGACCATGCCCTGTAAGCAAGCAGATAACTGTACTATTTGGATCAATTGTACCCTGACCAATCAGTTTTTTAAGACCAGCATATGCACTTGCAGAAGCAGGTTCAACATATAAACCTTCTTTTTGTGCCAGCTCTCTTCCTGCACATAAAATTTCGTCATCACTTACTATTACTCCACATCCACCTGTTTTCTTAACAGCTTCAACAGTAATCTCTCCATCTTGCTCATAACCTATTAGAGGATCACAAATTGCAGAAGCAACTGTACTAGGATTAGCACAGGATACCACCGGTGAATCATTAATCAACGCATTAGCAATAGGAGCACATCCCTCTGATTGAACTGCAACTAGTTTAGGTACTCTTTCAATCATTCCTATCTGCTTTAATTCTTTAAATCCTTTATATATACCATAAAGTATCGGTCCAGCACCTACAGGTATTATGAAGTAATCTGGAACATCACCTAATTGTAAAAAAACTTCATAGGAGATAATCTTATCCCCTTCTATGCCATAGGGATTTAAAAAGGTTGTTGTTATATTCATTACATTTTCATTCAATGCAGTTTTAAGAGCTGCATTGTAACTTATAGAAAAATTTCCTTTAACCCTAATAACCTGACCTCCATATATCAAAGCCTGGCCTACCTTTGAAACAGGTGTTGTTTCAGGAACAAATATTATATTATTAACTCCTGCTAGTGTTGAATAAGAAGCTGTTGACGCACCACCATTACCTGATGAAGAAACCACTACCGTATCACAATCAAACTCCTTAGCCATTGATACACACATGGATACGGGTCTGTCCTTAAAGGAGCCTGTAGGGTTTTTACTTTCATCTTTAAACAACAGCCTTTTTAGATTAATTTCACTAATAATTCTACGACTATCAACTAATGGAGTTCCACCCTCATCATTTGTCACTATACTTTCGTTAGTTATAGGGGGAAGTACTTCCTTATAATCCCACATTTTATCAAATTTAGAGTGATTGTGTTTATTAAAACTTCTAAGGTAATCTATATCATATTCCACTGTTAGAATACCCCCACATTTTGGACATAATGAAATATTACTTAGTTCATAAGTATTTGAGCATTTATTACAACTTAAAATACAATTTTCCATATTACTAGCTCCTTAAATATTTTTACCTCTTGCATCTACAGAGATAACAACTTCTACCTTGCCATTTCTAACACCATATACACTATCGTTTAAATTTGGAATCACGCAAGCATGATTAGGAATAATTTCCACAATATCTCCTATTTTTAGAGAATTTGGTTCATCGGAAACCATGAATCCATGCTCTTCATTTAATTTATATATACTTATTTCAGGATGACCTACAACATATCCATACCCTTTGGTAAATGCACCAGTATCACTAGTTAAAGCTTTAGAACCTGCATCTATAATTGCCGTACAATCGTCAGGCTTGCTTACAACAGTTGATAATACCCTTAAAGCACAATCTTCTTCTTTTACTAAACCTGGCCATAATGTAGATGCGTCATTAAATATATAATTGCCCGCCCTTACTTCTGTAACACCTTCAAGATGTTTTGCCATTCTTGCTGAGTAAGATGATCCTGTACTTAATATTGATATATTAAATCCATCATCATTCAACAGCTTTTGTGCTTCAATAAGCTCTCTACTTTCCTTCTTAGTCTTTTCAATTATACCTTTTTCTGTATTTTCACCATAAATTGTCCCTCCATAGTATAAAAGTCCACATATATCCAGACCTTGTAGGTCTCTGATTTTTCTGGCAAAGTCCAAAACTGGCTGTCCAGGCATGATACCCCCACGATTAATGCCACCATCAACTTCTATAAAAGTTTTAATTTTTCTATCTATCTTAGCCCCAAGTTCAGATAAAGCAGTAGCACCTTCCACACTATTTATCATAGTTATGATATTAGCCTTTTCCACTAAAGTCCCTAGTCTTTCTAGCTTTGCACTCCCAATAATAGGAAAGGCGATAAGAATGTCATCAATACCGTGTTCAGCCATCACTTCAGCCTCCGATAGCTTTGCACAGGTAATGCCTACGCATCCTCCATTAAGCTGTTTTTTAGCAAAATAAATACTCTTATGCGCCTTTATGTGTGGTCTATGGTTAATATTATATTGCTTATTAATTTCAACCATGTCTTTAATATTTCGTTCAACAGTATCAAGATCAATTATGACTGCTGGTGTAAGTAAATCATTATACATTTACAAAACCCCCATTCTTTATATTAATAAGGAAAAAATCAACCAAGTATGTTTCTAACTATTTCTTCATAGAAAACTACAGCCTTATTCAGTTGCTTAATTTCTACAAATTCATCTACTATATGAGCTTGCTCAATACTTCCTGGTCCCACAATAATAGTTTCAATCCCATTTTTAGTAAAAAGAGTTTGTTCACAGGTTGCGCTAAATTCACATACTTTAGGTTTTTTTCCAAAAGATTTTTCGTAAGCTTCTGATGCTAGTTTAGTAATTTCAGAATCAGCAGAAACCTCACCTGCACCTAAGAATATATAACGTTCTATAGAGTATTCAAACTCACTGTCTTCAGTCTTTATCCTATCTAATATTCCAACAAGCTCACTCATGACACTTTCCATAGTATCAGAAGGAATAGTTCTTCTGTCTACTTTTATTTCACAACAATTTGGTATTATATTATCCTTTTCTCCACCTTCTATCATAACTGTAGATATAGTTGGACTAGGAAGTATAGGATGCTGAACTTTACTTAATCTTTTATTATATTCATCAATTTCAGCTAAAACTTTTCCCATTTTATTTATTGCATTAATTCCATTAGAAGGATTGCTAGAATGACAGCTCTTTCCAAACACTTTTATTACATATCTTGCAGTACCTCTATGAGCAATATTTAATTCCATTGAAGTAGGCTCACCGATTATAACAAAGTCTGCCTTACTAATTTCTTCAAGGGGTAATATGGAAAGAGTACCCTTATTACGAAGTTCTTCATCGGCTACAAACGAAAGTATTAATTGACCATTATTAAAGTCAAATCCTTCATCTATGAGTTTTTTTGCAGTAGTTATCATTGAAGCAATACCGCCTTTCATATCAGCTGTGCCTCTTCCATATATTCTTCCATCAATAACATGTGCATTAAAAGGATCTGTTGACCACTGTGCATTAGCAGGTACAACATCAAGATGGCCGTTAAAAACAAGCTTTTTCCCAGCAGGATTACCTATTACAGATACGACACTACTTCTACCTTCACCACAACTTATAAGTTTGCTTTTAAAACCTATTTTTTGAAGAATTTCTGCTATACGTGCTGCTAGTGGAGCTTCGTTTCCAGGTTCATTTACTGTATTATAAGAAACTAATTCTTTTAAAAGGTCAAGTACGTACTGTTCATAGTTGTTCAAATCTTTTCACCTACTTTAATAAATTTAATTTTTACTGTATCATTTAATAACGACTTAATAACGTGTTTTTATGCATTTGTGAAATCTATTCATACCTATTAAATAAAGATACTGCCTTCCTTTTAATTAAAAAATGCCCTAGGCAACCACATTACTAGTGGCTCTACATAAGTTATCAGCAATACTATTATTATTCCAGATATAAAATAAGGTATAATATCCTTAAATGTATCTTCTATAGAAGTTTTTGCTATATTACATGATATAAATAGTGTCGTACCTACTGGAGGAGTGAATAACCCAAGAGCTAATGCACAAAGCATAACTATGGCAAAGTGTACAGGATCCATCCCCATTTCCATAATAATAGGCATATATATAGGAATAAATATAAATAAGTTTGGAACATTGTCCATTATCATACCAGCTATAAAAAGTATAGATACCATTGCAAAAAGAAGTATTGGGTTTGGCAAATTCAAGCCAAGTAATCCATTTGCAATCATTGTAGGTATATTTTCTCTTATAAGAACCCATGTGAAAATAGTTGCAGAGCAAACAACCAACATAACTATTGTTGTACCTCTTGCAGTATCTACAAGTGCTTTGTAAATATTTTTTATATTCAAAGATTTATATACTATAAGTCCTACCAATAAAGCGTAAACTGCTGCTAAAGAAGCTGATTCTGTAGGAGTTGCGATTCCAAAAACTATGGAACCTATAAGTACAGTTGGAAGAATAAGCGCCCATATTGCATCTTTGGCACACTCAATTATTTCTTTAAAAGTAGCTCTTTTTTCACGGGGATAGTTTCTGTTCTTAGAAATAACAACTGTCACTATTAAGTACGTTAGCCCAATTAAGATTCCTGGAATTGCACCAGCTACAAACATTTCAGCTACAGAAAGATTGGCTATCCACGCAATTACTATCATAGTGCTACTTGGAGGGATTATTATCCCTACTACGGAGCTTGTAGCATTAATAGTGGCCGAGAAGGATTTGGGATAACCCTTGCTCTCCATCTCAGGTATAAGAATACTACCTACAGAAGCGGCATCTGCAACAGATGAGCCTGAAACACCTGCCATAATCATACTAGTTACAACTGAGACACATGCAAGTCCACCAGGTAGATGTCTTACTAAAACATTAGCAAAATTTATTATCCTCTTTGCAATACCAGCCTCCACCATTAAATTTCCAGCTAAAATAAAGAAGGGTACTGCAAGAAAAGAAAATGATTGAGTATTAGAGAAAAACCTTTGAGTAGCAACGGAAATCGGGATATCCATGGCAAGAATATAACCGATTCCTGATAGTCCCATGGAAAATGCTATTGGAACCCCAATAACAACCATACCGAAAAAAATCAACATGACAATCCAAATCATACTATATCACCATTTTATCCTTTCCTTGCAATTTTAATATCAATTGATAAATTAGAACTATTGTGATCATTGTGAACCCTACAACTATTGAACCATAGAGAACTACCTTGCTAAAACCCAAGAGTGCCATAGTCTGAGTTTTTAATTGAAGGCTAAGATCTATGCTAGATTTAACCATAATTGCAGAGAATGTTATAGATAAAATGTTTATCAATATTTCAACATAATTCCTAATTTTAGGTGAAAACTTTTCTTTTACAAACATAAGTGATATATTCTCTTCATGAATAGTAATACTAATAGCAGCAAGAGCAGTAATCCAGGGAAATGTAATATTGGTTAATTCTGTTGTAATTGCAATTGGGAACCCCAAAAAATATCGACTTATGACCTCTGTACTAACTACTATTGTAAGAAATGCAACGAGAAGAGCACATATGAAGTTAATACCTTTCTCCATTTTTCTAATTATATTATTCATTTACTAGTAAGACCTCCTTAACCATTTACATTTACGGTAATAGGACTATAAAAATACATTCTTAAATTTTATGTTGCTTACTCTGTATAAATCAAAGTAAGCAACATTAATTAATGCAAGTAAGTATTTATTTATTTATTTAATAACTCTGCAAATTCCGCAGGTACTTTTTTGGAAAACTCATCATAAACAGGTTGAACTGCTTTTCTAAATTCGGTTGTGTCTGGTTTTGTTATTTCTTTTAAGGAACCTTCTAGCTTGTCAAGATATTCTGCGTCAGCGTTTACATAGTATTGTCTTGAAACCTGAATTGCTGCATCAGCTGCTTTTTGAACAATTTCTTTAGCTTCATCATCTAACTCATTCCAAAGTTTTTCACTTGTTATAAAGTCAATGTTATAGTAGAACATATTTACCACTGCCATATAATCTTGAACTTCATGGAATTTTGTTTGGTAAATAGCGTCCATTGGATTAAACTGACCATCTACAACACCTTGTTGAAGACTTAGATATACCTCTGTAAAAGGAAGCGTTGCTACAGAAGCACCTAAGTTCTGCATAGATCCAATAAGTACTGGTTCATTAGGGCTTCTCATTTTTAATCCTTTCATATCTTCAACACTATTAATTGGTCGTTTTGAATTTGTAATTTGGGCAAAACCAAGATCTCCAAACCCTAATATTTTATACCCATGGCCTACTGCTATTTCTTTCCAATAATCACCTATTTCTCCATCCATCTTAGCATGTGCATCATCATATCCTGTTGTAAGAAATGGTAGTGATGCAGCTCCAAATGCAGGATCTACGTTTGACATCGCACCACCGCCTGGTAACGAAAAGTCCTGTGAGCCAACTAGAACACCTTCTATTTGCTCTTGCTCGCTACCAAGTGCTTCAGCTGGATAAAGTTCTACTTTAAGTCTACCATTACTTTCTTCTTCTATGATACTTTTGAATTCCTTTGACATTTCACCACGTACAGAATCTTCAGTTGTATTATAACCAAGTTTAAATGTATAAGACTTTAATTCAGATGTAGATCCACCTTGTTCACCTTCTGTTGCTGGATCACTGTTTCCGCATCCTACAAAAGCACCCATAGCAAGTATTACCATTAGCATCACTAATAATGTTTTTTTCATAATTTCGCCCCCTTAATTTTAGTAGGTTGAAAATATACAACCTATATAAAAAATAAACGTTATTAACCTTTGATTTCAACAACCAGTTCAATCTCTACAGGTATATCAGTAGGAAGCACATTTGTACCTAAGGCACATCTGGTATGTTTTCCTGCTTCGCCAAAAACCTCAAGCATCAGGTCAGAAGCTCCATTAATAACAGCAGGATGTTCAAAAAAGTCTGTTGTGCTCGCTACGAATCCCTTTAGATGTACAATCTGTTTAACCCTATCAAGGTCTCCAATAGCTTTTTTTAGTTGTGCAATTAAATTAAGTCCACACATTTTTGCAGCTTCATATCCATCCTCTTTTGTACACTTATCACCTACTTTTCCAGTATACATTTGGGTTCCATTGATAATTGGCCCTTGTCCTGATATGTATACCATATTGCCTATTACTTTAGCAGGAACATATGAAGCAATAGGTTGTGGCGCCTCAGGCAAAGTAATCCCAAGACTTTCTATTTGTTTTTCTACTAACATTAGATGTCTCCCCATTCATTATAGATTTTAAAGTTATAAATAAATAAGAATTATTTGATAACTTCTATAAAAATTATAACACAAAATATAATCAAAATAAATATTTTTTTGTTCTAATAAATTTTTTTTAGGCAAGAGGCAAAAAATTATTCATTGCTTTTCTTAGCCATGTCAAGATAGGTATATAAAGTATATTTTGATATACCTAGATACTCACATACTTTATCTCCAGATTTAGTTATAAGGAATACTCCCTTTTGGTCAAGGTATTGTATAGCTTTTATTTTATCTTCTTTACTCATTGATTCTGGTAATTTTCCTATTTTCTTTTGACATTCCATTAAGAAAAAATCAAGTAGTTCATTTACATTATTTGCAAAAACTTCATTAACCTCTTCATCATTATCGTCATCAAGAAACAAATATTCCTTTAATGCATTATCTACCATTAACAACTCAGTTATATCAAAGTTTATACATAATGAACCAATAACTTTATTGTTTTCATCTCTAAAATATGTTGATGATGATCGCAACAAACGACCGTCAGTTGTCTTAGTAAGATATTTATACCTATCCCCATTTTCAGATGTGCCTCTCAAAACCTCTAAGCCTAAATTACTACCACAATCTCCTACTTTGCGTCCAGTAACATGACTATTCTCTATAGCTACAATCGTGCTACCATATTCTTTCGTCAAATCATGTAATACAACTTCACACTTTTTTCCAAATTGTGTAGAAATCATTTTAGCTATCTTTTTTAAATTATCAATTTGATTGTCCATATCTTCCATTTTTCTACCCTCCAATTATCTAGCTATATGCAATATTATTACTTCTAGGAATACTTTATAACACACTTCTTTCCGAGACAATATACCTTACAACGAAAATTGTATCATTTCCATACTTGAAATTCAATAGTTTAAAACATAGTTTATACCAACACACATCCTCTATTATAAATATGTAGAGCAAATTATCCTTTTATGGTGTTTTGAAAATATAGGTTTTTGTAATTACTTAAGAACCACTATTCATACAAAAAAGGATAGAATTTTCTCTATCCCTCCGTCTTTATTTCTTGTTTTAATTTTTTCTTTTTAACAGTAATCATTCCACCAATTTTACCAGTCTCTTTAGCTGTCAATCCGCCCCAGCCCATTTTTTCCACCTTATCTAAGAGTCCTAACTGCTCTGCTATTTCATATTTCCATTTGTCCTCAATAGTTTCGATCTTTTTCTTTTTGTTTTTTGTACTATTCTTTTTAGACATTTTTACCCCTCCCCTAGAAACTATTATTGGTAGGGGTACGTTTTTTTATACGTTTTTTTAGACATTTTTTATAAAATCATATTTGAAATCTGCAAATAGCCTAAAAATATAAAAATAGCAATTATTAAGTAGACTGGTATAAATTGAAGTACAGGAAATTTCTTAGGCTCTGTTTCTATTATCTCTATTTCTTCTATATCCCTGTATACTTCTACTTTTGTATCCTTTATAATTATTCTCAGTAGAAAAAAGGCGATTAGTCCTGTGACTAGAGCAATCATTCCAATTAAAACAGTAGATGCCATCAATTGAAAAGTTTCTGGCATTTTTTGAATTAATGAAGGGTTTTCTTCAAGTAGTTTTTTATTAGCTGTATTAGTAAGAAATCCAATTGTTACTGCTACTCCGTTATTGGTAATATGTCCTATTATTCCAGCATATAAAGAATCCGTCTTAATAACCAGATACCCAAACAATATTCCAAGAAAAATAGGTCCAGCCATATTTTGAATATTAAAATGAAATATGCCGAAAAATATTGATGAAAGAGCTATTGCTTGAATCATACCTAATTTTTCATACCCTCTAAGGAGCATTCCTCTAAAGAACACCTCTTCACATACTCCTGCTGAAATAGCTATTACTACCATAAGCACTATATATTCTACTAGATTTCCTGCAACGGGAATAGGTGGTTGCTGTATTGGACCAATAGTACTAAGTAAGGTAAGTATTATTAAATTAAAAAATAAAGCTACAGGATAACTAAGTGTTGTAATAGCAACAATTAACAATCCATGCTTTAAGTTTAGTCTTTTCAAACGAAGATAGCTACTAAGAGATACTCCTTTAAATTTTAAATATATAAGAGGTGGTAGGAGGATTAGTATAAATTCAGTAACTAACAATCCAATTTTGACATCTAAGCTTTGAACAATTGCCCCAACTGTTAAAAGTAATAGCGCTGTAACGAAAAATACAATATTTATTTCTAATATATTTTTTTCTTTTTTTAAGCTCATAATTATCCTCCACAAAATAGTACAAATATACAATTCTAACTATCTAAACCATTTATATGTTTTAACAAATTGGCATATACCTGTACTCCTATAAGCAAATTATTTTCATTATAATCAAAATGACCATTGTGTAGAGGATGTATATAACCCTCTTTTTCATTTCTAACTCCTAGGAAAAAAAATAGCCCTGGGATCTCCTTTTGGTAGTACGCAAAATCCTCTGAAGTCATTTGAGGTTGTACTTCCTCTATATTTTCTATACCAACAGCCTCTACAAGGTTCTTATAAAGCTCCTTATCGTTGTTCACAGCAGGATACATATCATTTATTTCCACATCTATAAAACAGTTGTGCATCAGTTCTAGCCCTTTGGCAATTTCCTTCAATCTTGTCTTTATAATACCGTAGGTTTCCTCATTGAAAGCTCTTATAGTTCCTTCTAAAGAAGCTTGTCCAGCGATTATATTTCTCATTTCACCTGCCCACATTTTGCCTACTGTTACTACCCCACCTTCATTGGGATTAATACTCCTGCTAATTATTGACTGATAGCTTGTAATAAGTTCTCCTGCAATAAGTATAGAGTCAATAGCTTTATCAGGAACTGCTCCGTGACCACTTTTACCTTTTATATTTATATTTAACTCGGCGTTTTGCGCCATTATTGCTCCTGCTCTACAACCTATTTTTCCTTCCTTCACACTAGGATAAAGATGTAGACCAAAAATTTTATCCACATTAAATTTTTTCAAAATCCCTTCCTTAACTAAAATCTCAGCACCACCTGGACCTTCCTCGGCAGGCTGAAATATAAGGACTATATTTTTTTTAAGATTTTCTCGCCTATCAGAAAGGTATTTTGCAAATCCTAAAAGTATAGCCATATGGCCATCATGACCGCAGGCATGCATCATACCTTTATTCTTTGATTTAAAGTCTAATCCCGTTTCTTCTTCAATTAAAAGAGCATCCATATCAGCTCTAAAAGCTATAGTCTCATTACCTTCATTCCCTTTTATAAATCCCAAAACTGCGGTTTCTACAATATCAGTATAAGTTTCTATTCCATATTCCTTTAGTTTTTCTGCAATAAATTTGCTTGTTTTAAATTCTTTTAACCCCATTTCAGGGATAGAGTGTAATTTTCTTCTAATATCTATTACCTCATCCTTTAATGCTAGTATTGATTCGTCTAATTTTATCATTTAAAATCACCTCAACTAAATTTTCTCTAGTTATAATTGTACCTTTTTTTAACTAAATATAAAAGGTTTCTTTAAAATGAAATTAAAGCAAAATTTTTCTTGACAAAACCCATTTATAATGGTAGAATACTTGAAACTGAATAGTTAGTAATTACAATTTGTTGTGTTTTAGAGGCGCGATTAACAAATAGTACTTTAAGATGAGCTTAGGGAGCCTACGCTTAAAGGAAAGGTGTAATCGCCGAAGCATATATCTGTCCCTTCAGATATATAGCTGGGACTATGTTTAATAGACATAGTACTTTCGTCAATAGGTCACCCAATCTATGGATGAAGAGCTATTTCACACAGGGTGAAAGTTGTATTCTATTGTCGCTAAAAAACGGCTAAGAGCATCTTTTACTCTTTAGCTGTTTTTTTTATACCCAATAACTACTTTCCTCCTGTTTTACCACTCTATTTTCCATGTCTTTTTTACCCTCTAAAACATTTCAAAACAAATTATTAAAAAAGTTTGCAAAATTTTTTATAATATTATATTATATTTGTAACCAAAAGTTCATAAATATATTATAATATTATTAGCAAAAGTTAATAATATGTTTGCAAAATTCACTGGAGGTGATAGGTTGATCACTGAAGAACGACGAAAGAAAATTCTTGAACTTATTGATAGGGATGGAATTGTAAGTTTACAACAGCTAACGGATACCTTTGGAGTATCAATTTACACTATACGAAGAGATCTTAATGCTCTGGAAGAGAAAAGTTTACTTAAAAAAACTCATGGTGGGGCTGTGCGTATTGAAAAATCACGGTGGATTCCTTCTATGGAGGAAGGTAGTATTGAAGCCTTAGAAGAAAAGAAAAAAATTGCCATTAAAGCTGCAGAATTAGTGGATTATGAGGATACAATCTTTCTTATGGGTAGTACCATCTCTTTATTTATGATCCCTATGTTGAAAGATAAAAACCTTACTGTGGTTACTAATTCATTGGATGTAGCTAAAGAGCTTTCTAAGTTTCCTAGTATAGAAACTATTTTAATAGGAGGTAGAATTAAAAATTACAAGGGCAATATTCTAGGCTCAAGAGCAGTTAATGATTTAAGAAATTACTATTTCGATAAGGCATTTCTGCCATGTGCAGGCATTAAACACAATATAGGCATAAGTACTTCTACTATAGACAGTGCTGACTTTCTTAAAACAGTTATTACATGTTCAAGAATAAATATCGTTGTCGCTGATTATAGAAAGTTTAATAGAACTACCTTTGCAAAAGTATGTGATATAGATGAAATCCAAGTCTTTGTCACAGATGACAAGGCAGATAAAGAAGAATTAAATGCAATAACCAAGAAAGGTATTAAAGCAGAAATAGGAGATAAAGCATTTTAACCTATTCTAATATTATAAACGGCTAATAAGGGGGTACATTAAATGAAAAAAATAAACCTAGCAATAGTAGGAGCTACTGGGTTAGTAGGAAGAACCTTTTTAAAAATTTTAGAGGAAAAAAACTTTCCCTATGACAATCTCTATCTTTTAGCATCAAAAAAATCAGTGGGAAAAAGCTTAACCTGCAAAGGAAAAGAATATGTTGTGGAAGAACTAACAAAAAACTCCTTTGATAAAGATATAGATATAGCCTTGTTTTCAGCTGGTGGGGAGATAAGCAGAAATTTTGCACCTATTGCAGCATCCAAAGGAGTTACAGTGGTAGATAATAGCAGTACTTGGAGAATGGATAAAAATGTACCTCTTATAGTTCCAGAGGTTAATCCAGATGACATCAAATGGCATAATGGCATTATTGCTAATCCTAATTGTTCTACAATTCAAGCCATGGTTGCATTAAAGCCATTACATGATATCTATAGTATTAAAAGAATAGTTTACTCTACCTATCAAGCTGTTTCAGGAACAGGAGTAAATGGCTTAGCCGACTTAGCAGAGGGTTTAAAAGGGAATGATATCTTAAAAGCCTACCCTCACCCTATCGCAAATAATTGTCTACCTCATATTGATGAATTCTTAGATAATGGATATACAAAAGAAGAAATCAAAATGATAGAAGAAACTAAAAAAATATTTAAAGATAGTAGCTTAAAAATAACAGCAACTACTGTAAGAGTACCTGTAGAAAATAGCCACAGTGAATCCATCAATATCGAATTCAATAAACCTTATGAACTCAATGACATTAGAAAAACTCTTGAAAATGCTCCTGGAGTAAAAGTTGTTGATGATGTGGCATCAAATGAATATCCATTAGCTAGAAATGCTAATGAGTCAGATTTAGTTTATGTAGGAAGAATAAGAAGAGATTTTAGTATAGAAAATGGTTTGAATCTATGGGTAGTAGCTGACAATACAAGAAAAGGAGCTGCTACTAATACAGTACAGATAGCTGAATTGCTTATAAAATAATTTTAAAAATTTAAAGGAGGATAATTATATGACATTATTTAAAGGTTCTGGTGTAGCTTTGGCAACTCCATTTAACAATGGCGAGGTGGATTTTGATAAACTAGAGGAATTATTAAACTGGCATGTTGAAGAAGGAACAGATGCAATTATTATATGTGGTACTACTGGTGAGGCTGCAGCACTAAATGATGCTGAACATAAAGCGGCTATGAAGTTTACTGTAGATAAAATAAATGGACGTATTCCTGTTATTGCAGGAACCGGGAGTAATGATACTGCATATGCAATACAGTTATCTCAATATGCAGAAAATGTAGGAGCTGATGGGTTATTACTTGTTACTCCTTACTATAATAAAACAACTCAAAAAGGTCTTATAGCTCATTTTACAGCAATCGCTGATTCAGTTAATATACCTATGATTCTATATAATGTACCTGGTAGAACTGGATTAAACATTCAACCTGCAACTGTAGCAGAGTTAGCTAAGCATCCTATGATTCAAGGAGTTAAAGAAGCTAGCGGTAATATCGCACAAGTGGCAGAAATAGCTCGCTTAGTACCTGACGATTTCTATATTTATTCTGGGAATGATGATATGATAGTTCCTTTAATGTCTTTAAAAGGATCAGGTGTTATTTCTGTAATTGCTAATATTGCACCTAAGGATACTCATGACTTAGTTCAAAAATTCCTTGATGGAGATGCAAAAGGATCATGTGATTTACAATTAAAAATGAAGGCATTAGTTGACGCTTTATTTATAGAAGTCAATCCTATTCCAGTAAAGGCTGCTATGGGTATGATGAATCTGTGCTCAGATGAAGTTAGACTTCCTTTAGTTAAAATGGATGAAAATAATTTAAATATCCTTAATGATAGAATGAAGGAATATGGTCTAATCTAAAGTAGACCCTTGAAAATGTCATTCTGAATGTAAATGAAGAGTCTTCATATGTAAATAGTTTTAACCCTAAGACCCTTCATTTCATTCAGGGTGACAAAACAAGGCACCGGGCCTGTCATTTGGAGTATATTTAGATTCAAAACGGCAAAAACAAATAGGGAGGTATTTGCTTGATTAAAGTAATTGTTAATGGATGTTATGGAAAAATGGGTAATGTATTAGTAAAATTAATATCCCAAGAAAAAGATATGGAAGTTGTTGCAGGAATTGATAAGTATTCAGAGAATCATAATAATGTAGCTGGATTCCCAGTTTATTCTCAGGCATCTGATTGTGTAGAGAAAGGAGATATTGTAATAGATTTTTCTCATTTTAGTGCACTTCCAGCCCTTATTGATTTTTGTGTTTCTACTAAAACTCCTCTTCTAACAGCTACCACAGGAGTAAGTGGAGAAATTACTACAAAATTAATCAATGCCGCTAAAGAAATTCCTGTATTTCAAACGGGAAATTTCTCTGTAGGAGTGAATATTATTACTAAACTAGCTCAAGAGGTTGTAAAAACTTTAGGAACTTCTTTTGATGTAGAAGTAATGGAGGCTCATCATAATAAAAAAGTAGATTCTCCTAGTGGTACAGCATATATGATAGCAGAAGCTATTAACAAGTCTTTAGACAATAAAATGAATTATGTTTATGGACGATATGGTAAAGAAGACCAAAGAAAATCTACTGATATTGGTATTCATGCAATTAGGGGTGGTACAATTTCTGGTCAACACACTATTATGTTCGCTGGCACAGATGAAATAATTGAAATCAAACACACAGCACTTTCAAAAGATATCTTTGCACTTGGAGCAATTAGAGCTGGGAAATTCCTTGTAGATCAAAGCAAGGGTTTTTATAACATGAATGATATTTTAGAATAATTGGAATCCTATAATTTAAACGATACGCAGAAAGGAATGATTTTAACAAATGAAAACTGATAGTACCGTAAATGAAAATGTAGATTTTACTGATCCTTATGCCATAGCAAGATTTATTAAGGAAGCTCAAAAATCTACTCCTGTTAAAGCCTACATAACAGGTTCATTAGAAAATGCTGATGATGAGAATATTAGAAAGTTTGGCTATGAAAACTTCTGGTTACTTGTAGGCGAGCATAAAGATGTACAAAATTTTATAGATAGTAATAAAGAAGTTATAAAGGACTGCTATATTGAAAATGACCGTAGAAATTCTGCTATCCCTATGTTAGATATTAAAAATATACCTGCTCGAATCGAACCAGGTGCTATTATAAGAGATAGGGTTAGCATTGGAAAAAATGCTGTTATAATGATGGGTGCTGTTATTAACATAGGAGCTGAAATAGGAGAAGGCACTATGATTGATATGAATGCAGTTTTAGGAGCTAGAGCTACTATAGGTAAAAATGCTCACATAGGAGCTGGAGCTGTTGTAGCTGGAGTATTAGAACCACCAAGTGCAACTCCTGTTATAATAGAAGACAATGTATTAGTTGGAGCAAATGCAGTTATATTAGAAGGTGTTAAGGTAGGAAAAAATTCAGTTGTTGCTGCTGGTGCTATAGTCACAAAAGATGTTCCAGCTGACTGTGTTGTTGCTGGAAGCCCAGCAAAGGTAATAAAAACCAAGGACCAAAAAACTACTGATAAAACTAAACTTTTAGATGATCTTAGAGGATAAAATTGAATAGGTACGAATGAATTCGTACCTACAATAAATTTAAGATTTAAACTGTCTTAATAAGAGCCAATAGCATAATGCTATTGGTTTAAGTTTTAAGATAAAATCAAGTAGGTACGAATAAATTCGTACCTACAATAAATTAAAACAAAAAGAACTAAAAGGTACCAGCAGTAGTACATTGAATTAATTTTTTAATCAACAAAAGCAAATACATATGGAACGTTTCGATAGTAATCTCCATAATTTAATCCATATCCAACTATAAACTTATCTTGTATAGTATATCCCACATAATCAGCTGCCAATTCTATTTTACGTCTGGATGGTTTATCTAAAAGGACACAATTTTTAATGCTCTTAGGATTTTTTGCCTTTAAATGTTTTAATACATAGTTCATTGTAAGACCTGTATCAGCTATATCATCTACAATTAGTACATCATAACTTGTGATATCTTCAGTTATATCATATAGAATTTTAACATTTCCAGATGATTCTTCACTATTTCCATAACTTGATGTAGCCATAAAAGCAATTTTAACATTAGTATCTATTTCTCTAACTAAATCAGCAGTAAAAATAAAGCTTCCCTTTAGTAAAGATACTACCAATATGTTTTTATCTTTATAGTCTTGCGCAATCTGTACTCCAAGCTCCTTTACCCTTTTGTTAATATCCTCTCTAGTAAACAAAATCTCTTTTTTCTTTTTTTCTATATCCATCTTTTGTACGACCTCCAGTAGTATAAGCTTTAAAAGATTATAATTACTCAACATTTTAATTCATATCGCAATACTTGTCAATTATAATACCCTGTTTTGAATTATACTATAAATCATCTAAATTATTAACTAGTTTTACGCTCTTTTATATCTAGTTTATATAATATATCCTTTATTTGTTTTAATAAAATTACTATTTTATTTAGGGTGTACTGAATACTTATTAATATTATAAATAGGATTACCCCACCAACTAAAATATAGTCCATAATAATTTCCTCCCATCACCTTAAGCTTTATTATAAACTATTTCTATATTTTTATAAACTAAAAAGGTACACCATTATTTTAGATGCACCTTTACAAACTATATTCCTTTATTATTATCTTCTTCATTTATTTCCATTTTTGAAATTGATACTTCAAAGGCTATTTTAGATATAACCTTCTCCTCATTAATTTTCTTTTGATATTCTCTGCTTTGAACCCTGCCCCAAAGCATTATATGATCTCCCACTTTTAATTTTTCAGAAAATCTTGCATTTCTTCCCCATGCTATACAGGGTATATAATCAGACTTATTATATGGTCTATTTACAGCAATTAACATATCTGTTATTTCTCTACCGAAAGGCGTTGTACGGTAAACAGGCCTCTTACAAATATAACCATCTAAATAAATTTGATTTGGATTGTTTATTTCTTCTTCATTATCACATTCAGAAATATCTCTAGCAAAAATGGTTAAAACTAACTTATTATTCCCTTCAGTATATTTATTGTATGATCGCAACTGTCCCTTAACCTTAATTGTAGACCCTTGTTCCATATTTATACCTACTAAAAGCCGTTCAGACACAGTTATAGGTAAAACATCACTATGATTGCTAAGTCTTGGTACTACGATATCAAAGTTATAAAAGCCCTCTCCATACATCTCATGACTAAATTCAAGAGTTGAATGGACTTTGCCTACAATAGTTACATTATTACTATCTATCCCCTTATCTGACATTTAACCCCCACGCTCCTTCCTAGTTCTTATGTATTCTTACAGGGTTTAATCTACAACTATATTTATTCACTCTAGGACGAGATTATGATTAGGAAATAAAAAAAAGAGAATTTTTCTCTTTTTTTATAGGGAATATTTTTTTCTTTCACTAAATGAACTACTAATCGTTTCAGGAGAAACTCCTAATAAAAGTGCTTGAGCAATTGCAGCTAAAGCGTTTTGGATATTATAAGTTCCTTCCATTCCAGTATTTACAGGGAACTCCATAGCCTCCACTTCTATATTATTTTTATTTGTAATACCTCTTTGCAAACAGCAAGTAAATTTTACAATAGGAGATGAGGTTTCAATACTTGATGCAGTAAGGGTAGCTTTTGAAGAAAACCCATAGGGTACAACTATATTGTTGCCTATTCCTTCAACTATCTGCATATGAGATTTATCATCAATATTTATTATTGCCGTACCATTTTTACTAAGTAATCTTAAAGGTCTTTTTTTAATCATTTCTAAATTTTTATCATTACTAATACTTTTTTTCTCAGAAATATAAGTATTTGTATGAATTATTGAATCAAATTGAAATTTATTTGTAATAGCTTTTTCTAAATCAGAGGTTGATAATTCTATAATTGCTATTTGAATTTTATCATTGTGGATCTTATCAATAATTTGCTGAAATTTATTTGTTCGTGGGGTGGCACGGAGTCCACCCCCTACATCTGTATTATTCATTATGCCTGCTGCCTCTTCAAATTCAGGTTTTTCTTTATCATCAACATCAAATAATTGACTTCCTTTTAAATGTATACTTCTCATTTTATTTCTATTTAGAAGATCCATTATCAGTTTAGCTGTAGTGGTTTTTCCCTTTGCACCTATAATACCTATCTTGTTTATTTCTTCAAATATCTTTTCTCCTACAAACATAAACTCATCTCCTCTTAAATTAGTTTTAAAATTAGATCTAATAAATGAGAGTTCAAAAAAACAAAATCCTTATAATTATTTTTAGATGTCTTTAAATGAAATATGTATCCATATATTAGAAAAAGCCCTTTATTGGGCTTTTTCTAATATTATCTATTCTATATTATTACTATTTTTTGTCGTCTAATTTTTTTTGCATTCCTGTATGATCCATATAATAGTTATCTCTCATAATCAATTCAGAAATTGGCACAATCTCATATCCATCTTTTTGTAATCTTTCTAAAATTAATGGTAAATACTCTACCACATATTTTGCATTATTATGAAAAAGAACAATAGAACCCTTCTTCACATTTCTTGTAACTCTATCTACAACAGGCTGCGTTCCAAGCTCTTTCCAATCTAAGGAATCCACATCCCATTGTATAGTGTAATATCCATTGTTTGAAGCTGTTTCAATTAGTGTATTATTATAATCACCAAAGGGTGGTCTAAAAAGAAAAGGTTTTTCTCCAGTAATAGCTTGTATTTTATCCCCAGTATTATTTAATTCTTGTGCTATCTTTTGTGAAGATAATTTAGACATATGAGGATGTGTACTGGAATGGTTCCCCACATCATGACCTCTATCTTTTATCTTTTTAACCATATCTGGATATTTATCCACCCAAAATCCAACTAAGAAAAATGTACTTTTGACATTGTATTGGTCTAAAGTATCCAATATACCTTGTGTATACTCATCTCCCCAAGCAGCGTCAAAGCTTATGGAAATCTTTTTTTCTTCTGTATCTACACAATATATTGGCAACTGCCTATCTTTATTCATGACAGCTAGAATTCCATTTTCGTAGTTTCCTATGTAAATAAATCCAGAGCTTGCCAGTATAACAATTAATAAAACGCTTAATATAGTTCTCTTACTTAATACTAGTATCCTCATCACTTAGCCCCCTCTGCCTGTACAAAATACTCTTAATAATAATCTATTCTATAAGATTTTTCTTATGCTAAAAAAATTATTTTTGACATACTTTTATAGAAAATTTTATAAACATATTGTGTAAATAACAATATTGAGGATGATAAGTATGACTACTGCAATAATATTAGGTACTAGTGTAGGAATTATAATTTTCTTTTTGGGCATGTTTCTTATGAATCATTCTATCATTTCATTATCTGGGAATAGGCTAAAAAAATATATACAATATTCAACATCTAATCCTTTAATAGGAGCTATAGTTGGAATATTAGTCACAGCCCTAACCCAAAGCAGTAGTGGAACAACTGTTATGGTGGTAAGCCTAGTTAATTCAGGGTGTATGAACCTTTATCAAGCTACTTCAGTTATAATGGGAGCTAATATAGGAACTACCTTTACAGGTCAACTGGTTTCCTTTAATTTTTTTTCATATATCCCTAGAATTCTTTTTGTAGGTGTTTTATTACATAGTTTAAGACTTAGCAAAAGCTCTAAACAAATCGGTGGCTTTCTTATAGGTTTTTCCTTTTTATTTATCGGTATAAAAACTATGATATATTTTTTAGATCCATTAAAAGAAATGATGGGGTTTAAAGATTTAATTTTATCCGTTGAAGATAATAAATTAAAAGGTATATTCTTGGGAGCATTAACATCTGCCATAATACAAAGTAGTAGTACTGGTATTGCCATTATGCAAGGTTTAGCCTATAAAGGTTTGCTAAGTATTAATTTTGCTATACCAGTAATGCTAGGTCTTAATATGGGAACCTGTGTCACCACCCTTTTTTCTGGTATAGTTTCTGATAAAAATGGAAAACGAGCAGCTCTAATTCATCTGTTATTTAATTTTATAGGTGTTATAATCTTTTTTCCATTCATTACTGTATTTTCAAATTTTATAAGTTCAATATCTCCAATTGATAGTGTTAAACAAATCTCAAATGCCCATAGTGTATTTAATTTAATAAATACTATTATTTTATTTCCATTGATTCCATTGATGGTTAGGTTGTCAAAAAAAATAATTAGATAGGTAAGTCTATCTAATTCGTATTTTAGGGGAAAGCCGACGTAAAGAATGTTGAAGGTTAAGATCAAGTGCAAGATCCTTCGCATACGCTCAGGATGACATTTTTGGGGGCTTTTCTTCTCGCCCTGTCATCCTGAGTGTATACGAAGGATCTATCTTTTAAGGTTTTAACCTTCAACATACAACATCCAACCTTTAACCAAGGGTAACCATGGGGACAGGTCTTGTGGTTTATGGTTCTCAAACCACAAGACCTGTCCCCGTGGTTACCCCGATGTGTCGCATAATCCTTATATCACGCCGGAGATTGAAATCTCCTTTACAAATTACTGGTGATAAATTATTTTCACCACAAATATCTGTAGAGGCGAATTCATTCGCCGGTATTATGTCGCATTTTCCTTATATCACTCGGTAAATTTTTATCTTCTTTTAGAAGAATTACCAATTTTAATAATAAAAATAAGAGCAACAAAAATTAAAATTAATAAAAACCCTATTATAAAAAGTTCTGCCATTCCTATCCTGCCAAACATTTCTCCACTCCTTTCAAATTATACCTTGATGTATCGCCTTTTCCCTATATCACGCTAATTCATGTTTTAGTGAAAATCAGTTACAAGTTACGAGTAAAACCGAAACCATAAAACCAAAAACCTTAATAACTAGATCCTTCGTATTCACTCAGGATGACATTTTGGAGGTTTCTTCTCGACTTGTCATCCTGAGTGTATACGAAGGATCTGTGTTTTAAGTTTTTTTGTTTTGAGGTTTTGATTTTAGCCAGTAGCTAGTGGCTAGTGGATAGCAGCTTGTGACGCATTTTCCCTCTTTCGCGACATTACTTTTCTTCTACCGTATATACTCTTAATTCCTTATCTCCAACTTTTACCGAATCAATTACTTCTTGGTAATTATCTGGTATGGTTACTGTATTGACATCTCCGTCAGAAACGTATCTGACCCTAGATCCTTTGTCGAAATGGTTTATCCAGTCATACATACCTACACCTTGTACATATTTTTGCAAATCACTGGCTCTTATTCTATGAATCGCCAAAGGATTAAAATCAGTATGGTAAGGTGATTTATATGGATCCCAGCCTACATTTAATATAGCAATATTTTTATAATCTACACCTTCAAAACTGCCTTTTTCCAGATATTTATAAAGTTCCTTATCTTTTGGACGAGACCCAAAAGGCAAAGCCATAGTATCAATAGAATGGTCTTTTTCATAGTTTCCAATAAGCTTTACTATGCCAGCTATTTCTTTTTGAATACGCTCTTTATCTGCATTGGTAAAATCTACATGGGTAATAGTATGGTTACCTATATCCATCCCTTTGTCCACTATATATTTCAGCTTAAATTCCAAATGCTCCTCTTGACCAAAGGGAATATTATCATTTAGGAAAAAGGTGGCTTCCAATGGAAAATCAGGATGCTCATTATTGAAATCTTCTAAAATTGCTACTGCACAATCAGGATCTATTACCCATTCTCCGTTATTATCTTGGATCATATTAAAATTATTTTGTCTACCATCGTCAAAGGTTAAAATCACTGGTGTAAAACCAGCCTGTGTACTTATATTTCCAGTCACATAGTCCTCTAAACTAATAGGTCTATAGCCTTTTTCATAAAGAACTTGCAAATCTTTTCTAAAATTTTCTGGTGTTCTTGTCCACTCTGCTTCAGGTTCAGCTATATGATGATACATTAAAACCATTATCTGACCTGCTTCATTAGGTTTAATTTCTTGTAAATTAATTTCTTTTATAGGTTCATTTTCTATATCATCTTGGCTTTCTACTTCTTCTTTATCTTCCAAATCTACATTTTCAGTAGATTGTTGTTCTTGAATCACAGGATTCTCTTCTTGTGGATATGGTGACGCAGAACTTCCACACCCTGTTACTACCATAGTTAATCCAATTACTAAACTTAAAATTATTTTCCTTTTCATCTGCTTTTCATGTCCCCCTTATTGTGTCCTTCTACATTCATTATATCTTATGATAATAAACTATGCCATGATTATATATTTCAATTTTTTCCCATTATTGCGTATTTCAAAAAATAAAACATCCTCAAATTAATTATTTTTTACAGCAAATCCAATAACTATATATTTTTACAAAACTTATTAAACATATATTCGATAATAAAGGTTAAATTAATAGTAGCACAAAAAAGTGCTAAAAAAAACTTCTAAGGAGGAATAGATAATGGCAAGAAGCGGTAATAGAACTGTTGTTCCAGAAGCTAAAATGGCATTAAACCAAATGAAATTAGAGATTGCTAATGAGCTTGGTCTCACAAATTATGATAGTATAGATAAAGGTAATTTAAGTTCTAGACAAAATGGTTATGTAGGTGGATACATGACTAAAAGATTGGTAGAAGCTGCTGAAAGAGCTATGGCAGGAAAATAGTAATACAAATAAAAGGAGAAATGATCCCTATCATTTCTCCTTTTATTTGATACAAGTATAGACTAATATGCTATAATCTTAGTATGTACATTAGCTAATAAAAAAAGGGTGAGTAAAATGTTTAATAATACTCGAGAATCTGCTGAAAACAAATTAATAATTTTAACCATAGTTAATGAGTTTGCAATACCCTTAACCAATTCTCAAATAATGGATTTGGTTATGGAAAAGGATTTAATGAATTATTTTTTTCTACAGCAAGCCTTGGGAGAATTAGTATCTTCAGCTATGTTAGAGCATAGCCAAAGTGATGAAAATTATTTTTATTTAATAACTGAAAAAGGAAAAAACACACTAACTTTTTTTAGCGAACGATTAGAACCAGATTTAAGAAAATCTATTGTAGAGACAGTTTCCCTTAAGAAAAAAATGCTACTTAAAGAAATGCAAGTTTTAGCTGATTATTCAAAAAAACAAGATAACGAATACATTGTTGACCTTAAGGTAATCGAAAACACAATAACCCTTATAGATTTAAAATTAAATGTTGTATCTAATAAACATGCTAAACAAATCTGTGAAAAGTGGAAAAGAGAAGCTCCTCATCTATATGGAGATATACTTAACCTTTTAGTTGAAGATTAAAAGACCCTATTTCTAATTATAGTTAGGGTCTTTTAAATACAAAAAATCCCACAAGGTTCAATACCCACTGGGATATGAATCTCGGTCTCCATTTTTTCAAGATTTACAAGACTAACTGTATTGTCTTGGATATTTGATACTAAAAGTTTTTTCATAGCGTGATTTATTGCTAAACTTTGAGGCATTCTTCCTACTTTAATTTTGTCTAATATTTTATTTTCTTTAATACTAATTATATTAACAGCATTTAAATCAGCATCACTAACAAATAGTATATCTTCTTTTTCATCTAAAACAAGATCTATAGGCATTTTTCCAGCCTTTAGCTTTTCTACTACTTTTAGATCCTTAGTGTCAACTATAGTAACCCAGCCATTATTTGTATTTGAAAAACTTGTATTCGTAATATACAAAAGACTTCCATCTTTGTTTAATGTCATGTGAAAAGGATTAGAATTTACATAAAGGTTTTTCTCAATTTCATTTGTAGCTGTATCAATGGTTGTGAGAGTATTAGAATCAGTATTAACTACAAAAAGTCTTTGAAAATCCTTACTTAATCTTAAATCATGTGGCATTCTGCCAACAGTCACCTGAGCAGATAATACTTTTTTTTCTAAATCTACTGTTGATATTGAGTTTGAATCTGCATTAGATACATATAGTGTTTTACTTTTTTTATTTATCTCTATATGACTAGGATTGCTACCTACATAAATGTTATCACTCCATTGAGAAGTGATCAAATCTACTATACCAATACTTCCATTATAAGAATTTGTTGTATAAAGATATTTTTCATTAATATCTATAAGAATTTGGTGGGGTGCAAGAACAGGCTTTTTATAAATTACTCCCTCATTTAGTTTTATTTTATAAAGTTCAACCTTATCAATAAGACTGACAACTGATATGGTATCTTCACCTGTATTGGAAACAAAAAAAATACTATCAAAGCTATTGAACATTCTATCACCCCTATATGCCAATATAATCCACCCGATTACTTTATATTTATTTTATGCATAAAAGTAATTGTTGTGATTATAAAAAGCGTTACATAAAGTAATAGTACTTATTTAGTATAAATTATATTCTTATACATTAATTCTTTAGGACAGGAAAGCTTTCTGGCTTTAGCTTCTTTTATTAAAGCATTGCATAAATCAATATTTTCTTCATAGCTTTTCGTATTTTTTTTAAGATTTTCATATGTTTCAAATATTTTTAACATCAGTTGCATATCTTCCAATTTCTTATATGGTCTAAAATAAATGATCTTCATAAAAAAACCCCCTTGTTCCATATATTTCTAATATATTTAGAACAAAGGGTTTTTATGTTTTATATATTTTTTAGAATAGCTCTTACCTGCCCTATCATATAAAATGATCCACAAAATACAATAACATCATTTTCATTTGCCATCTCTAGGGTATGAAATACAGCTTTGGAAACTTCTTTTTCTTTAATCATTGGTATATCATATTTTTCCATCATTAAAGCTAGTTTATCTACAGATAAAGCTCTAGGATTAACTGGTTGGGTTAAAACTGCTTTACTAACTTTAGGTATTATAACATCTAGCATAGACTCTACATCTTTATCTTTAAGAACTCCTATAACTAAAATAATGTTTTTGTCTTTAAAAAATTTTTCAAATACATTGGCAATAGCTTGTAACCCATGTACATTATGGGCACCATCAATAAGAACAGTAGGCTTTCTGCCCATTATCTCTAACCTTCCTGGCCATTTAGTCTTTTTTAATCCTTCGTATATAGATTGACTAGACAATCTTATTTTATGCTCCTTCTCTAAGACCTGCAAGGCAGTTAATCCAAGTACAGCATTTTTAATCTGATGATCCCCTATCATACTTATTGATAAAGAAAACAAGTTCATAGTTTTAGATTTTAGATTAAAAGTTTGATTATCTATATCTTGACTAACTATCTCTATTCCATCTATTGGTGCTATAATTAGCTTAGCATTTTTGGTTTTACAAGTATTTTCAATTATTTCCATAGCCTCAGGCTGTTGGGGATACGACACTACAAAGCCATTTTGTTTAATAATACCGGCCTTTTCATATGCAATCTTAGATAATGTATCACCTAAATAATCAGTATGATCATAATCTATGGGAGTTATTACACTTACAAGAGATTGCTTTATAACATTAGTAGAATCTCCTCTTCCTCCTAAACCCACCTCTAAAACCACATAATCTGCATTTTGACGTTTGAAATATTCTAGTCCTATAGCAGTAACAATTTCAAATTCTGTAGGATGATTTTGTCCTTTTGATAACATTATTTCAACTTTATCTTTAACATATTCTGTAATCTCTGCTAAGTCTTGTTTTGGAATATTTACTCCATTTATTCTAATTCTTTCAGTAAACTCTTCAATATATGGAGAAGTATATAATCCTACCTTATAACCTTCTTCTACCAAAACCGTACTAATAAAAGATGAGGTGGACCCTTTTCCATTTGTACCTGCAACATGGATTACCTTTAAAGAGTCCTGAGGATTTCCCATAAGTTTTAACAGACTTAGAATATTTTCTAATCCTAACTTACTCCCAAATTTATATGTGCCATGTATATACTCTAAAGCTTCTTGATAGTTCATTGTTTATACCTCATTATTTTATCTTATTATTAATAACCTCTAGTCTTTCTAATACTTTATCTAACATGGTTCTATAGTTTTGTTGTTTTTCTTTTTCTTCCTCTATAACTTTGGCTGGTGCTTTTGCTATGAAGCCTTGATTTGAAAGCTTTCCATCTACTCTTTTTAGCTCCCCTTCAAGCTTAGTCTTTTCTTTTTCTAATCTTTCTATTTCTTTATCATAGTCTACTAAATCATCCATAGGGAGGAATATTTCTGCTCCTGTTATTACAGCAGACATTGAATCCTCAGGAATATCCTCTTTCTTCATCATAAGAGTTACCTCTGAAGCACTTGCAAGGGTCTTAAAATATTCTTTTCCTGTTTCTATAGCAGAATAAGTTTCTCCTGTTGCCACTATAATTACTCTAGCCTTTTTAGATGGTATAACATTCATTTCAGAACGAATATTTCTAATGCTCCTAATGGCATTCATAATTACTTCCATTTTTTCTTCTTCAGCTTTATATTCCATATCGTCTCTAGCTGTAGGCCATTGAGATATAATAACACTTTCTTCCTTAGTAGTAGGAATATGCTGCCATATCTCTTCTGTAATAAATGGCATAAATGGATGAAGAAGCTTTAAGATATTTTCCAAAACATATGTTAATGTATATAGTGCTGCATTTTTAGTATTTTCATCACCATTATATAGTCTAGGCTTAACTAATTCAATATACCAATCACAGTATTCATTCCATGTAAAATCATATATCTTTTGTATAGCTAATCCTAATTCAAACTTATCTAAGTTCTCTGTAATATCCTTAGAAACAGTATTAAGCTTAGATAATATCCATTTATCTGCTAAAGTAAAGTGAGAGCTATAGTCCATGTCCTTTAAAGTAGCATTATCAAGATTCATTAATACAAATCTAGTTGCATTCCATAGCTTATTAGCAAAATTTCTGCTAGCTTCAACTCTTTCTATATAAAATCTCATATCATTACCAGGAGTATTACCTGTTGCCAAAGTCATTCTTAAAGCATCTGCACCGTATTGATCTATAATATCTAGTGGATCTATACCATTACCTAAAGACTTACTCATTTTCCTACCTTCTGAATCTCTAACAAGACCATGAACCAAAACATATTTAAATGGTATATCTCCCATCTGCTCAAGTCCAGAAAACACCATACGAATTACCCAGAAAAATATAATATCGTAACCTGTAACAAGTACATCTGTAGGATAGAAATAATTTAAATCCTCTGTTTCATCAGGCCATCCCAAGGTAGAAAAAGGCCATAGTGCTGAACTAAACCAAGTATCCAATACATCTTCATCTTGTTTTAAATTATTAGAACCACATTTGCTACAAGTAGAAGGTACCTGGCTGGATACGATAATCTCTCCACATTCACAATAATATGCTGGAATTCTATGTCCCCACCATAACTGTCTCGAAATACACCAATCTCTTATATTTTCAAGCCAATTATAATATATTTTATTAAATCTTTCTGGTATTAATTGAATCTTATTGTCTTTTACTACATCTATAGCAGGCTTTGCTAACTCTTCCATACTAACAAACCATTGTTCAGATAGTCTAGGCTCTACAACGGTATTACATCTATAGCAGCCTCCTACATTATGCTGATGTTCTTTTATCTTAACAAGATATCCTTCATCGTCTAAATCCTTTATTAATGCTTTTCTACATTCATATCTATCCATTCCAGTATAAGCACCAGCATTTTCATTCATTTTCGCTTCTTCATCCATAACTGATATTTGAGGGAGATTATGTCTTAATCCTACTTCAAAATCATTAGGGTCATGAGCTGGAGTTATTTTTACCGCTCCACTTCCAAAGTCCATATCTACATAATCATCTGCAATGATTGGTATTTCTCTATTCATAATAGGGAGTACCAAGGTTTTCCCAACAAGATGCTTATATCTAGGATCCTCTGGATGAACTGCTACAGCAGTATCTCCTAATATTGTCTCAGGTCTTGTTGTAGCTATTTCAATGGTTTCATCAGAATCCTTAATAGGATATTTTACATGCCAGAAAAATCCTTGTTTTTCCTCATGTTCAACCTCGGCATCAGAAAGAGAAGTCTTACAATCTGGGCACCAGTTTATAATACGATTTCCTCTATAAATATATCCTTTTTCATAAAGTTGAATAAACACCTCTGTTACAGCTTTATTACAACCTTCATCCATGGTAAACCTTTCTCTAGACCAATCACAGGAGTTTCCTAACTTTTTCATTTGATCTACTATTCTACCACCATATTCTTCTTTCCAATCCCAAGCCTTTTTTAAGAATTCATCTCTACCTATTTCGTCTTTAGTTCGTCCTTCTTCTTTATATATCTTTTCAACTACTTTTACCTCTGTAGCTATACTTGCATGATCTGTACCTGGAATCCAAAGAGCTTCATATCCCTGCATTCTTTTCCATCTAATCAATATATCCTGTAGAGTATGATCTAAGGCATGTCCCATATGAAGCTGACCTGTTATATTGGGTGGAGGAAGTACTATTGTAAAGGGTTTCTTTTCTTTATTAACATTAGCATTAAAATACCCTTTATCCATCCAGTATTCATAGATTCGATTTTCAAATTCTTTAGGATTATAATTTTTTTCTAAATTCTTATTTATCATATTTTTCATCCTTTCAATAAATATAATAAAACCCCTTCGTTCTTATATATATATAAGGACGAAAGGGTTTCGCGGTACCACCTTAATTTTGGTATTAAACCAACACTCATTATCATTAACGGAATTATCCGGCTAAACCTACACAACTGTTTCTCAGTTCAGCAACTCAAAAGCTACCTTCAATAACCTACATTCCTAAGAAATCTTTCAGCCCATGGATTTCTCTCTCTAATAGTGTAGTATTATTTACTCCTCTTTTTCAATGTTATTAATATATGTTTTACCCTATTATATAGTATTGCCATTAAAAGTCAAGAAAAAAGTAAATTCTCTATATTTTTCTATTAATTTTTGAGTAGCTTTAAAGAATATCTTCTTTCAAGATAATTAACTAGCTCTCTAACCATTTTTTCATGATTATTATTTAAAACGTCCCACTCCCGTCTATAGTTAGCATAAATATATCTTCGAACTCTTGAAGTAGGTAAAAATGGATTGCCATCTTGTTCACAAAATTCCTTATAAACACAAAGTCTTGAAACCCTACCCTGACCAGTTTCTAAGTCAAAAGGATTTATTCCAAAATCCATTTGTTCTTTGTGTACCAAGGCATACCAATAATAATTATCTATGGTACCTTTAATATATCCATATTTATATTTTCCATCATCTATTTTAATATTATGATCCATACAATCACCTCTATAAACTTAAAAATAAGTACATCTATATCTTTTGTTATTATTACCATTAATACATATTTTTTGCATAGTTCTTATATAAAATATTATGTGATGTAAGAGTTTAATATGTAGAAAGAAGGTGTAACCAATATTTTTCCTATGAATATAATGAAATTATCTGACAGATTTTAATAAATTTTTTGGAGGGATATATAATGAGAAAGTTTAAAGGTATAGCTTTGATTTTATCCTTAATTATGCTTGTTACACTAGCTTTTACTGGTTGTAGTCAAGGAGAACTGACAAAGATAAGACTTTCAGAGGTAACACATTCTGTATTTTATGCTCCACATTATGTAGCTATTGAAAAAGGTTTTTTTGCAGAAGAAGGTTTAGATATTGAGTTGCTCAACGGACAAGGTGCAGATAAGGTAATGACAGCTCTTTTATCTGATCAAGTGGAAATAGGTTTTATGGGTCCTGAGGCATCAGTATATGTTGCTAATTCAGGAAAAGAAGATTATGCAGTAAATTTTGCACAACTCACTCAAAGAGATGGATCTTTTTTAGTGGCTAGAGAACCCATGCCAGATTTTAAATGGACTGATGTATCTGGTAGTTCAATAATCGGAGGAAGAAAAGGCGGAATGCCTGAAATGACCTTAGAATATGTACTAAAAGAGAACAATGTCTTTCCTGGTAAAGATGTAGAAGTAAGAACAGATATACAGTTTGCAGTTATGGCAGGAGCTTTCACTGGTGGAGAAGGGGATTATGTAGCACTATTTGAACCAACTGCCACAAGTTTAGAAGATGCTGGGCAAGGTTATATAGTGGCATCTATTGGAGAAGCTGGAGGATATATACCTTATACCTGCTACAGTGCTAAAAATAGCTATATTGAAGAAAACCCTGAGATAATCCAAAGCTTTACTAATGCAGTATATAAAGGATTAAAATGGGTAGAGAGTCATTCTCCTGCCGAAATCGCCGAAGCTGTAGCACCACAATTCCCTGATGCTGATTTAGAAGTATTAACTAAAGTTGCTGAAAGATATAAAGCTCAAGATACTTGGAAACCTGACCTAGTTCTTACAGAAGAGGGCCTAAACCATATGATGGACATTATTGAGCTTGCAGGAGAATTAGATAAGCGTGCTGATTACAATCAAATAGTTACAACTAAGTTTGCTGAAGAGGCAATGAAAAACATAAAATGAACTTCTTTTGATAAAAGAAAAAAACATTCTCCCACTTATAGAAGTGGAGATCTTAAAAGGTGATAAAATAATAGTAGGGACGAATTAATTCGTCCCTACTATTATTTTAAACCTAAATTATCTAAACTAAGTAGGCACGAATGAATTCGTACCTACAGTTAATACCTAGGCGACCACAGGTCGCCCCTACTATACTGGCTACTACCTACCTAACGCACCATATATAAAAAACTTCTATTTTTCTTTCTTACATATTCCATAGTACCAGACTCTCCATGTCCTGGATATATGACCTTAGAGTCCTCCCATTTGTTTACTTTATTAACTATTGATTTTTTCATATCAGCTTGACTTCCACCCTCTAAATCCATTCTTCCTATATCATCTCTAAAAATAGTATCACCTGTGAATATAATATCCTCTCCTTCTACCACAAGAGAAATACATCCTTCAGTATGTCCTGGAGTATGAACTACAGTTAATATTACTTTACCTGCTACTATCTTATCACCATCCGATACTATTTTATCTGCAGTAATAGATATAGGCTTTCTAAAACCTCTTATTGAATGATTAATACTAGGCTCTTTTAAACCTTCAAAATCTTTTTTATGAATATAAACTGGACATTTGTACTTTTCTTTTAATTCCTCTACTGCTCCAATATGATCATAATGATGATGAGTTAAAATAATCCCTACTGGTTGTAATGTGTTTTTATTAATAAATTCAATAAAGCTCCTAGCCTCATCTCCTGGATCAATAATTAATGCCTCAAGGTTTTCATCATCATAGATTATATAACCATTTGTTTCTAGCATACCTACACTAAATTTTTCAAGCTTCATTTTTTATTCACCTCTAAGTTTTTCTTTAGTTTACCCTATTTAATTCATCTTCGTCAATTATAATATACAGTGAAAAGATATAAAAACTAGTAGTTCTACTAGTTTTTATATCTTTTATTTAATTTACCATATACCAACTAGAATTAAAAACCATAGTAATAAGCTAGTACCTGATACATATTCAGTTTCAACATTTTTTGCAGTTTCAGCATTTGGATATTTTAATAATGTTTTAACTTGTTCTATTCGTCCCTTTTGTGAATCAGTAATAAAGCCTCCCATATTTGACAAGGCATCTATATTTTGAATATGTTGATCTAGTACTTCTTGTGAAACTTCACCTTTTACCCTTGCCATTTCTCTAAATATTTGCCTAGTAGGCAAGTTACCATATTGCTTCTGATATTCATTATATTTTTCCATTTGGTCTGATGGGAATATCACCATTGGACTTACATTGGATACTCTTTTCATATATTCACCAGCTTTCTTTATTTTTTCTTTCTTGCGATAATATAATATGTCCACATAAAGAAAGTGTGACAAAGCAAAATCCTGAGGAAAATTCCTCAGGATTTTTCAAAATTACGATAAAGTTGAACTATTTTGGAAGCCGCTTTTTTGAATTTCTTCTCTTACTTTTCTCAATTCTTCCTGGCCTACAGCTGTAGAATTTGATAGGTTAGCACTTGTACCATTGGCATATCCGTAGTTCATCGGTTGCCCTGAATTAGCACCTGAATAGTTACCACCCATGTTTTGCTTAACGTTTTGGATTTCACCCTGCCCTACAGCAGTTGAGTTTCCAAGACTAGCAGATCCGGCATTTGCGTATCCAGCATTTCCAGATCCAGGAGACATTCCTCCACTAGGGTTTGAATAACTTGTTCCCATATTCTTTTTAACATTGTTAATTTCAGCTTGACCTACAGCACTTGAGCTTTTTAAATTATTCATTATGGCATTCCTCCACTTTTGTAATTTTGGTAAGTCTCATGCTTACTTTTATAGTTTGTGCAAAATTGATTATATTATATATAGTAATATATTTATATATTTCATAATACTGACATTTTATTAAAATCAACTTTGAAATTGCTAATGTATTATTTTTTTAAAAATTTGGCACAATAAATATGTATTATTAATATAAGGAGTTGAAGTTAATGGATAAAATTGCATTATTACTAGTAGTTATTGGTGCATTAAACTGGGGCTTAATTGGACTATTTCAATTTGACCTAGTTGCCTCCCTACTAGGAGGACAAGCCTCTCTATTCAGTAGAATAGTATATTCTTTAGTAGGATTAGCAGGAATCTACGCTATCAGTTTTCTTTTTCGTGAAAGAGAAAAAGTTAACTAAAAAAAGGGTTTATAAACCCTTTTTTAGTTAACTTTTTAATATTCTATTTTTTTATTCAAATGTTACTATGGAATTCGGTCGTTTAATTCTTAGCAATACTGTTTCCAGTAATCTAAATACATGATTAAGATTTTCAGGACCTAAATATGCAGTTATTAAATCTTGCCCTACTACTAAATCCATATTTTGTTGCCCTTTTTCTAAAAGAACAGCTTTATTTTCACCTAGTGTTGGAGTTTGATATATCTTTCCTCCTACTAACTCTCTTATTCTTTCTAATTGTAATCTACCAGTACCTTTTTCTAGCTTTTGCATTTGTAAATATAAATCTGGACTTACTACTAAAGTATATGGACCATAAAAACCTTTACTTACTAATTTTTCAAGTCCTTTAGCCACATCTAAAAAGGAGTTTTCTCCTTCCTTCCAATCACTTTTTTTTATCACTTGTCTACCTTTTGCTACCATAATTCCATCATAGCCAAAATCATCATTTCCCCAAAATATAACTTTATCTTCTTTTTTTGCACAAGCTGTGGCTGTTATTGATACAGACGCCAAATCTAAAGGTAAGCCTGTTTGTTTACTGTTTTCTACATCTCTCCAGGATATAGCAAAATCTTTAAACAACATTGGTATTTCCAAATATTTACGGCCTTTTACTTTTACAGGTGTAGTTTCTTCTTCTCCATCATAACTAAGTACACTATCAAGGTTTGCTTCAATTTCATCTACATTAATACTTTGAGTACCAGCTCCTAAAGGTCCGTATAACGTTAGAAATTTTCTACCTATTACTCCATTACTAAAGTTTTTTATTACTGTATTATCAATTTTTTCCCAAAGCTCTCTATTAAAAGGAGCATCGTCTCTTAATAAATAATCCATTATATCTCCCCCTGTTATTCTTCTAAAAGACTACCTACGGTTTTAATACTATCTTCTACATTTTCTAACTTTTGCTCTTCTATTCCTAAATCCTCTAACATTTCTCTTACTTCTTCTTCACCTTCAGCAAATAATTCACCCTCACGAGGATCTAATATTCTTAATAGGGTCATTAACTCTCCAATATGGGCCTTTTCCTCGTCTCTTATATCTGCAAGAACTTTTTTTGCTATAGGGTTATCGGTAGCTTGAACATGTGCATCATAAATATATATAGCTTCCAATTCACCTGCTATATCTAATCTTATAGCTTGAATTAATTCTTCATCTGAAATTTTTCTATCCACATTTGCACTAAATGGATTCCCAAAACTAGGCATTATACCAACTCCTCTTTTTTTGTATTTATATTGAATATACCCACTATCCTATATTATAAACAAAACTATAAAAATTACTATTCTACCATAGTAGACGATTTACCTATTTCTATAAAGTGAAACTTACTTCATATGGAGACTCTACTCCACGTGAAGTAAAAAGCTTCAATCTCTCACTTATAGAAGTGGCAATCTTAAAAATTGTTAAAAAATAACTGATAACATTGTGAAACTTAAAAGGGTATTTATTATATATTATAGAATAGTACAATAAAGAAATATATTTTTCTTGTGAGGGATAAATACATGGATAATAAAATCAATTTGCAGAAAAACTCAAATGAACTTGAAGAATTAAAACGTCAAAAACTAATATTCGAAAAGATATTAGAAATATCAGAAGATGGTTTTTTAATTGTTGATGACAATAAAAAAATAATAGGTATAAATAATGCTTATTGTGATTTTCTTGGACTAGATAAGGATGAAATAATAGGAAAACATGTTCTAGATATTATTAAAAATTCTAAACTCCCTCAAATACTTTCAACAGGAGAAATTGAAATAGATGTAATCCACAAGTTAGTTAGAGGTCAATCTCCTAATAATGAAAAATATGTATTTGTTGCTAGAGCTCCTGTTAAAAATAAAGATGATAAAATAATAGCAGCTGTTGGACAAATTAAATTCTCTTTAAAAACTGTGGCACTAGCAAAAAAATTGCAAGATATTGATATGGAGCTTCAATACTATAAAAAAGAATTAACTAGAATAATAGGCAATCAATATTCCTTTGAAAATATTATTGGCCAAAGTGATAACTTCTTATATCTAAAAAAAATAGCTATGAAAGCAAGTAAGAATGATTTCACAGTTTTAATCAATGGAGATACTGGTACTGGTAAAGAAGTATTTGCCCATGCCGTCCATTTGGCAAGTAATAGACGGAGTCAACCCTTTGTAAAAATAAATTGTGCTGCTATTCCCTCTCAGTTACTTGAATCAGAGTTATTTGGATATGAGGAAGGTTCATTTACTGGGGCAAAACGAGGTGGAAAGAAAGGAAAGTTTGAGTTTGCTAATGGCGGAACAATTTTTTTAGATGAAATTGGTGATATGCCTTTAGATATGCAAGCTAAACTTCTTAGAGTTCTACAGGAAAAGGAAATAGAAAAAATAGGGGATTATAAGACTATTCCTGTAGATGTAAGAGTTATAGCTGCTACTAATCAAGATTTGAGTAAAAAAATTAAAAATGGAAGTTTTAGAGAAGACTTATATTATAGACTAAATGTGATTCAATTAAATATACCTAGTTTGAGTGAACGTTCTGATGACATCGAACTTTTTATTGAGTATTTCCTTAATGAACTTAATGAAAAATATGAAACAAATATAGAAATATCTAATGAAGCAAAAAAGGTACTTGCTTCATATAGTTGGCCTGGCAATGTAAGAGAGCTCAGAAATGCTGTGTACAGAGCCTATGCTTTAGTAGATGAAAATATAATTCTTAAATCTCATCTTCCTCCGTCATTACTTGTTAATTCTAAAATGAACAGTCATAATTATTATAGTTCATCTAATAGAAATCTTGAAATAATAATGCAAGAAATTGAAAAAGAGATTATACTTGATGTGCTGAATAAGAATAATAATAATAAAAAAAAGACAGCTGAAGAACTTGGGATGCATAGAGTCACTTTATATAAAAAATTAGAGAAATTGAATATAAACATTGAATCATGCGAATGAGAAGAAAACAAAAGGTAATTGACTGTAATATAAAAAGATGTTGAACTTTTATCAACATCTTTTTATACTTATTATTTTAATTAATACTAAACAATGCCTAAACTAGCCAGTATTATACCAACGATAGTTGCTAAAACTGGAATTACAGTTGCTACTACAAAGATATGGAAATATGAAGTTTTATGAGTCATTCCTGTTATAGCCAATAGTGTTAATACTGCACCGTTATGTGGTAATGAGTCTAACCCACCACAGGCTAGAGAAGCTATTCTATGGAATACTGCAGGGTCTAGACCAGAAGATAAAGCTAACTGATAATACTTTTCTCCTAATGCAGCTAGAGCTATTCCCATACCACCAGAAGCTGACCCCGTTGCACCTGCTAATAGATTAACTGCTATAGCTTCAGAAATTAATGGATTTCCTTCTATTCCAAGAACCATATCTGTTAATTTTTCAAAAGCTGGCACAGCTCTAACAACAGCCCCAAAACCAACTGCCGCACTTGTATTAATAATTGCTATAACAGAACTTGATGCTCCTTTATTTATAGATTCTGTAAACCTAGAGAACATTTTGATATTTAATAGCATTAGTAAAGTTATTCCTGATAATAATGCAGGTATAACATTCCACTTCAATACATTTAGTGTTATTATTACAGTTATTAGAGGTAAAAATGAAACAAATGGATTAGGTAAGCTAGCTTCATCAACTTCTTCTAATTTTTGTTCTGGCTCTGTAAACACATCACCCTTAACAGCTAGCTTCTTTTCTGCCCATACTAAATACATGTAACCACCCACTCCCATAATAAGTCCACCAACGATACCTATTATTGGTGCAGCTGTTGGAGTAGTTTTAAAGTATTCCATAGGTATAAGATTTTGAATTTGAGGTGTACCTGGTATAGCTGTCATAGCAAAAGTAAAGGAACCTAGCGCAATTGCACCTGGTATAAGTTTTCTCGAAATATTTGCTTCTCTAAATAATGCTACTGCTAATGGATAAATAGCAAATACAACAACGAATATACTTACCCCACCATAAGCTAATACTCCACAACCAGCTACAACACCGAGTATAGCTCTTTTGGGCCCTATCATTTTTGTAATCCATCTAGCAACAGCTTTTGCTGCTCCAGTATCTTCCATTAATTTACCAAATATAGCACCTAACATAAATACTGGAAACCATGACTTTGCAAAAGAAACAAAGCCACCCATATAGCTTTCAGTATAGGTAGGTAAAAGTTCAACTCCACCAAAAATTGCAACAACCATAGCCGTTAATGGAGCAATCCATATGATTGACCAACCTCTATATGCTAGAAACATAAGCAATACTAATCCTAAGATAATACCAAACATTTTTTCTCCCCCCTAATTTTTTTATTTTATTTGGTTTTTAAGCCCATCAACTCGTTTCTAAATATTCTTAAATCCATAGTTTTTAAATTTTCAGCAACTATTGGTGTAAATTCCATTTGTCCTAAAATATCTTTTTCTAAATTTACACTGGGGGCAATTTCTATCAATGTGAGTCCTTCTGGTCTATACTCAAATACTGCTCTTTCCGTTACTAATGTTACCTTTCTATTATTTCTTTCTCTTTCATATTTCCCGTTAAAGGTTACTTGTTCTACTTCTTTGATAAACTTTTTAACCTTTCCTTCTTTAACAATTACTAACTTATCATCGACGATTTTTGTTTCTAAACCTCCTGCAGTAAAGGCACCACAGAAAACAACCTCTTTAGAATTTTGAGAAATATCGATAAATCCACCACAACCTGCAATCTTTGGTCCAAACTTTGAAACATTAAGATTACCTTGACTATCACACTGTGCCATTCCTAGGAATGTAATATCAATTCCACCGCCATCATAAAAGTCAAATTGATATGGTTCGTCTATTATTGCTTCTGGTCCTATGGCACTACCAAAATTTAATCCCCCTAAAGCTACTCCTCCAGTTAAACCTGGTTCTACAGAAGCTGTAAAATATTCATTTATTCCCTCTTCCTTTAGTACATCTGCTACCCCTTCTGGTACCCCTATACCATAATTTAAAACTCTTTTTGCTAAGTCAACCTGCATAGCTGACCTTCTTGCAATTATCTTTCTCTCATCCAAAGGTAATTTTTTTGTCTTTTCTTCAAATACTACACGATTTGATATAAAATCTTCATTAAATTGGGTTCCTGCAGTTTGCATATGGTTTTTCATGTCATCAACAACTACAACTGTATCAACCATTATGCCTGGTATTTTTACATCCTTTGGATTAATGGTGCCATTCTTTACTCTTTTTTGTACCTGAACAATTACTTTGCCACCATTATTCTTGGCTGCCATGGCTACCGCTAAAGACTCCAAGGTTAAAGCTTCATTCCTAAGACTTATATTACCATTTTCATCGGCCTCAGTACCTCTAATTAGTGCAACATCTATTGCTTGAGCTTTATAGAATAAGTATTCTTTTTGGTTCAAACTGATTTTTTGTACTATATCTTCTGTGGTAATTTCATTTAACTTCCCCCCCTCAAAATCTGGATCTACAAAGGTACCTAGCCCAACATGAGTGATAACTCCAGGCTTCTTAGCTGCCATATCTCTAAACATCTGGCAAAGAACCCCTTGAGGGAAATTATAGGCTTCAATTTTATTTTCAACAACCATTGGAATCATTCTTTTAATTAAGCCATAATGACCCCCAATGGTCTTTTTTAATAGACCTTCGTGGCAAAGATGATTTAACCCTCTTACGGTTCCTCCATCTCCAACTCCTGAAGCCCACATTACACTTAAGTTTTTAGGTTCACCGGTCTCTAAAAATCTATTTTCTATTTCTAATAATATTTCTTCAGTCGCTCCAGTTAATAGGAATCCACAGGTACCAATACGAGCACCATCTTGAATCATATATGCAGCTTCTATAGAAGTTATAAATTTCACTCTACCCATAAAATCCTTCCTTTCTAAAAATATTTTAGATTACAATGCCTCCACTTACTTCTATCACTGCACCACTAACATAGCTTGCTTCATCTGACGCTAAGAACGCATAAACATTAGCAATTTCTTCAGGTTTTCCTAATCTCTTCATAGGTACCTTATCTTCCATAGCTTTTATAACCTTTTCAGGCATAGGATCTAAAATAGATGTTGCAATGAATCCAGGACAAACGGCATTAGTTCTTATATTTTTCCTTCCTAACTCTTTAGCCCATGTTTTGGTAAACCCAATTACACCAAATTTAGACGCAGCATAATTTGTTTGACCAAAATTACCGTATACTCCTACTATTGATGATGTATTTAAAATAACTCCTGCATTTTGGTTAATCATTATATCTACAACTGCCTTAGTACATAAATAAGTTCCTTTAAGATTAACTTCAATTACTTTATCAAATTGCTCATCTGTCATATTTTTAAGTTGAGCATCTATTATAATACCAGCATTATTAACTAACACATCAACTCTACTATACTTATCCATTAATGTTTTAACCATTTCCTCAATTTGTTCTTTTTTTGTAATATCTACTTTAAAGCCTAGTGCTTCTCCACCATTTTCATTAATTATTCTAACAGTTTCATTTATTGCATTATCATTTAGGTCAATAATGGCAACTCTGCCACCCTCTTGAGCAAATTTAACCGCTGTAGCTCTACCAATACCATTTCCTGCACCTGTTACAATACAAACTTTATCTTTAAGTCTCATTTTTACTCCTCCTAATTTATAAATTTATAAATTGAATTACCACTTTCATCTAATCTTGCGAACTCTACCTCCATACCTATCTGAATTTCTTTATCTTTATCGTAACCTTCTATTCTAGTTAATCTTCTTAACTCCTCATCTTCAACTATAGCAATAACATAAGGAGTTTGATCCTTAAAATCCTCTGAAGCAGTATATATTATTGAATAGGTGTAAATGGTAGCTTTTTTATTCATCCTTCTACCTCCCTTTGAAAACGTTTACCACACATGTGGCAGCACTTCCACCTAAGTTATGATTTAGACCTATCTCGGCATTTTTTATTTGTCTTTCTCCTGCTTCACCACGTATCTGGGTTACTACCTCATATATTTGACTTAACCCCGTTGCTCCTATTGGATGACCCTTTGCCTTTAATCCACCACTTGTATTTATAGGTATTTGTCCATCTAATGCTGTTTTACCCTCTGCTAGTGCCTTAGCACCCTTTCCTTTTTCAAAAAAGCCAAGGTCTTCAATATTAACAATCTGTGTAATAGTAAAGCAGTCGTGTACCTCTGCAAAGTTAATATCTTGTGCCTTTCTTCCAGCCATATTATATGCTTCATTTGCAGCTTTAACTGTAGCCTGTAGTGTTGTGATACTCTTCTTTCCTGCTAAGGTCAGTGCATCCCCTGCATGACCAGTACCTATTACCTCTACAACTCTCTTTTTACTTATTTTTTCTGCAACTTCAGTAGCTGCAAGTACTACAAAGGCTGCTCCATCTGTTACTAATGAACAATCATATACTGTAAGAGGATGAGCAACTGGGAATCCATTGTAAACCTGCTCAATGGTTATTTTCTTTTGCATTTGTGCATTCGGATTTAATATTGCATTATCATGGTTTTGTACAGCCGCCATTGCCATTTCTTTTCTCACATCACCATACTCATAGAAGTACCTATTAGCTATCATTGCAAACAATGAAGGGAAGGTTGAACCTAAGTTAACCTCGTATTCGAAGTCTGCTGCACTTGCAAGACCCGTCGTAATAGTTTCAATTGATTTGTGAGTCATTTTCTCTACTCCGCCAATTAATACAACATCATAGATACCTGCTGCAATTGCTATTAATCCTTGTCTAAATGCCAAGCTACCAGTGGCACATGCACCTTCTGTTCTAAGTGCAGGAATATGTCCTAGTCCCAACACCTCAGTAGCTAAGGGACCTATATGACTTTGAATAGACCAATAGGACCCATTGTAATTTCCCATATAAAGTGCTTGAATCCTTTCTTTTTCTATTCCTGCATCTTCTATTGCCTTTTTACCTGCTTCTTCAATTAACATCCTAATTGATTTATCAGGTAACTTTCCCATTTTTGTTTCACCAATACCAATTACTGAAACACTTCTCATTAAGATCACTCCTTTCACTAAGTTTTTGCTAAATTTAATTAGCTAAAATTATATATAGCAATTCTTATGCCAATACCTACAAAAAAATAGGTATGCTTCTAACCCCTCATTTTTCTAGGTTTTTAGTATTATATGAAACCTATTTTTTGTTAAATATTAGATTACGCGTAGCCATTACACTACATGTTAAAATATGCCTACACAAAAAAACTTTATAAATCTGAACTTTTTGAAAAACAGTTAAATTAATAATGTTTTTTAATCACTATAATAATTGGTATAAGAATATTTATTAAAGATATAATATTATGAATATTCTTAAATTCACAAAGGAATTTCTATATATTTGCGGAAAATATATAACAGGAACTACGAAAAGAAGTTTCGCATTATAAAATACCAAGACATGTTTAAATTACAGAGGGTGATTAGGTGAATTGGATTCAAACATTGAGTGATAAAATAAACAATGTAGTAGAAAAGATTGTTGCACTATTACTAGCGGTTATGTCTATTGTAGTTTTTTTACAGGTAATTTTTAGATATGTATATCACGGTTCTCTTCCATGGTCTGAAGAATTAGCAAGATATATACTTGTTTGGCTTACTTTTTTGGCTGCAAGCATCGGTGTAAAAAGAAATGCTCATATAGGTGTAGAAGTGGTTGTAAAATTTTTACCACCTTTATTGAAAAAGACTACCTCTATTATTACACAGATATTGTCATTGATTTTTTTCATGGTTTTAATTATTTATGGAACAAAAGTTGTAAGTATAACTATGATGCAGCTTTCCTAATTGTTCTTATTATCGATATTTTGTTAATTACTTATGTACCTGCAATTACAACATTTTTACCTAAAATATTAATGTGAAAATTAATTGATTAATTAATAAGAGAACTGGTTTTATTAAGTTAAACCAGTTCTCTTATCTTTACTCAGATAATAATTTGATAAACATATCTATCTTTTTCTTCTGACCATTATCTAATATTCCACTCATGCCCTTTAATGCCTTAAGCTTTTTTAGCATATCAACCTTCTCCTTATCAGAAAAGCTATCTGCTAATTTTTTCATTTCCCCTTCTATTTCACCCGGAGATTTATTTTTATACTTACTAGCCAAGTTAGCTAGTTCTTTCATTTGTTTATCTGACGGTTTGATGTCACCTGCTACCTTGTTTAGTTTTTTATTCATATCCTTTAAATCTCTTCTCAATTTAAAACCCTCCCTTTATAGTACAAATCCACGTTATCATTTTATTATATTCAAGTTGATAACTATTGGTGAAATATATTTTTTATACTCCTTGTACTAATATATTATGTACTTTAGGTGAATAGGTTCTTATATAAAAATAAACAGCCTTCAAAGAAGGCTGTTTATTTTTATATTTTATGAGCAAAATTGTCTAATCTATCCGCTAAGCCAGACAGTTCATTTATTTCAGCAGTAATTTCCTCAGTGCCCGCTGCTTGTTCTTCAGTTAAAGCACCATTACCTTCTACCATTTCCATAAGCTTATATATACTTCCTTTTATTTCTTTTAATACATCTGCAATCTTTACTACTGATTCATTACTAGATATGGCAAGCTTTCTGATCTCCTCTGCCACTACCTGAAAACCTCTTCCCGCCTCTCCAGCTCTAGCCGCTTCAATAGAGGCATTAAGCCCTAGAAGATTTGTTTGTTTTGCAACCTGTTGTACAAATCCTATGACTTGATCTGTCTCGTTAGCACTCTTAAGAGCATCATTAACAGTGTTAACCATATTTTCCCCTCTATTAGCTATCTCTTCAGCACTTACTGATATTTGGGAGGTAGTTGTGGTCATTTCTGTCAATGAAGTTGCCAGTCTTTTTATTATATCCAACAATTCTTCTCTATCACTTATATTCCTAGAAGTACCTATAGATCCAATAACATTTCCATCATCATCTATTATCGGTGTTGCTGTAACAGAAAGAGCTGTTCCAAATTGTTCCTTACTTACAAACCTAGTTACTTTTTCTTTATTCTCCATACTTTGATACAGCACCAAATGACTTTCAAGAATCTGTCCTTCCTTCATCTTTAAATCTACATTTTTTCCTGGCACATACTTAATTATTTTTTCCCTGTCACTTATAGCTACAGCCAAATCTTCTTCTGTAAAATCATTAATAAGTTCCGCAATATCAACGTATCTTTTTAAAGTATTATGCACAAATATCCCTCCCTAAACGCATTAATCATACATATCTTCTACATATTAGTACAAAATTCCTCTATAAATGAAAAAAAAGGCTGATTTTTGTCAGCCATTCTAAAACATCAATACACCATTATCCTTTATAATGACTTGCAGGATTCTTTGTTCAACTCCTGTTTTAGCATTAATATATATAAGAAATCTATCCTCTTTGTATTTAACCTCAAATTCATAACACAAAACCTCTTCTCCCCCTTCTGTAGGAATAACAGTAAGTCTTGAATTTTGAACCTGAGCGTTCATGCTTATTTTATTTTTTGCCTCTTCTTCACTAATTGAAGGCTTTTCTAAATTTCTAATGTGATGACTAAAAAGATATCCTTCTCCTTCAAAACCTGTTATTCTACCATCATCTAACCCTACCTTTACTTTTATTAAATCAGAGTAAATTACTATATCATTCTGTGAATATGCAAAATTAACTACCATTTGGTTATTATTTTTTATAGAATATGTAGGAATCATATGAGTGTATCCTCGTTCTTTTAAAAAACTTTGAGCTTTGTCTATACCTTGTTTTTCCGAAAGCTTAGATTCTGCTACATTTCTATTGTCTAACATCCAAGTTACTTTACCCCCAGTTTTAGTTATAGACATAGTTATAATTCCATCTTTATTTTCATCAATTGGTGTAAGTTCTACTAAATATGCAGGTAATCTGGTGTCACTTATTTCACCTAATATTTGAATCTTATATCTACTACTATTTTCTATAAACTTCTCTACTATTTTAGGTATTTCCTTTTCGCCAATAGTACTCCCTGTTAAGTAAGGTTTCCTTTGACTAATATGCTCAGAAAAAGGTCCATCATAAATCAATTCAGGATACTCCTGCAATTTTTCTTCCATATTAATAAAACTTGTAGTTAACATATTTTCATTTACAGCTTTTAGTTTTTTATTTCCTTTGATTTTTATCTCCCCAAGTCTTATACCGTTCTTTGCCATATCTCCTTGAAGAGAAATTAATTGCTCTGCTAAGTAATTAGAATAATTATGTAATTCTTCTAATGTGTTCATATCTTCCCTATCCAATGGTATTCCCTCTAAATTTTTTCTAGCAAAGGCTTTACTTAAATCCCCCACCTGACTTAAAAATTTCTCTGTTCTACTGGTATTTCCTTGATCTATTGGTATCTGACTTAATTTTTCCTGAGCATCATAGCATAGCTGAGATATATCTGAAAATAATAATACATTTTGTTGTGGACTGCCTGTAACCATAACCTTGCCTAAGTTTGCCTGGATATTTTCCACATCAGTTATCATTACATGAAACATTCTTTGAAACTGATTTTCTAATTTAATTTGAGTTTGATGATTTTCTTCTCTATGATTATACCCCCAATAACTCGTTCCTATTAAAGCAACTGTCAATAGCACTATTATCCCTTTTTTCATCCTTATCCTCCAATCCTAAATATTTATATATCATCTTATTTTTTAGCAAACCAGTGCTTACCTATTTTCACACTAGGTGTCCTAGTCCATATCCATTCACTAGTTGCCGTAACAGGATTCCAATAGTATATAGCTCCCCCTGTAGGGTCCCATCCATTTAGTGCATCTCTAGCAGCCTTATAAGCTGACTCATTGGGATCTAAATATATTTGTCCATCTGCTACAGCAGTGAAAGCCAATGGTTGATATATAACCCCAGCTATTGTGTTAGGAAAGGAAGGATGTCTTACTCTATTTAATATTACTGCTCCTACTGCTACTTGACCTGTATAAGGTTCTCCTCTAGCTTCTCCATTTATAGCCATAGCTATAAGTCTTATATCTTTATCTCTTGAAACACCTCTACTAGTTGCTGAATATGTTCCCCCTACTGTTTCTCCCTCTATACCAAGGGCAGCCCTTGTTTTAGGGCCTATTACACCATCAGCTGTAAGATTATTTTTTCTCTGAAAACTTAGAACAGCTTCTCTAGTTTTTGAGCCATATATTCCATCCACACTTCCTGTATAATACCCCCACTGCTTTAATTTTTGTTGTGCATTTCTAACAGTTTGATTATATTTTCCAGCAGTAGTACCTGTGAATATTCCCAATGCCTTTTTAGTCTCTGAACCCACCTTACCATCTACAGTCAGTCCATTCTTTTTTTGAAAGCTAGTAACAGCTCGATAAGTTTTAGAACCATATACTCCATCTACTTCACCATCATAATAACCCCATCGCTTTAGTTTGTCTTGTACTTGCCTAACCTCTTCACCTTTAGCACCCCAAGAAATACTACCTGCATATGTAGAATCTATAAAGTGTACACTTATAGCTATAAATAATACTAAAGATAAAAATATAATCCCTGTACTTCTTTTCATTTTTTTCCCTCCTCGCAGTTCTCATATTATATTTTTTATCATTAGGAGGGATTTTATTCTTAAAAGAAAATAGGTACGAATGAATTCGTACCTACACTAAATTTAAACTATATTAATTTTCCTATTTCTTTTCCATACTCAAAACATTTAGTTAAACCCTCTTCATCTGGAACAAATTTTATCTGAAGTCCTTCTTGAACTAACTCTATTCCTGTATCTTTAAGCTTTTTCTCAATATTAGCTACTGCACCTTTTCCCCATCCATAAGATCCAAAAGCTGCTCCAATTCTCTTTCTAGGCTTAAGCCCCATTAATTCCTCAAGAAAATATGCTACATCAGGAATCATTGTATTATTTATGGTAGATGATGCAACTAAAATAGCCTTTGCATCTAAAATATCTGTGATTATATCATTTACATCTGTTTTTGATATTCTATATATTTTAGCATCTACCCCTTCACTTTTTAGGCCCTCTGCTATTTTTCTAGCCATTTTATCAGTACTATCCCACATAGTATCATAAGCTATAACAGCTTTTCTTTCTACTGTTGGTTTACTCCACTCTACATACTTTTCAATAATTTTTTCTGGATTACTTCTCCATATTATTCCATGACTTGGAGCTATCATATCTATCTTTAATCCCAGTTTTACAACTTCATCTATCTTTTTAAGTACTAATGGACTAAAAGGCATAAGAATATTTGCAAAGTATTTTTTTGCTTCATCCATTACTTCACACATATCATTTTCATCATCAAATAATTTAGATGATGCTAAATGTTGACCAAATGCATCATTTGGCATAAGAAGTGCTTCTTCTTTAATATATGAAAACATACTATCTGGCCAATGTAGCATTGGGGCTTCAAGAAATTGAATAGTTTTTTCTCCTAGAGAGATTTTATCCCCTGTCTTTACTACCTCATACTTATAGTCACCAAAGTAATGATGCTCCATAGCGTCCTTACCACTTCTTGAACACAATACCTTAGCATTAGGAGCAACCTCCTTTAGCTTGGGAAATCCACCTGAATGATCTGGTTCCACATGATTTACAATAATATAGTCAATTTTTGAAGGATCCACAATTTTTTTGATGTTTTCTATCATTTCATCTACAAAGTGGACATCCACTATATCTACAAGAGCTATCTTTTCATCTACTACTAAATATGCATTATATGTAGTTCCTTTTGTTGTATGATAAGATGGTCCATGAAATTGCCTTAGGTTCCAGTCTACTGCTCCAACCCAATGAATACCCTTTTTAATTTCTACTGTTGACATTTTATACACTCCTCTTATAGTAAATTTTAATATTTATATATACCCTTTTAAAACTAGAAAATAGAAGCATTATCTATTTTCCTAATTTAAAAAATATTCTCCAAAGTAAATATAGATCAATCCACTAATTCCACTATCCAACTGATTTATATTGAAATTACCAGTTACATTAAGTACATTAATATTATTTTTTATCATTGATAAAATATCCTCTACAGCAATATCCATATATATATTTATTATTTCTGATAAACCTTCTTCATCTACATCAAAAGATATATCAACATTTTCAAACCTTTTATTAGAAGGTTCTCCTAGTATAGTATTTAAATCTACATATACATCAAAAACCATGGTGTTCTCAGAGCTTAACTCATTACTTATATCTTGAACTTCCTCAAAATATCCACTATTGTATATTATTTCAGCTATAACACTACTATTTATCATTCTAATGGTATTATCTACAACTCCATTGACTTCCTTCATAAAAAAAGCTCCTCTCCTCAGCTTTATACTTTATATTTTCTCCTTAAGGATAAAACATATACAAAAGCTTAGGAAAAAACAATGACCCCTAAGGGCCATTATTATTGTACAAAAAATTTACTTAAGTTATTAATTCCTATTGCCAATCCTGATATTGTTACAAAATACATAGACCCAACAATAATTGATTTAATTCTGTTCATAACATTTCTCCCCAATATTATTATTCTTTATAAGAACATTTATATTATTGACAAATTTATTTATTTTTAGTACATAAAATTATATAAAATCATCAATATACATTAGTTCCTATCCCCTATAATATATATACCACATTTTTCTATATTAAACCATTACAATTTTGTTACAGTTTTGTCGATTTCTTCCGAATTTCTCAACTATTCATTGAACAATTCCATATTTTCTATACGATCAAAGGCTTCCTTTAATTTATCTACACCTACAGTACAAGCCAATCTTATATAACTATCTCCACTGGCTCCAAAGGCTATCCCAGGAAGTACTAAAACATGAGCTTTTTCTAAAATTATTTTACTAACTTCAATAGAACTTAAACCCGTTTTTCCAATATTAACAAACAAATAAAAGCTTCCCTGAGGAGATAGTACTGACATATTAGGAATCTTATTGATTCTTTCATAAGCATAATTAACACGGTTTTTATATTCTTCAATCATTGACGGTTGTACTAGTTTTTTCATTTTTATTGCATGAATTGCAGCTCTTTGAGATACTGATGGAGCTGAAAAGCATACCCCTTCATTTATATCTCGTATACAGTCTATAATAGGCTCAGATGCCAAAACATAACCAATTCTCCAACCAGTCATAGCATAGTCTTTAGAAAAGCTCCCTATTGTTATAGTTCTTTCCTTCATATCTTCTATAGCTGTTATAGGATAAAAAGGTTCTCCATAACTAAATGCACCATATACATCATCTGCTATTATTAACAGATCATTTTCTTTTGCTATTTTTGCAACATTCTCCAAGGTTTCTTTAGTATAGAATGCCCCAGTAGGATTATTAGGTGAATTTATAATAATTGCCTTAGTTCTATCTGTAATAGCATTCTTTAAGTTATTTATATTTATTTGAAAGTTTTCTTCTTCTTTTGTTTCTATAAATACAGGCTTTCCCTTAGCAAGTAGCACTTGATTGTTATAAGGAGTGAAATATGGCTCTGGGATTATAACCTCATCTCCCTCGTCTAATATTGTCTCAAGAACTAAATACATGCCATGACATGCACCTACAACTACCATAACTTCTTTATCTAATACTTTATAATCATAGTGTTCTTTGTAATACTCTATTATAGCATTTCTTAGTTCTGGATCTCCCTGAGAGTCTGTATACCTTGTGTGCCCATCTTTTGCATCCTGACAGGCTGCCTCAGTTATCTTTACATCTGTTATATAGTCTGGATCTCCCAAACTTAAATTTATAATATCATCGTATTTCCCTGCCATTTGAAAAACCTCAGCCATGGGAGTTGAGCTTTTATTCCAGTATCTTTTTGCAATAAACTTATGCTTCATATATTACACCTCTTTTTTATTTAATTATATATTGTATCATATAATGAAAGTAGGTGCGAATTAATTCGCACCTACAGTAAATCTAAAATTTAAACTATAAATATCCAATCCCTTTTATCTTTTTATAATACTTTTCTTAAAAAATCTTGGGTTCTTGGATGTTTAGGGTTTTCAAATAATTCCTTAGGTTTTCCTTGTTCTACTATCTTTCCTTCGTCCATAAAAAACACTCTATTTCCTACTTCCTTGGCAAAACCCATCTCGTGGGTTACTACAACCATTGTCATACCCTCTGAAGCAAGGTTTTTCATAACCTCTAAAACCTCTCCTACCATTTCAGGGTCTAGGGCTGAAGTAGGTTCGTCAAAAAGCATTACATCAGGAGACATGGCTAAAGCCCTAACAATGGCAATTCTTTGTTTTTGTCCTCCTGAAAGCTGATTTGGATAAGTATAAGCTTTATCCTCAAGGCCTACTCTTTTCAATAGCTCCATGGCCTTTTTTTCAGCCTGAGCCTTTGTCATATTTTTGACTTTTATAGGAGATAGGGTTATATTCTGCATAATTGTCATATGAGGAAATAAATTAAATTGTTGAAAAACCATCCCCATTTTTTCCCTTTGCTTATTTATATTATTTCTACTATCAGTAATAGAATTTCCTTCAAAAATGATTTCTCCATCTGTTGGATGCTCAAGCAAGTTCAAACAACGTAGAAAAGTACTTTTTCCAGAACCGCTAGGCCCTATTACTACCACAACTTCTCCCTGCTCTATATGCTCAGTTATTCCCTTAAGAACATGAAGTTCTCCAAACTTTTTGTGTAGATCTCTTACCTTAATCACCAGCTCTCATCCTCCTTTCAACCATACCTAGTAGCTTAGAAAGAGTAAAGGTTATTACAAAGTAAATAATAGTTACATAAACGAGAGGTATAAATGGTCTATAGGTAATACCTCTTAGAGTATCAGCATTATACATCAAATCATGTATACCTACTACAGAAAGTATAGCTGACTCTTTTATTAGTACGATAAATTCATTACCTAAAGCAGGAAGTATATTTTTAAACGCCTGGGGCACTATAATATATCTCATAGCTTGAACATGAGTCATCCCTAGAGATCTTGCCGCTTCCATCTGACCCTTATCGATCGATAATATTCCTGCCCTTATAATCTCTGCCACATAGGCAGCACTATTTAATGAGACCGCTATAATTCCTAAAGTTATTCTGGAAAAATCCAGATCAATAATCATAGGTACACCATAATAAACTAGGAATATTTGAACCATTAGAGGTGTTCCTCTTACCAACTCAATATACGCAGAAGAAAAGATTTTTAATATAACATTTTTGGATAATTTCATAAGACTTATAGCTACACCTACAAAAACCCCACAAAACACCCCAAAAAACGAAATCCACAAGGTAACTCCTACTCCATTTAAAAAATAACTATAATATTCAAAAAAGAATCCCAAATCCATATCATTACCTCCTTAACACAAGTTCAGGCAAGTTCGGGGACGGTTCTGTTTCTTGCCTTTTTACTTTTACATATTACTCCACTTTTAAAATGTAATCAAAATTTTATAAAAATTTCTACAAAACAAGCATGGCAAAAGAGATATAATCCCTTTTGCCATTTTTAACATCTATTTTACTGTTCTGATAATTCTGTTGCTTCTTGTATAAACTGGGCAACTTTACCCTCACTTATAAGTTTTTCTAAAGTTTTATTTATTTCTGCTAATAAATCCTTATGTCCTTCATTTACTGCAACTGCTATTCCATCTTCTAATCCTAATAGTATATCAGGCATTATTAAATCTTCATTTTGTTTATCATATGCTGTAGCTACAGGACCAACTAATACAGCACCATCAATCTTTTCATTTTGTAGCTCTAGCACTATATCAGTTATCTTACTTAGTGAAATTAACTCTGAAGTATCAGCAAACTTTTCTCTAGCTAAATCTTCTTGTATAGTAGTTTTTTGGGCTCCAATTTTTAAGCCTTTAAAGTCTTCTTCTGATTTTAACATATCTGCGTCGTCAACTCTAATAAGCATTCTTTGCTCTGCTTCATAATATGGTATAGAAAAATCAACACTTTTTTCCCTTTCTTCATTTGGTACCATTCCAGCTATGATAAAGTCAATATCATCAGTAACTAATGCTGGAAGTAATCCTTCAAACTTCATATCTATGATTTCAAGCTCAACATCTAAATCCTTTGCTATAGCTTTAGCTATCTCAATATCAAAACCTACAATTTGATCCTCGCCATCAATTTTTTTATGGAATTCATATGGTGGATAATCTGCTGCTGTACCTAGAACGATTTTCCCTGATTCCTTAATCTTATCTAACTGACTTACCCCCTCATCAGATCCGCCACATGCTGTAAATGTTAAACTAACCAATAAAATCATCATTATTGCTATTATTTTTTTATTTTTAAACATTTTTTCTCCCCCTTAATTTTGTTATATGTAACATTATACACACAACGTTATATTTATTCAATAGTTTTTCAACTATTTTTAATATTTTTTTGCAAGTTTTTTTTAATAGCTCTTACTTTAGTTTAGGAAGTGTATTAGCTCCTCTAGGTATTAAATAGGTAGTTAAGTTTTTTCCATGCTTTTTATAAGTGTACTCCAAAGCTTCTTCCATGGTCTTAACAACCTTTATTCCTATATTCTCCAAAGAGCTAGGCTTCATATCTGAAACTAATATTATTTCAAATTTTTCTGCAAGCTCTGCCATTAGGTAGCCTATATACCTACTTACAGTAAAGTTTTCCCGTAGTGAAACTTCTCTTTCTTTATTACTAGAAAAATCATTTATCATCTCTTGCATATCTGGATTTCCAATTCCCTCACTACACTCAGTAGCTAATATCATTATTCCATTTTCTTTTAAAGCTCCTTTAGCATTGCTAATGGCTTTTGACGCCTGATACAAATCTATATCCTTTGGATACCCTCCAGCAGAAACTATCACCATATCAGCTTTTTCCTTTATAAAGACCCCATCAATATCATCAACTAATCTTTGTCCTACATCATGTGCCTTTAAATAATGACCAGCTACTGCCTTCCCTATCTCTCCTTTATCATTAATTATTACATTAAATAGAAAAGATGGTTTAACCATATTAATCGCCTCAACCATATCCTCATGCAAAGGATTCTGATAGATATTACCACTTTGCACCATAGGATGAGTTCCCTTACCTATCTCCTTACTTAATGATAGGGCATGATTAGCCATTATAGATTTGTATCCACTAATTCCTGGGAGTATTGATTTTTTTCCTCCACCCCAGCCTGCTAAATCATGAAATACTATAGCACCAGTAATAATAAGATGATCACAATTTATAGCCTCTTTATTAATCATAACAGGAGTACCAAAGCTAGTTGTTCCCATATTTACTAAACTATCTGTGTCATGGCACACATGATCAACAACTTTAAATCTTTTAGAAAGCTCTTCTCCCAAAAGAACTCTATGCTCCTCCTCTGTTTGCCTTCTATGAGAACCAGTCGCACTAAGAAAAGTAATATCTTCATTCTTAATACCTGATTCTTCCAACTCCGCTACAATATATGGTAAATATATACTCATTCTCTGCCATGATCTTGTAATATCTGATATAACGATACATATCTTTTGACCTGGCTTCACAATATCTCTGATCTTAGGACTTTCTATAGGATTATTTAAAGCCCTTAGGATAACTTCTTCTTCAGTAAGTTTTTCTTGTATTACAGTACTTTCAATTATGCCTAAAGAATTTTTTATAGGAATTGAAACATTTATTGTAGTTTGACCATATTTAAAAGAAATATTATCCATATGTTATCCTCCTAGCTATAAAATTTTGTTCATTGGAGCTAATTAATTATAATATGTATAAATTTACATGTCAATGTTTATTAGTACGAAAACCTTATATAGCTTTTACTTACTAAATTGAAAATATATTGACTTACATGCAAAAAAATAAGGTACAAATTAATTCGTACCTACAATCTAAAATTTAAACTTTCTTTTTAAAAAAAGTCCACAATTTGTTAAGATTATTTTCCTGCTGCTTTTTTTACTGCTTTTTGATGATTAGAGTCTTCTTTATTATCCATATGTCTTCGACTATTATTAAAATGAAGATCTACATGGCCATCCATGCCATTTTTCTTGATAAAGTCATAATTATACCCAGTACCATACCCATCACTTCTATTAGACACTGTTTCTCCACCAGGCTTGCTTTCCACACCTGCATGAGGCATATTGGTCATAGATGCCGCAATAATCATATCATCTTTATACACAAGTACTGGCCTTCTTGCCCAAGAAAAACCTCCCCATACTTTTTTCATAGTATTAGTATCGTTTAAAGTTAATGTCTCAACATCTGCATGATTTGTCCCAGCTGTAACCTTTACCTTAAAGGTTTTACCTGTCTCAAAATCTTCAACTAACAATACATCTTGTCTATTAACTATTTTTCCTCTTACTTCCTTAAACCAATCTAAATATTTTCCGATTTTTCTACCAGAGGTAGTTCCTCTACTAATAGTTGTTGTGTCCGCTGAAATAAGACCCATGCTTCTCATTTGATTAAGAGTTCCATTTCCTACAATTCCATCAATTACTAGCCCATACTTTTTCTGAAATGCTTTAGTAGCTTTTTCAGTCTCAGTTCCAAAATATGTAGTAAGTTTATCAAAATTATAAACTCCATCTTTTTCAAATATTTCTTGGATTATTTTAATATCATTATGGGTCATGCCTTTTTTATAAAGAGCTTGAGATAGTTTATATTTCTTAGAATCCTTTGACGAAAGGATTAATTCTTGCTGATTCATTTTTTCCAAGGTTCCTTGTCCAACTATTCCATCTGCTTTTAAATTGTTTTTTTTCTGATAGCTTACAACAGCTTGCTTTGTAATTTCTCCAAAATATGTAGTTGTATCTCCATATGTAAAAGAACCATCTTTTTTAAGAGCTTCTTGTATAATCTTTATGTCTTTATGCTCCATACCAGTCTTGTATAAGTTCTGAGAAAAGTTATACTCATCTGCCCATGCAAAGCTAGTTGCTATACCTACCGTCAATATTGCTATATTTAGCACCTTTGATATTTTTTTCATAATCTCCTCCTCTATTCATACACAACAATTTTTACACAAATAACGGATAATAATTATCCTTATTCCTTTTGATACTATATCATTTCTTGTAGGTTAGAATCAAGTCATAATCTATAATTATAATATTTGGAATATATTACATTGGAACTTTTTTTGACGATAACTACATATCTATTAAGTCTCTAACAACTACTGAAGCAATAATCAATCCTGCCACTGATGGTACAAAGGACATACTTCCTGGAGAATTCTTCCTTGTATTTTCATACTCTAAGTTTAAATTTTTAGGCTTTATGGGTTCTTCCTTAGAGTAAACTACTTTTAACCTTTCTACACCCCTTTTTCTTAATTCCTTTCTTATAACTTTGGCTAAAGGGCAAATACTAGTTTTAAAAATATCTGTAACTTCAAATTTTGTAGGATCAATTTTATTGCCTGCTCCCATACTACTTACAATATTTATTTCTCTTTTAGTACATTTTTCTATTAAATCCAACTTAGCTGAAACCATATCTATAGCATCAACCACATAGTCATAGTCCTGTGATAATAAACCCTCTGAAGTATCTGAATTATATAATAGCTTATGAGTTTTAACATTAGCTATTGGATTAATATTTAATATTCTTTTCTTCATTAGTTCTACTTTTGGTTCCCCAACTGTATTTCTAAATGCATGAATTTGCCTATTTATATTTGTAATGTCTACGTCATCACTATCTATTAAAACAAAATGTTCAATTCCTGACCTTGCCAAACCCTCTACTGCAAAAGTCCCTACTCCTCCTATACCAAATACAGCAACCTTACTTTTCTTCAGTTTATTTAGATTTTCTGTCCCTATAATTAATTCTGTTCTTGAAAATGAATGTAGAGTCATTTTTTTCTCCTTATCTTATGTACTTCTTTTATTATCTCTACTATATCATCTCATTACAAAAATAAAAGGGTATAAAGAAAAAACTCTCTATTAGAACCAAGAGAGTTTTTCTATGAAGTATAGGTTTATTTGTTTTCAATATAGTTTAGAAATTCTACTTTATTCTTTCTTAACTCATGATAAAGTTCCTCACTAATAGCACCTTCGCTAAGAAGCATATTGGTGTACTCCAAAAACTTTGTTACCAGATCTACAAGACTATCCTCAGTATCCTTTTGGGTTAGTGAGTTTTCAAAACATTTATTATTCATGAGGTCACCCCTATACCAAAATAAATTAATTGTTTAACATTATATTATACATTTTTGATAAAATCCCTTCTTTTTTTTAAAAAAAATTTTTAAAATATTCTTTAAAATTATTTTTTTACATTTAAAAATATGAATACTTTATTTTTATTGAGTAACACTATCTAAAGGAGGTGTATAAATAATGCAATTAACTCAAAAGGAAAAAATGTTATTACAAGATCAAAAAAGTCATGAAGAAATGTGTATTAAAAAGTATGAAAATTATGCTCAACAAGCTCAAGATCCTGAACTCAAGCAACTTTTTAACAGCTACAAATCTCAGGAACAAACCCATCTAAACACAATACAACAAATGTTAAATGGTCAAGTTCCAAACACATCGTCCCAACAGCAAGGTCAACAAAGCCAACAGAATCAACAAAGTATGGGGCTATCAAATATGGCTCAATCAAGTATGGGACAATCAAATATGAGTATGCAAAATAGTTCAAGCTCGCAAGGCTCTTTACAAAGTCAAAATGATGCAGACCTTTGTCAAGATATTCTTATGACAGAAAAGTATGTATCTAATGCCTATGATACAGCTATATTTGAATTTACAAATTCAGCTATGCGTCAAGCATTAAATCACATACAAAAAGAAGAACAACAACATGGTGAGGGTGTCTTTAATTACATGCAAAACAAAGGTATGTATAGTCCTCAATAAACTTTAATATGCTTTACTATAAAAGCAGGATTTTCCTGCTTTTTATTTTTTGCTAAAAGTTGTACTTCCTATGACATGTAACACATATAGTTTACTCGGCATACATTATATATTAGCTACAGATAATTATAATGTTTTTAGAAAATATACTAGGAGGTATTTCTATGAGTGACGTAAAAAAAGGTTTATTTGGAGGATTTGGTGACAATTCATCACTATTATTCTTTTTCTTGTTATTGGTAGTACTATTTGGTGGAGGAATCGGCGGAGGTTTTGGCGATATCTGCGGAGGAATTGGCGGAGGTTTTGGTGACAATCCAAGTCTATTATTCTTCTTCTTGTTATTAGTAGTACTATTTGGTGGTGGAATTGGCGGATTTGGTGGATTTGGAATCTAGTGCAGTGAAAGGTACGAATGAATTCGTACCTACAGTAAATCTAAAGTTTACACCACACTAAAGTAGATGCGAATTCATTCGCATTTATTACAAGTTGAAAAGTTCACACTATATTATAAAGGAATTGGGATATATCTCAATTCCTTACATATATAGTTTTAGCCAGCTTAAAAGCTGGCTAAAATTTTATAAATCTAATACTTCTTTAAAAGATTCTATAACATAATCTATATCTTCTCTATTTACCCAATAATGTGTTACAAACCTCATCAAGCCATCATCTTCATGATTTATTAAAATACCTTTCTCTCCTAGCTTTTCAACCATTTTATTACTATCAAAGCCAGTTTCTTTCATATCAAAAAAGACCATATTTATATGTATATCATCTAGCATTACATTGACTCCTGGGAGTTTTGAAAGCTCTTGACCTAAATATTTGGCATTTTCATGATCATCTTTTAATCTTTCTCGCATTTCCTTTAAGGATACTAATCCAGAAGCTGCAAGAAAACCAACTTGTCTTAGTCCTCCTCCCATTAATTTTCTGCCCTTTCTAGCTCTATCTATAAACTCTTTTTTTCCTGCTAGAATTGACCCTACTGGGGAGCATAGTCCTTTTGATAGACAAAACATAACAGTATCACAGTATTTTGTTATCTCCTTAGCATCTACTTGTAGATACTCTGATGCATTAAAAAGACGTGCGCCATCTAAATGCAGTGGTATTTTATTGGACTGTGCCACATCATACACTGCCCTCATATTATGTAGTGATATAACCCTTCCATTGGAATGAGCATTTTCCATAGATATTAATCCAGTAGAAGGAAAATGAATATCAATGCCTCGAATTTTACTTTTTACTTCTTCTGGATTAATTTCTCCTCGATTACTTTTTAAAGTTCTAAACTGCACTCCTGCTATTACAGCTGCTGCTCCAACCTCATGTATAACTATATGACTATCATCCCCTAGGATAACCTCATCTCCTGGTCTACAGTGAACAAAAAGTGCCAGCTGATTACCGAAAGTTCCACTTGGTACAAACAAGGCTGCCTCTTTTCCTACAATCTCAGCCGCATACTCTTCTAATTCTTTTACTGTAGGATCATCTCCATATACATCATCCCCCACTTCTGCATTATACATAGCATCTTTCATCTTTTGAGTAGGTTTTGTTACTGTATCACTTCTTAAATCTATTTTTTTCATACTTACCTCCTTATAAATTTACTCTGGTTTATATATTAACTTTAAGCATTATCTGGTATAAATCCATCAAACTGTGCCTTATACAATCTAGAATAAATCCCATTACCTTCTAGTAGTTCATCATGGCTACCTTCCTCGACTATTCCTTCATCAGTTAAAACTAGTATTCTATCAGCATTTCTGATGGTTGCTAGTCTATGAGCTATAACTAGAGTAGTTCTATCTTCCGAAAGCTTGTTTAAGGATTTTTGTATTATTTTTTCAGTTTCATTATCTAATGCTGATGTTGCCTCGTCAAGTATAAGGATAGGAGGATTTTTAAGGAATATACGTGCAATAGACAATCTTTGCTTTTGTCCTCCCGAAAGCTTTACTCCTCGTTCACCAATATAGGTTTCATATCCATTGTCCAATCTCATTATAAAATCATGAGCATTAGCTAACTTTGCAGCATTTATAACTTCTTCATCTGTTGCTCCTATTTTACCATAAACTATATTATCTTTAACAGTTCCTGAAAATAAAAATACATCTTGTTGTACTATCCCAATATTATCCCTTAGAGATTTCTGAGTAATATTTTTAATATCTAAACCATCAATCTCTATGTGTCCATCATAAACTTCATAAAACCGAGGTATCAGACTACATACTGTAGTTTTTCCTCCTCCTGACGGCCCAACCAATGCCACTGTTTCTCCTGGTTTTATATTTATATTAATATCTTTTAGAATATTTTCTTTATTATTATAACTAAAACTTACATTGTGAAATGATACATTTCCTTTAAGTTTGCCTACATTTTTTGCATCTTTATTATCTTTAATATCTGGCTCTAATTCTAAGGTCTCAACAAATCGAGTAAACCCTGCCATACCTTTTTGAAAGTTTTCCACAAGAGTAGTCATTCGTTTTATTGGTTGTATAAACATGGATACATATAGCAAGAACCCCACTAGCTCACCTGTAGTAAGATTTCCTTGGTAAATAAATATACCTCCAAAGGAAATTACTGCTAAATTTATCATATTAGCAAAAAAGTTTATACCAGCAAAAAATTGCCCCATAATTTGAAACGCGTTTTCTCTTGACATTCTAAAGTTGTAATTGCTTTTTTCAAACTTTTCCTGTTCATACCATTCATTAGTAAATGACTTTACTACCCTAGCTCCTGATATACTATCTTCTACTTGAGCATTTACATCGGCTATTTTTAATCTCATATCTTTAAATGCCCTTTGCATGCGCTTATTTTTCATCACTGCAAATAAAAACATTATTGGCACTATGGAAAAAGTTATTAAAGCCAATTGTATATTAATATTCATCATAATTATAAAAGATCCCAAAAGTGTAATTGTGGCAACAAACAAATCTTCTGGACCATGATGAGCTAATTCTGAAATCTGGTTTAAATCGTTTACTAGCCTAGACATAATATGTCCAGTTTTTGTATTGTCAAAGTATTTAAAGGATAACTTATGTATATGGTTAAATAAATCCTTCCTCATACTGTATTCCATTCTTACTCCTAGAACATGTCCCCAGTAATCCACAGTATACTGTAAAAAATATCTTACTATATATAAAACCATCAACCCACCAGACACCCACAAAATCAAATTCAAATCCTTATTTGGAAGTATATCATCAATTAATCTATTTACTGCCATTGGGAATACTAAATCTAGTCCTGCCATAATAAAAGCACATGTAAAGTCTAGTAGAAATAATGGTAAATGTGGTCGGTAGTATTTTATAAATCTTAAAATCATAAATCTATCTCCTATCTATTTAATACTTTATAGTCTAACTACTTGTGATTATACCACAAATAAAAAGCTACCCTCAAGGATAGCTTGTTTGAAAAAAAGAACCGAAATTATAACTAGTATTGTTTATTTTTATTTTGTTTGTGTTATAATATAGAAAAGGTAGTCGAAATTCGCATGAATGCGATTGCCACTAGTGGGTATTACTTTGTAATAATCACTCTGCTGGCGGGCAGGGTGATTATTTTTTACCTTTTCTTGTTATCCCTTGTAAGGTTAACAATTAAGGAGATTAGCGATATTGTAAACATTCCAAACAAAATCATAAGATATATTGCTTGACATGTATCCATATCGCACCACCTCCCTTCTTTTGTGAAGTGAAGTGGCAATCACACCTGCTTTTTTCCGACTACCATACATATATAATATCAAAGTTTAGAATACTTTACCACTTTTTAAAAAATGGATGAACTTATAACAAGAATTGTTTATTTTTATTTTGTTTGTGTTATAATATAGAAAAGGTAGTCGAAATTCGCATGAATGCGATTGCCACTGTGTGATATTATTTTTTAATAATCACTCTGCGGGCTAGGCAGGGTGATTATTTTTTTACCTTTTCTTATTATCCTTTATGAGGACAACAATTAAGGAGATTAGCGATATTGTAAACATTCCAAACAAAATCATAAGATATATTGCTTGATATGTATCCATATCGCACCACCTCCCTTCTTTTGTGAAGTGAAGTGGCAATCACACCTGCTTTATTCGACTACCATACATATATAATACCAAAATTTGGAATACCTTACCACACCTTATCATCTTACCTTAATTTATTTTCAATAAAATAGGTTAAAACTAATCTACAAATTTTATAAGATTTAATCCTATTTCCTCATCAAACCTTCTCTCTACTTCACCATCAAAGGCATCTATTATAATTTCAGCCGTAGCACTAACATAGGCAGAATTTAAATGTCCCCCAAAGGTTTGATATTTAGCATCTGATATATTTGCATGAATATGTAGATATACTTCACCTTCTTTAGTTGTTACACTCCCCATCAAGCTAGTCATTTCATATTCTCCCACCAACTCTTGTGAGTGATACTCTTTAGTGCTTACTTCAAAAAGTCCCACTGTTACCCTGTCTGCTGCCCCAATACCACTTATAATTCCTAACTTAATACCTTGCTCCTTGCAAAACTCTTGAATACACTTAATCACTTCCTCACCCTTATCTATCCTTAAAACATATTTACTTCCAAATTTTCTTCCTTCCATTAACATACCCTCCATTCAATAGTCTTCTATTATTATTTCTAGTTTCAACACAATATTTCCTTCTTATTTTATATTCTTTAGTTTGAACAAATTATAATGTAACAATTACCTATATCATTGAATATTATAAAATATATTGATGTCATCGAAGGGAGGAAACATACCTGTGGAAAAGGTTGTTGAAATAAAAAACGTATCTATGAATTATCATACCCTAGATGGTGAAACTCCAGCTTTGAAAAACTTATCCTTTGACATATATAAAGGAGAAATAGTTGTTATAGTTGGACCAAGTGGTTGTGGCAAATCTACCGCCCTTTCTATTGTTTCAGGATTAATAAAACCTACTAAAGGAGAGGTGATGGTAAACAGTAAGTTAGTAGAGAACACACACAAATCCATTGGTTATATGTTTCAAAAAGACCATTTATTTGAGTGGAGAAATATACTTAATAATGTTTTGATAGGCTTAGAAATACAGGGTAAATTAAATGAAAAGTCAAAAGCTCGCACTGAAAAATTGCTTGATATATATGGATTAAGTGATTTTAAATTTCATTTTCCAAGTCAACTATCTGGTGGAATGAGACAAAGAGTTGCTTTAATAAGAACCTTAGCTATAGAACCAGAGTTATTATTGTTAGATGAACCTTTTTCAGCTTTAGATTATCAAACGAGGCTGGCAGTTGCTGATGACATTGGTTCAATATTAAAAAGAGAAAAGAAAACTGCCATAATGGTTACCCATGATATTGCAGAGGCTATATCTATAGCAGATCGTGTTATTGTCCTTAGCAAGAGACCTGCATCTGTAAAGAGTATACATGAAATCAATCTTACCCTAGAGCAAACTCGTACTCCTTTATCTTCCAGAGAAGCTCCTGAATTTAGACATTACTTTAATACTATTTGGAAGGAGCTGGACGTTCATGTTAAATGATGTTAATTGTAAAGATGATCCATCAAAATATGATTTCTCAAAAGAACATTTAGAATATCTTTGCAAAATCAAAAAAAGAAAAAGAGCAATTCTTCTTACACAAATTTCATTAATTGTAGTATTCTTTTTAATATGGGAAATAGCAGCTAAATATAAATGGATTGACACCTTTCTTACAAGCTACCCATCCCAAATGTGGGCTCTTTTTCTTAACCTTGCTAAAGATGGTTCTTTATTTAAACATATAGGTATAAGCACCTTTGAGACAGTGGCTGGTTTTGTTGCAGGCACACTTCTTGGAACAGTAGTAGCTATTCTTCTTTGGTGGTCAGATTTTGTTTCTAAGGTATTAGATCCATATATGGTAGTATTAAATGCCTTACCTAAAACTGCCCTAGCTCCTATAGTAATCCTATGGGCAGGAGCAGGCATAACAGGTATAATTGTGACTGCAATGACTGTTTCAGTTATAGTTACTATCCTAGGTGTTTATGGAGGCTTTAAAGAAGTTGATGAAGAAAAAATTAAAATGCTTGAAACCTTTGGTGCTACCAGATATCAGGTTCTAAGAAAGGTAATTATCCCCGCCAGCATTCCTACTATAATTAATGCTATCAAAATCAATGTAGGTTTATCTTGGGTAGGTGTTATTGTTGGAGAGTTTATGGTATCTCGTGCTGGAATTGGATATTTGATAGTATATGGAAGTCAAGTATTTAAACTAGACCTAGTAATGACCAGTGTAATCATCCTTGCTGTTCTAGCAGCTTTGATGTATCAAGGCATTGCTTTTCTAGAGAAGAAATTAATGAAATGGAGATAAAAAAAGCAAGTTCAGGAACCGTCCCCGAACTTGCTTTTTTCTACCTATTTGCGTAACATTTTGGGCTCTTCTGGTTGATAATAACCCCATAAACATGCAGATGCTGAAGTTGTAGTGGCAGCTATTGTTAAAACTGTAGTAGCAAATCCTGCTAACATTATAAATAATCTTTTGTTCATTTTTTTCCACCTCCCATACTATAAGCTATCTTTCCTAATAAAATATCTAAATTAGATATTATTAAGCATCCCCTGTCTGTTAAAATAATAGCTTGCCATATAGTACCTGATGCTATAGCTATAGCAATCTTTATAAAGTATATATTTTGGGATTCAAAATATATAAATATAGATATAGTAGTTATAACTACAAAAATATGAATCACTTTAATAGCTTTATTACGTAGAGAGTTTTTAACCTCTTCATTTACTATTGGCTTATTAGGACTATCCTTTGGAGCTTTTTTATAAACAATATAATAGGTAAAGAAAAAAGAGACTAAACAGTATAAACTAATTATTATTAAACTAAAGTTGAGGATTTGGTTAATCAAAAGAGCTATACTTACAAATACCAACGCAGCCATGATTGCACAACGGTTAGGAGTACTTGCATGTATCCCTCCAGAATATTTTCGCAAAATAGATGCAGCAAAAGAAATAATCATTACTTCTAAAGGTACTTTAAAAATAATGGCGAGTCCTAGTGTAAGAAGAATTGACCATAATGTATGTAATATAGTAAAAGCCCCATAGGCTAATACTTCTTCAAAATCTTTATCAAAGCTTAGAGTAGTAGCTAGTTTAAAGGCTAAGTAATTAGACATTTTTTCTATATCCATTATACCAAGCTTCCCTTCCCCTTTTAAAATTCGCAAAAGATTTTATTATCATATCACCAATAATGTACTTCATATGAACATTACGATATATTTCTCTGCTCTTATTACAAATTCCTCCTTATTTTGTATATAAACAAAATCTTTCCATCGCAATTTTCTACAATTTTCTTCTTTTTGTAGAAATTTTATATTACAAATCTGTTTTTCAGTATTCATCTGTTTTTTCAAAATAGACACTAGGATTTCTAGACGTTTATTGATTAATGTCAAAACACAGTAAGACTGGCGAATGAATTCGCCCCTACGGGTCCTTGAATGATAATTAATTTATCATCAGTTTAGATGTTGGAAAAACGATAGGAGATGGAAACACAAGTCCTTAGATGATAACTTACTTATCATCAATTTGTAGAGGAGATTTCAATCTCCGGTATGTAGCAAGTTAACTAAAGTATTTTCTTGAAAATTTCCTACAAAATTTACATTCTTTTGGACAAAAATATTATTGACAAAATCATGCTGCTTCTTATTATTAACTTTTACTAATATCATTACTTCTCCATCCACTGAATTACTACCTTTAATGGGATCTACCTTCAATTTAGCGCGTATCCAGCCTATAACATATCTATCTAAAATATACCCAATAATTCCACCAATTAAAAAACCTGCTAATCCAACTGCGATTGGTCCCCCTGGAATGATGGTGCCTCCCCAGATGGTTCCAAATAGCATTAAAATTGCAGCTCCACACATAGCACCGTTAATATTACTAATTCCATCAGACTGACGAATACTATCTCCAATTTTTTTATTATCATTATTAAGCTTATCTAAAAAAATAATCTCATATTTATTCAAACCTTTAATTTTAAAAATATTTACTATAAGTTCTAAATTTATTGATTGTTTGCAAGTTCCTACAAGATACAATGGATAACTGCTCCCTTCACTAATATCATGAAAATTCTTTTTTTTACCAAAGGTATATCTTTGCTCTTCAACTAATAATTTGTTTATTTCTACCGAACCTACATAACTATCCCATATACAAAATGCCATAATACTAGGCATATACAGTAACCATTGCCAATCTACCTGATTTAAAAATATTTCTTGTCCACATATAGTTTTATAAACCAGGTAATTGAATTTTGAAAAGTAATTAATAATTACTACCCAACTAATCAAAACAAAGCCTTTACCAAATTCCAAATTATATGCTTGTCCCATTCCACCTACAACGGTTGAAAAAAAAGAGGCTACTATAGGGGAGCGTTGGGATATATTGTTAACTCCCATAGCTGATATAGTAAATTTTCGAAAATATCTTTTGTCTTGATTTTCTTCTAAATCACATAATTGATTTATTTCTATTGCCAAAGTATAAGCATCATATATAGCAAACACCCATACTGCTATATAAAATAGTCCCCAAAATCCATTAAATACATAATCTGCTTTTTCGAAATTTCCAATAAATGTATAATAAATGGCTAGATTAATCCTTGCCTTAGTATTAATTATCATTTCTCCCGATATGAAAATAAGACCTTTTAAAAGTGCCCCTAAATGTAAATGTCCACATCCCGGAAAGGCTGCTGACCACCATGCTGCTGACCAGGGATTAGTTCTATGTAGATAGTTAATTCCTAAATTATTTATTTCCATCTTTACAAGACGAATATCTTCCTGTTCTACAGTATTTGACATAATTGTATCCTTTGCTAAGTATTTTTTCTAAGTAGTATTAGTTTCTATAAAATCTCTTTTTATTATTCCATATATAAACAAAATAAAAAAATCGTGATAAACAAAAGAGACTACTGAAAAAGTCCTCCATTTTGTCATTCTGAACGTAATGAAATGGAGTGAAGAATCTTGAAAGTTATACAAATACACAGATTCTTCGTTTCACTCAGAATGACATTTTCGGGGACTTATTTTATTATTTGACTTTTTCAGTGCCCTTTAAACAAAACCACGAGTTTTAATATTTATCTTTTATTAAAATTTCATACCTAATTTATCTAAAGACTCACCATCAACCCTATACACTGTCCAATCCTCCATTGGAATAGCTCCCATTTGCTTATAAAACTTAATTGATGGTTCATTCCAATCCAAGCACCACCATTCTAACCTTCCACAATTTCTTTCTTTAGCTAATTTAGCAAGAAAAGCTAGCATTATAGTCCCTATGCCCTTTTCTCTCATTTCTGGCTTAACATATAAATCTTCTAAGTAAATACCAGGTCTGCCTAAAAACGTAGAGAAATTATGAAAAAATAGTGCAAAAGTCACAGGTCTACCATTGTATTCACCAATAACTACTTCTGCTGTCTTTTTATTAAATAAAGAATCCATTAAAATTTCTTCTGTAGCTACAACTTCATCTAGCATCTCTTCATATTCTGCTAATTCCTTAATAAATTCTAAAACTAAAGAAATATCCTTTTCTTCAGCAAATCTCAGCTTTAAATCTTTTAACTTAGTATCTATCAGCATTTATTCTACCCCTTTCTGTAAAAAGTATTTTCTACATCAATAAGTATCTCTTTTTTTGTCCAATTGTCTAACCATCTTTTAAAAATAATATTATATTTTTTCTTCTCACTAATAGTAAATTGCTCCTTAACTTCAATTGACTTCTTAGAATCTATAACAAAAAATTTTGTCTTGTCTTTTTCTTCTACTACCTTTGGTGGTTTACCATTTATATCATGTAATGATTTATTTATTATCCCACAAAGCTCTTCTTTGTCTTCAGTATTTACACTATAAGATACTCCTGAAAAATAACTAATAAAAGCAAGTAAAATAACAATTCCTAATACTATTAGACCCATTATAAACATATTATCCATTACCCTACTAATTGCAAATAAAAAAACAATGATCTGAAGAAGAAATATAATCAAATTTGAATTTTTGATAATCTTTTTTCCAAAGGCTGTTAAAATCGTACTCCATAATAGCATCAGAACACTTAATAATAATACGGCTAGATTAACAGCAAGATCCATATTCATTATAACCATACCCCCAAGTAATTATGTTAGACTTTCTTTATATAGAGTATCATGGAAGATATGCCTCTACAATACTGTAGCTAATTCTCCTTATCTTATAATATTTAAAGCATTAGGAATTATCCTACCTAACAGTACACCTCCAAGACTTAATAATACATTTAGAAAAATATTTAAAGTAGCTGAAAAGTAATTTCCAACACTAAAAAGATTTATTGTTTCATAACTAAATGTAGAGAAGGTCGTAAGACCTCCCAAAATTCCTGTTACAATAAGTAATCTTAAATCATTTGAAATCATATCACTTTTTAATGTAATCTCCATTACAAATCCTATCAAAATTCCACCAAGTATATTAACTATTAAAGTTCCAAAAGGGATTTGTGTATTAAATAATCTTGTGGAGTTTATAGTAATAATATATCTAAATATGGCACCTATAAAACCTCCAATACCTACATAAATCAGTTGTATCACTTTTATCCCTCCACTCAATTTAAAACTTTTACTTTAGAAGATATATTGTTTTCCATACATTAAGCTTTAAGTTTTTAGAATCTATGTCTTCATAATCTGGTATATTACCTAATCTCCATAGGGATATCCCTTTTACCCCAAACATCTTAGCCAAGTTTATTTTATCAGATATGCTATCCTCATTCTCATACCATAAAATATTTTGAGTTTGATCCTTGTCATCAAAAAAACTTACATAGGGACTTCCATTTAAATTCGAAAAATCTATTGTGGCCTCATCACCAATAAATCTTTGTATAATAGCTTCATAACTAGGATTATATGGGTATTTATTTATCACCTTACCCTCTTTAAGCTTCCACTGAACTGAATCAAATGAGATTTGCAAAGAAATCTTGCTCAAGTCCTCTACACCTGAAGCTTTGTCCGTAATATACTTTAAAGCATAGTAAATTTCGTCAATAGGGGTAAGTGGAGTTAAGGTGTATCCACTATTCATTTCAGAATCCGTCAATTGCCTTGCATAATAATCATGAGCCATCAATATAACTCTATCAGCAATATCTCCTATAGTTTTATAATCATATCCATCATAGTAGGCTTGTCCTGATTTTCTTTTAGGGTGAACCGCAACATAAAGCTGTTTATCTTCTTTTTTAAGTTCCTGCTTTAATTCTTTCAAAAATACATTAAAAGCCTGTTTTAATACTTCACCCTTCATATTTTCAAAATCTATAACAACTCCATCAAATGACATAGTGATATCATCTACTGTTGTAGTATTAACCTGTGCCACAATCTCATTTATTACTTTTTTACGAACTTCATTATTTGTTAATATATATTCATTTAAAGAGATTTCTGTTTCCTTATCATTATCAAATACTAAGGTATTCTGAGTTGTAACCATAATCTGTGTAGTCACGTTATTTTTATTGGCTATGGTTAAAGGCTCAGAAAAACCTTCGGGTATACCATATTCATTGTCATTATTTTTAGTAGTATTTAAAACTACTTGATCTTTGCTAGTATCATATTCCAATCTACTCCAACCAAAGCCTATTGAATCCAAAGACTTAATCATTTCTGACTGATTCACTGATTTTATAGCATAAAAACCGTGCAGCTCCTCTATTTGACTATTAAGTTTTTCATACATTCGCATCATCATAGCCGCAGCTTCTTCCCTTTTTGCAGTTGCATAGGGGCTAAACATATTATTTCCTACCCCATTGATAATATCAAAATCTCTTGCCAGTGTTATATATCCCATATTTTCAGACACATCTTCAAAGGGCTTTGGAATATCTGTGAACCCATTTGCTAAATCACTATAACCTAAAGCTCGAATAATCATTATAGCCATTTCTTCACGGGTAATAGGATCATTTACCCTAAAAGTTTCCTCATCATTTAAAATAATACCCTGTTTTAAGGCTGTTTCTATAGGTGCATAATACCACTTAGCAGAATTCATATTATCCTTAAAACTTCCTTTTTGGGGATTTACTAATTCTAAATTCATCAGTTTTACTAAAAAGGCAACAAATTCACTTCTTTTAATAGTAAGTCCCATACCAAATTGATTATCCCCAATTCCATCTGTTATATTTAATAAACGCAGGTCATGAATAAGCTTATATGCCCAATGGTTTTCAGGGACGTCTTGAAATTCAACTCTATCTTTTGTATCAAGCCCTAAGCTTGTAGATGTAAATATAAATATTACTATCAGTACTGTACTAATGATTTTTTTAAATCTTCCCATGTCTTCTACTCTCTCCCTTTTTCCTTACATTAAATTAGATCATCTTATTATAGAGTGCCTCTCCAAAGAATATTTGTCAATAGAATTTATATTTGTGAAGTTTTTGTAATGCTTTTGTAAATAACTTGTAATCTATTTTTCTCAAATGCTGATTCTATTACCTACTTATAAGTGATATACTTAATTTGAAGTAAAAAAATAGGAGGTTATTATGAAAAGAATATGTTCACTACTAATTGCTTTAATGGTTTTATGTTTGCCAGTAACATCATTAGCAGCAAACGATGTTGACCTAGTTACCAGAGCAGAATTTGTTAAAGAAATTATGACTAAGGCAGATATTGATACTGCTGAAGTATCCACATCTTCATTTACAGACGTGGTTGACCCTGAAAATATCTCATATATAGAAACAGCATACAATATGGGAATAATTTCTGGATATGGGGAAGAATTTAAACCAAATGCAAATATTACAAAAGAACAGGCTATTTCAGTAATAGTAAAGGCTTTTGGAGAAAAGGTAGGATTGAAAAAGATCACTGATACTGACATCAAGGATACTTTAACATTTGCCGATAGCTCAAGTGTTTCTAATTGGGCTAAGCCTATTATTACATATGCACTAAAAACAGGGCTTTTAGAAACTGATGGTAATACCCTATCTCCAAAGGTATACCTTAATGAACAAGAGACTATATCTTTAGTTGAAAATGCAAAAACAGTATATGAAGATTTATTTACTAAAGATGGAATGTCCGCTTCAGAAATGCTACTACTTTCTAATGAAAATATCCTTGAATATGATACTTATACTCAAGAAGGTTCTATGTCTATGAATATGAAAATGATAGCAGAAGGAATGCCTCAAGAAGAAATAGACAAAGACCCAGAATTGCAAAGTTTTTTAAATGAAGGAATGGATATGAATATAGATATCCTAGTACAAATGCAAAATCCTGATAAAGCTTATATAAAAGAAGTTATAAAATCTAATTCTGAAGATTTAGGGATTGAAGAACAAAATATAGAAATTTTTATGGATAGTTCATCAATGTATACAAAAGCAACCGGTAGTGATAAATGGATTATGCAAGATATAAGTCCTTTAATGAATGAACTTCAATCAGTTTCACCTAATAGTGAGCCATATCAAATGACACAGCTTACTGAAGAACAACTAGAACTTTTTACTGAGTTTGCAAAGTTTGAAGAAGATACTGTAATTGATGGTAAGGAATATTATGTTATAAGCATGTTTATTGATAAAGAAAGCTATAAAAAATATTTTACAGAGATTGTTGGAAAAACTGTGGATTCAATAGCTCAAATTCAATCAGAGAATCCAGAAGTCAAAGCAGATCCTAATTTTGACCCAGAGCTATATAAACAAATGATGCTTCAAATGGTTAATGAAATGGAAATAGAAATAGGGTATAAATACTATGTGGATAAAGAGACAAAAAACTATGAGAAGATGTGGATGTCTCAAGATATGTATATGCCTATGGATAATATTCTTCAAACAATATCACAGCTTGACCCAGAAGAGGAAATTCCAGATGTCTCCCTTGAGATGCTAAGCCATACTGAAGGTGAATTTAATATCTATGGCTTTAACGAAGAAGTAACTTTCCCAGGTATAACTGAAGATGATATTTTAGATGTAAATGAACTACAAAATGAATTACAAATGCAAGAATAAAAATAAATAAAGAGATAGGATTTATTTCTTCCTATCTCTTTATTTATTTTTTGCCTATAATTTAGATCTTATTAGTCCAAAACTTTGGATTAAGCAAGATAAACATTGTAAATAATTCAAGCCTTCCTAAAAGCATCAACCAAGATAAAAACAATTTGCTAAAACTCGAAAATTGAGCATAGTTTTGTGTGGGTCCAACAAAATCAAAACCTGGTCCAATATTACTTAAAGTAGCTACCACTGCACTAGCAGAGCTGACTAATCCAATGCCCTCTAATGATATAATAAGAGTACCCATTGAAAAGATAACTAAGTATAGTGCCAAAAAGCTTGCTATACTGGCCAATGTATCAGATGGCACTATTTTTTGTCCTAACTTCACTGAAATAATTGCTCTTGGATGAAATATTTTAGACATTTCTCGTTTTATTAATTTTAATAAAACTAATATTCTTATATTTTTTATTCCTCCACCAGTAGACCCTGCACAACCTCCTATAAACATAAGTAAAAACAATATTCCCTTACTAAAGGTTGGCCATTCATCAAAGTTTGCAGTACCATAGCCAGTAGTTGTTATAATAGAGCTTACTTGAAAAAAAGAATCCTCAAAAGATCTTCCAATATTATTGTATATAGATGTATTTATATTAATAGCTATAAACACAACGCTAAAAGCTATTATTCCCAAATATAGCCTAAGTTCTTCATTTTTAAGTACATCTCTCCACTTACCTTTATATAGTTCATATAATAAAGAAAAGTTAGTTCCTGCTATAATCATAAATATTGAAATAACTATATGAATATATGTACTATCAAAAGCACCCACACTAGCATTTTTAGTAGAAAATCCACCAGTACCTACCGTTCCAAAGGTATGAGTCATAGATTCATATAAAGACATACCTCCTAAAGACAATAATACAATTTCTAATATTGTAATAGTAATGTATGTAGTATACAAAATTTTTGCAGTTTCCTTTACTCTTGGTACTATCTTTTCATGTATAGGTCCTGGACTTTCTGCTTTGTATATTTTAAAACTACCTACTCCCATGGTTGGCAGTATGGCAACAGTAAAAACAAGAATCCCCATTCCACCAATCCAGTGAGTAAATGATCTCCAAAACAATATCCCTTTGGGTAAAATCTCTATATCTTCTATTATTGTTGCCCCAGTAGTTGTAAAGCCCGACACTGTTTCAAAAAAAGCATCAATAATAGAAGGAATGCTTCCTGAAAATATAAAGGGCATGGATCCAAAAAAAGAAAAAAAGATCCAGCCTAAAGACACTATAACAAAACCTTCTTTTGCCTTGATACTGCTTTTGTTATTAACATTTGGCACACTTTTCATTATATAACCTATAGAACAAGTTATGAAAATACTTATGGCAAAGGCCATAGTATCTGCCTGTCTAAAATACATTGATATAAAAAGGCTGGGCAACATCACAAAAGCTTCAAGCATCAAAAGATTACCTAGAACCTTTGTTACTATTCCATAGTTCACTTAATAGCCCTCCTTTTTTAGACTTAAAGAATGCCTCCAAAGTGGGCACTTCAGAAAGGAGACTAAAAACAACTAATCTATCATTGGGATAAATCCTTGAATTACCATTTGCTATTGTGACTTTTCCTTCATGAATAATAGCTCCTATAATCACACCTTTTGGTAATTTCAATTCAGCCAAAGGTTTTCCAATTATTTCTTTATTATCAGAGGCAATTATCTCTGTAACTTCAGCATCTCCCCCTAATAAAAGAGACACTGAAACAACTCTTCCTCCTCTGATAAACTTGAGGATTTCACTTGCCGTTATATTAACTGGATTTAGAGCAACATCTATTCCTAACTTATCAATTATTTGTACATAGCTAGCTCTGCTTACCTTGGCAATAACCTTATTTACTCCAGATTGTTTAGCTGTTACTGCCATTAAGAGATTTTCTTCATCATAATCAGTAACACTAATAAAAGCGTCCATAGAGGACATATTTTCTTCTTCTAAAAGATTTATATCTGTTCCATCACCTAAGATAACCAGTGCATTATTTAATTCTTCTGATAAATATTTACATCTTTCTCTATTACGTTCAATAATAGTAACCTTAACACCTTGTTTTATAAGCTTTTGCGCAAGATAGAAGCCTATTTTGCCGCCTCCTAATATCATTGCCTTTTTTATAGTTCTCTTTTCATTTATTACTTTACATCTACCGGCAAGCTTACTTATATTTTCTTTCTTTCCCATTACATGTAGAAGGTCAGTTTCAGTTAATTCCGTTAGTCCATTTGGTATAACCGTCTCCCCTTCTCTTGATATTGCTGTAATTAACAATCCTTCCATATCTTCTAAATCCATGATTCTTTTTCCTGCAAAGCCTGGAAGATTGCTTACATGAAAATCCACCATCCATACCTTTCCTTTTGCATAATCTCCAGAATAAAAAGTATAGTTGTTTAATAAGTATCTTGCCATTTCATCTGCAGTAGCCATTTCAGGATTAACTACATAATCAATTCCCATTTCATTTTTAATAAAATCATTCTGACGTACATATTCAGGATTTCTAATTCTAGCTATTGTATTAGTACATCCTAGTTTCTTTGCTAAGGAGCAAATAATAATATTTGTCTCATCACTATTAGTAACTGCTATCAATAAATCATAAGACTTAACATTTAGCTCTGAAAGCACATCTATCTGAACCCCATTGGCCCTAATAGTTAAAACATCCAAATAATCATCTATTCTTTCTAAAACCTTAGGATTAGTATCAACTATGGTAACATCTATTTCACTATTTAACATGGCTTGAGCAAGTTTATAGCCTAACTTGCCTGCACCTACAATAACAACTTTCATAGATACACCCCTCTATTAAAAATGGTATAATCAATAACTTCTTATCATTCTAACACATTGCCTAATCCTAGTATATGGTTTTTATAATAAAAAATATTATAAAGATGCTTCCTTTAGCAATCTCATTTCTTTTTTTAATAAAAACACTGTAATAAGCATAGAAAAAAAGTCCGCTATAGGGAATGCTACCCAAATCCCTGTCAAACCAAGATTGAAAATCCTGGGTAATATTAAGACTAGTGGAATTAAAAAAAGAACTTGTCGAGACATAGAAAGAATTAATGATGGCATTGCTTTTCCTAAAGATTGAAATAAAGATGCCCCTACAATCTGTACCCCTACAACAGGAAGCATAGCTATTACATATCTCATGGCTATTTTTCCATTACTTATCAGATTTGGGTCCTTGTCAAACAAAGCAATTATCTTTTCTGGAAATAATTCTCCCAATATAGTGCTAAATGTAGCAAATATTGTTGTAATAATAATAGATAACTTTACAACTTCCTTTACCCTATCCATTTTTTTAGCACCGTAATTATAACCTGCTATTGGTTGCATACCCTGTATAACTCCGAACATGGGCATAAACAAGAACATAATAACTCGCTGAATTACACCATATACGGATATTGCCAATTCCCCCCCATAAAATGCAAGTGAATTATTTAATACAATTGCTATTAAACTACCTGCTACTTGTCTTGCAAAAGCTGGCAGTCCTACAGTAATTATTTCATATAAGATTTTGAAATCTAATTTTAAATGATGTAACCGCACTTTTAAACTACTTTTCCCTCCAAACAAATAAAACAAAACATATATTAAAGATACCGCTTGAGAAAGTATTGTTGCTAAGGCTGCACCCCTGATCCCCATATCTAATGGAAAAATAAATATATAGTCTAAAACTATATTAGTCAATGTGCCTATCAACATTGCAAACATTGCAGTTTTAGCATTACCCTCAGCTCTAATAAGATTATTAGCTGATACAACAAAAGGAAAATATATACTTCCTATAAGTATAACTTCTATATATTCTATGGAATATGGAAGTAAAATATCTGTTGCTCCAAAAATTTTTAATAAAGGTTCTTTAAACACAGAGCCTATTACAGCTATAAATATTCCCAAAAAAACAACTGCTATATATGAATTACCTGCCACATGATCAGCTTTTTCTAAATCCCCTTCCCCCAAACTCCTTGATATAGCAGATGCAGCACCTATTCCTATCATTTGTGCCACTGCCATTATAGCCATTTGAATTGGGAATGCCACTGTTAATCCACCAATCCCTAGATATCCTACCCCTCTTCCTATAAATATAGTGTCCACTATATTGTATAAAGCATTTACAAGCATTCCCACAGTAGCAGGAAGTGATAATTTCATAAGAAGCTTACTCATTTTTTCATTTTCTAACATATTATATCTATCATTCATCTTTTGCATCTCTCCTAGAACTATTTTTCAAAAAACTCCTGGTGTTTGTAACCATTTTTTCCAATATATAATCAACCTTATCTTTTTCCTCTTCCTCTAAACCATTCAATAATATATTATTCCATGAACACATTATGCTATATAAAACTGGCTCTAAATCTTTAGCCTTATCAGTTAAAAAGACATTATATGCCCTCTTATCTTCTGGATTGACTTCTCTTTTTACATATCCTATACTTTCAAGCTTTTCAATAGCTCTAGCAGTAGTGCCTTTATCTATCATAAGAATTTTAGATAACTCTTCTTGACTTATCCCATCATTTTTATATAAAATCAACAAATAAGTATATTGTCCCCTTCCTAAATTATATGGTTTAAGTTGATTTCCTACATAAATTTGAGCATGTCTATATAGAACTGATATACATCTACTTATAGGTTTATAACCACTATTCACTAAATCACCTCCAATAAAGTAATAGTTGCATAGACAATTAAACATAGTATACACTATTTTTAGTTGTCTATGCAACTATTATTCTATATACACTTTTTGCCAAACTTAAATTTTATTATTATTTATAATTTTTCTTATCTTTATAGATATTTTCTTATCTTTCTTTTCTATTAGTTTTAAATATTTTTCAACATTTCCTGTATAATTAAAGCTTTCCTTAAACAATATATTTTCCAACCTATTGCGAATTTCATGTACTACTGATTTTTCTTCTTCATTTTCAGTAAGAGTCATAATATACAAAATAGTATGGGCCAAACTTTCAGCCAATTTATCTCTATCATATTTTTTATTTGACTTAGGAATAAAATTTTTAAATTCCTTAAAATTATTTTCTTCATTTTCTATCTCATTTTTTAATAATAATTTAGAATACCCTATACTACACTGTTTTCCATCACATGTTTTGCAAACATCTTTTCCTAAACAAACTTCCTTGATACTGTTATTTAAGTTATAAAGCCTGTGGGACTTTTTTTGGAGACTTGAAAGCTTTCCGCTTTTACTTTTTTGTAAGACTCCTGCAAATAAATAATAGTAAATACCTAAAAGAATGATGGTAAAGATTAATATATTTATAGTAGTAAGATGGTTTTTATCTATTGAACTGTATAGTTTTTGTACTCCAAATGCCATAAATATTAATGAGGCCACAACTTTTATTGCAAACTCCGGAACTCTTTTTCCAAGCTTACTGCCTACAAATATTCCTACCCCACTGGTTAAAATCATTCCCATAACTGTACCCATAAGTACAAATATTGGAAATTGAGAATCTACAGATAATGTAATAGCAGTAAGCTGAGTTTTATCTCCTAACTCCCCTAGAAAAAATGCTATTGCAACAGTAAGTATTGGACCATAATTCTTTTTTGAGCTTTCTTCCTCATCATCATCTTCATCAATTTTAAGTGTCCATAGAGAAAATATTATAAATGATATGCCAGCAGCTAACTGTATGATATTAACAGATATAAGTTTTGAAAGATATACCCCTAAGATAATAGCTATTGAATGATTTAGTAGCACTCCTAAAAATACTCCTATTAAAACCTTACTTGCTCTAAATTGTGTGGCAAAAGCCAAAGCTAAAATCTGGGTTTTATCTCCCATTTCTGCCATAAAAATTAGAAAAAAAGATTTTATTAGCTCCTGAAACATTTAAACACCACCTTACCAAAAATCTTGGTTTCATTTTATTGTTTTTTTCTTAGCAATTTAGAACATATCATGTTTTTAATGATAACACAAATTAATCTTTTATAGCTTTTACTTCTATAAAGTTTTTTAAACTCATAAGAAAATCTCCATTGGAAAAACTAATAAAATAACTTTAGAAAGAAGGGAATTTATGAGTAATATTAATGTATATAGCGAAATTGGAAATTTAAAAAAGGTTTTACTGCATTGTCCAGGATATGAAATAGAAAATATTGTTCCAGATTACTTAAAAAGACTTCTGTTTGATGAAATCGCCTATCTAAAACAGGCAAAAAAAGAACATGATCAATTCGCTGATATTTTGAGAAATCATGGCGTTGAAGTCATGTATCTTACTAATCTTATGGCTGAAGTTTTAGAAGATAAAGAGATAAGGAATAAATTTCTTATCGAATTTATGGAAGAAGGTAGGGTTGTTACACAAGGTTTACAAGAAACTTTATTAGAGTTTTTTGAAGATATGCCTACCCTTGATTTAATAAAAAAATGTATTTCAGGAGTTAGAAAAGAAGATATTAAAGAAATAAAACCAGTGTCTCTTGGAGATATGGTTAAAAATCCTTATCCTTTTTATCTTGATCCTATACCTAATCTTTATTTTCAAAGAGATCCCTTTGCATCAATTGGAAAAGGAATAAGTCTAAATGTAATGTACTCACCAACTAGAAACCGAGAAACGCTATTTGCTAAGTATATTTTTGACCATCATCCACAATTTAAAGGAGTCAATAGATGGTATAACAGGGATAAGACCCACTCAATTGAAGGAGGAGATATTCTTATACTTTCAGAAAAGGTTATAGCCATAGGAATAAGCGAAAGAACTGATGCTATTTCTATTGAAAAAACTGCTTCCAATTTACTAAAGTCTAATGAACCTTTTGAAACTGTATTAGCCTTTGATATCCCCAAACTTAGGTCATATATGCACTTAGATACAGTTTTTACCATGGTAGACTACGATAAATTTACTATTTACCCAGGAATCGAATCTCCCTTAGATGTATATAGCATAAAAATGGGCATCAAAAATCAACTAAAAATAACTCATGAAGTAGACCAACTTACCTCTATATTAAAAAAGCACCTGAACTTACCAGCTGTTAATCTTATACGTTGTGGAGACGGTGATCCTATAGCCGCTGGTAGAGAACAATGGAATGATGGTAGTAATACACTAGCAATTTCACCTGGAAAAGTTGTTTGCTATAATCGTAACCATGTTACAAATAATGCCTTAAGAAAAAATGGTGTAGAAGTACTAGAATTCGAATCCTACGAGCTTTCCAGAGGTCGAGGAGGCCCTAGATGTATGAGTATGCCTTTGATAAGGAAAAATTTAGTTAGTAGTTAGTGGTTAGTGGTTAGTAGCTACTAACTACTAACTACTAACTTGTTTTTATTGTTCTATTTCTCCCTTAAGTCCTATATCTTCAGCAACAGTTTGCATACCTTTTATGGTTTCGGCAATTACTTCACCTATCTCCATGTCTATCATCTGTGCTCCTTCTTCTATAACCTCTCTATTTACTCCAGCTGCAAAGCTCTTTTGCTTCCATTTTTTCTTTACTGATTTAGGAGTCAAATCTAATATACTTTTACTTGGTCTCATTAAAGCTGTAGCAGCGATTAACCCTGTCAACTCATCTATTGTATATAGTACCTTTTCCATTTTCTCAACTGGCTCTACATCTACGCAAAGCTTCCAACCATGACTAACTACTGCATGTATATAATCCTCAGGCCAATTTTCTTCTCTTAATATTTCAGCTACCTTTACACAATGCTCTTCCGGATACATTTCATAGTCTAAATCGTGAACTAATCCTACTACTCCCCACTTTTCTTTATTCTCTGGATCAAACATTTCTGCAAAGTGTAGCATTACTGCTTCTACTGCCAAGGCATGGCTAAGTAAGCTTTCTGTCTTATTGTACTTTTTAAACAGCTCCAATGCCTCTGTTCTTGTTGGATTACTTCCCATAAATATACCTTCCTTCTTTAGCTTTAGTATTGTATATACTATTAACTAATAATTTTAACTATTTAGGCAAATAAAGTCAAGTATCTCTTAATTCAAACATAATTTATTCACAAAAAACCACCTAAACTTTAAAGCTTAGGTGGTTTTTTAAAAGATAGTTTAAATTTTAGATCTGCTGTAGGTAGGAATTAATTCGCACCTACTTTCATTGTTTTATATTTATTTTAGAATAAGAATCCTGCTACAAGAAAAGCAATGGCTGACATTCCAGCTGCCAAAAATCCAAATGGCATCTGGGTTATTGCATGGCGATAATTGTCACAGCCTGCCGCCGCAGATGAAAGAATAGTTGCGTCAGAATAAAAACATATATGACTTCCCCAAACCCCTGCGGATAATACAGCCGCTACAGAAAGTATGGGATTTGCTCCAATAGCAGCAGCCAAAGGAATAACTATTGGAAGAGCTATAATATACATACCCCAGTTTGTGCCCGTAATAAACTCAGTTACACCTAAAACTAGAAAAATAATTACAGGCATTAGTTGTGGAGACATAATTACAGTCGCCTTATCTATAACATAGGCAGTAAATCCTATCTGTTCATTTGCATCTGCGAATATAAATGCTAAAACCATTAATAATAGTGGGAGTAGCATATTTTTAACACCCTTTACACATAAATCAGAAAATTCTTCAGCATTCATTATCTTTTGAGGTATATATAAAAAGAACATAAAACCTAATGTAACTACAACACCCTTCATCATATCTACTTCAAAGTAAATGGTAGCAACAACTAAGAAGATTATAGGCAAGAAAAAATTTAATACATTTGCCTTCTCTGGTACTTCCACGGTTTCACCAGCTTTAATATCTATTTTTTCTGATCCTGGAGGGGCTAAGACACCTGTTTCTTGTGCTCTTTTTTCAGCTTTTTTCATAGGACCAAATACTGGAACTACCCCCATTATTACCAAAGGAACAATCATAGCACCAAACCATCCATAAAAATTAAAAGGTATAGTCTTAATAAAATATATCATTCCTTCTCCGCTAGGAGCTAATCCATATTCTTCTAGTAGACCTGCTGCAAAAACAGCCCATGTAGAAATAGGTATTAGAACACATACTGGAGCAGCAGTTGAGTCTACAATATATGCCAACATTTCTCTGGAAACCTTATGTTTGTCAGTGACTGGTGCCATACACGAACCTACCGTTAAAGAATTCAGATAATCATCTATAAAGATAGCCATTCCTAAAACCCAAGTCCATAATAAAGTGCTTTTTTTAGTCTTTGCTTTATTGGATACCCATTCTCCAAAAGCAAATGCACCACCTGCTTTTTCAATCAACGCAATTATACTTCCCATTAATCCACAAACTATAAATAGCCATGCAATTGTATCACTCATTAGTACTGACATCATAGAATCATTAAATGCTGAAAAAAAGTTTCCTTTATGAACAAAGACAAAACCCATTAAAGCAGCCAATACTAATGCTTCTAAAATCCGTTTGGTTGCAAAGATATATACTATTAAAAATAATGCTGGTATTAAAGATAATGCACCTAGATCTTCTGGATTTTCAGGGAAAAATTGAACTGCAAAAAAAGTAATTAAGACTACTATAGCAGCAACTACAAGCATTCTTGGAATCTTAAATCCACCTCTCTTGTTTTGTTCAGATGGCATCTTTGTAGAATCACTCATTCTATACCCCCTCGTATATTATTTGAAATATGTATTATTGCAAGACTTATGCCATTCTACGTCAAATTAATATACTTGTAGGATTATATGAACCCATGGCTAATTTACTTGTCTAAGTCAAAGAGATATAGAATTTTTTTAGCTACATTATATTTATTGTTAAATTATTATCCGATAAAAAAGTCTCAACATTGAGTGTGTTAATTAATTATTATTAACTTTTGCTAATTTTAAACTATTCAATATATTCTTAAAATAGATACTTTTTTCTCAAAATTGAGAGTACTACTTTTATAGCATTTAAAATTTTAATCTTTATCTGTTTAAATCATCGTTTTTAAAACAAGCCCATCTCTTTAAACTTTGATATTCCTATGGTTCAAAAGTTTTTATATATTTTTTAAAAAAATTAAATAAATATGGAAGAATTCAGTTTTTAGAAATCTATTCACTGTAATAGTTAAAAATAAATCAAAATAAAATACCCCATCCACTAGGGAAAGGGGTTAAAAAACAAATAATGTGACAACCCTTCGAAAATGTCATTCTGAGTGTAGCGAAGAATCTTAGTATTTGAGCATTTTCTAAGATTCTTCATTTCACTATGTTGCATTCAGAATGACAAAAGCAAAGACTTTTTAGTTCTCCGCAAAGGAGAAGGTATTTTACTATAATTTCTCTAGTTCATCTACTATTTTTAAATACTTATCTTGTAAATTTTCTTTCTTAGCTATTGATTCTACTTCTTGACACCGTTTTTCTACATCCTTTAATGCTTCTTCACTTAGATTTTTAGCTCCGAATTGGTATAGTGCATTATCTTCTTTATCTATATGTCTATGAAGCAAGTCTGTATATGCAATTGCATTAGCAATAACATCTACTCTGGAATCTTTTTCACCATTTTGAACTTTATCTAAAGCTTGCTCTAAATTTTTAACAAATAATCTACCTAAATCATGCTCTGATAACATTCCAAAGATAGGTCCATTTTTAATGGCATCTCCTAACTCTTCAGACATTTTTTTAAATAATATTTCTTCTTCTTTATTATGATGGTGTTTATCAGCATAGTTTCTTATAAAATCTATAGCCATTCTAAATCCTTCTTGATTTACTTCTTCCCCATATACAATTCTTATACATAGATTTCTAATAACCTTTAAGACCCTTTTAATATTTTTATGCTCTTCTACCATTATATCTATGGCATTCATTTTCATCACTCCATTTCTCCTTATTTATAAATTATAATGCTCAAATGAGGATTTTTTTATAATTAACCATAGTTCTTTTCGTTAATTTCATATTACTATTGTAACTTTTATATGGGCTTTACACTGTGACTTAAATCACTAATATAATTTTTTAATTTTCTAACTCAACTCTATTACGCCCATTATTTTTGGCTTTATATAAGCCTATATCTGCTCTTTTAAATACATCATCTATTGTATCTCCATATATATATTGAGATACCCCAAAACTGATAGTAATATGCTCTATATCTTTAAACCTAAACTCTTCAACTACTTTTCTTAACTTCTCTGCTAAAACAGCAGCATTATTTATATCTGTTTCAGGAGCTATTATTGCAAACTCCTCTCCACCTATTCTTGCTACTATATCTGAACCTCTTATATTATTTTGTATTAATTTACTTAATTCTTTTAAAACATAATCCCCTACATCATGACCAAAGGTGTCATTTACTTTCTTAAAGTGATCTATGTCAAACATCATTAATGAAAATCTATTGCCATATCTTTCAGCCCTTTGTATTTCTTGTCTTAATTTTTCTTGATAAAAATGTCTATTATAAATCTTAGTTAAAGGATCCTTGTTTATAACATTTTCTAGCTGATCTCTTACATAATTTTTTATAATATATATTAAGAATAGCAGTATAAATAAGTTTGCGGCTAGAAACGGAAACAATACTTTAAAATTTTCAACCTTATTTTCAGAAATAATTTGAGTCTCATATACGGTGGCATTAGTGTTCATCCAAAGATCTTCACTTATATTTAGTAAAAGCTTTTTATCTTCTAATGATTGGCTTGTTCTGTATTTATAGGTTATATCTTTTAAGCTTGTCCATTTTTCATCTAAAGTCTTTACAAGTGTTTTAAGATTATTTTTTCTGTTTTTATTATTATTAGACATTATTTTAAAGTCGTGTATTCTTTTATCTATATCATTTATTAATTCATCATTTTGTATATCATTAGCTTCTAGCTTGGCAATCCGTTGTATAGAACCACGAATAATTCCTGCATCATTAATTACTTTAGCATCAGTGTCTATGGTATTAACAATATATATTATAAAAAAAGTAGTGCTTCCCAGTAGAAGTAGTAAAGAAATTGATATCATAAGTAAAGTAGTAGATTTTTTATTCATAGCCATCCTCCTTTTACATTTTTTCCCATCGATTAAGTAAATTAATGATATTTATATATATTTACCCTAAATATTATAATAGAAACTGAATATTTCAACTCTTTGAAAATATATACAAATAATTCTAGCTCTTGGTCTATACCCTCTATGATGGTATAATATTAAAAGCAATAATCCTAAAGGAGGTCTCTAATGAAAAAATATATATTCTTAATTATACTTATTTTAAGCGTTTCCCTATCTTATGCTGAAACTTATGATAGCGTAGAGAGTATAGGAGAGTATACTGAAACAGCTGTAGTATTGGAAGCCCATTCTGTTAACGAAGCACAAGATTCTGATGAAGGTTTTTTACAAGAACAGTATGTAGAACTTAAAATACTAAGCGGTAAATATAAAGATCAAGTTTTCGAAATAAATAACCAGTTATCAGGACATATAGTCTATGACATAGCTGTTGAAACTGGTGATAAAGTTGTAGTTTTAGTTGAAGAGACAGAGGATGGAAAGGTCAATGTTTTTATATCAGACTATATGCGACAACATTTCATTATGTATCTAGCCATAGCCTTTGTCATCCTTATAGTCCTAGTAGGAAAAACTAAAGGTGTAAAATCTGTAATCACTCTGGCATTAACTTTATTTACCATAGTTAAGATACTATTACCCGCTATTTTAAATGGTATGAATCCGATTCCATTGACAATAGTTTTATCTATTTTTATTACAGTTATAACTTTGTTTATCATTGCAGGAATCAACGCTAAAAGTATTTCAGCTATTATTGGAACAGTCATAGGTGTATTAGTGGCAGGTTTTTTAGCTTACATTGTAGGTACCCAGGTTAAATTAACTGGTATGAGCAGTGAAGAAGCTATTATGCTTATGTATATACCACAAAATATTTCATTTGATTTTAAAGGACTATTATTTTCAGGAATAATCATGGGAGCCTTAGGAGCTGTAATGGATGTTGGTATGTCCATAGCATCTGCCATTGAAGAAATTCACAATGCCAATCCTTCTCTTACACAAAAACAATTATTTTCTTCTGGAATGAATGTTGGAAGAGATGTAATGGGAACTATGACTAACACCCTTATACTAGCCTATACTGGTAGCTCTATACCTTTGCTATTATTATTTATGTCCTATGAAACTTCTATAATTAAAATATCAAATTTAGATGTTATTGCCACAGAAGTAGTCCGTTCCCTAGCAGGTAGCATAGGCCTAGTTATAGCCATACCCGTTACTGCTTTAGTCACAAGCTTTTTTATGAAAAGAAAAACGGATAAAAAACAAGTGCTAGATACAAGATACTAGATGTAGGAGCTATCATTACACAGTTGTAGAATTATATGCAACAAAAAGTATATTTTAGGAGGTTTTAAAATGAAATGTCCATATTGTGGCGAAGAAATGCATAAAGGGTTAGTTCAAAGTGGTAGAGATATATTTTGGTCTCCTAAAAAAAAGAAGATATTTTTTATACCTGTTTCACCAGATGATATACCTATTGCTGGTGGTTTCAACGGTGCTACTAAAGAATCACATTTTTGTAAGGACTGTAAAAAGATAATTATAGATTTAATGAATGATTAATCATTAAAATAAAGAATAGAACAGTTACTATGACACATTATAGGGATAATGCGACGTAAACGTCGCAGGTTAAGGTTGAGGTTTAGGTTAAAACATAAAAACATAATGGTACGTGTGTAGGGGGGGATGCCCACATCACCCCGCGGGGATATACGCATTCCCGGGTCGATGTGGGCATCGACCACTACACCAGACAACGGTAGGGGCGACCTGTGGTCGCCAGGATTGAATGCCAAAACCAAGGCGACCACAGGTCGCCCCTACAGGATATGTTTATTAATATCCGTGCCATGTGTCAAACCAGTCTTTGCTCTTGATTTTAACCTAAACCTTATCCTTAACCTGCGACGTTTACGTCGCATAATCCCTAAAATATGACACAATCTTATCTATCAAAAAAGGTAGACTACACACAAGCTGTAGTCTACCTTTTTATCTACTTTAATTCTTTTATAATCAATTCTCCTACTTCTTTTGTCCCTACTGATTTCATTCCCTCACTCATTATATCGCCTGTTCTATAGCGGGACTGCGGCCCTGTCAGGTTGCGTAAAATTGCCCTGTTCCCCCCATGTCTTTTTAGTGATATATCAGTAATTATTCATCAAAATGATGATTGATTTTCTATAACTATAAAAAATATTTAAAAAGGCTTGTTGTTTAGCCTTTAATATCCTTGTAAGTTTCTCAACTCCTAGGATATTTATTGTTCTGATGAGATTATATGTGAAAAAGTGCATAAAAGACTCAGCCTTTACATTTTCATTTCCTCTAGTAAGAAAATATGTAAAGCCTAATGTTCTTTTTACTGTTCCAAAAGGATGCTCTACTATCATTTGTCGTTGTTTGTAGAGCTCTTTATTTTCTATTGTTATTTTATCTGTTTCGTCATATACTTCTTGATATTGACCTCTTCTTATAATACGTCCTGTTTTAGAGGTGCTACATTTATCTTTATCTTCACATTTATTACATGCCTGTGTATTTCTATATTTTTGCTCTTTACTACTTGATCTACTAATATTTTTTAATATTTCTCCTTTAGGACATATATAAATATCTTTTTCTTTATCATACACAAAGTTATCTTTTACATATTCTTCATTTCCAGTTCTTGAACCAGTTTTTTGCTTGGAAACTATAGTTTTTATATTGTCTTTTTTACATTTTTTTAGTTCTTCTCCGCAATAATATCCTTTATCTGCTAATACAGTTATTATTTCTTTTTCTTCATCAGAAACTTTATTTTCAGATTCATTTTCTTTGAGTCCTAATTCTTCTACTGCTTTTGATGCCATATTATGTAGTTGGTTTTGGTCTGCTGGAGTGCTTACTACATCTACTGCTACTACTAAGTGGTTTTTACTGTCTACAGCTATTTGAACATTATGGGATATATCTGTTCCATTATTACTTACACTCATGTGTTTTGCATCCGGGTCAGTTATTGATATTTCTCCATTTTGTTTTATTTCTTCTGTCATTTCTTTAAGTTCTTCTATTCTTTTTTTTGCTGTTTCTAATTTGTCAGTTAGCTCTTCTTTTGTATAGCTTACTTCCTTTTCTTCATTCTTATCATTTTCATTTAGTAATTCAATATATTTGTTAGCTATTTCTTCATAGTATTCAAGCATATTTTTTATTTTGTTTTTTGTATAATTTTTTTTGCGGGAATTATTCGCTCTGAATTTACTACCATCTACTGCTATTATTTCTTTTCCGTATAATCCTAACTCATTACATAACATGCTAAATTGCTTAAATACCTCTGCTATTGCTTTTTTATTGTCTTTCCTAAAATTTGATATGGTTTTATCATCAGGTTTTAAGTTATCTAATAACCACATTACTTCTATATTTCTTTTGCATTCTTTTTCTAGTTTTCTCGTTGTTCTTATTCCATTAAAGTATCCATATATATATAGTTTTAGCATACACTTTGGGTTATATGGTTTTCTACCCACTTCTTTTGGCTGTGCGTATTTAAAATCTAAGGTTGTCATGTCAAGACTATCCACTAAGGCATCTATTACTCTTACTGGATTATCATCAGATATCATTTCATCCAATGAAATAGGTAGTATATTTAATTGATTTCTATTTTCACCTTCTACATATCTTAACATGTAAACAACCCC